>Ga0315904_10013004_pt1 | contig 10461 bp, 19 predicted proteins | sample LakEriMetagenome_6_FD_203529 | JGI IMG/M metagenome (GOLD analysis project Ga0315904, IMG submission 203529) | Freshwater fungal communities from buoy surface, Lake Erie, Ohio, United States - Buoy 12 MA120 | ecosystem: Environmental > Aquatic > Freshwater > Lake | place: USA: Lake Erie, Ohio... | reverse complement strand
GCGCAATTGGTGTCGATGTAATGGATACGGCTCTCCTGTTCTCCGGCGGCAAAGATTCTCTGGCTTGCTTGTACATCAATAGGCATCGCTGGGATTCGATCTTTGTCGTTTGGCTGAACACTGGAGCCGTGGACGATGCGACTTATGAGTACATGATGAAGTGGAAGGATCGCCTTCCGCACTTCATTGAACTCAAGTCTGACCAGCCTGCCAACATTCGCGACTACGGGTGGCCCGTAGATGTCCTGCCTGTGAATAACACTATTCTCGGGAAGGAAATCACGGGTGAAGAAGGCCCGAAGATGCAGCCGTACCTGAATTGCTGCGCGTCGAACATCTGGTTCCCGCTGCACTTCGGTCTCAAGGGTCTTGGTGTTACAACGGCCATCAAGGGCCAGCGCAACGATGACGGTAAGAAGTCCACATCCCGCAACGGTGATACGCGAGACGGAATTACCTTTGAGATGCCAATCCAAGATTGGACCGAGGCTGATGTCTATGACTACCTGAAGGTCGTCGGCGCTGAACTGGCTCCCGGCTACATCGCTGGTGAGAAGACAGGTCGTGATTGCTGGGACTGCACGGCCTATCTGTCCGACAACAAGAAGCGGATCATGAACCTTCCTGAAGAAAAGAAGCAGGAAGTCCTTCGTCGTCTTGGCATCATCAAAGGTGCGATTGACGATCAGTGGAGAATGTAATGGCTGAGATTAACGACATTGCTTCATATATCTACAGCCGTGCTCAAGAAGTTGGTGTAGACCCCAATCTTGCTCTTGGTATCGCTAGATATGAGGGTCTGAATCCAAAAACTATTGGGTCTTCTACCTTTGGAAATCCAGACGCTCGCGGTTATTCGTTTGGCCCCTTTCAGCTTTTCTCAGGCTCTCCAGATCCGAGCAAGATTGCCCCCGGCGGCATGGCCTATGAGTTCCAGCAGAGATATGGTGCGGCTCCTTCTCGCGAAAACTGGCAGCAGCAAGTTGACTTCTCGCTTGAGCGTTTGAAGTCGGGAGGAACAGGTCCGTGGTATGCAGTCCGAGATCGCGGTGGACCACAGGCTGTTTCGGCTGGCGGTCAGGAATATGCAAGGACGCTTGGTCTTCTTGGAACTCCAGAGCAAAGACAAGTAGTTTTTAGTCAGCCAGATAAAACTACTGTAGCAGCCCCTGCTGGTCCGATATATTCTCAGGACTTGGGTACGTATGCACAGCGTTTTGGTAATGCCGTTGCTCCTGACTGGATTGAAGCTCCAAAGCCAATCACAGCGCAGGAAGCAATCAAGCAGCAGGCCAAGGCAAAAGAACTACAAGACATATCGCGCGGGTTGCAGGGGTTCATGTCGCTCATGCAGTTGGCTCAGCCGAGACAGCAGCAAGAGCCAGAACTACCGCCCGTACAGTTCAAGGGTGGGCAGTTCAGGCCGCTTCCTAAAATGAGAGGGTTCCTCTGATGGCTACGTTGATGGATTTGATTATGCAGGAGTACCAGACGATGCCAGCAGGCTCGCCTGATTACTCGCTTGGTAGCCGCCGCACGATGATGCAGCCCGGTGGTCAGTTCAATGATGCTGGTCGTCTTGGGAATATGGGGATGCGTCAGACGCTGTCGTCTCAGGCTCCTGCGGGTTCTTCTCCGATCACTCCGGGGATGCCAGCCGCGTTAGGTTTTCGTCGGCCTATCTCAGAAATTCTCGCTTCTCGTGATGAGCGCACGGTTGCCCCTATGTTTCAAGGTGCTCTTCCTGAGATTATTGCTTCGCGAGACGAGCGCACTATTGCACCGAGAGCGACAAGCCCGTTTGACGAAACTAACATGGCAGCTCCTCAGTTTATCCCAGAGCGCCGTAGCCCGTTTGACGAAACCAATATGCCTGCGCCTGTATTTGCTCCTGCAACCGTTGCTCAAGGCATGACGAATGTCCCGCTCCCTCCTCGCATCCCTGGTGGTCAGACACGCGGCGTTCGTGAGCCAGGCTTCTTTGAGCGTATCTTCGGCGGCACACAATTTCAGTCCAACAACATGCCCGTAACTATTCCGCTCCCATTGTTGGGGGCAAATACGCCCGAGTATATTAATTGGGGCGATCCTAACCGTGCTGCTGACTTCTTTGCGGCTGATAGGGCATTGATGCAACAGAACCCGGCCATGTTTGGTCTGCTGGGAGGTACAAATGGCTGAAGGTTTTCTCGGTGGTCTCAGTGGTTTCGGGGACTTCCTGACGGGTGGTGGCGTTTACGCTGACCCGAAGAACATCAACCCGACCTACGGCGTTCCTGAAGGAGATGTCCGTCAGGCCGCGATCAATCAGCTTGGTCAAATCTCTGCGCTGCTTCTTGCGGCTGGTCAGCCTATGGAGGGTTCTCAGCGAGCACAGCTTCTGGCGCAGATTGGTGGCACTGGTGGTCAGTTCAACACGAACCTCTACAATGCTGCCCAGCGCCGTCTGATGACCGCGCAGATGCAGGAGAAGCAGAAGGAGATGGAGGAGCTTGGCGTTCTGCGTGAGCTTCAGCAGAAAGACCCGGCTGGACTTGCTGCAAAGCTCGGCGGTCGCCTTACGCCAGAACAGGTTTCAGCTATTCCTGCATCTTCTTTGCGCGACTTTGCTACAAAGATTTCTCTTACAGAAGCAACGCGCGATCCAATCCAGCAGCAGGTTAATCTCCTGAAGTTGGGTGAGCTTACGTCTCAGCAGTCCCGTACTCAGGCTATTCTTAGTCAGATTGACAAGGATCAGACGCTGACGGATGCACAGCGCGTTGCGTTCAAGCAAGACCCTGCGGCTTACATCAAGTTCGTCGCTCCTGGTCCACGTGAATATCCTGAAGCTGTCCGTAACTATCAGTTCTACGTTCAGCAAGAGCAGGCCGCTGGTCGTCAGCCTAAAACCTATGAGGACTATCAAAATTCTTTGAAAAAAGCTGGCGCTCAGACAATCACTATCGGGAGTGAGGGCGAGCCTGACGCAAGGATGCGTATGGAACTTGCCAAAAACCTTGCACCAGTTTTAAGCAAGCAGGTTGAGGCAGGAAACATAGCATCTTCTCTAACTCAAGATATTGAGTACATTAAAGAACTCTTGCAGTTAGCACCTCAGGGTCCGCTGGTTGGTCGCATCGCGCAAGCGTTCCCAGGCGGTTTTTCTGCTGCCTCTGCACTTGAGGCTGTTATTAACAGGATTGCTCCAACACTTCGTGTTGAGGGTTCTGGAACGACAACCGACAAGGACTACGCAGCGTTCCTGAAGGCGTTGCCAAGTCTGATAAACAAACCAGAGGCAAACGCTTTGATAGCTCAGGTTATCGAAGAAAAGGCCAAAGTTGATATTGCTCGTGCAGATGTAATCAATGCTTGGGCTGGAGGAAAATTTGACGCGGACGAAAGACTTAGGCGTATTCGCGAAATCGAATCAAAGGGCATCTTGACGCCTCGTGTCAGACAACTGATTGAAGGCGTTGGCGGCGGTCGTCCTGCATCTGGTGGCTCTGGTAGCTTTGGCGCTGCCGGTGGAACTGTTACATTAAATCCTGACGGAAGCTACACATACACTGGTGGTCAATAATGGCTGAGACAGTTCCTGCTTATGGTCCAAATGGGCTTGTGGTGAATGTCCCAAGAGGAACTCCTCCTGAAAAGGTTAAGGAGATCATGGACAGCATCATGGCTCAGTCTGCTGAAAAAAAATCAAGCGTTGTCGGTGACGTTCTTGGCCGCAGCTTGCTGGGTCAGGGCGTCCTGATGGGCGGCGGCGACGAGGCTGAGGCCTATATTCGCTCCATGCTTCCCGGTGGTAAGCCGTACGAGGAAGAACTTGCAATCGCCCGCGAGAAGATCAAGCGCACTGAAAAAGAGCGTCCGATTATTTCTACTGCGGCTGAAGTAACTGGAAGCCTTGCGCCTCTTGCCGCTTCTTATATTGCAACCTTGCTGTCTGGTGGTGCTGCGGCTCCTGCCGCTGGTGCAGCTACTGCTGCGACTGCTGCTCGTGTTGGTTCTCTTGCTTCCAATATCGGACGCGGTCTTGGTCGTGGTGCGGCTATTGGTGCAGGACAAGGCGCGGTTGAAGGCTTTCTGAAAGGCGAAGAGGGCTTTGAAAATAGAGCGCAGAGAGCTTTGTCTGAGGCTGCAATCGGTGGCGCAGTTGGCGGTACAATTGGCGCGGCAGCCCCTGCTGTCGGAAGTGCCTTTGGTTCCGTTTTCAGTGCTCCTGCGACAAGGGCTGAGAACCGCGTTCTTGGCATCCTTGAGCAAGAAGGTCTGACGCCAGGTCAAGTTGCGGCTGAATATGCGGCTCGACAGGCACAAGGCGTTAAGCCTGAGATCATTGCTGATCTTTACCCTGGAAGCGCAATTGCCTCTGAGAGCCGTCGCGTCTTGAATGTGCCTGGCGCTCCGCGTGGAGAGATTGCTGGTCAGCTTGTTGAGCGTATGGAAGGGCAGGGCGGCAGAATACAGGAAGCCTTTGGTCGTTCTCTTGGCGCGGATAAAAAGTTTTATCCCGTCCTTGATGACCTTGAGAAAGCTCGCGCAAAAGATGCGGCCCCGCTTTACCAAGCTGCATTTAGCAAGCCTGCTCGAACAGAGGCTATTGATGAGATTTTGTTAAGAGTTCCTGCATCTGCATTTAGTGCCGCAAAAATGTCTGCTGAGTTGGAGGGGCTTATCTTCCCAGCTCTCGTAGCAAAAAATAAAGATGGCGTAAAAACAGTTGTTGGCGACTATACAGTCAAAGATATCGATATGGTTAAGCGCGGGCTTGACCAGTTAATATCAAAAGAAACAAGTGACCTTGGGAAAGTTTCTCCATTAGGTAGAGAGCTTGTAAAATTTAAGAACGGCTTCCTTGATGAAGTTGATAGGGCTGTCCCAGAATATGCCGCAGCTCGCGCTGCTTGGGCTGGCCCAACTGCTGTAGAAAACGCTATGCGTGCTGGGCAAACCATCTTTGATAAACGCGCAGAAATAACAGCAAAGGATATTGCCAAGCTTGGAGCGTCCGAAAAGGAAGGCTTTTTGATTGGTGCTCTTGATGCTGTTAGCGAAAGAATTGGCCGAAAGGTTGAAGGGCAAGACGTAACCGGAGCATTTCGTAGCGGTAACGCAAAGCAAAAAATTGAAGCTGCGCTTACAGCAACTGGTAAAAAGCCAGAGGAAGTTCGTGATATAGCCAATGCTCTCTTTGTTGATGTTGAACGCGAAGCGGCTATTGCAAACACAAACCGCCAGCTTCGTGCGATTTCTCAAACGGCTCCTCTTCTTGCCGAAGAAGCAGCCTTTAGAGAAGGTAGCCGCGCAATCCCCGGCTTCCTGTCAGACCTACAACGTGGTGGCGCTGGCAGTGCTCTTGGTGGTCTCTTGCAGAGGGCTGCGACGCGCTTGTCTACAGGCCTCACGGAGCAAGGGACGCAGCAGACAAATGCCGAGATTGCTCGTCTGCTTTATCCCTCAACCGTGCAGGGTGTCAGGGGCTCTATGGACGAACTGATGATGCGGGCTATGAGGCAGGGTCAATATGCTGTTCCAAGAGCTATCGCTCCAGGGCTCTTGGCAGACCCGCTGACCGACACAGTACTTCCGAACCGCTAATACCAAAGGGGGCCAATGGCCCCCTTATTTTCCTGCTTGACGACAATATCTGTTTCCGCATAGTCTGCCTTCAGTCGCTGATTCGCGGCTAAGGGGAGAGCGAAATGTCTGTTATCCGTTTGGATCATGACGCCTTTTCTGGTGTCTACACATTGTATCTACACGGCCAAGAAGTCGGATACATTTCCAAAATTCGATACGAGCACAATGGCCGCAAGGGCTTCCGTGGCGTCAGCGTTCACGGTGATGTGATCTATGCCTACAGCCTTCTCTCAGCGCAGAACCTCCTGATGGAGGCGTACCATTGAACTGGCTGGAGCACTACAAGGCCGTCAAGCACCGCATTGGCGTAGAAGCCCCTATGCGCGCTGGGAAGGTCGTCATTACCAAGCCTGTGGTGAAGATCCCATACGTAGGCCCAGAGCTGCTGCCGGAGCCAGAAGAAACGCCAGACACACAACTTCTTTCTGGTCTGCGGCCCTACAGACTTGCGCCTTTGCTGCTGCCGATCCTGAAGGCCCACGACTTGCGGTTCTTGGATGTTAGGTCTCCGAGCCGCAAGAAGATGTACAACCTGGCTCGCTTTGAGATGTACTACGTCCTTCAGAAGGATGGTCTGTCTCTTAGTCAGATTGGTGCGATCTTCAATCGGGACCACTCAACTATTTTGCACGGTATCCAACGGTGGAAGGAAATAATCGGTGAGTGATATTCAGAATTTGCTTCATGCGCGTTCAGCAACTCATGGGAGCTACAGCAATGTAGCCAACATCGCTCAGAGAATTAAGCGTGTTCTCCATGATTCTGACGGCTGGCCTTTCCTGTCAGACGAACAGGCAGAGAGCCTAGACATGATCGCGATGAAGGTTGCAAGGATTCTCTCTGGAGACCCAAGTCATTCGGATCACTGGGAGGATATTGAGGGGTATGCGCGGCTGATCTCCAACAGAATTGAGTCAGAACGAATCGCAGATCAAATGGAACGCTCTATCAGGGAAAAGGTGGAAAATGACCAACAATCAACTGCAACAACTGATCCAGAGAATTGAGAAGTTAGAGGACGAGAAGTCTGCGCTGATGCTGGACATCAAAGAGGTCTATGCAGAGGCAAAGTCCATGGGCTTCGATCCGAAGATCATCAAGAAGGTCGTGTCTATTCGCGCCAAGGATGCAGCAAAAGTAGCTGAAGAACAGGCACTTCTTGACACCTACATGACCGCGCTCGGTATGCTGGCAGACACGCCTCTTGGCCGCTCTGCGATTGAAAGAAACTTTGCATGAGGGAGGACTTCTTCCTCGAAATGATGCGGAGAAGGCTTGAGTCGGATGACAGTCCAATGCTGGCCTTCAACCGCTCTGTGATCCACGACATGCTTGCGGTCTTTGGCCGCCAGAGGTCGCGGTATCAGGAGTGCAAAGATGCACTGAAACAATATGCCTGCGATTGCACTGTGTTTTGCGGTCGCGAGCATTGGGGCGAAGACTATTGCGGTTACAAGGCTCAATATCTTTCTGGGGAGAAAGACGATGGCGGCGGTGAAGTACAACCTTGATGAAGTTCAGGAACTCAAAGCAGAGATCGATTTCCTGAACTACAAGATCGAGAATTATAGGCGCGGTCTGATCCGCATTGTCGAGATGGAAAGCTATCCAATTGAGTCAGGGAGCACCGACTACGATGGGTTGTATCCTACCGGCAAGTTCGCACTGAAGGTTTTGCATGGGGGATGGCCTGATGACTGATGATCTTGTGAGGCAGCTGCGCGCCGCGGGTCGTGCTTTTATTAATAACCAATACAACCTTCATACCCGTGCCGCCGACCGCATTGAAGAACTGGAAAGAAGCCGCCAGCACTGGCAGGACTGCTACACCCGCAAGACGCAGCATGAGCTTGAGGTGAGGGCGCGCATTGAGGCACTGGAAGCGGCGTTAAAAGCAGTCGTTAATTGGCAAAATGGCGTAGGTGGTCTGGCTTGGTTTGAAGTAGCAGAAATCGCCCATGCCGCGCTTGCAGGGGAGAAGAAAGATGGATGATCTAAAGCATAGACTTCAAACATGGTTAGGCCGTCGCCCGTCTCAAAACGGCAGGACATTTCACGACATGCACGAAGAAGTGCTCATCTCTGAAGCCTATGAAAGGATCAAGAGACTTGAGGGCAAGCTGCGTCTGCTTCGTGAGGAGATCGATGTCACTCTTCTGAATGTCCCTGTTCATGTGGAGACTAAGCAAGAAAAACGAGAAAAGAAAGAAGGGACAAAGATTGAAAAGGAGTGGGTTTCCGTAAGAGCTTGGAACATCTTACAAAGAGACGGCATAGATACTTTGGAAGAACTGGCAAACTTGGGTGATAGAAGGCTTTTGCGCTGTCCAGAGCTTGGCCAAAAAACATTAAGAGAGCTCAAAGAGCTTCTTGCTGTTCATGGAATGTATATGCTTGTCAACGGGGGGCAGTAATGACTGAGAAAAAACAACCGACCTACAAAAGCAATCCAGGCCAAGGAAAGAAGCCTATGATCCTCAGAGCGGCGAAAGCCTCTCTCGGCATCAGGGCGAAGAACATGAAGATCACGCTGCCGACGCTCAAGTCTATGGAAGAAAAGAAATGAGCGGGCCGCTCATCATTCTTGTCGGCTTCATCTACGCCTATGTGGCTGTGGATCAATATCTGAATGGCAATAGCGGCATGTCCATCGCTTATGCAGGATATGCTTTCTCTAACATTGGACTATGGATGCTGGCAAAATGACCGGAGCCCAAATCATAGCAGCCGTCTTCATCATGCTCTTGCTGGGATACCTTGCCGCGCTGGGGATCATATACATCTGGTTCTCGAAGGCCATGGATCAGGACTGGGAGGATGGTGATCCCGGTCCCAAATGGGGGAAAGACAATGACAGAGGAAGAGATTGAGAACCTGATTTACCGGCTGGATGTCAGTCTCAGGAATGATTGGGGAGTGACCAAAGATGAACGATCACGGATGCGGGCGCTTATCTACGAAAGCAGAGATGCAATCAGAAACTTATCAAACGAAAAACAGCAGCCCGTTCGTAAGGTTCCTGTTCGCCCAGATGCAGGCTGAAGGAATTACAGAAGCGGAACTGGCACGACGCACTGGCATAGCACCGGCGACAATCCGAGGCTGGAAGACGCGCGTGACACCAAGGCTGATGGACATGGAAGCTGCTTTGAACGCCGTAGGTCATGAACTCATTATCGGTGTACGGAGAGATTTGAAGCCTTCCGTAAACAATATCGTCCAGCTACGTTTGGTCCGAGGTGACAAATGAAGTGCATGACATGCAAGTTTGCGACTGACAAAGACAAGGGCGCATTGAAGTGCCAACGCTACCCGAAGATTGTGATTGTGAATCGGGAGTATTGGTGCGGTGAATATCAAGAGGGGACCAATGAAGTACGAACTGATAAAAGACCTACCGGCAAGCGAGTATCACAAGATCGAGGCGTTCTCGGCGTCAACAGCTAAGATTTGCTTGCGCTCGGCAGCGCACTTCGCGGCATCGAGAGAAACCGTCAAAGAACCTACAGAAGCGATGAAGATCGGGACTGCTGTCCATACAGCGATCCTGGAGCCGCATCTGTTTGATGCCGAGATTGCCATCATGCCAAAGTTCGACAAGAGAACAAAGGCTGGCAAGGAAGGCGCGGAGCAGTTTGAAACTGACAATGTCGGCAAGACCGTCATCGACTGGTATCAGGGCGAGAGGGTCAAGAGCATTGCCGAGTCTGTGAGGGGACATGAGTTCTTTAAAACATACGTCAAGGACGGAGATGCAGAGGCAACGCTACTTTGGGGACAGTACGGTCTCCAGTGCAAAGCGCGTATCGATTACCTTGCAGGTGGGACCATCTTCGATGTCAAGACCTGTCAAGACGCAAGTCCTGCGGGGTTCGCAAAGCAAGTTGCTAGTTTCGGCTACCACATGCAAGCGGCCCACTACTCGATGGGCTTCAAGCGTGTATGCGGTGAGAAGCTGGATCGCTTCGTCTTCATTGCGGTGGAATCGGCTTATCCGCACATGGTGGGCATCTACACGCTCGGGCTCGATAGTCTGAAGGCTGGTCAGGTTGATCTGGAGAAGGCTGCAAAGGTTTACGCCTACGCGAGCAGCGAGAAGCCGGAGATGACGTATTCCAACCGCGTGATGGAGATCAACATTCCGCAATGGGCGATGCCTGAACCTTTTGAGGGCAAGTGATGGAACAGGCCAAGGTCATAGAATTCATCGAGGCAGAACGCGTGAAGCAGGGCATCTCACTCAGGCAGATCGGAAAGCTTTCGGGCCTGTCACATGCGACCTACCAGTCGGCACTACGCTTGAACCGTGGAATGACGCTGGAGTCGATCTGCAAGCTGCTGGATGCTGTCGGATATAAGCTGAAGGTGGTGGTGAAATGAAAGTTCTCATTGCTTGTGAATTTAGCGGCACGGTGAGAGAAGCCTTCAAAGTTAAAGGTCACGACGCCTGGTCTTGCGACTTGCTGCCGACAGAGGTTGCAGGAAATCACTATCAAGGCGATGTCAAAGACATCATTGATAATGGCTGGGATTTGATGATCGCTCATCCTCCTTGCACCCATTTAGCTGTGTCTGGCGCTCGTTGGTTCAAAGACAAAATAAACGAGCAAAGAGAGGCATTAGATTTTGTAAGGTTTCTTATGGGCGCACCTGTAGGAAAGATTGCACTTGAAAATCCTATCAGTGTTATCAGCAGCAAAATCCGTAAGGCAGACCAAATTATCCAGCCTTGGCAGTTTGGCCATGGTGAAACAAAGGCTACATGCCTCTGGCTGAAGAACTTACCTAAACTTGTCCCTACATCAATCGTTGATGGAAGGGAAAACAGGA
>Ga0315904_10013003_pt1 | contig 10461 bp, 5 predicted proteins | sample LakEriMetagenome_6_FD_203529 | JGI IMG/M metagenome (GOLD analysis project Ga0315904, IMG submission 203529) | Freshwater fungal communities from buoy surface, Lake Erie, Ohio, United States - Buoy 12 MA120 | ecosystem: Environmental > Aquatic > Freshwater > Lake | place: USA: Lake Erie, Ohio... | reverse complement strand
TTCGCGAACCTTGGCCCCTTCGTAAATCAACGGCTCATTGCTGGCACCGCGAAATCCCCCCGAGCGATTGTTGGCGTAAACCACCAATCCATCACGGGGAGCCTTGATGATGCAGGCTTCAATCTGACGCTGCAGCTTCTCGTACTTTTCCTTCTCCACCGTGAAGGTTAGATCTTTCGCTTTAAAATCCGCCTGCTTCTGCACCATCGCATTGGCAGCCTTTTGTTTGACCCGCACCAACTCCCGCTCGTAATCCTTGACATTCGCACGCAACTCCGACAACTGGCGCTTGCGTTCGAAGTTCTGGAGTACATGCAGCTTTTCTTCCGCCGCGGCCAGTGCGATCCGAGCTTTCTTTTCGGCGATTCGGTCGGCATCGAGTTCGGTCTGGGTTGCATAACCCTTCGCGATCATCCGTTCCTGGTATCGCAGCTTCTCGATCGAACGGGTCAGATCTTCCTGGGCAATCTGCACCTGCCCCTTCTGCTCATTTTCCTTCTGGGTGTACTCACCCCGGTCGTCCTCGTATTTCTCAAGATCCAACTTGGCGATCTCCAGTTTCAATTCCGCATCTGCGATGTCGGATTGATTCTGGCTGTCCTGGATCTTCAATTCTTCTTCCGCCTGAGTGCGGGACGCACTGGCCTCTTCGACCTTGATCTGCTGGCTTGTGAGGTCATTCTTGAGGCGGGACGAATCAAGTTCGACCAAAACCTGGCCTCCGATGACCCGGGCACCCTCATCCACGATTTTCAGGATCCCGGTTCCAGATTCTCCTTCCACCATGCACGAAAGTGTCACGTTGTTCGCACTTTCGAGATTGCCACGTTCCACGATTGTGATCTCGAGCATCCCCTTCGACACAGGAGCAGTGCTCAAAACTTCAATCTTGGGCTTGGAAGGTCCCAGCAGACCATTATTCAACGCGGCGACCAGCCCCCCCCCCGCCAATCCGAGCACGGCCAACGCCCCGATCAACTTCTGGACTGCTCCCCCGAACCGCGATGATCGTGTCCGCCGGCACTCCCCTGGCACCGTCAAGCTGGGCGTATTGAATCCGCTTCTCCCGGCCAGGCTTCCGCCGGGCTTGCGGAGGCAGCGGCCCCTGGGGAACGAGTTGCGGCGCTGCATTGTTCAAATCCTCACTGGGAAGGGGGATGTAGTCGGGAGTTCCCGGGGGAAGTATGTTGAGGTCAGCAGGGAGAAAATCGGGGCCGAACCCGGGGCGGTATACACCATTCGCGTCCAATCCGGCCAGATCTTTTTCTCGCTGGTAGAAATCATCGGTCCAGAAGCCTTGTTCGTCCAGAGTCAACACCCCCATGGAATTGTGGATGTTGATCCGGTTCTGCTCATAGCCGACCCAGATCTGGATCACCTGGTTCTGAGCTTCCAACAGCGAACGCAAGGCGTTGAGGATGTTCAAACCCTGATTCGCCCCTCCACCAGCCCCGCCGCCACCCCCTGCAGGAGTAGCCCCCGTGGGAGCATTGCTTCGATCCACCGCGATGTCGTACTGAATCACGGCAGCCCGAAGATTCGACTTGGCAGTCTCGAAGTTCTGACGGAAGAGGTCAATATTGCGCCATGCTGTTCGCACGTCAAGCTTGACCTGGTCTTCCACTCGCATGAAGTTTCGACGGGCCTGTTGGTAGCCAATCAAAACGGCACGGTAATTGTTTCGCTGCTGCACCAATTGAATGGGGGTTGTGAACTGGATCCCCAGCCGAATGTTGCTCTCATCCCCACGGAAGGCAAATGGGTTGTCGTTGCCAGGCCCCAGGGGTTTGGTACGAATATCGCCGGCCGCTGTAATGTTCAGTACCGCTTGAAGCTGGTTTGCCGCCACCTCCACTTTGCGGCGGGCATCCATGACGAATGCCTGAACATTTTTGAGGTCCAAACGATTGTCCAGAGCCACCTCGACGGCCTCCTCCAGAGGCATGTCAAAGGGATTGAGCTCGATCAACTCCATCCTCAGGTTGACCTCCGTGCCGGTCACCCCCTGGGACAAGGCCAACATGTCTTCCCGGATGTCGTTGATTTCCGCGGCAATCGCCTTTCGAGCCTCCGCTGACAATCCCTTCTCCAGAACCTTGTTCCTCAAGCCCTGCAATTGCTGGTCAATCAGGTCGAATTGAACCACCTGCCGATCCCGCAATTCCCGGAATTTCTTTGAATCGTACGGCTCCAGACCTGGGTCGTTGATCTTGTTTCCGCCGCGTTGCCCAAGAACCTTGACAGCCTGCTCAAAATTCTCCTTCATCGGTCCAATCGCGTCCTGGGCAATATCGTCCCGAAGCACAAACAGTTCCAGGACCAATCCCTGCAGCACCTGCTGTTCGGGATCCGCGGGATCCAACCGCTGCATCAGCGAACCGACCCGCTGCATGGAGAGATAATCCGGATGAGACGGATCCTGCTGGGGAGGATCGGGCACAAACCGGTCGAGTCGATCTGCCAATCGGGTCAATCTCGGATCGACCAGTTCGAACGGACGCAGCAGATCACGATTGACCGTGATCGGCATGCTGGTCGGGAGTCCCAACGTCAACTTGTAGTTGTCGACGTTGTTCTGCAACGTTGTCTGGTTCTGCCTCAGTGAGGTGTACAGCGATGCCAGCTGGGTTTCCAACTGTGCCACATCCTGATTCCGTGTCGCCTGACCCGACTTTTCCACCAAATCCTGAACCACGGCTCGCCACTTCGGATCACTGCTGAGCGCCACGAGATCCTCACGTGTCTCATCCGAAAGGCGATCCGTGATGTAGAGACGCCCCTCCATTTCGAGATTTCCCTGCTCATCCCGAATCGGTTGCATCGCCTCATCCTGCATCGGTTCCCGACGATAGAAGACAACGTCCTTCAACGACTCGGGAATCTCCAGGCCGTCGGGCAGCTTATCGAGGATCGCGTAGGGACGTCGTGGTTGCGACACGCGGTTGCGAGTCTTTTCCAGGTTTGACAACAGCAGCCGGATGTTGAATTCCTGGTTGGCAATGATCTGTGCCTGCTGCAACAGCCCCAGGTAGCCGTTGTTCAGAACGGGAGAGCCGATTGGTGTTACACCCGTCCCGATGCTGGCCGAGACGCCACCGAACCCCGCGGAGGAACCGGCAATCGACCCTCCCACCACGATCTGACCGAAGAATCCCATGCGATACCTGGCAAAATCGCGAACGGCATACAGCATGCTCCGTTCTGCCTGAGTCAGATTTTCCAGCACCACCCGCTTTCCAGCACCTGCCAGCAAGGGCTGCACAAGGGAATACGAAAGGGAGGTGGTCGTCGCATCCGTCGCCTTCCCGTCCGCCCAGAACCACAACGTGCTGTTCGCCAAGCCCACGAGCCACTGACTCCCCCAGGGGGTCAATTGCTGGATTCCGGCAGCCGGGCCAAATGTCACCGTATCGTTGACTCCGGGAATGTCACTTCCCGTGGATCCGAAACCGGGTTTGTTCCCGTTCGTGATGCCAATGGGAGTCGTCGCCGCCAATCCGACGAATTGCACCTGAAAACGGAACCGCTCAAAGCTCACCGCGAGTGCCGTCAAGAAGACGTTTTCCACCTGGGTCTGGTAGTCACGGCTGTGCAGGTACGCCAAATCCACGGCTTCGCCAAGCCGCATGTCACGGATCTCGGGATAGGTCCCATTGTGCTTGAAATTGTCGGTCACTGTCTGGGGACCATATCCAAATGGATCCAACCAGGTTGGATTCTCGATGGCATCGAGATCTCCGAAATCATGCCACTTCTTGTAACCCTTGATCCCCCACACGCGATGCATGTAGAGGTGAGCCGACTCATCATCCGGAGGCAGCGGCGCACAGTCAGCGTCATTGGTATCGAAGAACCGACTGCGAGGATCAGCGATGACATCCATCCGCGGATTCGCCCAGCGTTCGTCAACATAGCGTTCCTTGACGATCGCATAAGCCGTGTCGTCGGCCTGCTCATGCCATTTCTGGCGGGTGCATCCCGACAGCAATCCCAGCGAGGCAAGGAGCAGGGAGGCCGAACGACGATATTTGGTCGGTCCAACTCCGCGGGTACCCCAAAGGTGTGCCAGCAATCCGATCATCATCTCGCTCCTGTCGGGAGTGCAAAGGGGGTCGGGGATCCAGAGCCCAAAACCAGATGCGGTGCGGGCGCGTCATATCCCGGCAAAAACTCAGGCCAGGCTTCGAGATCATGAACCAGTGTCCGCAAGCCGGCCACTGCCGACCCAACCTGCGCATGAGTCCACATCCTCAACAACCTGCTCAATATCTGCGATCGGGTTAGCCTGACCTGCTGGGCCAATAGACGACCTTCGTCCGTGATCCGAACCAGTGTCTTCCGCCGATCGCGGAGACTGCGTTCCCGGAAGAGCAGCCCCTCCTGGGCCAGTTGCTCGACCAGAGAACTCAGATGTGATTCCGACTGCTGCAGTCTCCCAGCCAGTTCGGCCTGGGTGCACTCTGGCCCCCCGTGCTCAGAAAGCGCCTGCAGCACTCGGTATCGAGCATCAGTCAACCCACTCACTCGGGCACACTCCACATGCACCCGCTGCAACACCTCGGCGGCCTCCCGCAGACAGCTCCCCAACTGTTCCAAGGGAGAACTGTCTCCCCCTGGAAACGTACTGGGGGGCACTTCTGCCGATTGTGCCGTGCACGAGGCAGTCGCCGGGTCACAACGAAGTTCGAGCATGTAGCGGTGGTGCCAAAGGAATGGGTCAATCCTGCGTTGCAGAAGAATTCGACCCTGAATGATTCGATGCCGCAGCATTCACGGTTCGCACGGACGAACCCATACAACGCAATAAGTCGCTGTGATTCACTTCACCGGCACAATCGAAACTGTCACCGCATTCCTCCAAGACAACGCATCCTCTTCAGAACCCACAGTTAAAACCGGGATATCTGCGCGCTCTGGAGAATTCCTGTTGATTTTTCCGAAAGTTCTGATCGCAAGGGTCCGATAAAAGGATGACAAGCAAACGTCCACGAGCAACTTCCCGATTGTCACCGCCTCCGGTGTCCCATGCAGCCTTCCCCCCGACTCTCCCGCAACCCCCTCGACCTCGCCTTCTGGGGCCTGATCGTCGCTATCTGCGTGGTCATGGGAGGAGGCATCTATGCCATGGGAGTCCGAAATCGCGTTTCACGCACGATGGTCTCTGCGGGACGTGAATCCGAGCGACCGGCCCCCCTGGCGATCCCCGAAGGGCCAGTGCAATTCGAAGGCAACATCGATCCCGACCCGACGTCAGGCCCCCGTCAGTTGACGGAGCCGAGAATCAATCGGATCAGCCAGCCTTCCCGGGAACTCGCTGGTATTGAACAGCGTCTCGAAGAAATCGCGTCCAACCTTGGAGAATTGCGACAGACCGTCAACCGCCCGGTTCCGGTGTCAGGGAATACTCTCGAGCCGACCGTGGAGTTTGTTCGCGAGTTCAGACACCTGCTGGAGACTGGACAGCGGACACTGACTCAACCGATGTACGATTCCGAGCGTCGATTGAAAAATCCTGTACTCAATCGAACGGCCACTCCTTCCGCAGTCCTCCCGACGGAGGAACTCGATACTCCCCGAGCGCATCTCGGCGAAGAGGAACCGGGTTCCGTCACAGCCATGGCCAATCCTGACAACTTGCGAGCAAGCTCCGGGCACTTCGATGGTGTCAATCCGACCCAAGACGAAGACACTCTTGATGATTCGAATTCCGAGAATTCGGAGTCCCCACTCACCGGCAATGTGACCACGGAAGATACGTTGGATTCCGAGGCCGCATCACAACAGGAACCCGGAGAGACGGTGACTGAGGAAGATTCCCGGAAAGCACCTCTTTCGGAACCCTCCGACCCAGATGTCGTCGAACCCAATCCCTCGCGTGTTCCCGAATCAACCGATGTAACTTCTGATTCGGATCCTGTCCCGGGTCCAGTTGAAGAGTCCGATTCCATGGCGGGACCAACAGTCGAAGACGTTCCCGATCAGGATCTCTCCGCGCTTGAAGCAGCCGATCCTGCTCCAGGTTTGAAGAGCCCGCCGACACCTCCTTCGCCTCTTCCCCAAGCAACGGACAACAACAGTGTCGACAAGTCTGAAGAAGGGTCCGACACTGCCAACCAGAAAATTCGGTCTTCGGACTCGCCCCCTGCCCAGACGATGGTCCAGGTCTTTTATCCACAGAATCGCGAAGCCGAACAACTGGTCCGTGACATTCAAAAACTGCTGACTCCGGGTGTTGGAAAGGCCTCTGCCACGAATCGACTGGCTGCCAAGAAGACCGGGGGCATTGGACCTGCTGAAAAGTCACCCCGCCAGGCAATTGCTGTCAAGGATACTCCCGAGGCCCTGCAGAGAATCTCCGACTACCTTGAGACCATCGACAAACCGGCTCGGAACGACAATAACATCGCGCCGAAGGCCGACATTACGGTCGATGTGACGGCGGTTGGTGTGCGACTCCCGAATGGTGGGCATCAAGGGGTCGATCTCCAGGAACTCAGTGCGGCAGAGGGTCCCTACACCCTTTGGGCTCATCCGTCCGATCGAATCCAGAAATGTGCGGCTGGTCTCCCGAACGACCGCCATGGTCGGCTCAAGATTGCAATTCTGACCGGTGAAGAGTCGCCGCTGTTGCGCGAGCTTCGATCTCAGGGATCGCTGCAAGCCGTCGCACGTTCACGGGTCACAATGCGCACCACCGAGGCCTCACGACTGGTCGTGGAACAGGAAACAGGGGATGGACGCCGCGACCCCCGCCGCGATCACAGTATTGGAGTTCGGCCGGTTCTCGACTCGAATGGAAGCATTCGACTTCAAATTCTTCCCGGCACCGATGACCAGGGGCGTCCGGTCGAGAATTCGACAATGCCGGTCGCAACACTCGGTGAAGTGGAATTGAGAAATGGGGAAACCGCTGTCATCGCGGGAATCGTCCAGTCGCTGCCTGTGACCCGCAGCCGAACAACGACCAATCGCCATGCATCGCGAACCGAGGGCGACCTCGTTGAATGGGTTTACCTCGTCACTCCCCGCACGACGCCGGTATCCGCGAGAGCCCGTTACTCGCCCGCTCGGCGAAACGAGAGCCCGATCGTGCAGCGATTGCGGGAACAACGCCAGACAGCTGCGCGGTAAGCCCACCAGGTCGTCTGGTCGAACTCGGCGACGGAGTCATGGGACGACGCTTCCCACGACCCCGGTTCCTGTGCGATACTGCGGAAGGTCACGAGTTCCTTCCGCAGTCAGGAGCCAAATCCGATGCGCAATTCGCCCCCTGGTGACGCTGTCTCCGTCCCCCCTGGTCAACGCAGCCGGTTCGCGGGCGGATTGTGGACGATGTGTCTTGCGATCAGCTTTACCATGTTGGCGACAGCGCCAATCCGGGCCGAAATCGGACAACCCGGCAAGGGGGGACGCAGTGATCCGCGACAACTCAAGTTGCAGCCCACTGCAATCCTCTCAGGATTTTCCGACCAAGTGTCCGCGGCGGCCTTTTCGCCTGACAGCCGCGTTCTGGCAGTTGGCAGCTATGGAATGGTCCGTTTGTTCGACCTCGAAACCAAATCGGAAATTGCAACGCTCTCGGAACCAAAAGGATTCATCAAGGCCTGTGCTTTCTCTCCAGATGGCCGCTGGCTGATTACCGGAAGTTATCAACAGGTGACCATCTGGGATGTCCCTGCAAGACAGATTGCCAACACCCTGAGGGGCCATCGCGGTTACGTCACAGGAATTGCGTTCGATCGTACCGGGCAACAGTTTGCCACAAGTTGCGATGATGAGACTGTCCGTCTCTGGGAAATAGGTCGGGAAGAAGCGAAGGCGAAGCTCTCATTTCGCCTGCCGGTCAACAATGTCGCAATCAGTCCTGACAGCAACCTGCTCGCAATTGCCACCGGCGATGTGAACCGACCTGCCAAAAAGGGAGAAGCACTGCTGGTGAGCATGGATGGGGAGATCATTCATCGGCTGGAAGGACACGAAAGAAGCGTTCAGGGTGTGCAGTTCGCCGACGACGGAACCTTGCTCGCATCGTGTGGCATCGACGAGACTGTTCGCCTTTGGAATCCTGCCAACGGCGAATTGCAGCAGACACTCGAAGGACATTCACGTCCTGTGAATTCCCTGGCCTTCATGCAGGGCAATCGTTATCTCGCTTCTGTCAGTGGTGGTCGCGCCCAGGGAGGAAACGAACTCATCATTTGGCGTCTCAAAGATGGGCACAATCTGGGAATCCTTGCCGCCCACAAGGCGCCCATCCTGCATGTGGCCACTTCGGCGGATGGAAAGTGGTTGGTGACCACAAGTCACGACAAGACGGCACGTTTGTGGGAAACCGCAGCCCTGGTCAAGGCGACCGGCGACAACTCCTCCCTGGTCGCTTCTGACCTCTTTGGCCTGGGGACGTCTCTGCTGAAGCCCAAGTCCAGCACGCCAATGCCCGCCGGGAAGACACCTGTCGAAGAGCCGGCCTCTGAACCAACACCGCAATCCTCGACACCTTCTCAGGCAGAGGGTGAAGAACGTCCCACCGCTCCTGAGCTCCCCAGTGATGCCCTCGGGTTTTCCCTGGCCTTTCAAATCGAATCGCCCAAACCAACTCAGCCCTCCCCTCGGGAATTGCGTGTTGGGATCATCGGCCTCGACACCTCTCACTCTGTTGCTTTCGCGCAGATTCTCAACGATCCGCAGGCCAAAGAAGACGTCGCCCATTGCCGTGTGGTCGCCGCCTACCCCAAGGGAAGTCCGGACATTCCTTCGAGCACTTCTCGCGTGCCAGGCTACACGGAAGAGGTCAAAAAGCATGGCGTTGAAATTGTTGATTCGATCGAGACTTTGCTGACCAAGGTTGACGTGGTCCTTCTCGAGACCAACGACGGACGGCCTCACCTCGAACAGGTTCTGCCCTGCCTGAAAGCTGGCAAGCCCGTGTTTATCGACAAGCCAATTGCAGGTTCATTGACTGATGCGGTCGCCATCTTCGAAGCAGCCCGGCACTACAAGGTTCCGGTCTTTTCATCATCTTCACTTCGTTTCTCCAGCGGGGCACAGGCGCTTCGGCGTGGTGACACCGTTGGAGAGATCAAAGGCTGTGATGCCTACAGCCCCTGCTCGCTGGAACAGACCCACCCCGACCTCTTCTGGTATGGCATCCATGGCGTGGAAACTCTGTTCACAGTGATGGGCCCCGGATGTGAGTCGGTGACCCGGCTGACCACTCCTGCAGTTGACCTGGTGGGCGGGGTCTGGAAGGGAGGCCGAATTGGAACCTTCCGAGGAATTCGCACAGAGGCCGGGGGAGGATCGTCAGGGTATGGTGGTCAGGCCTTTGGGGCGAAGGGAATTGCTCCGGTGGGGAGCTACGAGGGTTACAGGCCACTGCTTGTGGCAATTGTCCAGTTCTTCCGAGATGGCAAGCCCCCCGTTGCCGAAGAGGAGACGCTGGAGATCTATGCCTTCATGGAGGCTGCCGAAGAAAGCAAGCGAACGGGTGGCGGGCCAGTCAAACTGGCATCGGTTCTGGAGAAAGCCAGGACGTCTGCCTCAGAGAAACTCGCCCTTCTTCTGAAGTGAGATCTGCAGTGTCGCCATGAGCCCCCATGACATCTCGCTCGCACCGCTGGTTGGCCGGGAGGTGGTGATCGATATTGCCTCACCCTACGTCATCCTCGGCCGACTGTCAGCCTTCGACGACCATTTCCTGCTGGTCGAACAGGCTGATGTGCATGACCTTCGTGACACGACCACAACCCGTGAAAACTACCTTGTCGACTCCCGTCGCCATGGCATCAGGATCAATCGAAGACGAGTCCTTGTCGCTCGGCGCGAAGTGGTCTGCCTGTCGCGATTGGACGAAGTGGTTGGCTGACCTGGAATCGACGGAACTCGACAGACTGCGTCAGAATCCGACCCACTGGTTCCTGCGATTTGCGGTTCTGGCGAGTTCATGAGAGGACTGGTATCATCATTCGCGAACAGAGACATGTTGACGAGTGTCGTGAACCAACCAATGGTGCCAGCCATTGGTCAATGTGAGAAAAGCAACTTTCCAGGCCGGATGGCGAAACTGGCAGACGCACGGGACTTAAAATCCCGTATCCTTCACGGGGTGTGCGGGTTCGATCCCCGCTCCGGCCACTATCAAATACCCTTGTTTTCAAGACTATTCCGAACTTCCCGGGGATTTGCTTCCAACCCTGCCGGATTCACGATGTTACCAGTTTTGTTACCAAAATCGCCCCACAACTGATCCTCCAGCCCGATATCCCCCGTAGCGTAGAACGTCATGGTGGTGGCAAGGGCACTGTGCCGCATCAGCCGTTGAAGGGCCTGGGCTGGCAGCACCCTTGCCCACCGTGTCGCGAAACTTCTCCGGAAGTCGTGAGCACTGCCTCGCACACCAGCCGCCCGGAACAACCCGGTGAGGATCTTCCCTGCCGCCTCCCTTCGGGATACTGGCAATCT
>Ga0315904_10012999_pt1 | contig 10463 bp, 8 predicted proteins | sample LakEriMetagenome_6_FD_203529 | JGI IMG/M metagenome (GOLD analysis project Ga0315904, IMG submission 203529) | Freshwater fungal communities from buoy surface, Lake Erie, Ohio, United States - Buoy 12 MA120 | ecosystem: Environmental > Aquatic > Freshwater > Lake | place: USA: Lake Erie, Ohio... | reverse complement strand
TCCTCGACGGCAAGAAAACTGAATTCCTTCCGGCGCAGGCCCGGCTTGGTGCGAACGAGGCCCATGGCCATTTTGAAAAGCGGAAGCGTGGCGGTGTCGCGCGGCCCGAGAATCATCGGCGGCCGGAGAATGCAAAGGCGACGGGCTTTTTGACTCTGGAGAGCGCGCTCGAGGGCGAGCTTGGATTTTCCATACCAAGTCAGAGGCGTGTCGGCATCCGATTCTGTGCGGGCGGAGCGACCGGGAGGGGTGGGTCCACCGGCGGATTGGGAAGACAAAACCACGATGCGCGTGGACTCCGGCAGCGCCTCTATAACGCGTAGCGTCCAATCGACATTCGTGGCGAAATACTCCTCGCGGTTGCGGGCGAAAAGAACCCCAGCGGAGAGCAGCGCGTGGGTTGGCTGGACTCCCCCACCCCATTGGGCGGGGTCGGCATCCAAGGCGGTAACCGCCCTTGGGTCGACGCCCTCCGACTCGAGTTGGGCACGGAGTTTTTCTGCGCTGCGGACGGGTGCGAGGATTTGGGTTCCTCGGGCGATTTCGCGCAGGACGAGGTTCCTGCCCACAAAACCGGTAGAGCCCGTGATGAGCAGGGTTTTCATGGGCTCACGGCTCCGCAGAGCGGCGTCGGCTCAGGGATTGGCAGGCTTTTGATCGGCAGCTGGCTGGGCGTTATCTTGACGCTGGATGCGGTATTTCTCCACCACGGCCTTCGCATCGTTATCGGTCTCAGCGAGCTTGAGGAGATCGTTAAGCATCTCGGTGTAGCGGGTCTGAACTTGCTGGGCCTGCTGGACGCTTGCCTCACGCTGTTTGATCAATTCAGCAAAGCGTTTTTCCGCCTCGATCGTCGAGGTGAGTTGGCGGTCCATGGTGTCGTAGCGCCATTTCATCGAGCGCGAGGCTTGGCCATTGGCGCTGATTTGAGCGAAGAGGAAAACCGAAAAGGCAAGCGCGAGAAGCGCGATCAAAAGTTGGGTGTTTCCAATGAGAGAATTGGAATTTTCTGGGGCGGGGTCGTTGTAGTCTTCCATAGGGTTGGTGAGATTAAGGTGTCGGGGCGGCGGGAGCGGCTGGGGCTCCGTTCGGGGTGACATTCACTTCGAGGCCGTATTTTTTAAGAAGATTGGTGATCTTTGTGTTTTTATTGGAAACTGAAAGTTGCGCTAAATCGCGCAGCATCGCAGGCCCGATCTGATTTTGAAGCTGGGCGGCTCCTTCCATCTGCTGTTGCTGTGCTTGGAGCTGCTGCTGTTGGGATTGAACGGCGAGCTGGTGCGCTTGAATTTCATCCTGCTGCTTGAGCAGTTTGCCTTCGGTGCTTTGGTTGGCCCAAGTTCCGACGAGGAACCAGACACTGAGAAGCAGCGCAAGGCCGCAGGATGCTGTGGATAGGAGGGCGAATGGCATGGGAGTATGTGTTGAGGCGCACAGCAAACTCCCCGCTGTGCTAGCCGTCAAGGCGCAAAAAAAACAAACCTCTTGCGGCTCTGCAAAGCGGCTCTCTAAAGTCCGGCGATGAGAATTTTGGTAACGGGCGGAGCTGGTTTTATCGGCTCCCATGTGGCGGGACGGTTGATTCGGGATGGCCACGAGGTCGAGATCATCGATGATTTCAACGATTACTACGACCCCCGCATCAAACGCGCGAACCTCTCCTCGCTCGGCAGCGCCGCTCGACTTCACGAAGGAGATATCCGCAGCCACGATTTTATCCAAAAAACCGTCTCGGAAGGCCGCTTCGATGCCATCATCCACCTCGCCGCGCGGGCGGGGGTTCGGCCTTCGTTGAAAGACCCGCAGCTCTACATCGACACCAACATCACCGGCACTCATCACCTCCTTGAAGCGGCTCACCAGCACGGCATCGGCCGGTTTTTGTTCGCCTCCAGCTCCTCGGTTTACGGCTTGGCGAAAAAAGTGCCCTTCACTGAAGACCTCCCTCTTCCGCAAACCCTCAGCCCCTACGCCGCCACCAAGCTTGCGGGCGAACACCTCTGCGGCAACTACGCCCATCTTTATGGAATGAAAGTCGTGTGCTTGAGGTTTTTTACGGTTTACGGCCCCGGCCAGCGGCCCGACCTCGCGATCCACAAATTCACCGACGCCATCCATCGCGGGCAATCGATCCCGCAATACGGCGACGGCTCCACGCGGCGCGACTACACTTATATCGACGACATCGTGCAGGGTGTGACCGGCGCGCTGCGCTACCAGGGTCCGGCGTTTGATATTTTCAATCTCGGGGAAAACCAAACGACCACCTTGTCGGAGTTGATCATCGAAATCGAAAAAGCCCTCGGCAAAAAAGCCATTATTGAGCGCCTGCCCGAGCAGCAAGGCGACATGCCGCTCACTGCGGCCGACATTACCAAAGCCCGCCAACTCCTCGGCTACAACCCGCAAACCCAAATCCGCGACGGCATCCCGAAATTCGTGGAGTGGTATCTCTCCTCGCGATGAGCTCCGTCGCCGAGATCACTTCGGAGCTCATCTGCATCCCGAGCGTCAATCCCGACGGCGGCGATCCGGGCACTGAATGCACCGGCGAGGCGGCCTGCGCCGAATGGGTCTCGGAGTTCCTGCTGGACTGCGGAGCCGAGGTGGGACTGCGCGAGGTTTTGCCGGGACGGCCAAATGTCATCGGCCGCTTCCCCTCAAAAAAATCCGGGGCGCCACGCATTCTTTTCGCCCCGCACCTCGACACCGTGAGCGTGGCGGGAATGACGATCGATCCCTTCGGCGGGGAAATCCGCGACGGGCGCGTGTGGGGTCGCGGCGCGAGTGACACAAAAGGCCCCATGGCCTCGATGCTGTGGGCGCTGCGCGAAGCTCGCGATTTTTTGGCCGATCTTCCCTACGAAATCTGGTTCGCCGGACTCGTCGGTGAAGAAGCAGGCCAGCATGGTGCGAAGGCCCTCGCCGAGCAGGAACGATTTGATTTTGTGATGGCCGGGGAGCCCACTTCGCTCGATGCGGTCCACGCCCACAAAGGCTCCTGCTGGCTCCACATCAAGGCCCGCGGCCGGGCCGTCCATGCCTCGCGACCCGAGGAGGGCGACAATGCCATTTACAAAATCACCGAAGCCATCAACTGCCTCCGCCACGAGGTCGCTCCGAGACTTTCAGAAAAAACCGACTCCGTCCTCGGCGCTTCCACGCTAAGCGTCGGCACTATCACCGGCGGCTCGAAGGTGAACATTGTTCCCGACTCGTGCGAATGCTCGGTCGACATGCGCTTCATTCCCGGCGTCGATACGGCCTTCGTTCCCGCGCTTCTCCAAGAGCGCGTGCCCGGTCTCGAAATCTCGCTTCGCAGCTCCGAGCCGCTCTGGACCGACCCCGCGCACCCCCTCATTCAAATCCTCGGATCAATCGGCTCGCGCCCGGTCGGCGCGCCGTGGTTTTGCGACGCCGCCGTCTTTTCCGCCAAAGGCTGCCCGGCCATTGCCATCGGCCCCGGCTCGATCGACCAAGCGCACACCGCTGATGAATTCATCGCCATCGACGATCTCGAGCGCGGCGGCGAGTTTTTCCTGAAATTCCTCCAAACCCTCGCCCGCGCCTAACCACACATTCGCGGTCTTGATCTCGCGGGACCTAAGTGGAAAAGTCTCCGCCATCAGCAAGGATCTCTACAGTTGGGAAAAAGCCGATTCCGGCGAACGGGCGCCCTTTTACACACGCAAAATCGTGTGGATTCCGCTCGCCTTGCTGGCCGCCGGAGCCTTCGCCGCATGGGTCGCTTTCGGCATCCTCACGAGCCAATACAAAAGCCGCGCCGAGGAATTCGACCTCAAGCAGGTTTCGGAAATGGAGGCCGCCTCCGTGCTCTACGACCGCGAGGGCCGCGAGTTCGGCAAGATTTTCATTCAAAACCGCCAGCCCGTGCCCTATGACCGACTGCCGCAGGCTTTGGTGAATGCCGTGATCGCCGCCGAGGACAACCGCTTCTACTCGCACGACGGCGTGGACTACATGGGCATCTTCCGGGCCGCGCTCACAAACTACATCCAAGGCCGCATCGCTCAGGGCGCAAGCACCGTCACTCAACAGCTCGCGCGCAATTCCTTCGAGCTCCGCGAGCGCACTTACGAACGAAAACTCGTGGAGATGTATCTCGCGTGGCGCATCGAGAAGAATTTTTCGAAAAAGGAAATCATGGAGGCCTACCTTAACCGCGTTTATTTCGGCAGCGGCTTCTACGGCGCCGAGGCCGCCGCGCAAGGCTACTTCGGAAAAAATGCCATCGACCTCTCGATCGGCCAATGCGCCACGCTCGCGGGTCTTTTGAAAAGCCCGAACGCCCTCTCGCCATTTAACAACCCAACCGGCTCAAAAGACTCCCGCGACATCGTTCTCCAAAAAATGCGCGAACTCGGGTTCATCAGCCGCAAGGAACTCGCCGAGGAGACTGAGTCTCCCCTTGGCACCGTCAAGCGCACGAATCCATTCAAAGCCGGTTACGCCCAGGAACTCATCCGCCAGCAGGTCATCAAAGCCCTCGGCTTCGAGCGTGCGATGAATGGCGGCTACCGCATCGACACCACACTCGACATCGACCTCCAACGCGCCGCCGAGAAAGCCACGCAGGATTTCCTGCTCGAGGTCGAATCCCGCCCCGGCTACGACCACCCGACTTTTGCCGAATACCGCGCCGCCACCGCCAAGATCGAAGACTCCATCAACCGCGGCAACATGTCGGTGAAAATGCCCGAGCCGAAATACCTGCAGGGCGCCGCCATTGCCGCCGAGAACGCCTCTGGCGGCATCCTAGCTCTCGTCGGCGGCCGCGATTTCAAGCACAGCGAATACAACCGCGCCATCCAAGGCACTCGCCCCGTCGGCACCGCGTTCACGCCCTTCGTTTACACCGCCGCTTACGCTGCTGGCGTGTTCCCCGGCGAGTTGGTGCAGGACGCCTGTATCGATAACCGCTATGTCATGGTCGGCGGCGAAACCGGCATTCTAGGCGAGTGGGGCGTGGAGACGGCCGAGAACGAATACGAAGGCTCCATCACCACCCGCGACGCACTCCTCAAGGGCAAAAACGCCGCCACGGTCCGCCTCGGTATGAAAGTCGGCCTCGACAAGGTCATCGAAACCTCGACCGCCGCCGGCATCAAATCCCCCCTCCGCGACTACTCAAATTCCTTCCTCGGCAGCAGCGAACTCTCCCTCGACGAACTTGTCCTCGGCTACACGATTTTCCCGAACTCCGGCCAACGCCCCGCCAGCCTCTACATCATCCAGTCCATCCACGAAACCGACGGCAAAACGATCTTCAACGCCCCGCGTAAACGCTACCGCGCGATCTCTCCCACCGCTGCCTACCAAGTCCACTCGATCCTCTCCGAATACATGGAAAAAGGCCAAGGCGCCGCCGCCACCTCGCTCTTCGGCCTCCCCGCGATTCCCGTGGCTGGAAAATCCGGCACCGCCTACGGATTCACCGAAACCTATTTCGTCGGTTACACGAACAAGATCACCTGCGGCGTCTGGGTCGGATTCGACAAACCCACGAAAATTTTCCGTGGCGCTTTCGGCAAAGACCTCGCCCTCCCCATCTGGGCCAAAATCATGGCCGCCTCCGTGAAATCCTTCCCTCCCGCACCCATCGATCAACCGCCCGGCCTCGAAACCGTCGAGATCTGCCGCTCCTCCGGTCTCCTCGCCACACCCCGCTGCCAACCCAAAACCTCCCCCGACCCGGCCGCCACATCTTCCAGCGAGCCCGAGTCCAAGCCCGTCGGCAGCGTTTACAAGGAACTCGCCTCCGCCGATCAAATCCCAAAAATCCCCTGCGACATCCATGGCGGCGGCATTCGCTCCTACACCCAGGAATTCGATCAGGAAGACTGGCCGCGCGCCGCCTCCGCGATCGACCTCACCAAAATCCGCCCGATCGCCGTCACCTCCCCTGCCCTCACCGGCTACAACGACATCTACCGCTCCGTGCGCCCCGGCGAGGGAGCCGACAACGACGACACCATCCCGATCGCCAAGGCCATTCCCGTTAATGTCCCCCCGCCCGCCGCCGAAGCCATCGACCCCGCTCAACAGCCACCCGCCGGCGAAATCGAAATCCGCCGCGCCGAACCCGTGAACTCCACGCCAGACGCCTTCGAAGCCCCTTCCCTCGAAGCTTCCCCTCCCGACCCGATCCAGTTTTTCAACTGATCGAAAAAAACAAAAAAATCCCCCTTGCCAAAACCTCGCCCCCGTTTAGCTTCTCGTATCTCAAATCGCGGGGTGGAGCAGCCCGGTAGCTCGTCAGGCTCATAACCTGAAGGTCAGAGGTTCAAATCCTCTCCCCGCAACCCACTCACCAACAACCGCCACACGGCGGTTTTTTTGTGCCCTGAAGAGATCGTCCCTCAGTCTGGTGTTGATCACAGGCGATTCCAAAATCCACCATGTCCCCCATGCCTGCCACCGCCACACGCCTCGCCCATTTCTCGGAGTCTGTCATCCGCGCGATGACGCGGCTCGCCAATGCCCACGGCGCCATCAATCTCTCGCAGGGATTTCCCGATACCAACCCACCCGAGAAAGTCCTGCAGGCGCTGGAGCGAGCGACGCGGGGGCCGTTTCATCAATACGCCGTCACTTGGGGCGCGCCGCGTTTCCGCGAGGCTTTGGCGAAAAAAATTACGAGATTTTGCGGGTTGCCGATCAATCCCGACCAAAACCTCGTGGTCACTTGCGGTAGCACCGAGGCCATGATGGTGGCGATGATGACCGCCTGCAACCCCGGCGACCGCGTCATTGTTTTCTCGCCGTTTTATGAAAACTACGCCGCCGACGCGATTCTCTCGGGAGCGGAACCCATCTTTGTGCCGCTCCGCCCGCCGGATTTTTCATTCGACCCGGCCGACCTTGAGCGAGCTTTTGCCTCGGGAGCCAAAGCCCTGATTCTCTGCAATCCCTCGAATCCCACCGGCAAGGTCTTCACGCGCGAGGAATTGCTTTTCATCCTCAATCTTGCCGAGCGCCATGATGCGTTTGTCATCACCGACGAACCCTATGAGCACATTGTTTTCGCCCCGCACGAACACATCTCTTTCGCCACGCTCCCCGGGGCGTTCGACCGAACGATCACCTGCAATTCACTGTCCAAAACCTACTCGATGACCGGATGGCGCCTCGGCTATGTGCAGGCCGCCGAGCCGGTGATCCTGCAGGCGAGAAAAGTCCACGACTTCCTCACCGTGGGAGCCGCCGCGCCGCTGCAAGAGGCCGCCGTCGCCGCGCTTGAACTCCCCGATTCCTATTACCAAGGACTCACCGCCGAATACACCGCCCGGCGCGATGTGTTCCTCGGCCAACTCGAACGCACCGGCCTCGACTTCACACGACCGCAAGGAGCCTACTACACGCTGCTCGACATCTCGCCGCTGGGCTTCGCCACCGACACCGAAGCGGCCGAGCATTTGGTCAAAACCATCGGCGTCGCCGGAGTCCCCGGATCGAGCTTTTTCCGCGAACCGGAAAACCGCTATATTCGCTTCCACTTCGCCAAGAGCGAAGAAACCCTCCGCGCCGCCGGCGAAAAACTCGCTCAGCTCAAAGAGCGCGTTTAGAAAAACGCGGCGTTGAAAGTCGCTGCTCCAAAAAAGTCGTCCTCACGCAACTATTTGCCAGGTTGAGTTTCTGTTGCTTTCAATAGACCGATTCGGAGCAAGATGGGCCAGAAGCTGGGGACGGGGTGGAGATTGGCATCGACTCGATTTCTAAATCGAGAGTAACCATTTTCAATGATAGGCGTTCTTTTTGTCGCAGTGCTACTGGCTTCACTGGCTCCGATTTATTCCGCGGATTCGGTTGGCAGGGTTGCTACGAATGCGGGTTCATCGCTTTTTGAGAAGCAGATGCTTTCGGTTTTTCCTCCGGTGGATGGGTCTGGCGGGGAGGATTTTGAGGTTTCCACGACGAGCGAATTTTTGCCGTCCGAGGGGCCGTGGGCGACTCCGGGGCCGGAGGAATCGGTTTTTCTCCGAGCCTTTCGGACGGTGGATTTGCAGGGCCGGCCGATCGAGTTTCGCATCGGTAAGGGCGGGCATTTGTATTCGATCCAGTCGGCGATCGGAGAGTTAGTGCCGCCGCAGTGGCGGGACGCAAGGCACAACATGCTGAGTCCTTGGAATGACGAGGTCTGGCAGTCGGTGGCGGTGACGCGCGAGCCAGACAAGATTTTTGTGCATCAATCCGGTTGCTATGTGAAAACAGGGGAAGCGCCGATCTACGCGCCCTGCTTGGCGCAGTCTTGGTCTCCGGAGCAAAAGACCTTCACGATGCTCTCGTGGGGGATGGTGCCGCAAACTTCGAGCCCGCTCGTGTCGGAGGTGCTGTATTACTCGCGGTATCGGTTCGCGGCGCGGGGTGTGTTGGAGGTAACGGTGGGAATTTTTGATTTCGGAAAGAATAGTTATCCGTGGCTGAATGCTCCGTGGGGCGGGGTGAGGCAGACGGCGTTGGGGGAGCTGTGGATGGCGGATCCGAACGAACGCGGGGCGGCGAGGCGGCTGGATCCGTTGCCGAGATTCGGCGAGACGGGAAGCACGGCTTTCGCCCCGAGCACCGGGGGCTGGATGGCTTTCGCGCAGGAGAGCGGGGCGGTGGATCGGTATGCACTGGGCCTGACTTTTGGTCGGGATGATTTTCCGACTTCAGGAATCGACCCCGCGCTGTTGCCAAGGGCGAAAACGCTTTTGCGCTTCGGTCGGGCCGGCGGGAAATCCGAAAAAGTCGCGAGGGCTACGAGGAATTACTCGGTCGCCGTGGTGATTCCCCGGCTCGGTGTGACACCGGGGCGCGGGATTTGGTGGCGTTATTACATGGTCTTCGGAGCGTTTGATTCGCTCAAAAAGCAATGTCCGGAATGGGCTGAGAAAACCTCTGGCGGTGAAATGTTTTTTCCTACTGCGGCTTCGGAAACCCGCGCCTTGGAGGACTGCCTGGCGGCGAGTGCAATCCCTGCGGACGCGGTGCTGGAGGCTGATTTGTCGCGTTCCGCTCGTTTGGATCCATGGCCCAAGTCGGGGGCAAAGCCTGTGTTTGCGTTTCAGCTCAAAAAAGACAGCTCCTGGGTGGTGACGAGCGATGTCACCAAGTATGCGGCCCTTGGGCAAAAAGATGACGAGGGGAGGGAGTTGTATTCCGTGGGATTGAGTTTTTCAGAAATCCGCTTGTTGGGATTTGCGCCAGGGCGTCAGGAGGAGATGGCTGGGGTGAAGCGCTAGGAATGCACTCACTCTCTGCGAGCTGGAGAAGCTCTTACTGGGTGGGGTCGATGAGGCGGTTGCGGTTAAGAGTTCCAATGACTTGTTTGAAAGCTTTTTGCTGGCCTGGAAGGTGGCGCGGATGGCTTCGGGGGGGCTCGTGTCGCTCATGGCGAGCTGGCAGTTATTGGCGATGATTCGAATCGATCACTGAACCTTTGTGCGGTTTTTGGTCGAGAGTTCGAGTTCGCGGAGGGCGATGTCGAGGAGACTGCCGGGTTCGGGGGAGAGTTGCTGGCGCATGGCGTCGATGGATCGGCGGGCGCGTGTGTTTTTGCCGTTCTTCATGAGGGCCTCGAGGAACGGCACGCCGACCTGTTTCACGAAATCCCCGCCGCCGCTTTTTCCGATCGAGTAGAGCTGGCGGTGGAACTCGGATGCGGCTTCATCGAGGTTCCCTGAGGCAATGGCGGCGTTTACTTTTTGCGCGGCGACGCCGACGCTAAGGTCGGTGCGGTTGCGGCGGTTCTGGGTCACGATGCTTTGCTCGACTTTGTTGGCAGAGGATTGGTCGCCCGCTTCGCGGTGCAGATTCGCGATGGCGGTTTGGTGTCGGACTTTTAAATCGGGACTGGAGCCGAGGCGTCGAATGGCGTCCTCGTGGAATTTTTTGCGATCCTCCAGTGGTGCGTTGATCCGGGCGAGGAATTCGCCGCGCTGCTGCCAGGCGTCGGGATTTTGCGGGCAGGTCTGGACCGCGCTGGCATAGGCAGAGTCGGCGCGGGCAGCATCGCCGTTTTTTTCAAAGATCGAGGCCATGGCGAGGTCATTCATCGACGCGGCGAATTCGGGTTTGTCGCGAAAGCGTGCGGCGAGGAGTTGGAGTTGGTGATCACTGATCGGCAACCAGGTCTGTGGATCGAGGGCTTGGCCGATGGCGTAGTTCTGTTGGGAGTAGCGGCCGATATCGAGTTCCCACTTGTCGTCGCGCCTCATGTAGCCGAACCACGCGTGGCCACCGTCCTTGCCCTGCCCGGTGAAAAACAGCGTCGGGAGTCCGTGGGCTTTCCCGGCAATCATCGCATAGTAGGCTTGATCAACGCAAATGCCGCCCATGCGCCGAATGTTCTCGAGCGTGTAGGGGGAGGCTTTCCAGAAGAAGCGTTTCATTTTGATACGCTCCGGACGATAGGCGACTTCCGAAAAAGCCCGGTCGAAATTCGAGCGACTGAAACGGAC
>Ga0315904_10012998_pt1 | contig 10464 bp, 8 predicted proteins | sample LakEriMetagenome_6_FD_203529 | JGI IMG/M metagenome (GOLD analysis project Ga0315904, IMG submission 203529) | Freshwater fungal communities from buoy surface, Lake Erie, Ohio, United States - Buoy 12 MA120 | ecosystem: Environmental > Aquatic > Freshwater > Lake | place: USA: Lake Erie, Ohio... | reverse complement strand
GGTCCTTCACCGGATGGTTGGCGCCGTGGTGCCCAAACTTCATCTTGAATGTCCTGGCACCTGAGGCCAGGGCCATGATCTGGTGGCCCAGACAGATGCCGAAGGTCGGCAGGCCGGCTTCGATCAGCGTCCTCGCGGCATCGATGGCGTAGTCGCAAGGCTGCGGGTCGCCTGGGCCGTTGCTGAGGAAGACTCCATCGGGCTTCAGGGCCAGCACATCCGCGGCGGACGTCTTGGCAGGCACTACGGTGACCTTGCAGCCGCGGCTGGCCAACATGCGAAGAATGTTGAACTTGACGCCGAAGTCGTAGGCGACCACGTGGAAACGGGGATCGTTGACGCTCCCGAACCCCGCACCCAATGTCCACTCCGTCTGCGTCCACTCGTACGCTTGGGCGGTGGTCACTTCCTGGGCCAGGTCTTGACCCGCCATTGAAGGGGCCGACCGGGCCCGGGCCACTGCGGCGTCCAGGTCTGCCTGCGTCAACTCGTGGCCCAAGGCGAAGGAGGCGATGCAGCCGTTCTGCGCTCCGGTGGATCGCAGGTGCCGCGTCAGACGTCGGGTGTCCACGTCGGCAATCGCCACCGTGCCCTGCTCCTCGAGATACTGCTGAAGAGTCTGTGTCTGGCGGAAGTTCGATGCCCTGATCGGTAGATCCCGGATCACCAGGCCGGCGGCATGAACGGCGGCGGCTTCAACATCTTCCGGGTTGACCCCGTAGTTGCCGATGTGCGGATAGGTCAAGGTGACGATCTGACGGCGGTAACTCGGATCGGTCAAGATTTCCTGATAGCCGGTCAAAGCAGTGTTGAACACCACCTCACCGACAGTTGATCCAAGGGAGCCGATCGATGTGCCCCGAAAGATTGTGCCGTCTGCAAGCGCGAGGACGGCGGGAGGCAAGTCGGGCAGCAAGAAAAACTCCGGTTTGCGCACACCCAGCCGCGTCAGCCGTTGAAGACGGCGGAACTTGCGTCGAGGGGGAAACCGAGGGCGAGTTTCGCTGGTGTGCGGCTGGTTGCAGGTAAACCTGTTGAGTATAGCTTCACGCACCTCACCATACAGTCAGCCTCCTGGCGATTGCACCAGATGCAGGCACCTCGCGAGCCCGTACAAGATGCAGGGCCGGCCCCTCTCCCGCCGCCCCGCGTGGATGCCCTGTCCTGTCAAGGGTTAAACCATGCCTTGGGAAGGGCTGCCCTAAACTCCAGCAAGACGTTACGAGGGGAGTCCCTGTTAAGGTCTCACCTCAGCGTTCAGGAAACCCGAAAAGCCCACAGGAGAAGTTCATGAATCCTCTTTCTTCACCTATGTCCGATTCAGACATCGTCGTCTCGGCCTCGCAGAGGAATGCTGTCCTGCGCAACACCTATGGCCTGCTGGCGGTGTCACTGGTGCCTACCGTTCTGGGCGCTTGGGTTGGTGTCAGCACGGGGGTGCTCAATGCGATGGGCGCAGGCCTGTCCACGATCCTGTTCCTGGCGGGCGCCTTTGGCTTCATGTTCGCCATCGAGAAGACCAAGAACTCCTCCAAGGGCGTCTATCTGTTGCTGGCGTTTACCTTCTTCATGGGGCTGATGATGTCCCGTCTGGTGGGGCAGGTGCTGGGGCTGCGCAACGGCGCATCGCTCGTCATGACAGCCTTCGGAGGCACCGCCGCGGTGTTTTTCGCGATGGCCACGCTGGCCACCGTGATCAAGCGCGATCTCTCCGGGATGGGCAAGTTCCTCACCGTGGGCGCGGTGATCGTCTTAGTGGCCATGCTGGCCAACATCTTCCTGCAGTCGTCAGCGCTGATGCTGGCGCTGCTCGTGCTTTGCCTGGGCATCTTCTCCGCCTTCATGCTCTATGACATCAAGCGCGTGATGGACGGCGGCGAGACCAACTATGTCTCTGCCACCCTGGCCATTTATCTTGACATCTACAACGTCTTCCAAAGCCTGCTGGCGCTGCTGGGCATCTTTGGCGGCGAGAAGGACTGAAGAAGAGTCGCGTGGGGCCTACTCCCCCGCTTACGCCTTGCCAAGAGGGGCCTCGCAGAGGCCCCTCTTTCATTTTCAAGACGTGGTCGTCGCAGCAACTCGCTCGAACACCGCAATGCTCTCCACGTGCGCGGTGTGAGGGAACATGTTGATGATGCCCGCGTGTGTGCAAGCGTAGCCGGCTTGGTGCACCAGCAGTCCAGCATCTCGCGCCAGACTGGCCGGGTTGCAACTCACATAGACGATCCTGCGGGGAGGCTCCCACCGTGCCGCATCGTCGCCTGAGCGCACAGCCTGCCCCTGACTGGCCACCGCATCGGCCAAAGCCTTGGCCAGGGCGAAAGCGCCCTCCCGGGGCGGATCCACCAACCAGCACTCCGCAGTGCCTTGCGCCATGAGTCCTGCCGCATCCAGCTCGAACAGGTTTCGCGCCTCGAAACTGACCTTCTGAGACAGCTGGTTCAACCTGGCGTTTGCCATCGCACGTTGCACCAAGGCCTGACTGCCCTCGATGCCGTGAACCTGACGGGCCAGGCGGGCCAAGGGCAGCGTGAAGTTGCCCAGGCCACAAAACCAGTCGATCACCCGCTCGGAGGCCAGAGGAGCCAACAGGCGTACGGCCCGTCCGACCATCACCCGGTTGATCTGTGGATTGACCTGCGTGAAGTCCGTCGGCTTGAAGGGCATGTCCACGTCGAACTCTGGCAGCCTGTACCCGAGCACAGGCGCTGCCGGGTCTGCATCAAGCAGGTGAACCGTGTCCGGCCCTGCAGGCTGCAACCACCACTGAACGTTGTGCGCGCTGGCAAAGTCACGCAGCCTGTCCTGGTCAGCCGATGAAAGCGGCTCGAGGTGGCGCAGCACCAGCGCCGTCACTTCGTCACCCACCGCCAGCTCGATCTGCGGGAGCCTGTCGCGCTGGTCCATGGCGGCGATCAGCGCGCGCAACGGCAGCAACATCTGGCTGACATGCGGGGGCAACACAGGGCAGACGGCCATATCGGCCACGTAGCGCGACTTGCGCTCATGAAAGCCTATGAGCACCTGGCCCTTCTTGATCACGTGCCTCACCGAAAGCCGAGCGCGGTATCGGTAACCCCACGCTGGCCCGTGGACCGGCCTGAGCATCTGCCCGGGCCGCACCTTGCCCAGATGCCAAAGGTTGTCTTCCAGCACCCGCTGCTTGACGGCCACCTGCGCATCGGGGTGCAAGTGCTGCACTTTGCAGCCGCCACAAGCTCCAGCGTGCAACCCGAAGTGGGGGCAGGCCGGCTTGACCCGCTGGGGGCTCTCGCGCAGCAAGGCAGTCAGCTGCGCCTGCTCCCATTGGTTCTTGCGGCGCAGCACCTGCACAGTCACCCGCTCAAAGGGCAGAGCCCCTTCAATGAAGACCACTTTGCCGTCGGGCCGCCGGGCCACGCCCTGCCCTTCAAGATCGAGTGACTCAACGTCCAGCGGGGGGGAGACTTCTTGCATACGCTCATTATCAAGGGCCGCCTCCCCAAGGACGCGCCAAGGACGGGTGCGACGCGTGCTCTTCAGCCAGGAAAAGGCCCCAATGACAAGGGCCGCCCGAAGGCGGCCCTTGACCGAATAAAGCATGCTGTCAGCGGCCGTGCATCAAGCTCGGCCGCGCTCGCCCCGGAGCCATCACTCCTTGGGCGGCTCAGCGTAAGCGGACACCACCTTCCAGCGTGCGTCCTGCAGCTGCGACATGCGGAAGGCGCTGCTGCCCAGGCGCTTCTTGGGGCCGAAAGTGGCCTCAGCGCTGCCAAAGATGTCACTCGGCACCGTCATGGTGTCCATCGCCTTGATGAAGCTGTCTGTGGTCAGGCCGGGACCGGCCTTCTGCATGGCACGGACGAAGGTGTTGACGATGATGTACCCATAGGCCGAGAAGACGGTGGGGTCCTCGTTGAACTTGGTCTTGTACTTGTTGGCCCAGAAGCGCAGCGGCTGAGAGGCCTCGTCCAGGTACGGGTTCTGCACCGTCATCGTGGCGTACAGGCCATCCATCGCCTTGCCACCCAGCTTGTGGATCAGGTCGGTGTAGGCGGCGCTGGTGCCAAGGAAGGTTGGGCTGAAACCGGTCTTGCGGCTCTCGGCAATGGTGCCGATGGTTTCCCGGATGATGGTACCGAGCACCACCATGTCGCAGCCGGAAGACTTCATCTTCGCCACCTGGGACGAGAAGTCCGTGGCACCGCGCTTGAAGGTGGTCTTCTCGGCAAAGGTCATGCCCACGGTCTTGAGACCCGCCTCGCCACCGCGCATCACCTCCAGGCCGAACTCGTCGTCCTGGTAGATCGTGCACACTTTCTTGGCGTTCTTTTCCTTGACCAGCTGGGGCAGCGCGCCGCGGACTTGGTCATAGTAGGTGGCGGCGAAGGAGTACTTCATCCGGTGGAAAGGCTCGTACATCTCGCGTGCGGCCGTGACCGGGAAGAAGTTGATCACGTTCTTCTCGAACTGGATGGGCATGGCGGCCATGTTCTGCGCCGTGCCGATGTGGCCCAGGACGGCAAACACCTTGTCCTGGTTGACCAATTTCTGCGCGGCGAGTGCAGCCTTGCGGGGATCGTAGGCAGAGTCTTCCACCACAAGCTTGAGCTTGCGGCCGTTCACCCCGCCCTGCTCGTTCACCTCGTCAACGGCCAGGAGCAGACCGTTACGCACCTGCTTGCCGAAACCGGCGATGGGGCCGGAAAGATCCTGGATCGAGCCGAGCAGAACTTCGCCCTTGCTCACGCCCTGCGAGGCTTGTGACCAAGTCAGGGTGGAGGCGACAGCCAGTGCCAGGCCTGCGGCCATCCGGTGGGTGGACTTCATCAAAGGTCTCCTTGAATCGTTGCCGAGCGACGTGCCCGGACAGACTTGCACATGCTATCGCCGTCGCGGGCCGCCGGACCCCCTCGAAAACGCTGAACCTGAGGATATCGGGGGCTTTCAACCCCTCGACCCCTGTGGCAACTGGCCCTCAGCGGCCGGGCAACAACCTGGCCGGGTCCACCGGCCGGCCCAGGCGGCGAATCTCGAAATGCAGCTTCACGCGGTCGGCGTCGCTGGAACCCATCTCGGCGATCTTCTGACCCCGACGCACAGCCTGATCTTCCTTCACGAGCAAGGCCTGGTTGTGGGCGTAGGCCGTGAGGAAAGTGCTGTTGTGCTTGACGATGACCAGATTGCCATAGCCACGCAGACCCGAACCGGCGTAGACCACCCGCCCGTCTGCCGCAGCAAGAACCGGATCACCGGCCTTGCCGGCAATCGACAAACCCTTCACACCCCGGGCCTCATCAAAGGCGGCCACCACCGACCCATTGGCCGGCCAGGCCCAATCCACAGACTCTTCACCAGGCCGCGCGGCCGGTGAAGCCGCCCCACCCGATGCGGCTTGCGGCGGTGATGTGCCCGATGCGGAGCCGGCCGCCGGCGGAGCTGCTGCGGTGACAGGCGATACCGCTGTGGCGCCCTCACGCATGGGCGCGGTGGACGCGACGGCGGGCGCCGCCGCATCAGCAGGGCGAGACTCCAGCGGCCTGCTCTCCATGCGCCCGGGCAACGCCACCGGTCGAGAGGCCGCGGCCGAGGCCATTGACGAGTCCTGCCCCGGGGGGCTGACCCGCAACACCTGTCCCACCTCGATCAAATTGGGGTTCTCCAGGCCGCTCCACCGAGCGATGTCACGCCAGTTCTGGCCGTGGTCAAGGCCAATGCGGATCAAGGTGTCGCCCGGCTTGACGGTGTAAGTGCCGGGCGCCGCAGGAGAGGACTGGGATGATGAACCCGCAGCGGCGCCTGTGCTGGCCGAGGCAGACGGCGAACTGGATGCGGTATTCGGTGCGCCCTGCGCAAGGGGACCGGCCTGGCCAGTCGCCGAAGGTAACGAGACGGCGGGCCTTGCGGCAGCGGTAGGGGCCTGGGCAGGCCGCGCTGTAGCACCGCTGGGCATGCGCTCCTCCACAGGTGCCCGACCGGGCTGGGTGGAGCAGGCCGTCACAAGCACTGCCAGTGCCATGAGCAGGACAGAGGGCCGAACGCAATGAGGGTGAAGGAAGGCGTTCACAGCGTGCCGGATTCTAGGGGGACGAAGTGCACGCCATCATGCATGCTTCGGTGCCAGCCCGCCTCGTCCCGATCCACCACGACCAGCACCTGTCCTCCGTGGTGCTCGCTGTGCATGGGGGCCACCAGCCGGCCTCCTAGGGCGAGTTGGTCAAGCCAAAGTGGCGGGATGTCGCCACCACCAGCCGCAGCAATGATGGCGTCGTACGGCGCCGAAGGCGCGTGGCCCAGCCGGCCATCGCCAAACAGCAGCCGGGCCTGGTCCAAAGACAACGCGCGCAGCTGCTCCCTGGCGCGCTCATGGAGGGGCCGGATTCGTTCGATCGAAGTGACTCGACGAGCAAGCAGGCACAGCACAGCCGCCTGATACCCGCAGCCCGTCCCGATCTCCAGCACGTGGCGCAGCGGCAGCATCGGCCGTTCAGCGCTGGCCGACGGGCGTTGCAGAAGCAGGCTGATCATGCGCGCCACCACGGTGGGCTTGGAAATGGTCTGCCCATGGCCGATGGGCAGACTGGTGTCCTCGTAAGCTTGAATGGCCAGCGCGGAGTCCACGAACAGATGCCTGGGCACCCGCGACATCGCCTCCAGCACCACCGGCTCCAGCGCAACGCCGCTGCGCCGTAAGCGCTCGATCATGCGCAGGCGGACCGCGTCGGAGTCCAGCCCCAAGCCGGCGGGTGCGTCGCGTCGCTGGGCAGCAGAGGCCACGTCACGGAGGAGGCGCTGCGGGCGCAGTAACTCTGCAGGTTTGGTGCGCGAGGTTTCCTCGGCCGCGGGCCAGGATGCGGGGAAGCGACGCGGTGAATCGGGCGGAGACGCCACGTTCAGCGCCCCTGGAGCGCCGACGTCCAATGACCCAGACGCGAATGGTCGGTCAGGTCCACCTGCAGCGGTGTGATGGACACGCATCCCGTGGAGGTGGCGTGGAAATCCGTCCCCTCACCCGCATCTCGGGCATCACCTGCCGGCCCGATCCAGTAGATCGGATCGCCCCGCGGGTTGTGCTGACGCACCACGGGCTGGCTGGCATGGCGACGACCCAGTCGCGTGACCACTCGAGGGCGATCCTCGGCATCGGGCCGGTTGGGAATGTTCACGTTCAGAAGCCAGGGCCCATCACCACCGTCGGCCAGCGCCTGCTCGACGATCTGTCGGGCCGTGGCCGCAGCGGCCTCCAGGTCACCCCAACCCTTGTCGACCTGCGAGAAAGCGATGGAGCGCAGCCCGAAGAGGTAACCCTCCATCGCCGCCGCCACAGTGCCGGAATACAAGGTGTCGTCGCCCATGTTGGCGCCGTTATTGATGCCCGACAGCACAAGATCCGGGCGATGGGGCAGCAGCCCCGTCAGCGCCACGTGAACGCAGTCCGATGGAGTGCCATTCACAACCCGGTACAGACGAGCACGGTCGAATCCCGGCGCCTCGAACACTGACAGCGGCCTCGACAGCGTCAAGGCGTTGGAAGTGCCACTGGCGTTCTGCTCGGGCGCGATGACATCCACGTCCCCCAGCGATTCACAAGCCCGAACCAAGGCGGACAAGCCAGGCGCCAGATAACCGTCATCGTTCGCGATCAGGATGCGCATTTCGGGAATTGTAGGAAGGACCCAAATGAACAGCGGCCCGAGAAGGGCCGCTGTTCAGGACGTGAGCTTGGGGTGGCTGATGGGACTCGAACCCACGACGACCAGAATCACAATCTGGGACTCTACCAACTGAGCTACAGCCACCGCAGTTGAAGCAACAATTATAGCGGCTGGAGCTCAGTCGAGCTCCATTGCCTGCGGCCCTTCATCAGGGGCTCATTGAGAGGCCGCAGCGGCCGGTGCGGCCGCCTTGCGGGCAGCGGGCTCGATCTCGGCCTTGAAGCGGAGCTTGAGCGTGGCCAGGTAAGCGTCTGACTCCGCTGCGCCCCAAGCCTGCGCCAGTTGGGGTACCAGGAGTGCGTCGGTCGCAGCGGCCTGCTCGCGTGGCAACACCTTCAGAACTCTGGCAACCACGTACCCGGAAGTACCCAGATCCACACCGATGGGGGCTGGCAGCTTGTCTTGCGGCGCCAGCAAGACGGCCTCCATCAAGGCGCGCGGCACGCCCTGCGACTGTCCCCGCGACAACACCGCCGTCTGGGGCAGCGCCTGAGCGGGGTTCTGCTTCAGGACCGCGAGCTTGTCCTGCCCTTCCTTGCGAGCCAGAGCGGCGGCCTGATCCTCGACCACCGCGGCGCGAACGGCGTCCTTCACGTCGTCGAAGGCCGGCAATCTGGCTGGCGTGTGCACAAGAACGCGAGCCGATACAAGCTGGCTGCCGCCCAAATCCACCGCCTCCGTATTGCGCTTGTTCTTCAAGGCGTCGGCGCCGAATACCGCGTCCAGCAACTTGGGTGAGGCCAGCACGCCCGAGGCCTGCGGGGCAGGCTGTCGGCGCACCGTGGCCGTGCGCTTCTCCAGCTTGAGCTTGTCGACCACCGGCTGCAGGCTGTCGGCCTGCTCGTACACGGTGTTGGTGAACTGTTCGGCAGCTTCGGCAAACTTGCGCTGGGCTGCCTGCTTGCGGATCTCTGCCTCGATCTCGGCTTTGACGGCTTCGAAGGGCTGCTTCTCGCCGCCGCGCGCGCCTGTCATCTGGATGATGTGGAAGCCGAAGTCGGACTCGATGAGGTTGCTGATCTCGCCAGCTTTCATGCCGAAGACAGCATCCTCAAAAGGCTTGACCATGGCACCCCGACCGAAGAAGTCCAGGTCCCCGCCCTGGGCGGCGGAGCCCGGGTCCTGCGAGTGCTTGCGCGCCATGTCGGTAAACCGGGCGGGCGCCTTGCGCACCTCTGCCAGCAGGCCTTCGGCAGTCTGGCGGGCCTTCTGGCGTTCAGCCGCCGGTGCGCCCTTCTCGGCCTTGATCAGGATGTGGCTGGCGCGGCGCTCCTCGGCCTTGGTATAGCGGCTCTGGTTTTCGTCGTAGTAGCGGCGCAGGTCTTCCTGTGGAATCGACACCGCCTTGCTGACGGAAGGCAGGTCCAGCACCACGTACTCGATCTGGGCCTCTTCGGGCAGCCGGAAGCGCGCTTCCTGTGCCTTGAAGAAGGCCTGCATCTCTTCAGAGGTGGGCTGTACCTTGGCCTGGTAGGCCTTGGGATCGAACCTGATCCAGTCGATCTCGCGACGCTGCAGCAAGGCGTCCAGCGCCACCGAGGCGGCTGCCTTGGGCACGACGGCACCAGCCGTGGCTCCCGCCAACACCTGCCTCACGGCCAGGTCCATGCGCAGCTGCTGTGCAAAGCCTTCGGACGTCAAACCCTGCGCAGTGAGGATGTCACGGTTGACGCTGCCATCGGCGTTGCGCAAACCGGCGAACTGCGGGTCCGTGCGGAACAGTCGGGCCAGCCGATCGTCCGTTGGCAACAGCTGATCGCGCGTGGCGGCCGCCATGAGAACGCGGTCGCGCAGGATGCTCTCCAGCGTCTGCTGTTTCATCTCTGGCGCATCGAGCATCTTCGCGTCAATGCCAGGCATTTGCTGGCGCATCCGCTCGATGGACCTCTGGTGGGCCTGATCCCACTCACCCCGGGTGATGGCGCGTCCGTCCACCTTGGCCACGGGAACGGCCGACTCTTCGCTGAACCTGGAGTAGCCCTGCACCCCAAAGAAGACGAAGGACGGGAAGATCAGCAGCACCAGCACGAACTGGAGCACTTTCTGGTGTGAGCGTACGAAATCAAACATATGCCGAGAAACAACAAAGGCGAACCGTGGTTCGCCTCGTGAAAAAGGGATGGTGGGTGCTGACGGGATCGAACCGCCGACCTACGCCTTGTAAGGGCGCCGCTCTGCCAGCTGAGCTAAGCACCCGGTGAGTCACCGGGACAGACGAAGAAATTCCCGGGACGTCGTCAATTGAGATGATCCTTCAGCGCCTTGCCGGGCCGGAACTTCGGCACTTTTGCGGCCTTGATCTTGATGGCGGCACCCGTGCGCGGATTGCGGCCGGTTCTGGAGGCCCGCTTGCTCACAGCAAAGGTACCAAATCCCGCAACGGACACGCTGCCGTTCTTCTTCAAAGTGGCCTTGACACCGCCAATCAAGGCCTCCAGCGCCCGCCCTGCGGCCGCCTTGGAGATATCAGCCTGCGTGGCGATGTGTTCGATGAGTTCGGTCTTGTTCAATGGGGTCCCCTGTCAACGCTACCGCTGTCTGTTTGGGGTGCGGCCCAAGAAGGGGTCGCACTTGTTCTGCCTGGTTGCGCCTTGTGAGAGCAGTCCCCTTTCGAGTTCACTCCCGCCAGGGCGCGGATTCTAAGACCAGGTGAGAGCAAACTCTGCACACCTCGCGAAAACCCGCCAGCGTGCGTTCAAGCATCACGTCTGCGGACTTCAAGCCCCACGCGCCACCACTTGCGCAATGGCCTCACCCACGTCGGCCG
>Ga0315904_10012997_pt1 | contig 10465 bp, 11 predicted proteins | sample LakEriMetagenome_6_FD_203529 | JGI IMG/M metagenome (GOLD analysis project Ga0315904, IMG submission 203529) | Freshwater fungal communities from buoy surface, Lake Erie, Ohio, United States - Buoy 12 MA120 | ecosystem: Environmental > Aquatic > Freshwater > Lake | place: USA: Lake Erie, Ohio... | reverse complement strand
GGCGGCGACGGCCTGGGCGAAGGCGCTGGCGCGGACCGGACCGGCCGCCTGGTTGCGCACGTGGCGATAGAGCGCGGCGCGGCCGCGCGGTCCCGGTTCCTGGGCCGCGAAGCCGGGAAGATCCGCGGCCTCGCGCGGCTGGAAGGCGACGGATGCGTAGAGCTCGGCGAGAATGCCGCCATCGATGCCGAAGGATCCGGTTGCGATCTCGGCGGCGCGCAGCCTCGTGTCGATCGGGAAGGCCGGATTGGTGGCGAGAGCCATCAGGATGGCCGGCGACAGGGTCGGCAGCGCGGCGGTCGGCGGGACGGTGCGGGCGACCGCGAAAAGCGGCAGGTGATGGCCGCGCAGATCGGCCTTCGCGCCTTCCAGGGCGCGCGGCGCGCCGTCGAGATACGCCACCAGGCGCTCGAGCCAGTCGTCGGCAGCCATCTTCTGCGCGCGCTGCAGCGACAGGCCGAGCCGCGCGCGCGCTATGTCGCCCGCGATCGCCTGACAGGCGACCAGCGCGCGCGCCCAGTCCGGCTGCGCCGCCAGCGCCGCGGTCGCGCGCACCTGCTCGCAGGCTTCGCCGGGATCGGGCGCGAGGAACATGGTCTCGCGCAGCACAGCGTTGGCCGTCGGTTCATCGGGCTGGAAGCGCAGGACCCGCGCCGCGAGCCTCCGCGCCGCGTCGGTTTCGCCCAGGCGCAGCAGCGCCGCCGCGCGCAGGGCGCCGAAATCGGCGAGCGCTTCGCCCGGATCGGTCGCCGGCGGATTGGCCGGCGAGGCGAGGACGCGGTGCGAGAGATCGCGCAGCGTCGCGTAGCGCGTCACGGCGGCGGATCCGAGCAGCGGGTCGACGATGCGCCGGGTCGACCCCGTCCACAGCGTCGCCGGCAGCGCGCCGGTCGCGAAGTCCAGGATGCCCGCGATGTCGCGCTCGGTGGGCGCCAGCGCGCCGTCGTTGCGTACCCCGCGCTCGGCCCGCTCGGGCGCGGGCAGCGAATCGCCGCCGGGGATCAGGCGGATCGGCCGGTTGGACTGCGCCGCGGCCGAGGCCGCGAACAGGACGGCCGCTAGCGCGGCGCAGACGGCTCTAGCGCGGAAGTCGGTCACCGGGGATCGCTTTCTCTACCCGTTCGGTCGGCACCGGCAGGTCGACGAAACCGAGCGCGGCGATGCCGAGCGCGGCGCCGAGGACGACGACCAGGAAGGCAAGGAGAAGGAGGCGGCGCAGCATGCGGATCCGGACCCCGCGCGCGGCATGGCGAGCGATGCTGCCGGGCGCTTGCCGGTTCTGCTACAGAGGGACGGTGACGAATTCAAGGCCGGAACCGTGATCCAGGACCTCCCCGACCCGCCATCCCCCCCCGTGCCCGACCTTGGGCTCGCCGGTCGCAGCGTCGTGCTGGTTGGGCTGATGGGGGCCGGGAAATCCTCGATCGGCCGTCGTCTCGCCCAGCGGCTGGGGCTTGAATTCCTCGACGCTGACACGGAGATCGAGCGCGCGGCGGGCTGCACGATCGAGGAGATCTTCGCGCGTTTCGGCGAGCCTGCCTTCCGCGACGGCGAGCGTCGCGTGATCCTGCGCCTGCTGGAGGAAGGCAGGCCGCTGGTGCTGGCTACCGGCGGCGGCGCCTTCATGGACGCCGAGACCCGGGCGGCGATCCGCCGCTGGGGGATTTCGGTCTGGCTGCGCGCGGACATCGAGGTGCTGCTGCGGCGGGTCGCGCGGCGCAGCAACCGGCCCTTGCTCAAGCAGGGCGATCCGCGCGCGGTTCTCGAACGCCTGATGGCGATCCGGCACCCGGTCTATGGCGAGGCCGATGTCGTCGTCGAAAGCGACGATTCGCCGCCCGATGCGACGGTCGACCGGGTCATCGATGCGCTGCGTCTTCGCCAGGGCGCGACGGGAGGCATGGAATGAACGAAGTGGTGCGGGTCGAGCTGGGGGCGCGCAGCTACGAGATCCATGTCGGGCGCGGGCTGCTGGAGCGCGGCGCCGCGCTGGCGGCGCCGCTGCTCGCCGAGCGGCGCGTCTTCGTGGTCACCGACGACGTGGTGGCGGATCTGCATGCCGCGCGGCTGGAGGCCGGCTTCGCCGCTGCGGGCGTCGAGGTGCACCGCATCGTGCTGCCGGCGGGCGAGCGCACCAAGACCTGGGCGGAGCTGGGACGGCTGCTCGACCGGCTGCTCGACCTGCGGCCCGAACGACGCTCGATCCTGGTGGCGCTCGGTGGCGGGGTGGTCGGCGACATCGCCGGTCTGGCGGCCAGCCTGCTGCTGCGCGGCGTCGATTTCGTCCAGGCGCCGACGACGCTGCTGGCGCAGGTCGACAGCGCCGTCGGCGGCAAGACCGCCGTCGACGCGCCCCAGGGCAAGAACCTGATCGGCAGCTTCCACCAACCCCGGCTGGTGCTGTGCGACCTCGACGCGCTGGCGACGCTGCCGCAGCGGGAACTCGCGGCCGGCTACGCGGAGATCGTCAAATACGGACTGCTCGGCGACGCCGCCTTCTTCGCGTGGTGCGAGGCGAACGCCGCGGCGCTGCTGGCCGGCGACGCCGCCGCGCGCGCCCATGCCGTCGCCGAGAGCTGTCGCGCGAAGGCGCGCGTCGTCGGCGCCGACGAGCGCGAGGCCGGGCAACGCGCGCTGCTCAATCTGGGCCATACCTTCGGGCATGCCTTCGAGGCGGCGATGGGGTTCGACGACGGGTTGCTGCACGGCGAGGCGGTGGCGCTCGGGATGTGCATGGCCTTCGACCTGTCCGTGTCGCTGGGCCTCTGCCCGCCGACGGATGCCGCGCGGGTCCGCGCCCATGTCGCCGCCGCCGGCCTGCCCGTGGCCCTGCCGCAAGGCGCCTGGAGCATCGACCGCCTGCTCGCGCTGATGGCCCAGGACAAGAAGGCGCGTGGCGGGCTGACCTTCGTCCTCGCGCGCGGGATCGGCGCGGCGTTCGTCGCCCACGACGTCCCGGCCGAACCCGTGCGGCGCCTGCTGGCCGGCGCGGGAGCGTCGTGATCCGCCGCCGATGAGCGGCGCGGTGCCTGCCTTCGCCTGGATGCTCGCCGCGGCGGGCGGCGTGCTGGCCTGCGCGCTCGCGGCGCTCGCCGCCGTCGGCGCGGCCGCGATCGCCAGCGCCTCGCGCCGGGGCGTCGCCGCGCTCTCCGAACGCGGCAATCCGCGGGCTGCGCGCGCCCTGCTGCTGATCGACCGCCGCCCGCGCGATGTGGCCACGCTGCGGGCGACGGCGCGCCTGGCGCTTGGCGTCGGCGCCGCCCTCGCGGCCGCGCTCGGCGCCGCCGCCGGACCGGCCGGCGCGGCGACCGCCGCCTTCGGCGCGTTCCTGGCCATGAGCGCGCTCGCCGAAGCGCTGCCGCGTGCGTTTGCCCGCGCGCATCCGGAGCGGGCCCTGCTCGCGACCGCGCCGGTGCTGGCGTCGCTGCTGCCCCTGCTCGATCCGGCCGCCGGATGGTTCGCGGCGTCGCGTGCGCGCCTCGCCGCCGCGATCGGACGCTCGGGCGCGGGGGCCGCGCCGCGCGCGCGCATCGAGCGCGCCGAAGAGGCGCTGCGCGGCGAGCTCGACCGGCATGCGTCGCCGGTCGACGCGCCGCGGCGCGAGGAACGCCAGATGCTGCGCTCGGTGCTCGATCTCGGCGAGGTCACCGTCGGCAAGATCATGGTCCATCGCAACCGCGTGACCGCGCTCGACATCGACCAGGCCCCCGCGTCGCTGCTCGAGCAGGCGCTGGCGAGCCCGCACACGCGCATCCCGCTCTATCGCGGCAGCCGCGAGAACATCGTCGGCGTCATGCATGCGCGCGCGCTGCTGCGCGCCCTGCGCAGCGCGGGCGGCCGCGCCGAGGATCTGTCGATCGCGGAGATCGCGGCCCGCCCCTGGTTCGTGCCCGACACCACGACGCTGCTCGACCAGCTGCGCGCGTTCCGGCGCCGGCGCGAGCATTTCGCCGTCGTGGTCGACGAATACGGCGTGCTGATGGGGATCGTGACGCTGGAGGACATCCTCGAGGAGATCGTCGGAGACATCGCCGAACGCCACGAGGTCCGCATGCGCGGGGTGCTGCCGCAGCCCGATGGCAGCTGGCTGGTGGACGGGGCGGTCACCATCCGCGACCTCAACCGGGAACTCGGCTGGTCGCTGCCCGATGGACCGGCGGCGACGGCCGCGGGCCTGGTGATCCACGAATCGCGAATCATTCCCGAGGTCGGGCAGGTGTTCGTCTTCCACGGGCTGCGTTTCGAGGTCGTGCGCCGCCGCCGCCTCCAGGTCGCGCTGCTGCGGGTCGCGCGCGACGTCGCGTCCGGCTGAGCCGCCGCGTTCAGCCGCGCGGCGTCTCGCCCGGCGCCAGCGTGCGGAGCTTGAGGGCGTGCACCTGGGCGCGCAGTTCGTCGGCCAGCGCGGCGTGCACCATGCGGTGACGCGCGATGCGGTCGTGGCCGGCGAAGGCCGCCGCCACGATCGTCACGGCGAAATGGCTCTCGCCGCCGGCGCGCGCGCCGGCGTGGCCGGCGTGCAGATGGGATTCGTCGCGGATCTCCAGCCGCTCTGGCGCCAGCGCAGCCTCGAGCTTGGCGCGGATGCGCGCGGCGGTTCCGCCGGTCGAAGGCTGTTCCATGGCCGCGCTCAGCCGGCCGGGCGCGCCGGCGCGCCCGGCGCGCGCAGCGTCCACTCGACGATGCGGTCGAGTACCGGCGCGAGCGCGAGATCGAAGGCGCCGACGATCGCCTCGGTGCCGTGGCCGCGGGCGCGGGACGTGTCTTCGAACTGCGCCGCGGCGACGATCGAACGGTCGGCGATCCGGACCAGGCGCGCCATGATCCGGATGCGGGCCGAAGGAGGCTGCGCGGCGTCCGGCGCGTAGACAGCGGCGAATTCGCGGATCTCGCTCTGCAGCACGAAATCCGGGCGCAGCCGTACCGTCTCGCGGGCGACGGCGACGATGCGGCCCGAGCCCTCGAACGCCTCGACGAGATGCCCCTGGACCATGGTCGGCACGGCGTCGGTCCAGAACGCGCGCGCCAGATATTGAAGGCTGGAGGGCGTGGGTTGCAGGGCGATGCGCTGCGAGTTGAGGCCCGCCGCGGCGGCCGGCAGGTCGACCAGCAGCTGCCAGCCGACGGGCGGGCCGGGCAGGCGTCCGGCGGTCCTGGGGGCGAGCGTGTAGATCGGGCCGGGCTCGCCTTGTCCGGGCAGCAGGCCGGAGCACGCGCCGAGCCCGGCGGCGGCGAGGCCGGAGACGAGGAGGCGTCGCGCGATCATTTCGTACGTCCTTCGCGGCTCGCGGGCTCGAACCCGCGCGTCTGGTCGCCGAACAGGAAGCGCGCCGGATCGCGCTCGATCTGCATCGACAGGCGATTGAGCGAGGCGACCAGCAGACGCGCCTCGGCGACGAATTGCGAGAACTCCAGCAGGCTCTGTTCGCCCAGATTGCGGATCGGCGGACCCGCGTCGCGCGCGAGCGTCTCGAGTTCGGTCGCCATGCGCGACATCGACTGGATGCCCTGCCTGAGATCGCCCATCGCCGGTTGCGCGCTGGCGATCAGCCGGCTCGCGTCGCGCGCGAGGGTGCGCGCATCGCCGATGGCGGCGCCGAGGTCGCGTTCGAGCCTGCCGACCGAGTCGCGGGCATCGAGCGCCAGCCACTGCATGGTCTCGATCGCGATCCGGGCCTCGCTGACGAAGGGACCGATCTGCTCGCGCTGCGCGGCGAGGCCGGCGGCCAGCGTCTCGACATGGCCGAGGATCTGCGCGATGCGCGCGACGTTGTCGTCGCTCAGCACCAGGCTCGCGCGGGTGGCGATCGCGTTCGCCGTGGCGACCATGTCGGGCATCGACTCGACGAGCTTGTCGAGCGTCGAGGGCACCGAGGGGATGGTGGCGCGCCGCTTGCCTTCGCGCGGCAGCAGCGGCGCCGCGGCGTTGCTGCCGCCGGTCAGGTTGACATAGGCGAGACCGGTGATGCCCTGCGGCGCCAGCGAGGCGACCGTGTCGGTCCGGATCGGCGTTCCCGGCTTTATGCCGAGCGTGACCTCGGTCAGTTCGACGTTCTTGGCGTCGATCGCGATCGCCGTGACGGTGCCCACCGGCACGCCGCGCAGCCGCACGGCCGAGCCTTCCGAGAGGCCGGCGACCGAGCCGCGGAAATAGACGTAGTAGAACGTGCGCTCGTCGCGCAGTTCGAACCGCGCCAGCCAGAACACGAAGACGACCCCGGCGATCATCGCCGCCAGCACGAAGCCGCCGACGAGGGTGTAGTTGGCGCGGTTTTCCATTGCCTCGTCGTCGCCCTCAGGGCTCGTGGCGCGCGGCGCGTCCGCGCGGACCGTGGAAGTAGGAGCGGATCCACGGGTGGGGATCGCGCAGATGCTCCGCCAGCGGAGCCACGATAATACGTCTGTCGACGAGCACCGCAATGCGGTCGGTGATGGCGACCAGCGTGTCGAGGTCGTGGGTGACGACCACCACGGTCAGCCCGAGCGCGCGCTGCAGGTCGCGGATGAGGTCGTCGAAGGCGGCGGCCGAGATCGGATCCAGGCCCGCCGTCGGCTCGTCGAGGAACAGGATCTCGGGATCCAGCGCCAGCGCGCGTGCCAGCGCGGCGCGCTTGCGCATGCCGCCCGAGAGCTCGGACGGAAACTTCGCGCCGGCCTCGGGCGGCAGCCCCGCGAGGTCGATCTTCACGCGGATCAGGTCGCCGACCAGCTTGGGATCCAGGCGCGTGTGCTCGAGAAACGGCAGGCGGACGTTCTGCGCCACGGTCAGCGCCGAGAACAATGCCCCGTTCTGGAACAGCACGCCCCAGCGTGCCTGGATGCTGCGCGCCGCGGCGGGCGCGCTTGGAAAGGGCTGGCCGAAGATCTCGACGCGGCCGCCCTCGGGCTGCTTGAGCCCGACGATCGTGCGCAGCAGCACGGACTTGCCCGTGCCGGAGCCGCCGACGATGCCGAGCACCTCGCCGCGGCGCACGTCGAGGTCCAGCCCGTCGTGGATCGTCTGCGCGCCGAAGCGGGTGACGATCCCGCGCAGGCGGATGATGGGTGCGTCGGCGTCCGCCATGCCCTAGATCCCGAGCTGGGCGAAGACGACGGAAAAGGCGGCGTCGACGACGATGATGAGGAAGATCGACTCGACCACCGAACGCGTGGTGCGCCGGCCGACGCTCTCGGCGCTGCTGGAGACCTGCAGCCCTTCGTAGCAGCCGACCAGCCCGATCAGCAGCGCGAAGACCGGCGCCTTGACCATGCCGGCCCAGAAGGTCGAGACATGGACGGCCTCGCTGAGCTGGGCCAGGAACTGGGGCAGGCCGATGTCGAGGATGAACACGACCATGGCCGCTCCGCCGCCCAGCGCCACCAGATTGGCGAACAGCGTCAGCAGCGGCAGCGCGATGACCATCGCGATCAGCCGCGGCAGCACCAGGACCTCGACGGGATCGAGCCCCAGCGTGCGCATCGCGTCGACTTCCTCGTTCACCTTCATGGTGCCGATCTCGGCCGTGAAGGCGCTGCCCGAGCGCCCGGCGACCAGGATGGCGGTCATCATCCCGCCAAGCTCGCGCAGGATCGAGACGCCGAGCAGGTTGACGGTGAAGATCTCCGCGCCGTAGACGCGCAGCTGGTCGGCGCCCTGATAGGCCAGCACGACGCCGATCAGGAACGACAGCAGCCCCAGGATGGGCAGGGCGTGCAGGCCGATGCGCTCGACATGCGCGATCACGGCGCGCACCCGCAGCCGGCCCGGGCGCAGCACCACGCCCGCGAAGGTCACGGTCACCAGCCCGAAGAAGCCCAGCAGGTCGCGCCCGGCGGCGAGCGTGGTGTAGGTCGCGCGTCCGATGCGTTGCGCGAGCTGCACGACCACCGGAACGGCGGGCCGGGCGAGCGGCTGGCGTTCGGGCAGCTGCACGCGGCGCACCAGCGCGTGATGCGCGGGGTTCCCGGCGGCGAACTCGACCTGCGCTCCGGCATGGGCGAGCGGGCGCATCCAGCGTGCCAGCAGCACCGCCCCGGCCGTGTCCATCGCGTCGACGGCGCCGGTATCGACGACGATCCGGACGAACCCGGTCTCGCGGCGCGGGGGCAGCGCCGCCTGCGCCGCGTCGGCGGTGCGGATCGTCCAGGTTCCATGGACCGTCAGGCGGAGCGTATCGGCCTCGAGCGCGAGGTCGGCGCGGATAGGTCCGGTCATGCGGCGCGCCTGCCGGCGCCCCCCGGCCGGCGGCGCTCCGTCGGGCCTTGCCGGGCGGCGAATATGGTCACGGAAGACCCTTGATTTTTGCGCCGCAGCATATACTTTGTGCGGTGCGGCATCTTCGGGTGCCGCACCGGAAGCGGCGAGTCGCCGCTTCCTGGGCGTTTCCTCCCTAGACTTGGGCCGCGTCGCAAGATGCGGCCCTCTTTTTTCGTCTCGGCGGTCACGAGGCCGCCCGCGCGTCGCTCTCCGCAGCGGCCTCCGCGCGCAAGAGGTCGCGCAGCGCCGCCATCAATCCCGCGAGATGCGCGGCCAGGGTCGCAAAATAGGGCCGGGGTTCGAGCCGCGCCTCGTGCATGTAGAGCCCGCGGTTGATCTCGACCTGGAGCGCATGGCGATCCTGCCAGGGCCGGCCGTGATGGCGGGTGGCGAAGCCGCCCGCGAAGGGATCGTTGCGGCTGACCGTGTAGCCCAGCGCGCGCAGGCTGCGCTCCGCCAGATCGGTGACGGCCGCCATGCAACTGCTGCCATGGCAGTCGCCGAGCACGAAATCCGCCCGCGCGCCGACGCATCCCGGCGCGGCGCCCGAAGGCATGGAGTGGCAGTCGACGAGCAGGCATCGCGACCAGCGCGCATGCGCCGCGTCGAGCAGCGCGTCGAGTCGCGCGTGATAGGGCATGTAGAGCGTCTCGATGCGCCGCCGCGCCTCGGCGAAGGTGAGCTTCCCGGGATAGATCTCGGCGCCGTCCGAGACCACGCGCGCGATGGTGCCGATGCCCGCGCGCGCGCGCGGGCTCGCGCGATCCACGAAGTCGGGCAGACGGTCGGAGAACATGCCGGGGTCGAGTTCCCACGGGCCGCGATTGACGTCGACATAGGCGCGCGGAAACCTCGCCTTGATGAGCGGCATGCCCAGATCCGGCGCGGCGTCGAAGAGATCGTCGATGAACGCGTCCTCCGATCCGCGCAGCGTGATCGCGTCGAGCCGCGTCTGGCGGACGAATTGCTGCGGGTAGACATTGCCCGAATGCGGTGAAGCGAAAACGACCGGCGCCGCCTGGGCGCGCGGCTCCAGGACGAGGAAGGGCGGATCGAGGAGGTCGGGGCCGGAACCGTCGTCCATCAAGCCGCCAGGATCGCCGCGCGCAGCCGGTTTTTCAACCGGTCGCGATGCTTGATTTCGCGGCGACGGCGGATATAGTCCGCCGTCCTTTGCGGGCGCTTAGCTCAGCGGGAGAGCACTTCCTTGACATGGAAGGGGTCACAGGTTCAATCCCTGTAGCGCCCACCATCTTCTCCGCAGGACGACTTGCCGGTGCGCGCGTCGCGCGCGTCACCGGGCCATCGCGCGCGACCGCGGCCGCGGCGCCCAGAGCGGCAGATGTCGGGGTGCCGCTAGCGCCGCGGCGTGGACCCGATCGAGCCGATCCCAGGCGATGTCGCGCAGCAGCAGCGCGAGCCGGTTCGGCATGCGCGCCAGGTTCGCGCCGTGCCGCCAGCGCGCCAGCGCGCCGATCCCGGCCGCGCGCGGCTGTCCGGCGTCGAGTTCCCAGGGATGGACATAGAAGACGCCGCTGCGGCCCTCGACGCGGTTCAGCCGCGCGATCGCGCCGCGCGAGAGCGCATAGGGCAGAAGCCGGAACAGGCCGCCGCCCGCGGCCGGCAGGTTGAGCGGCCCGACCGCGAGCGTCGCCAGCGGCAATTCGACGATGCGCGGGGCGTTGCGCGGCCGGAATGGCAGCCGCGGCGCCCGGACGATGCCATAGGCGTCGTGCAGGATCGGATAGACGCTGGAGCTGTAGGCGAAGCCGGCATCGGCGAGGCAGTCATAGGCCCAGAATTCATGCGCGCCGATCGAGAAGCCCGGCGCGCGATAGCCGCGTACGGCGATGCCGGTCGCGTCCTCGAGGGCCGCGCGCGCCGCGGCGAGGTCGGCGCGCAGCTCGTCCGGCGTCATGCGGTCGATGCGCCGGTGATCCAGGCCATGGCAGGCGATTTCGTGGCCGTCCGCGGCGATCGCGCGCAGCAACGCCGGATGGCGCCGCGCCACCCAGCCCAGCACGAAGAAGGTCGCGCGGCACCGCGCCTGCGCGCAGAGCGCGAGGACCCGCTCGGTGCTGGGTACGACCCGCGATGCGAGGTCATCCCAGGAAGCGCGCGCGATCGCCGGCTCCAGCGCATGGGCCTGGAACCATTCCTCGACATCGACCGTCAGGGCGTTGACCCGATCGTGACCCTTCGAGGGGCATCGCGCCATCGTCGCCGCTCCTA
>Ga0315904_10012995_pt1 | contig 10468 bp, 2 predicted proteins | sample LakEriMetagenome_6_FD_203529 | JGI IMG/M metagenome (GOLD analysis project Ga0315904, IMG submission 203529) | Freshwater fungal communities from buoy surface, Lake Erie, Ohio, United States - Buoy 12 MA120 | ecosystem: Environmental > Aquatic > Freshwater > Lake | place: USA: Lake Erie, Ohio... | reverse complement strand
AGTCCGCCCGTGATTTCAGGGTTTCCCGTGGCAGCCATGCCTCCGCCCCGCTTCCACCCACCGAACAGTCGATCAGGCCGACCGGCACTCCTGTTTTCCGATGAATCACTTTTCCGGCCCACCAACCAACCGCTGAGAACGCCGCCGCCGAATCGGCCGATGCGCCATGCCACGATCCCTCGAAAAAGCGCGCCGGATTCATTCTGACGATTTCATCTTCTTGATACCGGCGTGCCGCAGTGTGAGTTCCGCTCAGATTCATCAAACGAATCGTGGGAAAACCCGACGCGGTTTCCGCTTCGGCGCGTCCACCCACCGCGCGCCCGAGTGGGAAATCCATGTTGGATTGCCCGGCGCATAACCAGACCTCGCCGACCAGCACATCTTCAAGTTCCACCTTCGATTCGCCCGTCATCGCCTTGAGCGCATGCCCGGTCGCATTCGCTGGCATGGCGGGCAACACCACCCGCCATCGGCCGCCGGCATCGGTTGTCGCCTTTGCCCTCTGATCCCCGAACTCCACGGTGATCTCGGCGTGCGGGGATGCCTTTCCAAACACCGGCACCGCACGTTCCATCGGCAGGACCATGTGAGGGCCAAACGGCCGACCGAACTCCAGGCCGGCCTTGACAAGCGAGACCTGCAAGGCGAGCGCGATAAGACATCGGAACATGACCGATCCGACCACCCGGCGATCCACCCTGGCCAGCCCAATCGCTTGGCGCTTCTTAGGTTGGTTTGGCAGACCGGTTTAAGAAACCAACCACATTCCGCCGCTCGCGCAGCCACTTGCCTAGGTCGAGCTTCCCAGTGCATTCCCGCAACGGCGCTACAGCCAATAATCCGAAATTCCCATGAAACCGCACTTCAACCGTTTCCTCGCCTTGGTCGCCGCTACGGTCGCAACTTCCGCTCCGGCAGCTCAACTCTTCAAGGATGGCACGGGTGCGGACATCAACACGCTGGCCAACTGGTCCACCACCAACGGTGTGCCCGGCGATGATCCCATGTCCTTCGGCACCGCCGACCAACTGCGTTTCAATGAAAACACCGCGGCATCGGGAACCTTCACCATGGATCTATCCGCCGCTTTGTCCGTGGGCAATCTAACCGTGGACTCCGGTGCCGCCGGCGGTGGTTTCGCGACTGGCAATTTCGTGATCGACAGCGCCAGCAACAGCATCCTGACCCTCAATGGCGGTGGCAATCCCAGCTACCTCACATCCGGTATCGTTCTGAACTCCAGTGCCGGCGGCACACTCACCGTCAACTGTGATATCGCCCTCGGGGCGACACCGGTACGGTTCACGGTGTCTCGGGCGCTGACCGTGAACGGCGACGTTTCCCTCGGCGCGAACACCCTTGAATTCAACACCGCAGGTTCGACCACTACGCTCGCCGGCGTCATCAGCGGCACCGGCGGGCTGAACAAGGCCCAAGGCGGGCAAATCCTCGCCCTGACCAACACGGCCAACACCTTCAGCGGTGCCGTCACCCTCGTGGGCGGAACCACCCAAGTCACCAAACTGGCGAACAGCGGCGCGGATTCCTCCCTTGGCAACAGCTCCAACAACATCGTCCTCAATGGCGCCACCCTGACGTTCACCGGATCCGGTACCGACACCACCAACCGCGCCATCGAAATGCGCGCGGGAGCCGCGATCAACAACACCGGCACCGGCACCATCAGTTTCACCGCACCCAACGTCAGCCAGACACTCACCGCTTCGGCACGCACCATGACCGTCGGCGGCACAAACGCCGGCGACAACACCTTCGGCTCGATCCTCGGCGACAGCGGCACCGCACCGAACATCTCGCGGCTCCAGAAGTCCGGAGCGGGCAAGTGGATCATCAGAGGTGCCAATACCTACACCGGAGCCACGCCCATCAACCAAGGAACTCTTGTCGTGAGCGGCGGCGGCGTTCTCGGAGGGGCCGCCGGCAGCGTGTTAGATGAAGGCAACATCTGGTTCACGTCGACCAATTCAAATGGCGCACTTCATTTCGAAACCACCGCCAACCTCGGTGTGGCCGACCAAATCCGTTTCCGCAACACCGGCGGCACGGCCGGCAATGGCGGCGCGCTGGTTTACATCGGCGCCACCAACCAAACACTCGGCAAGACTGTCCAGTGTGACTCCTCCATCGGCATCCGGCTCGAGTCGAACTCGGTGGGCGGCAGCCTGACCTTCAACGGTCCTTTCAGCCAGACCAACCGCACGCTTTACCTCGGCGGCACCGGCACCGGAGATAACACCCTTGCCACCGCATTCACCGGCTCCGGCGGTATCTTCAAGCGCGATGCCGGAACGTGGATACTCACCGGCCCCAACACCTACACCGGAGCAACCACCATCACTGGCGGCACGCTCGCCCTCGGTGCCAGCAATGTACTCGCCAATACCGCCGTCACCATCGGAGCGGCAACCCTCGCCGTCGGTTCCGGTTTTGGCGATACTGTTGGCACACTGGATCCCACCGCCGGCGCCACCATCAACCTCGGCTCCGGCGCCACCCTTGCTTTCGCCGCCAGCAATCTCATCGACTGGACCGACGGCACGCTCAATATCACCGGCAACTTCGTTTCAGGTTCCTCGCTGCGCTTCGGCGACAACGTGACCCAGCCCGGCCTGACGGGAGACCAACTCAACAAGATATCAGCGGCTGGCTTCACCGGCTTCGCGCTTGATGCCGACGGTTTTCTCACCGCGACTCCCGCCGCCGGTTTCAGCGCGTGGGCCACGGCCAACGCTCCCGGCCAAACCATTGCCCAGGACCACGACGGCGATGGCGTGCCCAACGGGGTCGAATATTTCATGGGCATTAGCGGCAGCGGATTCACCACCAATCCGGTTCCGAATGCCTCCAACGTCGTCTCCTGGCCGAAAGGCGCCTCCTACACCGGCGCCTACGGCACCGACTACGCGATCCAGATTTCATCCGATCTTGGGATCTCCGATCCATGGACGAATGTCCCCTTCGGCAATGTCACCATCGACGGCGACAGCGTGGACTACGACCTCGATGCCGCTCCGGCGGGCGCGAGAAAGTTCGCCCGCCTCAAGGTGACCGGACCGTAAACACCGTCAGGGAGGGGAAGGGTGAACCGGTCGGCTGAGCCAACCAACAGTCGCTGGTTTTCCTCCTTTGGCCCATCCGCAACTCTGCAGTGCTTTCGTCGCACCTCCTTGAAGACCTTTCTATGAAAACTACCTTCAACCGATTCCAATCTCCGCTCTTCGCCGCCGCCACGGTGCTAGCGCTCCCAGCCGCCTCCGCCGCCACTTGGAATGGTGCCACCAGCGCCTCGTGGGCCACCGCCGGCAACTGGACCGGAACCCCGCCGGACAACGTCACTCCCCAGCCAGTGGTCTATGATGCCAGTTCCGTCGCCAACCTGGCTCAGTCGCTCAACGGCTCCTACACGCTCACCGGTATCACCGTTGGCTCTATCACCGGGGCCGTGACTGTCGGTCACGCGACCGGCAATGTTCTGACAATCGGATCCAGCGGTATCGGCATGTCGGCGGCTACCCAGAACCTTTCGATCCTCACCAGCGCCAATGTGGCTGGTAACATCGACATCGCCGCGAATCAGACATGGAATGTCGCCTCGGGCCGAACATTGACCCTGTTCAACGCTTCCAACACGCAGAATGCTCGCCTGACCGGTTCAGCCAACATCGAAAAGACCGGTGCCGGCACCGTCCTGCTGTCCGTCGGCGATATCACCAGCACCGGCACCGCTCTCGACAACAACGGAAACGACACATTTACCGGCAACTGGACCATCACCGCCGGCAAGATACAGGGCCAGCGCAATGCCACCCATGCTTGGGGACGAGGCGGCATCACGTTGAACGGCGGCACGATCGCCCAAACGAACGGCAACTGGACCTGGAGCAACAACATTGATGTTTCAGCCGCCTCGGTGATCGGCACGGATTCATCCAACGGCCTCGGCCGCACTCTCAAGTTGCTTGGCAATCTCACCTCGTCCAACAGTTCCGGTCTCACTTTCGCGAATTCCACGACTGGCGGCACCCGCACTGACGATGTCGGTTTCGTCCTCGCGGGCAGCGCGGCCTCAACCTACACCACCACCACCATCTCGGCCAATTCCCGAGTGCGCGTCGGCGGAAATGCCACCGCGTCCGTCACGGGAGACGGATTCAACGCCGGCAATCGCGGAAGTCTCGGTAGCGGTGATGTGACGCTCTCGGCGGCCAACTCCGAACTTGCCTTCACCCGCACCGACGCCCACACCGTCGCCAACAACATCTCCGGCCTTGGCACCGTGGTCGTCGGCGGCAATACGTCCGCCCAGGCGGGAACCAGCTCTCAGGTCGTCACACTGTCCGGAACGAATACCTACACCGGAGCCACCCGCGTCAGCCGCAGTCGCCTGAACCTTACCGGATCACTCACGTCCGCCGTGAGCTTGGACAACTCCGGCTCAATCTCGGGCACCGGCAGCACCACTGGCCTGCTCACGTTCGCGACTGGGACCAACATCGCTCTGGCGGGCGGAGCAACGACCACCAGCCTCACGAGCAATGGTGTCACCTTCAGCGGCTCGAGCCAAGTGATCTTCCTGTCGGCTCCTGTTTCATCCACGGTGTATGACGTGCTCACCTACGGAGCCGGTACGGTCACCAACCCTGGGAACCTCCTCTCCAACTATCGGGGAACGCTCACCAATGATGTCACGAACCAGAAGTTCACCTTCACCGCCGGCGAATTCGGTGCCACCCGCACTTGGAATACGACCGATGGATTCTGGGAGGCGGGATTGGATGAGAATTTCGCCGAGGGCGACAAGATCTTCTACAGCGGCGACATCGTCACGTTCAACAATCCCGCCACAGCCAGCACCGTGACCTTGGTAGGCACCCTGGCTCCCGCGTCGCTCACGGTCAACAACACCAACGACTTCACCTTCTCCGGTTCGGGTTCGCTCATCGGCGCGATGACCCTGACCAAGACCGGAACGGGCATCCTAACACTGTCCACAGCCAACTCCTACACCGGCGGCACGAGTGTCTCCGGCGGAACGCTCAAGCTGGGCAACGCCGCCGGATTGGGCGGCGGCACGGTCACGGTCGGCAGCGGCGCCACCCTCGACGTCGCGGGTTATGCACCAACCAACGCCATTAATCTCTCAGGCACTGGCAACGGCACCAATCCGGCCCTGTGGAACAGCGCGACCACCTTTACCTCGCTTGCCGGCACAATCACGCTCAGTGCCGATGCGACCGTTGGCCACGCGGCCACCGATGCAAGCAATTCACTGGTTCTCGGTTCGCTCAATCTCAATGGCAACAAGCTGTCGATCAACGCAGGCTCGGTTTATTTGGCCATCCAGAACATCCCAAGTGGCAACATCGATATCAACAACGGGGGGACGCTGTATTCACAAAACGGCGGCACGCTCACTTCGGTCACCGGCACCATCACCATCAACGCGGGCGGAAAATTCGAAACCCGTGACACGAACAACACCACCATGACCTCGGTGCACAATATCGCCCTGAACGGCGGTACCTTGGCCACCGCGACCATCACCAACAACAACGGCGGCGGTGGCGGCACCACACTGAAAAACAATATCCAGGTTGATGCCACCAACGGCGGCACCATCAATGGCAACAACACCGGCTTCGGCATCAACCTGCGCCTCGCCGGAGAACTCTCAGGCACCGGCCCGCTGACACTGACCGGCGGCAGGGGCGTTGAGTTCCGCGGCGAGTGTCTCAACTACACCGGCACCGCCACGGTGACCGGAGGCACGCTGTTTTTCAATCCCACCACCAGCCAGAGTTTCGGCGGCGTGATTGCGGGCACGCGTCCGGTGGTCAAGGAAGGCACCGGCACCACAACCCTGCTGGGGGCCAACACCTACACCGGTGTGACCACCATCCGCGGCAACAACGGCACCAGCGGTGAGGTCCGCGTTTCCTCGATCAACAACGGCGGCGTCGCTGGCAACCTCGGCCAAGCAACCGGCGCCTCCGCCAATATCGTCTTCGGGCAGTCCGGCCTCACCACCGGCAAACTCGTTTACACGGGTGCCGGAGAGAGCACCGACCGCCTCTTCACCCTGAACGGCAATGCCATCATCGAGAACAACGGCAGTGGTGCGCTCAACTTTAACGGCACCGGGGACATCGGAAAAACCAGTGGCATTCTCCAGACCCTGACCTTGGGCGGCACCAACGGCGGCAGCCTGGTGGCAAACATCATCAAGGGAGCCGGAGCAGGTTCGGACGTCGCGGTCATCAAGGAAGGAGCAGGAACCTGGATCCTGGCCGGCGACAACACCTACACCGGCAACACCACCGTCAATGCCGGAACCCTTGAGCTGGCTGATGATGCCCAGCTCAAATTCGTGCTCGGCGCCACCTCCGGCACCAACAACGCCATCAGCGGCGCGGGCACGGCCACCCTCAGTGGTGATTTCGTCATCGACACCACCGCGGCCGACGCCCTGGCAACCGGTTCCTGGACCTTGGAGAACGTCAGCACCCTCACCGGTCCGTATGGTTCCACCTTCAGCGTCATCGGCTTCACGGATGCCGGCGGCAACAAGTGGACCAAGGCCAACGGGCCCACCAAGGTCTATACCTTCGACGAAACCACCGGCATCCTCACCCTCGGCCCCGCAGGTGGCTTCTCATCCTGGGCAGCCACCAACGCACCAGGCCAGACGGTCGATCAGGATCATGACGGCGACGGCGTGCCGAACGGCGTTGAATACTTCATGGGGCTCAGCGGCAGCGGCTTCACCGCCAATCCCGCCCCCAACGCCTTCAAAGTCGTCTCTTGGCCGAAAGGCGCCTCCTACACAGGTGTCTATGGCACCGACTATGCGATCCAGGTTTCCTCCGATCTGGGCATCGCCGACCCATGGACGAATGTCGCTGAATCCAGTCTCACCATCGACTCCGACAGCGTGGACTACGACCTCGATACCGCTCCGGCCGGACCTAGGAAATTCGCCCGCCTCAAAGTCACCGGCCCGTGATAGGTATCAGGCACACCGGAGGATCATGAAACCGGTTGATAAAACCAACCATTACAATCCGGTGGCCGCCCCCGGGTCTGTTGATTTCCATCACAAGGCTATTCTCGCAGTTCATCCGTTTCAAGGGTCCATCCATTGCTATTCCACTGTCGAATCATGAAACCCCGCTTCCGTTCCTCCTTCCCGCTCCTGCCCTTGGTCGTCGCACTCAGTGGCACTGCGGGCGCGCAGACGCTGACCAAGGACAACAACATCACCAACCTGAACCTCGCGGGTTCGTGGGTGGGCGGAGGCTCTGTACCGGGCGTCACCAATACCTTGCTATGGAACAACACTCTGCCCGGCACCAACTCCTCGGCGCTCGGCGGCAACCTTTCAGTGCTGGGGCTTCAGGTGACAAATCCCGGCGGTGCCATCACCGTGACCTATGCGGCTGGGAACATCCTGACGCTCGGTTCGGGCGGTATCGACATGTCCACCGCTGGGCAGAACTTGAACCTCCTGACCGGTGGGGCGAACAACACGGTCAATCTTGCCATAGGCGCAAACCAGATCTGGAACATCAACTCAGGCAGGATACTCACCCTGTTCAGCGGATCGAACAGTGCCAACCAACGCCTCACCGGTTCGGGCAACATCGAAAAGACCGGCGCTGGCACCGTCCTGATGTCCGTGGGTGACTTCACCAGCACCGGCAACGCCCTCGACAACAATGGAAACGACACCTTTACCGGCAACTGGACCATCACCGCCGGCAAGGTGCAATCCCAGCGCAACGGCACTCATGCATGGGGCCGCGGCACCATCACACTCAACGGCGGCCAGATTGCCCAAACCAACGGCAACTGGACCTGGAGCAACAACATCACTGTCTCCGCAGCCTCGGTAATCGCCAACGATTCGAGCAACGGTCTCGGTCGCACTCTCAAGTTGCTCGGAGATATCACTTCCTCAAACAGTTCCGGCCTGACATTCACCAATAATATCACCGGCGGCACCCGGTCCGACGACGTCGGTTTCCTACTCGCTGGCGCGAACGCATCGACCTACACCACCACCACCATCTCGGCCAACTCCCGCGTGCGCGTTGGCGGTAATGCCACCGCGGCAGTGTCGGGAGACGGGTTAAACGCCGGCAGCCGCGGCAGTCTCGGTACGGGCGATGTCACGCTCTCCGCGACGAGTTCGGAACTCGCGTTCACCCGCACCGACGCCCATACCGTCGCCAACAATATCACCGGGTCGGGTACCGTCGTCATTGGCGGCAACACGACCGCCCAAGCGGGAACCAGCACTCAGGTGGTGACACTCTCAGGCACGAGCAACTACACCGGCAGCACCCGCGTGAGCCGCAGTCGCTTGAACCTCACGGGTTCACTCACCTCTGCCATCACGGTGGACAACTCGGGCTCCATTTCGGGCACCGGCAGCACCACCGGCCTGCTCACTCTCGCCAGCGGCAGCAATATCGTTCTGGCGGGCGGCGGCACTACAAGCAGCATCACCAGCAACGGTGCGACCTTCAGCGGTTCCAATCTAGTGACATTTCTGACCACCCCGGTCAACCTCACGGTCTATGATGTGTTCACCTATGGCTCCGGTTCCGTGACCAACATCGGCAATCTCTCGGTGCCCTACCGGGGGAACTTTGCCAATGATGCCATCAACAAGAAATACACATTCACTGCCGGGGAATATGGTGCCACTCGCACCTGGAACACCACTTCCGGCACATGGGCGGTCAACAGCGGAACCAATTTCGCCGAGGACGACCAGAAGTTCTTTGCCGCCGACCATGTGATCTTCGGCAACATCGCCTCTGACGCGACCGTCACCCTTAGCGGCGCGATCCTTCCGGGTTCCGTCACCGTGAGCAACACAGCGAACAGCTATACGTTCGCCGGTGCGGGCATTGGCGGGGCAACCGCATTGGCCAAATCCGGATCCGGCACGCTCACGCTTTCTGTTGCGAATTCTCACACGGGAGGCACCTCCGTCTCCGGCGGCACGCTCAAACTCGGCAATGCTGGCGCATTGGGAACCGGCGCGCTTGCCGTTAATACCGGCGGGACTCTCGACCTGGCCGGATTCGCGCCGACCAATGCAATCGGCCTCTCCGGCAACGGCAACGGCACCAACCCGGCCCTCTGGAACAGCGCGACCACCTTTACCTCGCTTTCCGGAGCAATCACGCTCAATGCCGATGCAACCGTTGGTCACGGAGCAACGGATGCGAGTAATTCGCTTGTCCTCGGTTCGCTCAATCTAAATGGCAACAAGCTATCGATCAATGCAGGCTCGGTTTATCTGGCCATCCAGAACATCCCGAGTGGCGACATCGAAATCAACAACGGCGGCACGCTCTATTCACAGAACGGGGGATCCCTCACCTCGGTCACTGGCACCATTAAGATCAACGCGGGCGGCAAATTCGAAACGCGCGACACAAACAACACGGGGATGACGTCACTGCACGCCATTCAACTCAACGGCGGGCAATTGGGCACGGCCACGATCACCAACAACAATGGCGGCGGTGGTGGCACGACTCTGAAAAACAACATTGAAGTCGATGCAACAAATGGCGGCACCATCAATGGCAACAATACAGGATTCGGGCAGAACCTGCGCCTTACCGGCGAACTCTCCGGCAGTGGCGCTCTGACAATCAACGGTGCCCAGGGGGTTGAGCTTCGTGGTGAAGCGGTGAACTACACCGGCACCGCCACGGTCACCAATGGCAGCTTGTTCTTCAACCCTGCCGGCACGCAGAGCTTCGGCGGTGTGATCGCGGGCACTCGCCCTGTCGTCAAGGAAGGCACCGGCACCACAACCCTGCTGGGGGCCAACACCTACACCGGCGTGACCACCATCCGTGGCAACAACGGAACCAACGGCGAAGTGCGGGTTTCCTCGATCAACAACGGCGGAGTTGCCGGCAACCTTGGTCAGGCCACCAGCGCCGCCGGCAATCTTGTCTTCGGGGCCACCGGCTTATCCACCGGCAAACTGGTTTACACCGGTGCCGGTGAGAACACGGACCGCCTCTTCACGCTCAACGGCAACGCCATCATCGAAAACAATGGCACCGGCGCGCTCAATTTCACCAATACCGGCGATCTCGGAAAAACCAGCGGCATCCTCCAGACCCTGACCCTTGGCGGCACCAACGGTGGCAGCTTGGCGTCCAACATCATCAAGGGTGCAGGATCATCGAATGTCGAGGTGATCAAAAACGGAGCGGGAACCTGGACCCTGGCAGGAACCGCCAACACCTACACCGGCAACACCACCGTCAACACCGGAACCCTGATTGTGAACGGCAATGTCAGCACCAGTGCCCTGACCACCGTCAAGTCCGGTGCCACACTCGGCGGTTCCGGCACCGTCGGCGCGCTGACGATCGACTCCGGCGGCTTCTTCAAACCCGGCAACAGCCCG
>Ga0315904_10012992_pt1 | contig 10470 bp, 10 predicted proteins | sample LakEriMetagenome_6_FD_203529 | JGI IMG/M metagenome (GOLD analysis project Ga0315904, IMG submission 203529) | Freshwater fungal communities from buoy surface, Lake Erie, Ohio, United States - Buoy 12 MA120 | ecosystem: Environmental > Aquatic > Freshwater > Lake | place: USA: Lake Erie, Ohio... | reverse complement strand
AGCCACGGCCACGGCCGCTCGACCTTGGCCGCCGCCGTGACGGGCTGGGCATCGACCAGCCTGGCCGCCGTGGACGCCACCGGCGCCGGCCGCCGGGGCCGCTGCGCCGCCTCGATCACCGACCGCTCCACCGCCGGCGGCCAATTGTCGGCCACGTAGATCTTCACGCGGCGCACGTCGCGGGCGTCGTCGGGCACGTCGCTGGTGAATTGATAGGGGCTGGCGTTGCGCACGAGGTCGGGCTCGACCCGTACGAGATACTCGCCGCCGCCGCCATCCTGCGGCACGTACGCCGCCTCGATGCCAGTCGCGAGCAGTCCGGCCACCAGCAGCACGCATTCAACGATCATGAATCTCACCCTCCGCGGAATCGACAACCGTCACGATTTCACCTTCCCGTCGCCCTTCCGTGCAACTCCGCCCTCGGCCGGCGGGAGATCGCCGGGCCAGGCCCCCTGTTTCCCCGGCCAAGACGCCGTTTCTCCGGACCGGACCGTCCCGCCGGAAAGGCTGTCGATTTCCAGCTGCAACATCGACAGGGCCGCCTGGAGGAAGGCCACCGCGATCGGGCCGACGAAGATGCCGATCGGCCCCAGGGCCCCCACGCCGCCGAGCACGCTCAACAGTGCCAGCAGCGGATGAAGCTTCGACTGCCCGTGCAGCACGATCGGCTTGATGATGTTGTCCACCGTCGAGACGACGCACAGCCCCCACGCCGCGAGGCCCGCCGCGGCCCAGGTGTTCTTCACGAAGAACAGCAGGTAAAGGCTCGCCGTCCCCCACACGGCCGCGGCCCCCACGAAGGGCACGAGGGCGCCGAAGAAGGTGAGCAGCGTGAGCAGGAACACGTTGCCCAGGCCGGCGAACGAGAACCCGAAGCCCGCCAGCACGGCCTGGACGATCGCGGCCAGGAGCGTGGAGCTGACCACCGCGCGACTCACCTCTTCGAACTCCTGGAGAAGCTGCCACTGGTAGCGGACGTCGAGCGGCACCAGCCGCATCACCGCCTCGAGCATCCGCCGGCCGTCCGCCAGGAAGTAGAACAGGCTCACGGTCATCACGATCAGGCCGATGAGCAGCTTGGCGACGGCGACCGGCGCCCGCGCGGCGATCGGGCCGATCCAATCCTCGGCGAGCTTCTTGAGCTCCGCATTCACGCTCTCGGCCGTGATGTGCATGCCCGTGGCCTCGTTGAAGCTGGCCACCAGGCCGTCGAGCACCTTCGGATCGAGCCGCATGCCATCGGGGCTGCGGAGCATGGCTGCAGCATCCCCGCCGGCCCGCACGACGAGGAGCGTGAGCGGCACCAGCACGATGAGGAGCACGAACGCCGTCGTCAGGCCGGCCGCCGCCCACTCGGGGACCTGGAACCGCTCCCGCAGCCAGCGATGGAGCGGCCCGAAGATCACGACCAGCATGGCCGCCAGGAGCAGCGGCAGGAGAAAGCCCGACATCACCCGGAGCGACAGCAGCCCGAACACGGCCACGAGACCGAGAATCACTCCGAACGAAACCAATCTCGTCATGCCGTCGTTCCTGTGGCGGCGGCGTTGCGGCGCCGTGCAGATGAGTCTACCTGCCCGGGGAAAAAGCCTTCCACGCCCCGTTGCAGCGAGCGCAGTCCGCCGCAACGTGGCCGCCGCGGGCGGACCGCGTGCCGTGCGCAGACTGCGGACCAAGTCTGCCCGAGCAGGATGCGAGGAATACCGACCGGTGGAAACCCTCGGCGTTTCCACCGGTCGGCCAAGTGGACAAAGGCCAAGGATGGCTTTGTCCACGGACGGTGAGGGGAGGTCAGCCGGCGGTCTCCGGCCAGGAGCCGGGCAGGGGCGCCTCGGCCACGACCTCACCGCCGCCGTCCGGGTCGACGTAGCGAATCCGCTCCGCATGCAGCGCGATCGGCGGCTCGCGGAGGGAGTCGTCCGGCGGTCCTGCCCAGTGCGCGTCGGCGGCCGGGTCGTACAGCACGTCGCCCACGATCGGCAATCCCCGGGCCGCCGCCTGGAGGCGGAGCTGATGCATCCGCCCGGTGAGCGGCTCCAGTCGCAGCACGAGCCGTGGCCCGCCCGTGGCGGCCGGCGCCATGGCCAGGAGCCGGGCCCGCGTGACCGCCTCACGGGCCAGGGGCGCGTCGGCCGCGGCCAGTCTGGCCCGCGCCTCTTCCGGAACCTTCTCGATGAAATCCCGCCACTCGACTGGATCCGCTTCGATCCCGCCCGTGCCGCGCGGCTCGACGACCGCCCGGTATTCCTTGCCGACCTCGCGACGTTCGAACTGCCGGGAGAGCTTTCGCGCCGCCCGCGGGGTCGCCGTCATCAGCACCACGCCGGACACGGCCCGGTCGAGCCGATGCGGCACGCCCACATAGCCCCGCCCCTGCGGCCCGTGCAGCAGCCGCCGCACCCACGACTCCACCGACTCGATGCCCGGCGGGGCCTGCGTGGGGAGGCCGGCCGGCTTCGCCACCGCGAGCACGCCGGACCGTTCGGAGAGAAGCGTGGGGAGGATCATGGAAGGCATCCGACCGCGTGCCGGGCGGGGACCCTCCGCGCGGGTGCAATGAAAGCCCAAAAGTGGTACCCTTTCCGACCGGCAAGGCGGAGCGGGCCGCCGCACGGAGTCGCTGGGAACAGGATACTATCGCATGGCCATCACGGTGTTGATCGCGGACGACCATGAGATCGTCCGTCACGGACTCGCCAGCGTATTCAAGAACTCCGAGATCAGCATCGTCGCGGAGGCGAAGACCGGCGACGAGGCGGTCCGGCTCGCCCGCCGGCACAAGCCCGACGTCGTGCTCCTCGACGTGCGGTTCGGGGCCGAGGACGGGCTCGACTCCATCAAGCGGATTCGGTCGGCCGTCCCGGCCACCCGGGTCATCGCCTTCTCCGCTTTCGACAACCCGACCTACGTGGCGCGGGCGGTCTCGGCCGGCGCCCACGACTACCTACTCAAGACGGCCACGCGGTCCGAACTCGTCAGCGCCGTGAGCGATGCGGCCGCCGGGGCCGCCCCGACGCGGGCCGGTGAACTGCGGCGAGTCGCCTCGTCGATGGCCAACAAGGCCCTGCCGACCAACACCGACGTGCCACTCACCCCGCGGGAGACGCAGGTGCTGCGGCTCGTGGCCATGGGCCTGTCAAACCGGGAGATCGGTGACGCCCTCGAGATCAGCATCGAAACCGTGAAAGAGCACGTGCAAAATCTGCTCCGCAAGGTGGAGCTGAACGATCGCACCCAGGCCGCCGTATGGGCCATCAAGCACGGGCTCGCCTGACGGGCACTTCGTGCCGGGCATGATCACAGCTGCCGGAAAGCCATCGCTGCTGTCGGGAAGCGCGAAGCGGAAGCTGAGGGAATACGCGGCGCTGAAAAGAAAGCCGCTCCGCATTCCCTCGGCTCCCGCCTCGGGCTTCAAGGCACGGGACCGCCAAACCCAAAACCGGCTCGGGTCGCGCCCCAAGGGCTAGGGTGCAGCCGGCATCAAATCGGCTTGGATCGCGCCGCTTCGCCGTGCCCCGCGAATTTCCCCGCCACTCCAGTGCCTCGTCTAGGACTCGAACCTAGAACCCTCTGATTAAGAGTCAGATGCTCTGACCAATTGAGCTAACGAGGCGACTCACGTTTTCTACCCTTGCCGGCGCGTATCGGCAAGGGCCGGAGGCAACGCCGCGTTGAGGGATTTCCCGGCAGCGGCTACATTTCCGCCTTTCCGCGGTTTCCCAGCCAGCATGGAGGTTTCGATGGGCAGGTTCGATGGTTTGAAGGGTCTCGTCCTCGGCGTCGCCAACGACCACTCGATCGCCTGGTACATCGCCAAGGAAATCCTCGACCAGGGCGGCCAGATCGGCTTCTCGCACCTCCCCGACCGGCCAGACGACGAACGGCAGCGGAACCGGCGTCGGGTCGCCCAGCTCACCGACCCCGAGCCCGGGGCGAAGTTCCTCGTGCCGATGGACGTCTCCAGCGACGACCAGATCGCCGCCGTCATGGACCGGGCGAAGCAGGAGTTCGGCACGATCGACTTCCTCGTCCACTCGATCGCCTACGCCCCGATGGAGGACCTCAAGGGCGACACCACCAACTGCAGCCGCGAGGGCTTCCGTATCGCCATGGAGACGAGCGCCTACAGCCTGCTGGCCGTGGGCCGCCTCGCCCGGAGCATCCTCTCCAAGGATGCGTCGATCCTCACGCTCACCTACTTCGGCGGCGAGAAGGTGGTGCCCGGCTACAACATCATGGGCGTCTGCAAGGCGACCCTCGACGCCTGCGTGAAGTACATGGCCTTCGACCTCGGTCCGGCCGGAGTCCGCGTCAACGCGGTCAGCGCCGGCCCGCTGCGAACGCTCGCCGGCCGGGGCGCCGGCGTCGAGGACATGCTCGGCCTCTATCAGCACATGTCGCCGATGGGCCGCAACATCACCCACGACGAGGTGGGCAAGGCCGGCGCCTGGCTGCTGTCGCGGGAGTCGCTGGGCATCACCGGCGAGATTCTCCACGTCGATGCGGGCTACAACATCATGGGCTCGCCGGGCCGACTGCTGGATCTCGTGCCGAAGCAGGCGTGACGCACCGCCGGACTCACGGCGGATCGTAGCCGCCCGGGTGCCAGGGATGGCAGCGGCAGATTCGCCACAGCCCGCGCAGGCTGCCGCGGATCGCGCCATGCTTTTCCACTGCCTGGCGGAAGTACGCGCTGCACGTCGGCTGGAAGCGGCAGTGCCTGCCGAGCAGCGGACTGATCGTGAGCTTGTAAATCACGACCAGGCCGACGAGCACCGCCACCGCGAACCGGTCGCACGCCCGCCCCACTCCGCGCAGCAGTCCGGCGAACCCTCTCATGATCCCGGCCTCCGCCGGGATCGCGACGGCTCGCCGGCCGGCCGACCGCTGGCCCGCGCGGCGAGCGTCTCGAGCGACGCGGCCGTGCGCTCCAGGCCGGCGGCGCCCGGCTCGGGCAGCCCTGACCGCACCACGACGACGAAGTCGTATCCCGTCGGCAACACACCGCGCACCCGACGAAACGCCTCCCGCAGCCGCCGCTTCCACCGGTTGCGGACGACGGCATTGCCGATCCGCCGGGAAACGGAGAGGCCGATCCGCGTGCTGCCCGACGGCTCCTGGGCCGCGGCATAGACCACCAGCGGCCCCGCCGCGGCAGACCGCCGCACCGCGTAGACGCGGGCGAAGTCGCCCGGCCGCACGAGCCGGCAGGTCTTGGGCAACCCTCGATCCGACGGCGTCACCACCGCAGTTGCGCCCGGGGATGCGCCGCTCCCGCCTCGGCGGCCTTGGCGGCTTCGAGCAGGCGGGCCGCGGCCGCCGCATCACCGCCTGCGGGCAGCATGATCTGCACTTCGGCGATCAGGTCGCCTTTCGCGCCGTTGGCGTGCCGCACGCCCATGCCCGCGGCCCGCAGCTTCCGGCCCCCCGACGTGCCCGGCGGGATCCGCAGGGCGATCGTGCCCCACGGCGTGGGCACGTCCACCTTCGCCCCCTCGATCGCCTCGGCGAGCGTCACCGGAAGCGTGAGTTCGAGCGTATCGCCGTCCCGACGAAACACCGGATGCGGCTCCACGTTCACTTCCAGGAGCAGATCACCAGCGGCCCCTCCCCTGGTGCCCGGCAGCCCCTGGCCCCGCAGCCGCATCCGCGCGCCATCGGGCAGTCCCTGCGGAATCGTCACCGTGATCGTCTCGACCTTGCCGTCGCGGTCCACCCGCACGTCGGTCTTGCCGCCGTCGATGGCCAGCCGGAACGGCACCGCGATCCGCGCCGCCACGTCCTCACCGGGCATTTGGGCGGCCCGCTTGCGGCCCCGCGCCGTCCCCCGACCCCGCCCCGTCCCGAACAGGTCGCCAAACCCGCCGGCTCCGCCGAACAGACTCTCCAGGTCGATTTCCGCGCCTCCGGGGAAGCCGCCCCCGCCGCCGGGGAACGGGCCGCCACCCCAGCCGCCGCCGGGACCGCCCGCTCCTACGCCCTCGAAGGAACTGCCGTAGCGGTCGTACATCTCCCGCTTGCTCGGATCATTGAGCACGTCGAAGGCCGACTGCACCTTCTTGAACTGCACCTTGGCCGACTCGTCGTCGGGATGGAGGTCGGGGTGATACTTGCGGGCCAGTTCCCGGTAGGCCTTGCGGATGTCCTCCGCCGAGGCGGTGCGCGGCACGCCGAGCGTCTGGTAATGGTCCTCCGCCATCGAACGGGTCCTGCGGTCCTGAAAACGACTTCGATCCCGGATTCTACCAGCCGCCCGCCGCGATCAAGGACAGCCCGCGATCAGCCCGCGGGCTGATCGGCCGCCTCGCCGGCCGCCGTCACCGGCCGTTGCTCGAGGAACTCGATCTGGCTCCGCCGGGCCGGCTCGTCGGGGCCCGGACGCAGCATGTGGAACACGCCGTCGGCACCGAGCCGCCGGGCCCGCACGTTGTCGGCCAGATACACGGGCAGAATCTCCCGCAGCAGCCGCTGCTTGATGTCGGGGGCGAGCAGCGGAAACATCACCTCGACGCGACGGTGAAAGTTCCGCGGCATCCAGTCCGCGCTCGCCAGGAACACCTCGGCCTCCTCGTCGGGACCGAAGACGAAGATCCGGCTGTGTTCCAGGAAGCGATCCACGATGCTGTGCACGCGAATCGTCTCGCTCAAACCCGGCACGCCGGGCCGCAGACAGCAGATGCCGCGGGCGATGATGTCGATCGGCACGCCAGCCTGGCTGGCCGCATACAGCGCCTCGATGATGCGGTGATCGACGAGGGCGTTGAGCTTGGCGAAGATTCGCGCCGGCCGCCCCTCACGGGCCCGGCGGGTCTGCTCGTTGATCAGCTCCAGGGTCCGCCGTTGGAGGTCGTTCGGAGCCACGATCAGCCGCTGCCAGGCATGGCCCTGGGAATAGCCGGTGAGCAGATTGAACAGCGCCGACGCATCTTCGGCCACCGCTTCGTCGGCCGTGAACAGCCCCAGGTCGGTGTAGACCAGCGCCGTGGTCGGGTTGTAGTTCCCGGTGCCGAGGTGCACGTACCGTTTCAGGCCACTGCCCTCCTGGCGGACGACGAGCGACACCTTGCAGTGCGTCTTCAGGTCGAGGAAGCCGAACACGACGTGCACGCCGGCCCGCTCCATCTGCCGGGCCCAGCTGACGTTGTTGGCCTCGTCGAACCGGGCCTTCAGTTCCACCAGTGCCGTCACGTGCTTGCCCGACTCGGCCGCCGCGATCAGCGCCCGCGAGATCGGCGAGTCGCCGCTGGTCCGATAGAGCGTCTGCTTGATGGCCAGCACCCGCGGGTCGGCGGCGGCGCTGGTCACGAACTCGACGACCGGGTCGAACGACTCGTAGGGATGGTGGAGAAGGATGTCCCGCTGGGCGATGGCGGAGAAGATGTCGCCGCCCCGGCGGTCGAGCCCGCGCGGCACCCGCGGCGTGAACGGCTTGTCGTGCAGCCGGTCATACCCCGGCAGTCGATAGAGCTCCCAGATCGCCGTCAGGTCGAGCGGGCCGTCGATCCGGTACACCTCGCTGTAGGCGGCATCGCGGCCGTCGTCCCCGCCGTGCAGCCCCTCCTCGTCGATGATCATCCGGGCGATGGCGTCGTCGGCCTTGGCGGCAATTTCGATCCGCACGGCCTGGCCGCGCTGACGGGCCTTGAGCCGGTCCTCGATCAGCTTGAGCATGTCGTCGGACTCCTGTTCCAGGAGTTCGACGTCACTGTCTCGCGTGATGCGGAAGGTGCTCCATGACTCGACCGCGAAGCCGCCGAACAATTCCGGCAGCCGGGCGGAGACGACGTCTTCCAACAGCACGTACGACTTCGTGCCCGGCTCGCCGCCATCCAGGGGGACGATCCGTGGCAGCACCTGTGGCACCTGCACGACGGCGAACAGCCGTCGGGGCCCCAGGCCTTCCGTGCGGTGCAGCATCACGCCGAGGTACAGGCCGCGGTTGTGGTAGCGGGGCGAGGGATGGGCGGGATCGACCGCCATCGGCGTGAGGATCGGCAACGCCCGTTCCCGAAAGAAGCGATCGACCTGTTCGCGATGGCTGCCGGCGAGGTCGGCGTACCGCAGCAGCCGAAACCCCTCCGCCTCGAGCGCCGGGGCGAGGCTGTCCCGGAGACAGCGGTATTGGCGGGCGACCAGTTCCTGGGTGCGGGCGGCGATCGCCCGCAGTTGCTCCATGGCGGTCATGCCGTCGGGCGAATAGTCCTGTGGCGCGCTCTCGCCGAAGGCCTGCTCACGCAGGCCCGAGACGCGGACCATGAAAAACTCGTCCAGGTTCGAGCTGAAGATCGCCAGGAACTTGAGCCGCTCCATGAGCGGGTTTTCCGGGTTTTCCGCCTCCTCCAGGACGCGGAGGTTGAACTCCAGCCAGCTCAATTCCCGGTTCAGGAAGCATTCCGGGCCGAGCGTGCTCGTGCCGGGCTCGTCGACGACCGTTGCCATGCCACAATCCATGCCCGCGGACCGATACCGAAACCTGCCAATTGTAGCCTTTGGACCGGCACCCTCCGATGACGAGTCACGGATCACGGGATTCTCACGATCTGCCGGAGCGAGCCGCCTGGGAGCGGGCCGTTGGTGCGGGGCTCGCCCGGCTGACGGCGGTGTCCGTCCCCGGGAGCCGCGGCTGGTGCGTCGGCGCGGCCTGCATCCTCGAGGCCTCGGCGCCGAAGCCGGGCAACGTCCATCCGGGGGCCGCCTTTCCCGACCTCGCCCACGAGGAGCTCGTGGCCGCAGCCGTCGCGATCGCGCCACTCATGGACCGGGCCGCCACCGCACCGCTGGGCCGCACGATCCTGGCCGCAGTGGAGGCGTCACGACGCATCACGCGGTCGAACGCGAACCTCGGGATCGTGCTCGCGATCGCGCCGCTGGCCGCCGCCGACCCGCCCGGCCGCGTGCCGGAGTCGCTCTCGCGTCTCGCCCCGGCCGACGCCGCCGACGTGTGGCGGGCGATCGCGGTCGCGCGGCCCGGCGGCATGGGCACGAGCGACCGCCATGACCTGCAGTCGCCACCCCCCGCCGACCTGCTCGCCGCGATGCGCGCCGCGGCGCACCGTGACCAGATCGCCCGCCTCTGGGCCACGGGCTACACCGACCTGTTCGCGGGTCTCGTCACGGACCTCGCCGCGGAAGTCGCCGCCGGCCACCCTCTCGACGACGCCATCGTGCGGTCGCACCTCCACCAGCTCGCCCGCGAGCCCGACACGCTGATCGCCCGCCGCCACGGCGCCGACGTCGCCGCCGACGTCTCCCGCCGCGCCGCCGCGGTGCTCGCCGCCGGCCCGGGCTGGCGGCCGGCCGCGGCCGCGTTCGACCGGTCGCTGCGTGCTCCGCGCCGCGTCAATCCGGGCACGACCGCCGACCTCGTCGCCGCGGCGCTGTACATTCTCCTGCGGGAGCAACGGATCCGCATCGCGTGATCCGCCCGCATCGAGGGATTCCGGCATGCACGAGCACTTCGAGGTCCGACTGCGGAAGGCGGTGCACGTCTTTTGCGCCGGCCATTTCATCACGCTCACCGACGACCTCTGCGAGCCGGTGCACGGGCACAACTGGACGGTCGGCGTGGACGTCGCGGGCAGCCCCGACGCCCACGGCATGGTCGTGGACTTCATCGCCCTGCGGGACCTGCTGGGCGGAATCGTGGCCCGCCTCGATCATCGCATGCTGCTGCCCGCGGAAAACCCGCTGCTCACGGTGACGACGGCGGCCGGCCCCACGGGCGTCAGGGAAACGACCGTCCGGTTCGGCGACCGGCGCTGGGTGTTTCCGGCCGACGAATGCGTGATCCTCCCGGTGCGGAACACGACGGCCGAATGGATCGCCCGCTGGATCGGCCTCGAGCTTCGCGCCGCGTTGGCGGCTGCAGGCCGGCCGCTGCCCGGCCCGCTCCGCGTGATGGTGGACGAGTGCCTCGGTCAGGCGGCGGTCTGGGAGTGCCTGGATCGCTGACGCGGCTGGATCAGGCGTCGGCCACGACCAGCTTGTCGGCGGCCTCGATCGCCAAGGCGAAGCCCCGGTCGCCGAGACGGATCCGCATCAGCCCGGCCCCGTCGGGATTCCGCTCCACCGCGCCGACCGTGCCCAGCGCCAGACCACACTGCGTGAGGTAGCGGAGGAACTCGGACGACTGGTCGAGCACCCGCGTCAGCCGGAACGTCGTGCCCGCCCCGCACTCGGCCAGCGACCGCGTCGCGCCGTCTTCGGCCGGGGCCAGCGACCGGGCATCGGCCCGCGGGATCGGATCGCCGTGCGGATCGACCTCGGGCCGCCCCAGGAAGGCGTCGATGCGGTCGATGAGCAGATCGCTGACGGCGTGCTCCATGTGCTCGGCTTCGTCGTGGACCTCGTCCCAGGTCATGTCGAGCGTGCGCAAGAGGAACAGCTCGATCAGCCGGTGCCGGCGGATCATCCGCAGCGCGAGCACCTTGCCCGCCCGCGTCAGGGCCACGCCCTCGTAGGGCCGGT
>Ga0315904_10012990_pt1 | contig 10471 bp, 10 predicted proteins | sample LakEriMetagenome_6_FD_203529 | JGI IMG/M metagenome (GOLD analysis project Ga0315904, IMG submission 203529) | Freshwater fungal communities from buoy surface, Lake Erie, Ohio, United States - Buoy 12 MA120 | ecosystem: Environmental > Aquatic > Freshwater > Lake | place: USA: Lake Erie, Ohio... | reverse complement strand
GCGAATTGCACATTGCCCCAGGGGCATTCGTAGCCGTCGACCGCTTGCTGGAAATCTTTTCTGATAAAGCGGTTCTCCCAGTCGATCAAGCTGTTGTTAGGGAGCCTTTCGGTGAAAGGGCCGTACAGTGCCTTAAGTTCTCGAAGCTGATAAAAAGTTTGACCATTGATCCACATGACATCGATATCGCCCAGAGTTCGGCGGCTGTCGATTTCCACTTTCATTTTCTGTACCAGTTCATTGCCGTGTCCACCGACAAGCTGAAGATCGATGTTGTAGAGATCTTTTAATTTGCTGCGGACATAGCCGTTCATGTACGCGTTGATCAGTGGATCGCCATCCCACATCGCCATGGTTACGGTACTTCCCTTGGCTTGATCGAGGATGTCCTGCCAGGATGATGTTGCAAGATCTAGAGTGTGAGTCTTGCGGGCGTTACAGCCTGGGATAGTGCCAAATATAAGTAGCACTAGTGCGACAGCGAAAGTGATAATGCACGTCGTCAGGCTGAATCCGTTGAGAGGTGCGGGGCGTTTCACAAGTGTGTCGTTCTTCAAGTAGTGCAGCCATGACAAGATTTCAGTGACAGAGGTCATGAAGTAAATCATCCCTGCAGTTGATAAAAATTAGTGGCGGGGTTCGAGCGATCCAATGAGCATTGGTGTGTTCCACTTGCAGCGGGATTATCTAAATTGTTCTGTGGCTTAGATTTTGAATTGTTTGTAGATATTCCAGGAGGGATCCATCTCCGCAAGACACTGGACCTCATGAGAAGTTATCTGCTTCTGAAGATGCTCGTGAATTGATTTGATGTCGACATTTTCAGGGATGTAGAAAATGAATTCTTTCATTTCGCCGTTGGTGATCGCAAGGGCGTAGATACCGACTGTTTTGCTGGCCAGTGTGTCAATGATTTGGTCCTCGATCGAGTCGAGAACTTCGTTTTCCTCTGGATCAGGCAAGCCACCTTCGATCGGTTTTTGTAGGGGAATAGCAAAGCCAAGTCTTACTGGAAGCTCCTTGTGACCAGACCACTTCTTTGCGGACTGATTACGTCGAATGATCGTTGGCTTTTCATCGTATTCGATTAGGGCGACGGCCCACTCTGACTCTTCCTCGGTCAAGGGAGGTAGTGTAGATAGATCGCGAGGAGTCCTGGAGAATGGCCAAATCATGAAGTTTACCCTGGTAAGTTAGGGGGCACGAAAAGGAGAAGATCGTCTAATTGTCCTGGCTCAGAAGGAAAACGCAATAGACGTCTTGGTACAGTAACCAAAGACGTGGCCTAGGGGCCTTCATTTGATAGAGTCCCATTAAGGAGGATTTGGCATCTATCGAAAAATTCGCGAAACGCTATTTTGGAAATAGGGCGAGAGTGGGTTGCTCTTGGCGGTGGAATCAGAATTTTATTTGAATCGACTTTAAAGATGGATAACGAGCCTCAGGCCGATGTTAAAGTTGGTGAGATGGGCTGGAAATTTGACAATTCCTATGCGCGATTGCCGGATTTATTGTTTGCAAAGGTGAAGCCAGTTAAGTTTCGCCTTCCGCAAATCGTGATTGCGAACCATGAACTTGCGGCCACTCTTGGGCTGGATCTCAGTAGGTTAAGCGAGCAGGAGCAGGCTTTGCTTTTTGCGGGGCAGGTGATTCCGGTGGGAGCCGAGCCGATTGCCCAGGCGTATGCTGGCCATCAATACGGTGGATTTACGATGCTTGGTGATGGCCGAGCGATTCTTTTAGCTGAGCATTGCACTCCGGATGGCAATCGGGTGGATGTGCAGTTCAAAGGATCTGGCGAGACTCCTTTTTCTAGAAGGGGAGATGGCCGAGCCGCTTTGGGGCCGATGCTGCGCGAATACATTATCAGCGAAGCAATGGCGGCGTTAGATATTCCGACCACGCGCAGCCTTGCAGTCGTAACCACCGGAGAGCCTGTCTATCGCGAATCGGTTTTGCAAGGTGCTGTGCTAACTCGAATCGCGGCCAGTCACATCCGCGTTGGAACATTTCAATATCTTGCGGCGCGACAGGATCGAGTGAACTTGCAGAAGTTGGCTGACTATACGATCGCTCGGCATTATCCAGAGGTTCAAGATAAAGCAGATAAGTACTACGAATTCTTCAAAGCAGTCGTTAACCGACAGGCATCTCTGATTGCGCGATGGCAGTTGGTTGGATTTGTCCATGGTGTCATGAATACAGACAACATGGCAATCTCTGGAGAGACAATCGACTATGGTCCTTGTGCTTTCATGGATACGTATCATCCGGACACTGTTTTCAGTTCGATCGACGAATATGGTAGGTACGCCTACAGCAATCAACCTGCGATCGCGCAGTGGAATTTAGCTAGGTTCGCTGAGACCCTTCTTCATTTGTTGTCTGAGAATGAAGAGACTCAAATGGAACTGGCGAAGAAGACTCTCTATGAATTCGCTAATATCTACGAAAGATATTGGCTTAAAGGAATGCGTCGCAAGTTAGGACTAGAGACTGAAGAGGAAGGTGATCGGGAACTGATCAACACCTTTCTTGAGCACTTGCAGGATTCGAACGCCGATTTTACGTTGTCATTTCGAAATTTAGCGAAAGCGGATGGAATGAGTCTAGTGTCGAGTCCCGATGGGAGTTTTCAGAATTGGTATCGGCGTTGGCTCGAGAGACTGGGGCGAGAGAGTAAAGGGCTTGAGCAGGCGGCATTGTTAATGAACCAGGTTAATCCGATGGTGATTCCGAGAAATCACAAAGTCGAAGAGGCTCTTGAGGCGGCTCAAAAGAACGATTTATCTCTGTTTCAGGCGTTGCTAGTGGCAGTACGAGAACCGTTTAGCGAGAGCGAGGGGATCGCAGCATTCTCCCATCCACCTCCGAGTAATCAATGTCGCTACAAAACGTACTGCGGAACGTAGGCTAAGACGTAGTGAAATCGAGTGATCTGTTAGTTTTTACGGCGGGGATTTATTTTCGTTTTGATGGTTTCACTACGTCAGCATTCTGAGGTAGTCGAAAGTGCCATAGCAGATTCCCAATAAGTCCAATAACAGCTGCGAATACAAAGATCATACTGATCATTACCCCTGCCGTATTCAATTTAGTGTCATCTCGGTTTGCCAGAAAACTGAGGTGGTTTATTGCCATGACATGAATCGCTACGGCAACCGCCAACCAGGAAATAACAGTCCTGACGTAGGCAAGAGATTGCTTGCAACGAGAAGGGTGTAACCAATACTCGCGATTGGGAAGGTTGATAAGAGAGGTCGGTAAGCGGCTTGTTAACGCCGTGATGCCAATGAGGAAAAGAGGAAGTCCGATTTGCAGGGCTATCATCATGATAGTGGCCGAACCCTTTGACATCCAACTGTCAGCTTCACCTTCGAGGTTAAAATGAGTTGCCACTTTAGGTGGCAGTTGTGACCAATACCAACAGTTTTGAACGACAGCCAGAAATGCCATGACGGTTAGAGCGAAATAAGCCTTTCGTTCAGTCAACATATTAGGGTGTCCGGTTGTCTGCGAGTTGTCTGGGCATGGTTTTCAAAAGCTTGTAATGAGCAAAAATACGCACTGGCATAGGGTTAGAGATGCCATGTTTTTCTGCTTTATCGATATCTTCCTGAATTTGGTCAAGCGAGGAGACTCATGAACCCTGCCTTTGCCACATTATAGTGTTTTTTGGGCTAGGATTCGGGCGTGGCTAAAATTAGTGAGTCGATCATTTCTTGGAGTGGGGGGAAATGGCTCTTCGACTTTTAAAGGATTTCATTTAAGATGGCATTCGCGTTGGTATTGGAGATCGGCTTATCAATGCGGCGAGTGTACCGGGCAATTTTCAGTGTGGTAGGAGTTGGGTTGAGAAATGGCAATTCTCTTACAGGTTCGCGGGGCTGAGAAGAGCTACGGTGAGCAGTTGTTGTTGGATGATGCCAACGTGTCGCTGACCGACAACGTGAAAGTTGGATTTGTCGGTCGCAATGGAGCTGGCAAGTCGACGCTGTTGCGCGTGATGCTCGGTGAGGAGGAATTGGAGAAAGGGGAGGTGATTCGCAGCTCGCAATTGCGGATCGGTTATCTTCAGCAGCACGATACGTTTCTTCCCGAGGAGTCGGCACTTGATTATTTGATGCGAGATAGTGGTCAGCCGGACTGGAAGTGCGGCGAAGTGGCCGGGCAATTTGAACTCAAAGGGAGCTACTTGAACGGCCCCGTTTCGGCGTTATCGGGTGGATGGCAGACCAGAGTGAAGCTGGCGTCGTTGTTGCTGAAAGATCCGAATCTTCTGGTGCTCGATGAGCCTACGAACTTTCTCGATATTCGCACGCAGATTTTGCTGGAGCATTTTCTTAGAAACTTCGATAAGGCGGCGTTGATCGTTTCGCATGATCGGTCATTTCTGCATTCGACCTGCGACCATACCCTGGATATCGCGCGAGGTAAGCTCACGATGTTTCCGGGCAAGATCGATGCCTATTTGAAATTTGCTGCTCAGCAGCGAGAGCACAATGAACGAGCCAATGCTGCGATCCTGGCGAAGCAGAAACATCTTCAGAATTTTATCGACAAGAATAAGGCTCGGGCGAGTACAGCGACCCTCGCGCGATCAAAGGGTAAGCAGTTAGAAAGATTGCAGACGATTGAAATCGCTGAGGACCTACCAACGGCCGCAATACGTGCTCCTGTTGTGCAGCCGAGAAAAGGACCAGCAGTACGGATGATTGACTTGTCGATCGGTTATCCCGATCGGAAGGTTGCAAGTGGTATTCAGTTGGAAATTGACCATGGCCAGCGAGTTGCGATTGTGGGGGACAACGGTCAAGGAAAGACGACTTTGTTACGCACCATTGTTGGATCCCTGGAGCCGTTAAGTGGAAGTGTGAAGTGGGGGCATCATTGCGAAGTAGGTGTTTATGCGCAGCATGTCTATACGGCTTTGGAGCCCAAGCAAACCGTTATTGAATATCTCGAAAGCAAGGCGATTCCTGGCACGACCAACCAGCAAATACTGACAGTGGCTGGATCGATGTTGTTTCGCGGTGACCATGTTCGCAAGAAGGTGCAAGTCCTTTCAGGAGGTGAGCGAGCGCGTCTATGTATGGCGGGCTTGCTACTGGGTACCTACAACATTTTGGTTCTTGACGAGCCAGGTAACCACTTGGATGTGGAAACCGTTGAATCATTGGCGGATGCTTTGATTGCTTATCAAGGCACTGTAATCTTCACGAGTCACGATCGTCATTTTCTGAGTCGGATCGCTACAAACATTATCGAGGTCCGTGATGGGACTGCGCGAGCTTACGAAGGTGGTTATGAGGGGTATCTTTACTATATCAATCGCGAAATCGAAGAAGGGGAGCGTAGTCGGGCACCAGCGAAGAGAAGCGATGCGTCGACGACTACAACAAAAAGCGGTGGTCCATCAGCCCCACGTCCTTTAGATGCCAAGCAAGCTCAGAAGGAAATGAAAACGCTAGAGAAGACCATTAAGACACTTGACTCGCAACGTATCGAGATCAATGCTCGTTTAGAAAGCGTCACCGATGCGCAAGAGATGGAAAAGCTCACTCGAGAAATTCAGTCATTGGAAATGGAAATTGGTGTTGCTGAGGAGCGTTGGTTAGAACTCAATGCGATGGAGTTCTAGTGGCTTTAGAGGTGAAGCTGAAGTGAAAGCGACCTATCGCGGATCGGTCCAACGGTTCGATCACATGGCGACTCTTTCCGCAATAGCATCGCATACGAGCACGAGCACCGCTGCGCTGAGCACGAGCACCGCTGCGCTGAGCACGGGCACCGCTGCGCTGAGCACGGGCACCGCTGCGCTGAGCACGAGCACCGCTGCGCTGAGCACGAGCACCGCTGCGCTGAGCACGAGCACCGCTGCGCTGAGCACGAGCACCGCTGCGCTGAGCACGGGCACGAGCACGGGAACCCTGGTCGAAAGAGCTTAAATTAATTTGAGTTGTCGGGAATGGAAATTTCGGTAACAGTTTCCAGTGACTTGTTTTGGGAGCTGAGGGTTAGGCTTTCTTCGCGAACTGTGCGACCGGGTACGTCATCACTACGCCACACTTTCACTTCCATGGGACCCGTTTCATTGACTTCCTGCCAGCTATAAAGTTTTGTTGTGTAGTCCTTCCCACAGACGTTTTGAGATTCCTCGCCCACTTCCTTAGCTTTCAGAGAAGGAAGTGTAAATTGTTCGAGTTTTAGGTTGGCCGGTAGGGGAAATGATGCTGGGTATTCCGCGGTGAAAGAGGGGTTTACTTCGGCAGGCATTCCTTCCCGTTCAACGGTGATCTGGGTTTCGACAACGACTTGCTTGTCAGTCTTATCCGCAAGTGTGATTGTGGTGGTTACTTTGACCTTACCATGTTCGTTGGATGCCTCCTTGAAGCGAACTACTTTCGTACCGATCGGAAAACGACTCCAGTGTGAATATTCAGGATGGGACACCTGAGGGAGGTCAGGTGGTTTAGGTACCGCAGTGTCTACTGGTGAAATCTGAGGAGTTTGTGGCGTGCAGCCAATAGGCAGGAAGATCATCGTGGCGACTAGCAGTACTGCGAAAGAACGCATCGACCAAATCCTTTTAAGAGCGATTGTGATTTACCGTTACCCAGGTAGCGATAGTGCCATGAGAAATGAGTGGACTCATGGCACTAGTGCCTAAGTAGTTTTCAATTATTCAAATTGAGGTCATTTCTTCTTCTTATTGACGCTTCCCTGGCTTTCCTCATCGGCGACTGCTGAATCTTCAGCTTTGATAGCTGCCTTTTGTTCGTCGGTAAACTCGCCATTTGGTAGGACGATTTCGTTCGATTGGCTACAACCTACGAGCGATAGGCTCAGCATAGCTATTGCAATTAAGTAAATGACTTTGGACATTCGGTACTTCCTCATAATCGTAAGATTTCTAGCAAATGATGGTGGGGCGAGTCTTTCGATTCGCCCCACCTTTTCTATCGAGAATATTTCCTTACAGGGGCTACGTGCTACTCGCCTTCACCCGAAATGGCTCGGCCATCATCGATCACGCAAAGGTTCATCCAAACCAAGGGATCGATGGTGAAACCCGAGAACCGAACTGAACCATCCCCGTAAAGTGCGTTCAAGCCACCGGGATGGCTGGAGCCGAAGTATCGTCGCCATACATTAGATCCGGAGTTTAGGTTTCCGGGCGAGCCAGTCACGATGACAAACGGATCCGTGTCTGCACGTGGGGGAAAGTGATAACGAATGACACATTCGTCCCAGCCTGCGTTGTTCCAGCGTTCGTTATCACCACCGTCGCTGCCATGTCGCGTTGGGGGCAAACACTTTTCGGCGGCCAGAATGCTCATCGAAGTACCGTCCGTTGCATCGGCAAGGCGACGTCGTGCTCCTTGAGCAGACCAAGTGATGAAACCTTTGCGGCCACCAACATTGCCAAAGTTCTCAGGAGTTCGCTCGTTGCGACGAGGCCCCAATCCTAGAGGAGGATCGGGGATATCTCCGAAGTTCTCATGCATTTCCCCTTGGTAGAAGCCAGCACACCCGGCGTAGTCGTTTCGGCCGAATAAACCAGATCCGTAGCCGGTGGGGCCGCGGCGAGTTGGACAATAGAATGCAGGAATCAAGGCACGAGCAACGGAGTCCTCACCGTTGTAGTTGGCCGGGCGGCCTGAATGAATCGGAGGGAGATTGAAATTTGCCAGGTTATAGACGTTCTGTCCTTCCATATATGGCAAGATCGCAAACCAGTGGCTCCAACCCTTGGGGGAAGCCGCGTTGCAGCAGGTCGTACCGCTTTCATAGGCCCCAGGAGGTTCGTTGTAAACCATACCCGGAAGGCTTGGATCGCCATCATACGGGCCACCCGGAAACTTCTTGTAGGCGGATTCAAAGTTCAAAAAAGCCAAGCCGATCTGCTTCAAGTTGTTCGAACATTGCATGCGTCGTGCTGCTTCACGGGCCGCTTGGACGGCAGGCAACAGCAAGCCAACGAGTACTCCAATGATCGCGATTACCACCAGCAATTCCACGAGAGTAAATCCAACGCGAGGCGTGGACGCTTCACGTTTTCGACGGCTAGCCGCCAAAGTGCGAAAAGACATTCTCACAAAGAAACTCCTTACGGTTGACATCATGTGCGTCTCCATCGATTGATCACCGCACCGACGCCAGAAACAAAAAACGAAACAAATGAAGGACCATGGCAGTGTTTCTATCGAGCGATGCTAGCGTGCTCAATACGGCGAAGAGTCATTTCATTGAAGCTTCAAAATCTCTAAACCGTTTCCTCGTAATCGAGCTGATGGTGTGAAGAAATCGCAAAGAAATCGTGAAAGATTGGTTTGGGATTAATAAGCAATCTTCATGTCGATTGTGTGATACGGAAGGGGAGGACGAACGATTGAAGTCCCCGCTCTTTCCATTCTCATTCTCATTCTCATTCTCATTCTCATTCTCATTCTCGTGCTCGTGCTCGTGCTCGTGCTCGTGCTCGTGCTCGATTGCGGTTCAACGCGGGAAAGCACTTTGCAAAAGGAAAGTGGGATGGCGAGTGAGTCTGATTTGAAACTTATAACGGATTTCGGCGTTGTTCGAGCACGAGCACGAGCACGAGCACCGCTTCGCTGAGCACGAGCACCGCTTCGCTGAGCACGAGCACCGCTTCGCTGAGCACGAGCACCGCTGCGCTGAGCACGAGCACGAGCACAAACAGTGAAGCGTCGAAAAATGGCGAGAATCGTCGGAAAAAGCCAATGAATTGGGCGAGCTTCAAAAATACCGGGGATACTGCCTTGGAGGCCGTTGATGGGTTATGATTTTGGTTACTGAGTTCCCCTTCAATCCACTACGACAGCGATCCATCGAAATGCACTCGATCAAAAAACGACTGGAACAGGGACTGGACGTTCATATCTTCTCGGTCGGCGCAATTCCCTCACCCAAAATCATTGAGATCGCTGCCATGGTCGGAGGCTATCATGGGATTTGGATCGATGAGGAACATGCGGCTCTTGGTCAACGTGACTTCGAGCTGTTAGCATTAGCTTGCCGCAGTGTAGGACTCGATAGTTATGTTCGAGTCGCTCCGGTCCACTACGCAACCATGATGCGTCCAATGGAAGCAGGTGTTGGTGGCGTTATGGCAGCGCAGGTGCGAAGCGTTGAGGAGGTTAAGCAGGTTGTTTCGTGGGCTAAATTTCCACCTCTGGGACAACGCGGTGTGAACCCTTCGAATTACGAGGGCAACTATACGACCAAGAATTTGCGCGAGCTTGTCGAATCGAGTAATCGCGATCGGTGGCTTAGTGTGCAAATCGAAACACTAGAAGCGTTGGAATGTGTCGATGAGATCGCCGCTGTCGAGGGTGTTGATCACTTATTTGTAGGTCCGGCAGATCTTAGTGTCGCTCTTGGGGTACCCGGAGAATATCTTCATGACCTATGTAAAGCTGCGTTGACTCGGGTCAGCGAGGCATGCCGTAAGTCTGGTAAGACTTGGGGCATTCTCGTCCGGGGGCCGGAGCATGCGGCCTTCTGCAAGTCGCTCGGCTGTAAACTCTTCGCCTTCGGAAATGATCTCGGAGTTGTCGTCCAAGGATTTCGCGCCGTTCAGAGCACGTATCGCGAATTTTTAAGTAATACCTCGGACCGTTAAAGCCAGTGTCGCGGATCGCTCCGCGGTCCATCGCTTTCTGCCGTGGAGACTTTTACCGGCGTGGCAACGCATTTGAGGATGGAATGCTAAGCACCAGCACTGGTGCACCCAATAAAAGGATTGGGTTGGCTGTAAGTTGCATTTCTGTATAGAGTTACGGCAATTGCATCAAAAGCTGATTTCGTTGCGAGAGGGAATCGCGTAGAATACGAGCTTCTCGGGGTGTAGCTATGCTGAATCGTCTCGGCAATTGCTTTAAACCGTCGATAGTACCGCGTTCACCCATGATTTTCCTTTTCGGAGCATTTTCGACCCTCTAATGGTTATTGCTTACCTGTTGGTAGCTTTCTTGCTGTTATTTCTCAATGGCTTTTTTGTGCTAGCGGAATTTGCTGCAGTCAAAATGCGCCCCTCTCGAGTCGAAGAACTGGTGGATGACGGTGTCCCTAACGCCAAGTCCGTCAAGCACATTCAAGCGTATTTGGATGAGTATCTTTCGGTATGCCAATTAGGTATCACGTTCGCTTCGATTGGACTGGGGTTTGTTGCCGAGCCTGCTGTGGTTCGAATGGTTGAACCGATCATCGAGTGGCTTGGGATATTTCCCAAAGATTCCCACGCAAGTTTGCTCTCAGCGCACGGGATCGCATTCACACTGAGTTATCTGATGGTCAGCTTCTTGCACATCCTTGTGGGTGAGTTGGTACCAAAGTCGATTGCTATCCGTCTTACCGAGCGAGCTTCGCTTTATACCTCGAAGCCCTTAATATTTTTCCGGTATCTCTTTTACTTACCACTGCAGTTTTTGAATTTTTCAGCATCTGT
>Ga0315904_10012987_pt1 | contig 10472 bp, 6 predicted proteins | sample LakEriMetagenome_6_FD_203529 | JGI IMG/M metagenome (GOLD analysis project Ga0315904, IMG submission 203529) | Freshwater fungal communities from buoy surface, Lake Erie, Ohio, United States - Buoy 12 MA120 | ecosystem: Environmental > Aquatic > Freshwater > Lake | place: USA: Lake Erie, Ohio... | reverse complement strand
CGTTCCGAGGGTCCGGGCTCGTGCGGTTGCTTCGTGCCCAGTGTCTCCACGGGTTGCGCGACTTCGCCGGAGTGCGCGCGGAACTCGACTCGCTCGGTGGCGAAGAGGCGCTGGGGGCGCCGGCCACGCTGTTGCTCGCGGCCGCCGAGTTTGCGTCGGGAGACGCGCGCGCCGCGCTTGCGCGCATCGATCGCGCCATCGCCGCGACCGGCACGCAGGACGACCTCCGCATGCTGCGCGCGCGTTGCCTGCTGGCGATCGCGATGCCTCGCGAGGCGAGCGTCGATCTCGAGGCTGTTCTTGCGTCCGATCCCGAGAACGCAGACGCGCTTGGCATGCTCGCCGACTGCGCGCTCCGCATGGGTGACGCCGAGCGCGCGCTCGAGCACGGCATGGCGTCGGCCGCGCTCTCGATGTCGAACCCACGCGTCCACCTCACCATCGGCCGCGCGTTCATGGCGCTTGGTTCACCGGGCGAGGCTGCGACCGCCTTCGCGACGGCCTGCGCCCAAGCACCCGGCTGGGACGAGGCGGTCGCCGCGCTCGAGGAAGCTCGTCAGGCCGCCGCCGGGCGACGGTGAGCGACGCGGCCGCAGCGTCAGCAACGCCCCGCGCGCCTACTGGCAGCCGCCCCAGCCGCTCAGGAGAAGCCCAAGGTCGCTGCTGTCGACGGCGCCGTTTCCGTCGATGTCGGCGGCGCAGCCCGCGCAGGCGCCCCACGCGCTCAACAAGAGGCCGAGGTCGCTGCTGTCGACGGCGCCGCTCTGATCGATGTCCGCAGGGCATTCGCTTGCGCGAAGGACGGTGACGGCCATGTAGTCGTGGAACGTCTCGTCGTTCTGCCTCTCGCCATAGACAAGGAACCGGATCGTGCCGTCGGCCGCGACATAGTTCGAGATGTTCGAGCTGATGCGACCGACGAGCGTCTCGTCGCGGTTGCCGGCGAAGCTGTCGAGGTAGCGGTTCTGACCGACGAGTCCGTTCGCATCGCCCCAGTTTCCAAGGGCGTTGTTCCAGACGTAGAGCTCGACCTGCGTGCAGGCGTCTGCGAAGCCCTCCCATTCGACCTTGATCTCGTCGATGTCGGCGGGCGCCTCGGTCAGCGTGAAGCGGAACGCGTGCGTCGCCTCATTGCCCGAGGAGAGCCCTGCGGTGATGTAGCGATTCGCATCGGTGATGCCGCCGGTCGCGTTCGACGTCGACATCGCGGTGTAGTTCGCGGCCGTCAGCGCGGTCGTCACCGGATTGCTGTTGGCGTTCACGTTCGTCCACGACCCGGTCTGGCGCGCGAAGCCGAACTTGTTCACGCCGGCACCGCTCGCGAAGGTGTAGACGTTCGCGGTGCCCGGGCGCTGGCGATAGGGGTTGCTTACGGCGACCGTCGTGTCGCCGTCGGCCGCGCGCGCAGTCACGCGCATCAGCGCTCCGTCGGTCGCGCCTGCCGGCACCGTCCAGTTGAACGAGCCGGTGTCGGGAATGGCGCTTGCGATCGGCGTCCACGACGCGCCGCCGTCAAGCGAGTAGGCGAGGTCGACGTTTGCAAGCGGCGCGTTGTTCGTGTCGGTGGCGTTCCAGCGGACCGTCTGCGTCGAGCCCGCGAGCCAGAGTTCGCCGCCGGCGGGCGACACCACGTGCGCGGATGGCAGGACGTCGGTGTGCCGGGGCACCTGCTTCACGATGCAGTGGATCGCACCAGAGGCCGAGATGATGCTCGAGCACTGGATCGGCACGATGGTGACGCCGGGGCCGGCGGCGGCCTGCCACTTGGCCAGCGCATCCGCGTCGCGGGTGTTGTAGGACGAGTTTCCGCCGGGAACGAGCGCTGTTCCGTAGACCGGAATGAAGATGCGGTTGTTCACGCGGAAGGCGTTCGTGTAGGTGTAGTGGGTTGCGCCCACGTTCCACGCCTGCGGGCGGAAGACCTCGAATCCAAGCGCCTGCATGTAGGGCACGGCGTTGTTGGTCACGCTGATCGCCGTCGAGTTCGAGCCCGCGATGAACTCGCTGATGATGACGGTGTTCTCGTCGACGAGATACATCCACATGTCGACGTGGCCGGTGCCGTCGACCGTGAACGGAAGCTGCGGCAGGATGTGCAGCGTGTCGATTCCCTGGAAGGTGTCGTGCAGCTCGCGGATGAAGGCCTCGGTGTGGCCGCCCGTCGTCGGGTTGTCGAGGGTGATGAGCGCTGTGCAGAACCCGGTGCGGTTCGGGCCGGGCTGGAAGTTGCCGCCCGAGTAGTAGAGGCCCTGGTCGTAGGTGGGCACGCCGAAGGTCGAGTCGCCGACGAGCGTCGGGATGAAGTTGTCGGCGGGGCGCGTGGAGTAGTAGTGGCTGTCGACGACGGCGAGCGTCCCGTTCTCGAAGATGAAGTGCGGGCCGTAGTCGCGCATCCACACCGAGTTGTTCGGCTGGATGATGAACACGACCTTGCTCATGTCGGCGCCGGCCGCGATGAATGCGGAGGTCGCGGAGTTCGCCGTGGTCTGGTTCGCGACGACGACGTAGGCGATCTCGTCGAACTGCGCGCTTCCCGTCAGGCTCGCGACCAGCGCGGTGACGACCGAGTTCCAGCTGTTGCCGTACTGGTAGAGCACGCCGCGCGACGGCGCGTACTCGGGCGGCGACGAGATCAGCGCGGCGCTCGAGGAGTCGGCCACGCCGCCGTCACCGTTCAGCCGGACGGCGTAGGGGAAGAGACTCTGGTTCGGGTTGTAGGGCGTGCCGCCCTCGCGGACGCGCGTCAGCGTCGAGCGGTGCTCGACTTCGCGCGGGGGCTTCGACTCGGCTTGCGGCGCTGCGAGCGCGACTGGGGTCAGGAGGCTTGCGGTCGCCGCCACCATGGAACCGACGACGGTTGCTGCGGGCAGGGAGCGGGAGATCCGGTGCGAGCGATCGGTGTCAGGCATGTTTTCGACCTAGGAGCAGAGTCCGGCGGGGGCCGGTCGGCGGTTGGCATGGAATTCTGGCGGTGGAGCCAGAGAGCGGAGGAGACGCGGACGCCTCGCCCAATGTTCGTTCGATGTTCAAGCCTGAGGGCGGCTCAGTCAACCACATTTGGAAGAAATACAGGCCAATTGTTGCCGCAATCGCGGGATCGCGTCCTATCGGCCTCAGCTGCAGGCGCCGCGGAAACCAACACCAGAACCACGGCGATGGCGAAGCGGGGGCCTATGGGGTTCCTTGCGAGCCGCGGGTGGGTTGGGTCGCCCGCTCAGCCCGTCCAGCCGCTCAGCAGGATGCCGAGGTCGTTCGAGTTCACGACGCCGTCGGCGTCGAGGTCGCCCGCGCCCGGGTTGCCCCAGTTGCTCAGCAGCATGCCGAGGTCGGCCGAGTCGACGCGACCGTCGCCGTTCACGTCGCCGGGCGTCGCGGGCACGGTGGGCACCTGCGCTGCGATCGCGATCGTGTTCGCGCTGCCGGCCGGGCCCGGCTTGAAGAGGCCAAGCGTGGCGTCGCCTGCGGTCGGCGGCACGTTCGCGTCGAACCAGAAGTTGTAGATCGTCGAGAAGCGCAGTGCGTTCCCGTTCGGCGCGGTCGCGTGCGTCGGACCCGTCCAGCGGACGGCGCCGCCGGTCGTCGTCACGGTCCAGTCGGTGCCGGCGTATGGATCGCCCGAGTGGTAGAAGACGTCGGAGAAGCCGACGTTCGTGACCGTCGCGGTGCTCGGCAGCGGCACCGCGAACGAGTTGCCCGAACGGTCGGAGGTCAGGTTCTGCACCGCGTACTCGTAGCGCCAGGTGCCGTTGGTGTTCTGCGAAACCTTGTAGCCAAGGATGAAGCGCCCGTCGCTCGCGACGTCGGCGTTCACAAGCGTCACGGCGCTGTCGGACGCGCGCCAGGCGTTGATCGCAGGCTGCTGCTGGATGGTCGACCCGGTGGGCGTCAGCGTGTAGGCGCCCGAACTCAGCGATCCGACCGTCACGGCGCGCCACGACGCGTTGTTGTTGTCGTTGCCGCGCGCGGCGTCGCCTGGGTGGATGTACTGGCCTTCGACGAGATAGGTCGCACCCGCGTTGAGCGCAGGATTGAGATCGGCCGCCTTCACCTGGATGCGGCGCCCGATCGTCGCGGCCGCCGCCGGCATGCCCGCGTTGTAGGTGCCGGGGAAGATTCCGGTCGCAGCGTTGACCTCGCTGCGGGTTCCGAGGCCCGACTGGCTGCCGTTGAGGCCCGCGCTGTACGGGTCGGAGCAGCCGATTCCAAGCCAATTGCCGCTCGACGATGGCGTGCAGGCTCCGCAGAGCGTGCCCTGCAGCGCGACGAAGCCGTGCTTGCCCCAGCCGAGGCCGATCTGCTGGATGCGACCGCCCTTGATGCGGTAGATGTTCTGCGTGATGAACGGGTGGCGGTTGTCGGGCTGCGCGAACCAATCAAGCAGTTCGTCGCCGATGTTGCAGCTGGTGGTGCCGATCGCATAGGCCATGATGGCCGCATCGCCGGTGCCGACCGATCCGTACTTGGCGATGTCTGGAATCGCGCCCACGATCACGTCAGGTCCGATGACGCCGCCGCCGCCACCGCCGCCACCACCGCCGCCGCCACCGGTCCCGAAGGAGGCGTTCAGCGTGCCCGGGCCACCGTTGGACGAGCCGAAGCCACCGACGACCACGCGATACGTGGTGCCTGCGACAAGCGACGTCGTCACGCTGGTCTGCAGGCCACAGGTATCGTCATCGCAGGCGAGAACCGTCGGCGTTGCCGCACACGAAGTCAGCACCGCGAGGCGCGTGTCCCAACCTGCAAGGCCGCAGGTTGAGAAGGTGTGGTCGCCGGTCTCGGTCGGCGTGAAGGTGAAGTAGTTCACCTTGTACATGGTGTGCCCGCCGCATGGGGCGCCCGAGAGCGCGAGGCTCGCCGAAGACGCGGTGGTGTCGAAGGCGTTGTCGCCGAGAAGGAGCGCAGGAGCCGACGCGCAATCGGTCGAACCGCCGGCGACGCCGCCATCGCCCTTGCCGCCCTTGTCGACGGCGTGCGCAGTGAGTTGGCCCAGCATGATCGCGCTGGAGCAGAGGGCGAGCGAACCGATCGTGAGCGAGGTCTTCAAGCGTGCACTCCTGAGGAGGTGGGATCTGCAAGACGCGTCTGGTGCGACGGCCGCGCGGGCCGCCGTGCGCCGATGTTCTCACAGCATGGCGTGGCTTTGGCAAACCGAAACTCGGCGGGGGAGGATTTTTCAGAACTCGAAGCTCGTTTCCAGTGCGGGGCGCGGAGCGACCGCTCGCAGCCGCCGGCGGGTGCCGAACGACTGCCGGCGAGTGCCGAACGGCCGCCGGCGTGATTGCTGTCACGATTCCGGAGGTGGTTTCGTCGCATAACAAGCCAATTCAAGAGATCGCAGGCCCATTTGACGCCCGTACTTGACATCAACTACTGTTACTGTAAGATTAGCCCATGACCTCGAAGCTGCCCGACATCCTCGACGCGATCCCGCACGACGGCGTCGGCCTCGACGAGATCGCCGAGCGCGCCAACGACGTGCTCGATTCGCGTCACGTGGTGGTGCGCGACGGCCGCGCGTCCGAGGGCGTCGATCCGCGCACGATTCGCTTCTACCAGACGCTTGGCATCGTGCCGAAGCCGGCGTACGAGGGACGCAAGGCGCTCTACGGCCGCGAGCATCTCGTGCGCGTCGTCGCGGCGAAACTGCTTCAGTCCGAGGGGCACTCGCTTGCGCAGATTCAAGCGGCGCTGCCTGCCCGCGCGACCGACGAACTTGTCGCGGCGTTGCTCGAGATCGGTGCGAGTGAGATCGGTGCGAGTGATGTCGGTGCGAGTGAGATCGGTGCGAGTGATGTCGCCGCCAGCCATGTCGCTGCGATCGGTGCAGCCATGAACACGCGCGCGCAACAGGCAAGCACCCGCATCGCTCCGCAGGCTTCATCGCCCACGCAACTCGTCTCATTCCGCATCACAGAAGGAGTCACGGTCCTCATCGATCCAACCGTCATCCAAAATCCGAACCAACTCGCACGTCTGTTCGCCCGAGTGACCATCGCAGCCGACGTCCACACGAGGAAGCCCCGTGGAGGAAAAGAAGCGGCGGCTGCGGCGTCACCCGTCCTGAAGGCGGTCGTCGATCGGCACGACGACGCGCGCGCCCCCCGGGAAGACGGAAAGAAGGACAGAAGGAAAGACCACAGGAACCATGGAGGAAAGCATTGACTTCACCACGTGACTTCATTCCCGCAACCATTCCCAGCAACCGCCGCGCGGCGGCCGCCATCAAGTCCGGCCGCCGCCTCGGCGAACTCCTCGGCATTCCGCACGACAACCACGAGGCGAAGACGCATGCGTTTCCGCTGACGAAGGTGGTGATTCGCGCGTCGATCGTCGCAGACTGCGCGGTGACCGAGCTCGAGGAGCACTACGCGAACGCGTCGGCTTGCGCGATGGATGTCACCCACACCATTCCGCTGCCGGCGGACGGCGCGGTGACGGCGTTTGAAATCGTCTCGGGCGGCCGCGTCTCCAAGGGTCGGTGCAAGCAGAAGGATGAGGCGCGCAGCGATTTCGAGAGCGCGCGGAAGCGGGGGAAGACGGCGGCGATCATCGAGTCGGAGCGCGACGACGTCCACACCATCTCGCTGGCGAACGTGCCCGCGAAGGCGGATGTCATCGTGCGAATGCGCATCGTCGAGCGGCTGCGCGTCGACGACGGTCGCTTCGAATACCGGTTTCCCACGGTCATTTCGCCGAAGTTCGCACCCGGCGACGCCGTGTCTCACAAGGGCAGCGGCACAGCGCCCGACACGCTTCGCGCGCCCGACGCGTCGCGCCTCACGCCGCCGGTCAAGCTCGGCGGCGGAACGCTGCTTGACCTCGAGATCCAGGTCGCAGCGGGCGCGACCGACATCTCGTCGTCGGTGCGGCTCGGGCGCTCGCAGGGGCCCGACGGCACGATCGTGCTGCGGCCCGACAAGGCTTCGACATGCCGGCGCGACATCGTGCTGCGCGCGTGGTCGCGCACGGCCGAGCCCGTGGTGCGCGCCTACACCGACGGCGAGCGCACGCTCGTCGTCGTCGATCCGCCGGCGCATCGCAGGCCGGAACTCGAGCGTCCGCGCGAGGCGGTGTTCGTGCTCGATCGCTCGGGCTCGATGCAGGGAAAGCGGCTGCGTGCCGCGCGCCGCGCGCTGGCAACCGCGCTCGAAGGCCTCTCCGAAGGTGACACCTTTGAGATCGTCGCCTTCAACCTCGAGGTCGAGCGGTTCGACCAAGAGCCTGTCCGCGCGACGAAGCCGAACATCGAGCGCGCGCTGCGTTGGCTTGAGTCGGTCAAGGCGGACGGAGGAACCGATGCGGTCGCCGCACTCGAGCACGCGTGTCTCGGGCGCGTCGCGGCCGGCCGCGTGCGCACGGTCCTCTTCCTCACCGATGGCGATGTCGCGAACGACGCGGAAATTCTCGCGCTTTCCCGGCGTTTCGACCCGGCGATGCGGCTCTTCAGCGTCGGCATCGGCGAGGCGCCGTCCATGGCGCTGTTGTCGCGGCTGGCGCGACTCGGCGGGGGCACGGCGCTCTTCGTCGCCGACTCGCAGAACATCGAAGGCGAGATCCGCCGCTTCGAGTCCACGTTCGTCGGGCCGATCGCGTCGGGCCTCGGCATCGCCGGCGCGCGTCGACATTCGGGGCGCGACCTCTTCGCGGGGCGCTCGACCACGTTCTTCATCGAGGGCGCGCCCGATGTCGTCGACATCGTCAGCGTCGACCAGCGCTTCAGCGGCCGCGCTATGGTCGCGCGTGCGCCGATCGCGCTGGGCGCGCTGTGGGCGCGCGAGCGCGTGACCATGCTCGAGGACCAGCTTGCCGCCAATCCGGATCAGCAGGGAATCATCGACGCCGAGATTGCGGAGCTCGGCGTACTCCACCAGATCCAGACGCGGCTCACGAGTTTCGTGGCTGTCGACGAGCAGAGCCAGGTGGATGGCGAGCCGGTGGTGATCGTGCAGCCGACCGACGGCGTCGACGATGGTGACGACGACGATGACGATGACGGGACTGCGTTCGGTTCGTACATGCGCCCTGCGATGAGTCTGCGACGCGGGCCGTCGCCGTCCACGCCCAATCAGTCCACGCCCCAGCAGTCCGCGCCGGTCCGTCGTGCGCTCTTCCAACAGCCCCCGGAAGCCCGGTTCGAGCTGCATGTCAGCACGGCAATCATCGTCGCGGAACTCCAGCTTGCGAAGTTCGACCCTTCGCAGCCGATGACGTTGCGGATCGCGTTCTTCGTGCTGCTTGCGTCGCTCGAGCGGGGTCACGCGGTGGCGGACGATCTCATCGCGCGTGCCGTGCGGTTCATTGGCGAGGAAGCGGGCGGCGCGCAGTCGGCTGATGCGGCGCGCGTCGGAAAGCTCAACGAGATTCTCGACGCGCACCGCCGCGGCGAGCGCGCGCAGACGGTGCGCCTCATCATGGAAGTCATGCAGGTTGCGCGCGGCAAAGACCTCTGGCCGAGCGATGACCGAGCCATCACCAAACCATGATCAAACCATGATCAACGCATGATCAATGCATGATCAAGGCATGATCAAACCACGCCCGCGCGTCATCTCGATGTCGACCCTGCAGCCCCGCCACGTGCGGGGCTGCTGTCGTTGGTGCCGAGCGTCCGTCGCTCCGCCGGCCTCGTCAACCCTTCAGGCTCGCCATGTCGATCACGAAGCGGTAGCGCACGTCGCTCTTCAGCATGCGCTCGTAGGCGGCGTTGATCTCGTCCATGCGGATCAGCTCGATGTCGCAGGCGATGTTGTGCGTGCCGCAGAAATCAAGCATCTCCTGCGTCTCGGCGATGCCGCCAATGCAGCTTCCCGCAAGGTTCCGGCGCGGCAGGATCACGCTGAACGCTGCGATCTGCTGCGGATTCGGCGGCACGCCCACCATGCACATCGTGCCGTCGAGCGCGATCAGCGCCATCAGCGCGTCGATCGAGTGGTCGGCCGACACGGTGTCGACGATGAGGTCGAACGAGCCGGCGTGCTTCGCCATCGCGGCCTCGTCGGTCGACAGCACCACCTCGTGCGCGCCGAGGCGCAGGCCGTCGGCCACCTTCGACTTCGAGGTCGTGAAGAGCACCGTGTGCGCGCCAAGCGCGCGCGCGAACTTCACGCCCATGTGGCCGAGGCCGCCGAGGCCGACGATGCCGACCTTCTTGCCGGGGCCCGCCTTCCAGTGGCGAAGCGGCGACCACGTGGTGATGCCCGCGCAGAGAAGCGGCGCAGCGGCCGCGGGGTCGAGGTTCGCGGGCACCTTCAGCGTGTACGACTCGTCGACGACGACCTTCTCCGAGTATCCGCCGAAGGTCATGCCGCCGAGGTGCTTGTCCTCGCCGTTGTAGGTGAAGGTCGCGCCGCCGGTGCAGTATTGCTCGAGGCCCTTCTTGCAGCACGCGCAGGTGCGGCAGCTGTCGACGAGGCAGCCGACCGACGCGAGGTCGCCCACCTTGAACTTGGTCACGGCGCCGCCGACGCGCGTCACGCGGCCGAGGATCTCGTGGCCAGGGACGACCGGGTACTGCGTGAAGCCCCACTCGTTTCGCGCGAAGTGGAGGTCGCTGTGGCAAACGCCGCAGAAGAGGATGTCGATCTCGACATCGTGCGCGGCGGGCGTGCGGCGCTCGATGGCGAAGGGCGCGAGCGACGAGGTCGGCGACTGGGCTGCGTAGGCGCGGGTGGGCATGGCGATGAGTGTAACGGTGGCGCGCGGTACGATTCGAGCCATGCAGCACGCATCTGACATCGCACGGCTTCAGGAGAAGATCCTCGCGTTTGCGGCCGAGCGCGAATGGCAGCAGTTCCACGACCCGAAGAACCTCGCGATGGCGGTGGCGGTCGAGGCGGGCGAGCTGATGGACCACTTCAGGTGGGTGCGAAACGACGACGCGCTGCGCGCGCTCGACGACGCGAAGACGCGCGCGGGCGTCGAGGAAGAGGCGGCCGATGTGATGATCCTGTTGCTCGAGTTCGCAGCGGTCGCGAAGATCGACATCGCCGCGGCCGTCGAGCAGAAACTCGCGAAGAACGCCGCGCGCTATCCCATCGCGCTTTCGAAGGGGAATGCGACGAAGCACGACAGGCTGGGTCGATAGGGCGGTGGGGTGCGCCGAGGGCGCAGCCCGGCTTCGCCGTCGAGGGCGCAGCCCGAGCTGGTGCTTTCGTCATGCACGCCAGAGGGAGCCGCCGCAGCGGCGACCGCACCGACAACCGGTGCCACCACTTCCAGTGGTGGTTTCGCGTGCGTACCGGCACGGCGCCCGTCCCCGGCCACGTCGACTCGGCACTACTAGAGGTACGGTGTCAAGTCATGGGTGACACCTATGTCACGACATAGGTGACATAGATGACAGGGGTCGACTCTATTCGGCCTCCTCCGCAGCGTGTTCGTCATCGTCGATCGGCGGGGACAGCGTCACCAGTCGCTTTCGACGCCTGACGAGCATCGCCAGCAGGGTCCTGCGGTAGATCAGCCGCCAT
>Ga0315904_10012985_pt1 | contig 10474 bp, 15 predicted proteins | sample LakEriMetagenome_6_FD_203529 | JGI IMG/M metagenome (GOLD analysis project Ga0315904, IMG submission 203529) | Freshwater fungal communities from buoy surface, Lake Erie, Ohio, United States - Buoy 12 MA120 | ecosystem: Environmental > Aquatic > Freshwater > Lake | place: USA: Lake Erie, Ohio... | reverse complement strand
CTCGGTATTTTAATTCCCAAGAATCATTATCTTCTTTAATTATTCGTTTAACCAATCTAACTAAATCAGATTCTGTTAATCTTACAACTTTTTTCATAACTATTTTTTTATTTATTAATTCTTATTAAAAATTTGGTCTGTATGTTGCCACAATCCCTTCCTCCTCATCAAAAAGAGAAAACTCCAAAGTACCCCCATAATAGATGACGTATGTAATTTTCAAATTGGGATATTTTTCTTGGATTTGATTAGTTGCAAATTCTGCAACAGAGGAAGCAAAATCTTCCATATTATCCTCCTCTACAGAACCAAAATACGAATTCTCAATTAGATGCTCACCAATCTTGTCAATCATATTTTCGAATCCTAATTCCAAATTTTCTGAATATTGGGGTTCGGCTGATGGTCCGTTAAGTATTCCTTGAATTATTTTTTCTTTATCCGTTTCAGTAATCAATGGTTTTACATTTCCCATCGTTGATTCCAATAATTGTTTAAATCTATTAAATTCCATAATATTATTTTTATATATAAATATATCATACTTTCAAAAAAAAGGGGATAGAAAAATTAGACATAAAAAAACCCACTCGTTAAAGTGGGGATTATAAATTAATATCTTGTATGATGTTGTCTCAACTCAGATTCCAAATTGGATTTAATTGTTCTTAATCTACTAGCATCGAAAGGTCCGGAAAATTTAGGATTGTCACCAACTAACCTAAGTAGAAAAGAAACATCATTAGCACTCATCTGAATATTACCTCCGGAATTTTCAAATTCCTGATTTTTATCATAAGCCGCTTTACGTTTTTTAAGTTTCATATTCATAATTTCTTCGTCATCATCATATACATTAATTCTTGGTAAACCCGAATCATCAAACGGAGCTTCACTAATTATTCTTCTAACCAAACGATTCAAATCGTTCTCGCTTAATCTTACAACTTTTTTCATTACTATATCTTTATATTAATTTTATTTATATATAAATATATCATACTTTCAAAAAAAAGGGGGTGGGGGGAATGACAAAAAAAACCCACTCGTTAAAGTGGGTTGTATAATAATTATTTTTTACAGAAATGATTTTGTAATGCAATTTCAAGGGGTTTTGGATACATAGGGATAAATTCCCCTCTATAGTTATTTTTTCCAACGTGTTGAGCCGAAAATATAATAATATTTGATTTATTCTTTATTGGTGATTTATTTTTATCACAATAGAAAATCATATTGCGGAATACATCCAAAGTAAGGGAAACATCTGGAATCGAATTTTTAATTTCGTTCCAAAATTCTCCGTGCAAATTCGATACCCTTTGACGGGGTTCAAGTTGATGTAATGGTTTAGTATTTTTTGTGAAACAAGTTCCTTTTTCAATTTTTGTAACGTAATCCGAAAGATAGTCAACCTGAGCGCATCCTTGTGGTGTTAAGTTCTGACTCAAACCAGAAGACCCTTGTTCTATCAAAACTTTTTTAACAATTCTCATCAAATCAGATTCTGTTAATCTTACAACCTTTTTCATAATAATATTTTATAAATAAATATATCAACATTCCAAAAAAAAGGGGCGGGGGATTTGAATCGACCGGAGGGAGTTCGGGTGGTATATAACAATAAAAAACCCCCAACTTAATTAAAAGCGGGGGGTAGAATTAATAATCTCCATAAGACCATCAACCTTTATACCAACCTTACCATAAACCATATAGTTCATCACCTCAGTATTTCTTGTATATAAAGTTATCTTCTTATGTTCCTCATTAGTCAATAGAATAGTTGAAGAATACATACGCAATAAATCAATAAACCCTTCAACACTCATATCAGGATTATCACTCAATCTCCTAAAGATAATCTCCATACATAATGAACGTTGAATGTAATGTTCGGACTTACCCTTCTCACCACTCTCAATTAACCTCTGAGATTTTAATCCGGTCTTAAAATAATTAATGTTTGTCAAATCCCATATTGGGTTTCTATTCCTCATACAGAACTCCCTCAATAATACACGGTCATTCTTTACCTCATCAAATCTCGGCAATAAACATTTGAAATCCTTTAGGGTCTCCCCAATCTTTAACATCTTTAATTTTGTAATCTTCATAGTTATTGTTTTTATAATATTTTTGACAAAGATATGAAACATATTTTATTCTGCCAAATATATTTTCAAAAAAAGGGGGCGGGGGGTTGAAAACCGAGTGAAACGAGTTCGGGTCCGGAAAGATAATTAAATATAAATTTTGATTATATAAAAAAAAATATTATTTTTGTAAAAAAAAAATATGGACACTAAAAAAGGACACAGGTTTATAGATAGAACCGGAATACGTATTGGTTATATAACAATAACAGGTTTATCCGATAATAAATATGTAGACCCAAGTACAGGTAAAGAATATTATAAATGGAATTATTTATGTGATTGTGGAAATAATGGTTCATCAATTTGGTCAAACTTAATAAGACATAAAAAATTCAAACAATCTTGTGGATGTAATATAGGTGGAATGAGAGACACTTTATTATTATATAAAGAAGGTCTAAAAAAATGTAGTTCTTGTAATGAAATATTAAAATTAACGGAATTTAATGTTGATAATAGAACATTGATAGGGTTAGCATCTTACTGTAGAAAATGTAAAAATATTAGTGATGCCAAATACAGAGAAAATCCGGCTCAAGGTAGAGAATCTCTCTTAAAAAAGAAATCAGAATACTATACAAGGGTAAGAACAGAAGACCCTGAAAGATATGATAGATGGGCTAAGAATCATAGAGAGAATAGAGACTATTCACAAGAATACCAACGAATCCAATCCGATGAATTATTAAAATCAAAAGATAGTATTAGAAAATTATTACTATCATCACTTAAAGTGAGAAATATCACCAAATCAAAATTAGTGATGAAAACGGAAGATATATTGGGATGCAAGTTTGAGTTTTTCAAAATACATATTGAAACTCAATTTAAGGAAGGTATGAATTGGTTTAATCACGGAGAGTGGCATATTGACCATAAAGTACCTTTAATGGTTGGTGAAACTGTTGATGAAATTATAAAATTAAATCATTACACCAATTTTCAACCACTATGGGCAAATGAAAATCTAACAAAGAATAATAAAATGTTACCAGAACATAATCAATTACATTTTGAGCTATTAGGAAGACATAACTAACCGAAAAAAAAGGGGGCGGGGGGGATTGACAAACGACCGGAGGGAGTTAGGGTCCGGAATGTCAAATAAAAACCCCCCCAACTAATTAAAGCGGGGGGAGTATCAATATTAATCGTCAGTACTCTTAACCTTACCCAATCTCTTAACACATTGACTCCTTGATATTGAATACTTTTCAATAATTTTATCATAAGTCAAATTGTTCTCAATATAATCCTTTTTAATTCCAATCCATTCCTCATCAGTATATTGTTTAATATGAGAATATCTACGTTGATTAATAGTTTGTTCACTAATGGTAGCCCATCTACAATTATCCGGTTCATAATTTCCATCAACATTTATCCTATCCAATGTCATACCCTCAGGTCTATAACCCATATCCTCCAAGAAATTCTTATAACCATTTTCCGGTTCCAACCATCTATCACAAACAACAATACCTCTCCCACCATAATGAGGGTAATGCTCACCATCAACATAATAACATCTTTTCTTCATTGATGAATAACTAATATAAGTTCTCTTACCCTCAGGTGTATTATCCTTTGAATAAAATGTATTACCAAACGACTTCTTTAATAAACACCCACAAGATTTTGTTTTACCAACCTTTATGTCGTGAAACTTAGTATCAAACTCAGAACCACATTCACATTTAACACGAACCACTCTCCTCAATTGACTTCCCGATAAAACACTCGGAAGGTCAACATCAATTATGGTTAACCGATTATATGTGTCCCCAATATTAACTTGAAGTGACTTTAACCCATTTAACCTCTTATTAACATCTTTATCAGAAACATTAAACATTTCCCGTATCTTAACAAAAGTCATCCCATCTTTCATATACTCCGGAATTATAACCTCATCCCAATACTCATCATCATATTTATTATACACCTTTGGAATAATAACTTTTTTCTTATGAGCCAAAAAAGTATTACATTGGTAATCACTCAAACCAAATAATTCTTTCATATCCTTATGGGTAACATCATTGTTCAGATAATAATTAACAATCTCATCTATCCTATTTTGTGGTAATTTAGTTTTTGGGAACCTACTTTTTGAACCCCGTAATGATTTAATCACCTCAACACTTATGTTATATTTTTTAACCAATTCTTTTAATGTAATTGAAGTAGATAAAAACTCCTCCCGTATTTTATCAATCTCCTCGTCTGTATATTTTGTAGGTTTTCTGTTTGCCATAATAAACAAAAATAATCAATATAACCTTTTTTGTCAAATTTTTTTCCAAAAATTTTTTTTCACTATTTGACCCCCATTTATATTAACCGGAAATTTTCCGGATATAAAAAAACCCCACCGTTGAAGGAGGGGGGGGGTTATTATTTTGAATAGAATATTTTATAGGTATTTCATAGCCTCAAATTTATCACGTTTTAAATCATTTTGAGAATAAACATTTTCTATCTGACCACCAATCCTTTCTAAGTTAGAACAAAGTGTTCCCAAATATTTTTCCCATTTAGAATTCATACAATACTCCGTAAACACACCAAACAATATTTCCGCGTCTTTTATACTTAAACATACCGTTGAATTGGAAATATCATTACTTTCTTCTTTTAATACCCTTTTTATTAAAAGACCCAAATCTTTCTCCGTTAATCTTATAACCTTTTTCATAATATACATTTTATATATAAATATACACACCCGTTAAAATGGGGGGATTTTTTTTCCAAAAATTTTTTTAGAATTTTCTAACAAAAATACCCATAAACTTTTTTTTACCCATACACTTTGTTTAAGGGATTATGCCCCCATTTTGGGTATAAAAGGGGGGAGGAGGGGAGGGGGGATACGTCCCCCCATTACAGGGGAGGGGTATAGGGGGGTTATAGTAGGGAGGGGTATAACAAAAACCCCCCTGTTAATTATGAGGGGGTAGGATGTATGTTTGATATATACAAGTAAAGTGGTGGGAAGTTATTAACAACTGACACATTGTCTGTTGATAACTATTAATAAATAATAAAGTTAAAGATGTTAATAGTAACGAGATGTTCATACTCCCCGGATATGTATCTACGTTGTAGTTGTTGGGGGAGTTGTTTGTATAGAATGTTAGCTAACTCATTCATATGTACCTTTGATTTATACCCATAGTCATTCCCCTCCGGTAAGTCTAAGTATACAGTTGGGTTAGAGATACTCTTTCCATACCAATAGTCATCTTTCTCATCCATTAACCTTTTGATGGTTGGTCTTATTCTGAATCCAAAATAGTCTGACACCTTCTCACTATCTATGGTTAGTTTAATGAATAGAGTGTTATCATATTTCATATAATCATCCTCAACATCCCATCCGGTGATGAAGTCATACTTCTTCTTTAATGATTTGACTATCAGGTCCACACCTCTTGTTTCATTGGGGGTTAATTCTTTCGCTTCCATATGTTAATAAATATATTGAAATAATATTAAATAATCCCCCTTTTTATTTGGTGGTGTCATTTATTATCCTTACCTTTGTATCACTGAATCGGTAATCAACCCGACAGGGGGCGGACCGAGTGGTGGAAGAGTAGACTCCAACCTGCTTTATATTTTTTTTATATAAATCCCCCATTCTTTACGAATCTCATAATCCAACCTATTACTAAATAAAAATTGTTGCTAATAAATCCCCCCTTTTGTTGAGAATACCATAATTTCTTCTTATCTTTGAGTATTAACTTAAATTATTAGTATATGAAAATAGTTTTATTACTTTATCTGTGTGTAATGGGGTTTGTTATAACCTCAATCATTATCATCACCAAACACGTTATCCCCAAACTTAATCCGGATAACAAATTCCGTATGTGGTGGGAGAATCATATTATGGATGATGAACCTGACCATCTATAAATTCCTCTACCTTATGTAGAGAATGATTCCGGATGCTCATTGACATATCGGTTAAATCATCACTCGTCAGGGGGGAATCCATATGAATCCTCTCTATCACATCCCCCATCTCCACTTTGGTTAGTAGGAGAACATCCTGCTTTATTCTATTCCCGGACTTGAATAACTCATATTCACAGGTACCCGAAAAGTTTCCGTATGTATATATCACAACATATTTATTGTCATTCTGAATTACTTCAGTATTAAATTCATCTAAGTATTGGTTTTGGTACATATTAAATCATTTATAATAAATATACTAATTGGTCTTCCGGATGTAAAGAGGGGGAATTGTTGATAACTTTTTATCCCATTTTTCTTGATTTTGACAAAATGTCAGTCTTATTTCGTGATGGGGATAATCCTTTTGACGGTATTTCCCCCCATTTTAGTATCACCATCTACCACTTTTTACCACCGGTTATGGTCCTGACGCTATGTAGAACACCACTTTTTCCCCCCTGTAGGTACTCTCAGGACCAATAAATTATGTAGTCCTTTTTCCCAGCTAATTATGTTAGTTATGGTACAGTATGCGGTGGAACACGTAGTGTGTTAGGATGATTACTTCAACGACCACTTTAGTGGGGTATAAATGACACCTAATGGACAAACTTAATGGTTTATATATGGGACACCATACAGACACCTGATACTCTTAAAACTTATGTTTCGTATCAGTGTAGTCAGGTTTCACCTCACAAGAATGATACAAAAGATAAGTTACCATAACAGGAACTAATCCGGATTATACCTCATCGGGTATGATAATATACCGCAGGTATTAACTTATACCCCATCGGTAGTAATCCACCATAACAATAGAGTAAGTGTCAGTTATTGTCCCCTTCTTAAGAGGGGGACGAAGTCCCGTAATTAAATGGGGGGAATTGTTATTTGACTATAGATAGTAAATAGTAAAATGGTTATGTATAAATTATTGAGTTTTTTATACAGATGGAAGTTGATATGTATAAATAAATGGATTTTTTATACATATACAAAATGTATATTATATTATACAATATGGTTAAAAAGGATTGGTTTTGTATAATATAATGTACAGAAAATAGTAAAGGATGAAACTATGAGTGAATTCCGGAGTGAAACGTAGGACTATGAACGAATAGGTTTATCGTTTAGTATTTTATGACATAACCTCGTTATACTTTTCTTTTATTCTTTTACCGTAATATCTAAGTAGTGGTTGTCTAATTTTTTCGTGATAACTTTCATTATCTTCATCATTATCACTAAAATAAATTCGGTTATCATTATTAAAGTATTCTTGTTCTATAAGTGTAATCATATCATCAATAACAAACTTTGCAAATACCCATAATGTTGGGTTTTTTTCTTTGTATATAACTGAATTTGGGTTATCCATAGATGTGGCATTTTCTTCTAAAGAATAATCAAACGCCTCTTCCATATCATTGGGAGATATTCTTCTTCTAATTGGTGTAATCCCAAACCCCTCCTCTTTTAATATTCTTCTTATGGTTTTCTGTAAGTTCATATTAATCCCCACAATTTATATGATATGCGTTTTTTATGGATTCACCAAATTCTATGGTAATGCGATTTTCGATAGCAATATACATTTTTTCCCATTCCTCCGAACTATCATCAATATATTTGTCGACCGTGTAATACATAGCTTCTGTTACATCTTCTATAATGCGTCTTAAAAAATCCTCATCACTGTTGTATTGACTACATTCTTTTACTCTTATAGGTACCCAAAAATGCACGAAATTGTCAATTAATGGGTATCTTCTTCTAAGTTTTGAGGATATTTCAGTTTCTTCCTTTAATATTCTTCTTATGGTTTCTTGTAAGTTCATACTTCTAAGTTCATCATACTTTTTAATTATTCTTTCCCCGAATAATTCTTCTATAAACTCATATAAACCTTTTTCCGGTATAGGTGAATCTTCCACCCATCCATCGGTTAATTGCTCAAGTATTTCATCAGTAATTGAATAAACAACAATATTCATAAATTTATCCAATGACTTATCGGCATAATGTTTTAAATTCCTTGATTGATTATTTAATTTTTGGTTTAAAATACTCTCAAGTTCATCAAAACTATATCTTCTTATAATATATCTCTTTATGTCATTCATTTGTAGGTTCATTTTTTTAAAATACTAATGATTTCATTAATTATTGTTTCAGTATCTTTACCTAAGTTATATATAATGTGATTAGCCAATCCTGATTTTTTCATATTATCCATAAAGTATCCACTATAATCCTCGAATTCATCAGGTTTGAACTCAATTTGTTTAGCATCCTCATCATCATAATCAAATTCTTGCCAATTTACATTACCGGATTTAACTAAATCCAATCTTTTTTGCATTCTATCTATTTGATAATTTGCTTCACCGGTATTTCCTTTTTTTACCTTTTCGTATCTCTGAAGATATAATTCTTTATCTTCGTCATTTAATTTGTTTACGTAATTTTCATCTTGGTTTAATATTGACTTCCAATATTCTATTGAACCTTCCATACCAAGTTCTCTTTTCAATAGGTTTTTTCTGAGTTGTTCTTGAGATTTATCAGAATCTTCAGATGGTAGAAGTAAAATTCTATTTGGATAATTTTCAATTAAAGATTTTATTTTTTTTAATTGTTCTCCTTCCCAAACTCCGTGACTACCACCAATATCAAGTATAACAGGTTTACCTAAATTTTGATTCAAAAAATCCAACATTCCTGAAAATTCGTTTTCTTTTCTTTTAATCCAACCTTGTTTTTTTGTTGGTTCTAAAGCCCAATCTCCCTGATTTATATAATCATCGGAACCAATGACCGGCATATTGAGTTTTTCACCCAAAACTTTAGTTAATGTAGATTTACCAACTCCTTGGGGTCCAATTATTATAATTGTACTATAATTTGTTTGTTCTTCACTTAACAAACCCATCATTTGTCTTATCCTTTGTATGTTCTCTTGTAAGTTCATATTATTATATTTCTAATTTGTTTACTTCTCATTCCTTCAGGGGTCGAGCCAGAATAAAATGACTCACCCATAATGAATATCCTTTTTCCTTTATGTTCTTCCAAGAATGATAAAATAAATTCCATCGCAGTTAATATAATATCTACCATTTCATATTGAAAATCATCTTTGTTAATAAGTTCTTTTCTTATAGAATTAAATTTTGAAGTCAACTGATGTTCTATAATTCGAGATATTGTATTTGTTCGAGCAATAAACTGTTTACCATCAATTATAATCAAAGGAGAATCAATTATTTCAAATTCATATGTTGTTTCCCTCCTTATTATTGTCTCAATTTGATACTCTAATATTTCGTTAAGCTCTTCTTGTAGGTTCATAAATCTTTCGGTTCTAATACCTTAACTTTAATTGGTGTGTTTGATGCAATTGATGCGTAGAATCTTGTTCTACCCCCAATTACATAATATTCTTTTTTATATTTTAAAACCACCGGACTTTCATATTTCCCCGATACTATTCTGTCAAAGTTCTTAACCGGGTCATATCCCCTATCTCTATTCTCACCACTATCCCTCTCTTCCATATACTTCTCATATTCTTTTCTCGGATTATCCCCCTTTGAAATATTATACATCTTACTCATCAAACCCTTATCATCTTTTTTATTTTCCAAGTTATGAAAGTTTTTAATATCTTTGTATTCAAAAGTTTCTTCAGGTAAATCATCTATAATGGAGATAAGTTTATCTAATGATTCTTCGGTATAACCTTTATCCTTAACCAATTTTGATATTACCGGGTGTTCTTGACCCAATAACTCGTATGCCTCTTCCTCTGATGTTTCTGTTATAAGACCCATCATCTGTTTGATTCTATTTGTTTGTTCTTGTAAGTTCACCTTAATTTTGATTCTAAATATTGTTTATCTTCAACACTAACTTCGATTGGGAATTTATTCATTCCTAATTCTAATGCTGCTAATAATCTATGTCTTCCATCAGATATTCCAACACTTGGTTGTCCTTCTCTGTTGAGGTTGTATCTGTCCAAATAAACTTCGGTTGGTTGAAACGTCGTTTTTGTTCTTTCATATCTTGGGTCAGGAAGCCATTTCCAATCCCCATCTACAAAGAAATAATCTTTTTGTTCTGGTTCATCATAAGGGTCAGTTATGTAATTTTCTAAGTATTTCTTTGATTTTTCTAATCTATCACCAATTCTCAAACTTGGATTATTTCTTATATCTAAATCAGGGTTATCTGTCGCTAATCTATCATATATTTTTTGAGGTGAAAGAAAAATGATTTCATTATTTGGGTTTCTTTTCCTTAATTGATTTGATGGCATTGATTCCCAATCAATT
>Ga0315904_10012984_pt1 | contig 10474 bp, 15 predicted proteins | sample LakEriMetagenome_6_FD_203529 | JGI IMG/M metagenome (GOLD analysis project Ga0315904, IMG submission 203529) | Freshwater fungal communities from buoy surface, Lake Erie, Ohio, United States - Buoy 12 MA120 | ecosystem: Environmental > Aquatic > Freshwater > Lake | place: USA: Lake Erie, Ohio... | reverse complement strand
AAGGACAAGTCGGAGCGAAACGAACTTAAGAAACAACTACCTGCGATATGCTTCTCAGGTACATTCAACAAGCGTTCTGATGCTTCTTTAATTGAACACTCAGGTATTATATGTCTAGACTTTGATGGATATCAGAAACAAAAGGAGCTACTGCAGGATAAAGAAACATTAAGTAAGAATAAGTTTGTCTTCTCTGTGTTCATCAGCCCATCGGGTAATGGTCTTAAGGTCCTAGTAAAGATTCCTGCAGACCCTGAGAACCATACCAATTACTTTAATAGTTTAGAAAAATATTTTAATAGCCCTTACTTTGACAAGACAAGTAAGAACATAAGCCGTGTGTGTTACGAGTCGTATGACCCACTAATACACGTCAATGAGAACTCTAGTGTATGGGACACAATCGAGGAGCGTGAGTACATTGAGGTGAACAAGGCAAGAGACAAGGCTACCATACCAATCACTGATGAGAACAAGATAGTTGAGATACTTGTTAAGTGGTGGGCAAAGAAGTACCCAATGTCTGAGGGTCAGCGCAATCAGAATGCATATGTTCTAGCGATGGCGTTCAATGACTTTGGTATCAACAAGAGCCTAGCATCTTACGTGCTTAATCAGTACGCTACAGATGACTTCCCACTTAAGGAGATAGCAATTACAATTGACTCCGCTTACAGGAACACATCTAACTTCGGGACAAAATACTATGAGGATGAGGAGCGAATCAATCAGATAAGAGGTAAGATAAGAAGGGGTGTGTCTAAGAAGGAGATAAGACTTCAACTTCAGGACCAAAACCTAGACTCAGATACAATTGATGCCGTGCTCAATAAGGTTGAGGAGGAGAATGCAAAGCAAACATTTTGGGATAAGAACGACAGAGGAGTTATCAAGGTGGTTCATGTGCTATTTAAAAAGTTTCTAGAAGACTCAGGCTTTTATAAGTATTGTCCGGAGGGAGGGAAGAATTACATCTTTGTAAAGGTCACCAATAATCTCATAGACCACACATCAGAGAAGGAGATAAAAGACTTTGTCCTTAATCATTTAATAGACCACGATGACATCACGGTATATAACTACTTTGCTGACAACACAAGGTTCTTTAAGGAGGAGTTCTTGAGTATGCTATCAACAATAGATATATACTTTATTGCAGACAGCAAAGACTCATCCTACCTTTACTATAAAAATTGTGCGGTAAAGATTACAAAGGATGATATAGTTTCAATAGACTACCTTGATCTTGGAGGATATGTTTGGAAGGACCATGTGATAGACCGCAACTTTAATATGTGTGACGTTACTGAGAGATGTGACTTTAAGAAGTTTGTAAGGAACATCAACGGTGATGATGATGGAAGGGTGGCATCAATGGAGAGTACGATAGGATTCTTACTTCATGGATACAAGAACTTGTCTTATTGTCCTGCGGTTATATTGAATGATGAGGTGATAAGCGACAACCCTGAGGGAGGAACAGGCAAGGGACTTCTTATGAATGCTGTTAGTAACATGAAGAAGTTGGTTGTAATAGATGGTAAGTCTTTCACCTTCGAGCGTAGCTTCGCCTATCAGTTGGTGTCAGCAGACACTCAGATACTATGCTTTGATGACGTGAAGAAACACTTTGACTTCGAGAGGTTGTTCAGTGTGGTAACAGAAGGGTTGACACTAGAGAAGAAGAACAAGGACGCAATCAAGATACCATTCAGTAAGTCTCCTAAGATAGCTATAACTACTAACTACGCCATCAAGGGTGCAGGGAATAGTTTTGCTAGGCGTAAGTGGGAGCTAGAGTTACATCAGTATTATAGCAAGTCTTACACCCCACTTGATGAGTTCGGTAAACTTATGTTCGGAGATTGGGATGACGATGATTGGTGTGAGTTTGATAACTACATGATAGGATGTCTCAAAGGTTTCCTAAAGACAGGACTAGTTAAGAGCAAGTTTGTTAACTTAAAGATTCGTCAGCTATCTGCTGAGACATGCCATGAGTTTATAGAGTGGTGCGGATTAGTGGACAATCAAGAGCGTAACATAAACTTAGACAGCAATGTTAAGTTGTATAAGAATGAGTTGTATTACAACTTCATTGAGGAGTATCCTGACTACGGTCCTAAGGCTAAGATGACAATAAGCAGGACAAAGTTTTATAAATGGTTAGTATCTTATGCTATATTTAAGGAGGGCATTCCTCCTGAAGAGGGCAGGGACATGAATGGACGTTGGATAATAATTAAAAAGAACAATGAAAGAGATAGTTTATAATTTTAAAACAAAGTACAAGGAAGGGTTTACAAACAAAGAGATTTTGGAACTGATAGAAATGTTTCCTAACTTAGACCTCGATAAATTTTATGATGCGTTGGATGGAATTACTTGCATGGTTAAAGGTAATGACATTATAACCTACCATCATGATATCTTAACTGCGCTAGTGTGTGGCACAGAAAAGAGGGGTCTAAGACCCTATGAGTGGGATTAAATTATACCCCGTAAGGTATGATATCCCATTCATTATTTGTTTTTGTACCCTTTAAGGTATGATTTATCAATCAAAAATATTACAAAATGAACGAACAACAAAGGGTTCACATAGCAATGCTCAACTCCTACAACTTAGTTATGGAGAACGCAACAATAGATGATATACTAGATTCTAGTATACCAATATTTGCACACGTTCCTAATGAAAACATAACCATTGACGCAATAGAGTTCATGATTTATTACTTCAAGTCACATGAGATGTTTGAGTACTGCGCTAAGTTAAAGGACTTCATTATTGAAAACTTCAATGATGATGGAACACTAAAGGACAACTCATGCAAGTGTGAGCTGCCTGATATAGATGGGTATAATAATAAAATTAAATGTATTAAATGCAATAAAATAATTAAAGTATGAATGATGTATTTGAAAGGAGGTACTACTACAGTAACCTAGATATGGTTAAGCAATGTGAATTAGTTAAGGGTGTGTTATCAAGAACAAAAGAAGTTAAGGAAGGAAGAGGTAAGAATATTAAGATAATAAAGAAACCACTTTATCCTGACAGCAAGGATGTTCTTGAGAAGGCAATAAGAAGTATTGAGTACTATAAAAAACTACACGAATTGGAACAGACTAAAGTAAAGTTTAGGGACTATCAAAAAGAGATAATAGATTCAGGTTTTGATATTATAAAAAGTAAGAAATTTTTATACTTAGCTATGGAGGTTAGGACCGGAAAGACTTTGACTAGTCTAGGTATTGCAAACAAGCTAGGAGTAAAGAGTGTACTATTTATAACCAAGAAGAAAGCCATCAGTTCTATTCAGAAAGACTATGAGATGTTAGCTCCTGAGTATAAGATTCACCTTACTAACTATGAGAATCTACACAACTTAGATGTTGGTTTAAGGTTTGACCTAATTGTTTTAGATGAGGCTCATAGTATTGGTGCTTTCCCTAAACCTAGCAGAAGAGCGGGTCAGGTTAGTAGGATAATCAAGAGGCACAACCCTTATGTTATACTCCTGTCAGGAACGCCTACCCCTGAGAGTTACTCTCAGATGTACCATCAGGTGTATGGTATACCAAACAATCCATTCAGGGAGTTTAAAAACTTCTATAGATTCTCTGATAAGTATGTAAAGGTTAGAGAGAAAAGGTTCAGCGGTTTAGTTGTGAAGGACTACTCTGATGGGTACGAGACAATACTTGATATGATGAAGCCATATACTATAAGCTACACTCAGTCAGAGGCAGGGTTCACTTCTAAGATAACAGAGGAGGTGCTTGAGGTAGAGATGAAGCAGTCAACATACGACCTAATAGCTAGATTAAAAAGAGATTTGGTAGTTGAAGGAAAGAACGAGGTGATACTTGGCGACTCTTCTGTTAAGTTAATGATGAAGGCACATCAGTTGTACTCCGGTACAATAAAGTTTGAGAGCGGAAACTCTATGATACTAGACTACACTAAGGCTGAGTTTATAAAGTCTCACTTTGCAGGATCAAAGATTGGTATCTTCTATAAGTTTAAGGAGGAGCTTAACGCCTTACAAGAAATTTACGGGGATAAGTTGACTACTGAGCTTGATGAGTTTAATAATACGGACAAGAGCATAGCCTTGCAGATTGTTAGTGGTCGTGAAGGAATATCTTTAAGCAAGGCTGAGTATCTAGTGTACTACAACATTGACTTCAGTGCCACTAGTTATTGGCAGAGCAAGGACCGGATGACAACCATGGAAAGATTATGCAATAAGGTGTATTGGATATTCGCAAAGAATGGAATCGAGTATGACATATACAAGGCTGTCACAAAGAAGAAGGACTATACAGTTTCACACTTTAAAAAAACATTGCTATGAATCATGTATATCCATTAAACGACATCAAAGAACATGATACTTCAGAATTAGGAAATACCTGTCATTGCAATCCTACAGTAATTGTTGAGCCTGACTCTGAGATATTAGTAATACACAATTCTTTTGACGGAAGAGAAGGTTTAGAATTAGCAAACGAAATATTAAATAAATAAATTATGACACCAAAGAAAAAAAACAAAGAAGAAGAAACATACTCTTTAACATTAAAGGGTTTGCTTTCCATAACCATTGAAGATGAAGATGTATTGAGGAAGACAATTGATACATTAGAATTATATCTCCGCAGACATTATTCTAAAGGCGGACACCCTGCAATAGTTTTAGATTTAGATGACAACGAATTTAATTTTGTAACAATAAATAAATTATGATTAGCCCAAAAGAAAAAGCAAAAGAGTTAGTAGATAAAATGATGTTGGGCAGTAAAGATAGAATGTATTTAGGATTAGCCAAACAAAGTGCTATAATAGCAGTTGATGAGATACTTACATACAACACTTTTTGGGATAAAAAAATTGCAAATAGACCTGAAGATACAGAAGAATTTTGGACTGAAGTTAAACAAGAAATAGAAAAACTATGACACCAAAAGAAAAGGCAGAAGAATTAATAGAAAAATTTGGCACATACGCAGTTATGTGGTCAGGAGGTATAGAAGTAGAAAGACAAAATGTAAAACAATGTGCTTTAATAGCAGTTGATGAAATCATTAAGTTTGGAAATCAAATGGGTATTAGAGAACCTATGATGTATTGGCATAATGTAAAACAAGAAATAGAAAAACTATGAAAAAAATAATATTATCGACATTGGTTATGTACCTGTCGTTTACATTTGTAATATGGGAATACAATCCTGTATATTGGCAACAAGAAGATAGACTCATGTTTGTGTTAATACTTATATCAACATGTGTAATACTTTGGTTAATAGATAAATTATTTATAAGAGAATGAAAGCAACAATAACATTTAACCTTGATGACTTTGATGATAGTCATAGGTTCGCAGTACACAATAAGGCTGAAGATATGGGTCGTGTAATATGGGAGTTTGTTTATAACTCAAAGAAAAAGATTTCTTATGAAGTAGAAGAGCTTGATATTAAAGATCCTTATGAGGCTATTGAAAAGGTTTACGAACACTTCCTTGAATTACTAGAAGACTCAGATATTAATCCCGATAAACTATCAATATAATGGAACTACTATATGATTATGTTTTGCACTACAACCCATATCAAGAGCTGTGGTTTGCTATACCTAGAGACAAGTACTTAGAGTATTGGAGTTCTCAGGAAGTAGATGGCGTAATGTCCGCCAAAGATGTAAATGTTTTGATTGAAGTAATATGTAAAAAAATAAATTTCAAATGATAAAATGTATTTGTGTAGATGACAGCAACAGACCTTCAAAAATTCCTGCAAGCAAGTGGGTGGTTGAAGGAGTAGAGTACAATATTGTTTATGCAACATATGTACTACCTCAGCGTAAGATAGCTGTTCAATTAAAGGAAGTTAATCTAGATGAAAGTTGCGCTCCTTACGAGTACTTCTTAGCTGAAAGATTTTCTTTTACTGATGATCAGTTGGTTGAACTAATAAACCTAATAAGGGATTGTATATATGCAGATGACTCAGTTAGAAAATTAATTAATCAAAATGAGAGAGCAGCAAATACAAAGTAAAAGAATAAAGGAGCTTGAGAAAGAAGGCTACTATGTAATTAAATTAATTACCACAAATAAGAATGGTATACCTGACTTAATAGCCATACCTCCAAACTCAGACGTTCTTTTTGTTGAGGTTAAACAACCTACAGGTATCTTAACCAAGCTGCAAAAATTTAGGATCAAAGAATTAAATAATCACGGAATAAAAACAGAAGTATACAGAGGACTATGATAACAGAAAATATAAAAAAAGAAATGAAAGACCTTGAAGAAATAATCAATAAGGTTTTTAGTGTAGAAATAGTATCAAACATAAGAAAGAGAGACTATGTCTATGGAAGAATGATATTCTCAAGCATCATGAAGGACAGGGGTCACAGGCTTGAGCTTATAGGTGGACACATAAAAAAGGACCACTCAACAATTACATACTATAACAAAATAATAAGTCACCTGTTTGATCAGGACCCAATACTTATGAGTAAGTACTTAGAGTGTAAGAAATGTTTTAATGATGGTAGAGAACCCGGTGTTTATCTTACAACAGAGAACAGTATGAAGACCAAGTTAATTAAACTTCAGGCTGACCTTGATGCTGCGCTACTTGATAAGCAGAAGTTATTAGCTGAACAGGAAAATATTAAGAGACTTAATAGAATAATAAAGCTAATAAATTTTAATACCCCAAGTGGACATGAGGATGATGTTGAAAAAAAGATTCAAAGAATGTTTAACTTAATATGAAAGATAAAAAAGAAAATGAAAGGGCTGAAAGAATTTCTTCTAGGATAGAAGAGTACCACAGGATACTAGCTGATGTATATGAGAAGCTAGTTGATAGGGAGTTTAAATCCGTTGAAAAGGATATTAAGTTCCTTATGATGGAGCTGAGGTTTACTTTAAAGTCTACTGAAGATGATGATTTTTGAAACACAAGAAGACCTAGACAGAGAGAAAAAAGCCATATCATTATTTGTAAATACGTTCGGTGGGTCCTTCAAAAAGTTGGATAGGCTTGACGTTGACTACAAGATATTTGATAAGGACGGTAATCTCATAGCTTACGCTGAGGTTAAGGGTAGGATCCGTGTGATAAGGGATGCCTATCCTTTACCTATAGCTGCTAGGAAAATTCTTAAGCTAGCAGACAAAAGAATAGCGGGTGTTATAATATGGGCTTGTGACGATGGTATAATCTATGGCAGAATAGATAAGTTAGTTGGTCAGATAAAGTGGGGTGGCAGAGAGCCAAGACCCGGGTCTTATAATGACGCTGAACTAATGGTTTACTTTGATAAGCAAAAGGGGTTTAAGTACGTTCGGTACTAGAAACCCTTGCTTTCAAATCCTTTACTATTAAATCCTTCTGATTTAAACCCACCCCCTAAGAATCCTTTTTGTTTTTTATTTTTCTTTGGCTTAGGTATATACTCCATCTCTTCGTCTTTTATTTTTCTTTCTAATTTATTATATGCCTTATTTAATAGTACCTCATCTTTATATTTTTCATAGAAGTCAGATCCCTTTCCAAAATTTTCTTCATAAAGTTTAGGATCATATCTCTTCATCTCATCCATACTCTTGTATCCTTGTAATAATTTTTGTTTTTCTTCTTTCCTAAATTTTCTTTTTTCTTTCATTTCTTCAGAAGAACTTTCTAGTTCAATTATACGCTTATCAATTGCGTCTATAATATCAGGATCAGTTTCTGTTTGTCTTAACTCATTTAATAATAAACGACTTTCTGTTTTGTTTTCTTCTGTCTTAACTTCTTTTTCAATTGTCTCCTGTGTTTTGCCTGTTGACTTTGCAATCTTTATTGAGTTCCTAACGACATTGTTTGCCTCTGATGGAGCTAGACCAATATTCGTTAACAACGCAACAGCGGTCATACCTTCTAAGTAAGCTCTGCTATTTTCAGATATTTTCTTTGTATTTCCATAGCTATCAGTATACTCTCCTGTGCTTGCTAAATCATATAGGTCATATAATTGTGCTGCTCTTTCTGCCGCTATCCCGAGTGTACCTAGTGATTTAACCATGTCAACTTTTGTGTCTCCATATATAGATAGTCTTTCTTCTTTAGCTATATCCATAGCTTCTTGAACTTTGTCCATCGCCATATTTACTCCGGCAGCTATTGGCTTATCTAAGAATGGTATTGGTGAAAGTATATCAGTAACTCTTCCCGTTATCTGACCCTTTATCATATTACTAATTCTTCTTTCTTCCTCTTCTTCATCCTCATCTTCTCCCATAATACCCTTACTTAGTTCATAAAGCAACATTGTTGCTGCAGTAGATATCATTGTGAATGTAGCAACCTCAACACTGTACCCACCTAATGACCATGCAGCAATAGCCCTATCTTCTTTTGATGAAGTCATACTTGTAAGTGTAGTTATATCATTTGTTAACCTCATAAATTGATTCATTCTAAAGTTTGCAAATGGTAAAAGTGTCTTTACAAATATTTGAGATAGTGGAGTTTTACTAGCAAACATCTTACCTTGAAGGTCTGCATCAGATATATTCTGTTGTCTATCAACCATTGTCTGAGCATAGTCAGCAGCCTCCTTGTTTATCTTATGAGTATTGTAGTCTATTCCACTTGGATCAATACCTTGCTTTTTAAGTGACTGTTCATAGTATGACATCCATGAAGCTCTAGCTACAAAAGAATCAGGCTTAACTAGGAATATGTCTAGCCAAATTTTATTTGCTTGTTCAATGTATTTTAAAACCTTTATTCCCTTTGATTCAGCAGCTAAGTCCATAAGTTTATTGATAGACTTTAATTGAGTCTGTGATTCAATACCACGGTTAGCTATGGCGTATCCTGAGTTATCAATGAAGTTCATCTTTGCAGAACTAAATATAGATCCTATATCTAATCCTTTTGCGTTAACCAACGTATTCATTGCAACAGGTATAGTTTGTTTCAATGGCTGAAGTATTCCGCCTAACGCCTGACCAACACCAATAGCTGATATGGTATTTAGTTTCCTTACCATTGCAGACATCTCATCATTATCAAACACATTCTTATTTCTTATGTTCCTTACATATAACTGAATCCTATCCTTTAAAAGTTTAGCATCTTTAACCTCAGGAACCATCTGATCAAACCCTTCAGAATTTAAGAACGCTTGAACTTGTCTTATAGGTCCGGCTGTATTTATATCAACCAATGCGTCATACATAGAATTAGCATTGTTTTTATCAAATGATAAATCAATATACATCATAGGCTTCTTTCCTTTGTCGTCCTTAGGTAAGGACTCAGGTCTTTCTGCCTTCATTAACACACCTGTTTCTTTCTTGTAAAGAGTATTTGTATTACCGTGGAATATAGATTGGTCTGAATCTAAATCAATTTTTTCCTGAGCCGTTTCAAGTCTTGTAAATCTATCAGGAGTATAATCAGAATCCTTATCTAATATTTTATTGTATACATTTTGAGACACATCAGATAACTGATCATAAATAGAACTCCATTTATCAACCCAAAAGTCCACAGCTTCTAAATTTTTCTTGTCTACATTCTTTCTTAATTCAGCTACACTATTTGCATCCTTTAATATCTTTTCATATGCTGCCTTATATAACTCTGCTTTCTGCCTTTCTTTTTCAGAACCTTTAGATAATGCATTTATAGATTCTTCTATAAGTTTTTTTCTCCTATTGAAATCTTGTTGAATCTGTTCTTCTGTACCCGTTAAAGACCTAGACATAAATGCAGTCATACCACGCTCAACAACATTTGCTTCTGTGTTGAACGCCTCTCCATTAGCTTTCTGTTTATAGAACTTATCTACATACTCTTCAACAATTTTATTTGACTTTGTTTCAGCGTCAGCTTTTCCATTCTTTATATCTGTAAGTCCTGATGCATTTTCTATTTTAGAACCCGCCATAACACCTTTAAACATTCTTTCAATAAGAGATGGCAAAGATGCAAATTGCTCACCAAAGAATCTACCTACTGACTTTATCCAATACATTTGTAATGGCTTTGACTTTATTCCTTTATCAGCTAATCTTTTTGCGTTGGTGTCTCCTGTATATTCACGCACAACAGTCTCCATCTTAGCAGTTGACTTGTTAACCATAAAATTATTTAAGGCATCAACTGCTTGCAACGATTCTTTTGGTGTTAGTTTATTAAGGTCCATCTCCATGAACTTCTTAATCAATTGCTTTTGAGATACTTTTAAATCAATATCATCACCTGTCATTGGGTCGACACCCGTCTCAATCATACTATCTATCATTGCTGAGTAGACATCAAACATTCTATTGATGGTGTCTCTTATTATTCCTTCATTATATTTTGTAATTGGTTCCTTGCTTTCTAATAGTTTAAGCATTTGTTCATAGCTTAAATCTGATACATCTACACCCATCAATTCCTGTATC
>Ga0315904_10012982_pt1 | contig 10475 bp, 8 predicted proteins | sample LakEriMetagenome_6_FD_203529 | JGI IMG/M metagenome (GOLD analysis project Ga0315904, IMG submission 203529) | Freshwater fungal communities from buoy surface, Lake Erie, Ohio, United States - Buoy 12 MA120 | ecosystem: Environmental > Aquatic > Freshwater > Lake | place: USA: Lake Erie, Ohio... | reverse complement strand
CGGCAGCAATTTCTCCGGCGAATATGCCGCGGGCAGTTTCGTCAACATCACCGTCGTCCCCGAACCCCGCGCCGCGCTGCTAGGCGGCCTCGGCCTGCTGATCTTGCTGCGCCGCAGGCGGTGAGGGGGATGGTGTTTCGGTGTTTCGGTAGGTCGGTGTTTCGGTAAGAGAGAAAGGATCCGTCGCTACGCACCGGGCCTTTCTCTGATTCCTGCTGATCCACCGAAACACCGAAACACCGACTTTCCCGGAGTTAATGGGTTTCTCTCCGGGATCCCAAGGGCCGCCGGTTGGAGGACCGGCGGCCCCGTTTCGCGCGGCACCCTGCAAGCGTGGTCCCGTCCGCGGGCGGGACTCCATGCGAAAGCGCGGCGCGTGGTTGGACCGATTGCCAAAATTGATTTCCGATACGCGGATCAGGTGCCGTTGCTCTGTTAAGCGTCCGGAGTTCAAGCTTTAGCTTGTCATGCGGAAGAGCACGGTAAACCGTGAACTCCGGACAACCCCCATTTCCCCGCCCTCCGGTCCGACTTGGGCAGGCGTAGCGCAGCGAAGACTCCACCATTGGCTCTTTCAGGGGCCTCACCGACAAAGCAAATTCCTAGCAGCGACCATCGCCGGCGCTGGCGCGACGAAGCGGTTTTGGATGCTGAACCGGCTCTCCGGCAGGACTGGAGCGACCAGGACGATCACAACCGGCAGCCACAATGCGAACCGCCACCGGGCTGGCAGCCAACGCCGCAGTGCGAATTGCAGGCACACGACCGCACCCGCGAGAATCGATGCGTGCAAACCGGCTGCGAGCAGCCATTGGAAGAAGGATTCAAGTGTGTTCATGGAGGTTATTTTTCGAGTGATTGGTCGAGGAGCTGTTTCAACTCACGCACGTCATCGGGCGAGAGTCGCGCATGTTGCGCGAAGTGGACGAGGAGCGGTTTCGACGCGCCTTGAAAGACGCGCTGCATGAAGGATTCGCTCTCCGCGCCCACGCATGCCTCGCGCGGGAAGGCGGGCGAGAACACCTTGGTGCCGCCGGAGTTCTCGCCGGTGAGAAGCGCGCCTTTTCCCACCAGCCGCGTGAGCATGGTGCGGACGGTGTTTTCGGCCCACTTGGTCTTGCGGTGGAGTTGTTTGGCCAGTTCGGAAGCAGTCTGTGGAGCATCCTCCCACAGCGCCTCCATGATGACCCATTCGGCTTCGGTAATGTCTGGAATTCGCATGACGAAGAGCGGCTTACTACAATTGTGGTGACCCAGACAATAAGAAAAACTACAAATGTAGTGTCGATCCTTCAGTGCCGGCCTCAGGGTTCCTTCGCCGCCCCCTATGGATGATCACGCGTGGCTCGGTTGGTCCCATTCGGTGTGGCGTTCGGATTGGAAGATGAGTTGAGGCGGTCCATGGCTGGTGGCAATGAGCGTGCCGCGGAGGAATTGTCGCTTCGGTTGGCCTTCAGGGGGCGCATTGACGAGGCTTCGACGGTGGCTGCCATGAGCAAAACCGGGCGTGGCAGCTGGGTATCTCCGGATTGATTGGCTTGCAGGAATTGGCGTCAACGGTCTTCATCCAAACGGCAGCACAGGCGAATTCATCCGCCTGAGTCTGGAAGAACGCCAGCGCGTCATCCGGATCATCGCAGGGGCGCGGCGCATCCAGCTCAAGCTGCTCGACATCATCAACGCGATGCTTTGCCGCATGAATTTTCCGGAAGGGTTCCGCGCGGGGATGTCGTTGCGCGGATTCAACCCCGGCACCATCTAAACCGCGGTGCTGCGAGGCGGCGGGAAGGGATTGGGAGGGGAATACGTCGCGATATTACCGACTCAGGTGGAATCGGGTTGGCTCCTCCATTGTGCCGGGGCTTTCAAGGCGCGTTTTTTGAATTCTACCGAAAAATGTGACGCCGAATGAAAGCCGAGCTTTGAGGCGATTTCCTTGATGCTGAACCGATCCGTGAGTAGCAGGACTTCTGCGCGGGAGTGCCTGATCTCGGCGTGGTATTCCTTAGGAGATAAGCGGGCAACCGCCTTGAACCGGCGGTAGAAGTGCGGGTAACTCATGCCCATCGCGCGGGCAACTTCGGCAACCGGCTCGCCGGCCATCAGACGCTCGCGTGCGGCCGAGTAAAACTCGGTGTCCGCGTGCCGTGCTCCGCCGCCAGCCGGGGCGTCAGCCGCCGCGCGCACGGACGCGAATAGGGCGCGAGCCAAACCGGCGGCCATGTCATGACCGCCCGCCGGGCTTGTGCGGCAAACTTCGTGGAACTCCTCAAAGCGCCGCCAAAAAGGATTGTCGCGGGGAATGTGGGTGAACGGGTGGCGCTTGAAAACATCAAGCGGCAAGGAATCGATCACCCGCCCGCGAAGCTCGAACCAGTCTTCCGTCCATCCGTCCGAAGCGTCCGGCCGGTAGCGATGCCAGACACCGGGAACAATCACCATGCAATCGCCCGCCCGCAGGGTGCGCCGCCCGCCGCCCCATTCGATCACCCCGGATCCTTCGCGGATGCCGATCACTTGAAGCGCCGCCAGCACACGTCCGCTTTCCCACGTGAAATGATGATCCTGAGGATGATCGGCCGGCGGGTAGTTGAGGCCGCTTTCGAACCGCGTATAGCCCGAGGCGGAAACGCGGAATCCCCATGCGGAATCTTCCGGAATACGTGGATAATACGCGAAATAGTTCATGATTGATTTCTACATCAACAAGACAGCTTCTTGGATGCAAGCCTTCTTTTTCATGGTGCGGTTCCAGTTATGTTGCTGGCATGTCACCCGACGATCATCGCCTGCGTATCGGCTTGTTTGGAATCGGCCTGGAAGCCTACTGGCCGCAATTTCAAGGCTTGAAAGAACGTCTCGAGGGTGAGGTCGCGAAGGTTGCGGAAAAATTGCGACGACCGGATCTTGAGGTGGTCAACCTCGGGCTGATCGACTCCCCGGAAAAAGCCATGTCGGCAGGGCATGCCTTCCGGCGTGCGGATGTCGATGTGATATTTCTGCATGTCACGACCTATGCGCTGTCATCCACGGTGCTCCCCGTGGTGCAGCGCGCCAAGGTGCCGGTCATTTTGCTCAATCTGCAGCCGGTGGCGGCGATCGATTACGCGGCGTTCAACCGGCTGGGTGACCGCACCAGGATGACGGGTGAGTGGTTGGCGCACTGTGCCGCCTGTCCGCTGCCTGAAATCGCCAACGCTTTCAATCGCGCGGGGATCGATTTCCATCAGGTGACCGGTGTGCTCGCCGATGACTCCGATGTCTGGGATGAAATCGGCGCATGGGTGGACGCGGCACGGGTGGCGCATGTGATGAGCCACAACCGACTCGGATTGATGGGGCATTACTACAACGGAATGCTTGATATCTACACCGACACCACACGCCAGCTCGCGTATTTCGGGGGGCACATGGAAATCGTGGAAGTGGAGGAACTGGCCGCCCTGCGGCGTGAGGTGGACGCCGCGGCGGTGGATGCGATGCTCGGGGATTTCCGGCGGCATTTTGAGATCGGAGATGACTGTTCCGAATGCGAATTGCGGCGTGCGGCGTCGACCGCGGTGGCGCTCCAGCGACTGGTGGAGGCCAAGAACCTCGGATCGATGGCTTATTACCACATGGGCACGGGCAATGCCGAACACGAGGACGTGATGAGTTCGGTCATTCTTGGGAATTCGTTGCTCACCGCGCGCGGGGTGCCGGTGGCCGGCGAATATGAGATCAAAAACGCCCAAGCCATGAAGATCCTCGACACCCTGGGGGCCGGCGGATCATTCACCGAGTACTACGCCATGGATTTCGACGACGACATCGTGCTCATGGGCCATGACGGTCCCGGCCACATCCGCATCGCCAATGGCCGGACGAAGGTGCGCCCGCTGGAGGTATACCACGGAAAAGTGGGCCGGGGCTTATCGGTCGAAATGAGCGTGAAACACGGCCCCGTCACCCTGCTCTCCGTCGTCGAATACGCTGATGGATCGATCAAGCTGCTGGTTGCCGAGGGCGAGTCCGTCCCAGGGCCGATCCTGGAAATCGGCAACACCAACAGCCGTTATCGGTTTCCCTGCGGCGCACGCTCCTTCGTTGAACGGTGGAACGCCCAAGGCCCGGCGCATCACTGCGCGGTCGGAGTGGGTCATCTGACCGATAGACTTGAAAAATTCGCACGGCTTCTCGGCATGGAGACCGTGGTGATCTGCTGACCCTTGACCGTATGATTTTAAACCCATGACTCCGCAACCTCTCATCGGCCTGTTATTTCATGCGCTTGGCGGCGTAGCCGCCGCGAGCTTTTACGCCCCGCTCAAATTCATTCGCCGCTGGCCATGGGAGTGTTTCTATCTGGCGATGGGCACCTTCGCCTGGCTGGCCACGCCCTGGATTTTTGCCGCCGTTACTACCCCTGATCTGATCGGCGTCATTTTCGGTGCCTCCGCCGGCACGCTGGGGCTGACCTTTCTCTTCGGGCTGCTCTGGGGCGTGGGCACGGTGAGTTTCGGCCTGAGCATGCGCTACCTCGGCATGGCGCTGGGGATGTCGGTCACGCTCGGTTTCTGCGCACTTTTCGGCACCCTCGTCCCTCCCTTGGCCAAGGGGGAATTCGGCGACATCCTCGCGAGCATGGGCGGGCGCGTCGTGTTCGGCGGCGTGATCCTCTGCGCACTGGGCATCGCCGTCTCCGGCTACGCTGGCATTCGCAAGGAACGGGAGATGCGTTCCAAAGACAGCAAGGACGAAAAATCCGGCGACAACGAGTTCAACTTAAGCAAGGGGCTCATCGTGGCCTTTATCAGCGGTCTGATGAGCGCCTGCTTCGCTTTCGGTCTGCAGACCGGCGGCCCCATCGCCGCCCGCGCCGCGGAGGCAGGAGCCAACCCGCTCTTTCAAAATAATGCGGTGCTCTGCGTCATCCTCGCCGGCGGCTTTGTCACCAACACGCTCTGGTGTCTGATCCTCAACCAGCGCAACCGCAGCTTCGCGTGCTACCGCGCCGCCACCGCCCGTCAGACGACGGGCATCCTGCTCCTCTGCGCCTTGTCCGGCGTGGTCTGGTATTTCCAGTTTTTCTTCTACGGCATGGGATCGACCAAAATGGGAGCCTACGACTTCTCCAGTTGGTCGCTGCATATGGCCTTCATCATCATCTTCGGAAATATCTGGGGCCTCGGCTTCCGGGAGTGGCAGGGTGTTTCGACCAACACGCTGCGCACCGTATGGGCAGGGATTCTCGTTCTGATCGCATCGACGATTGTCATCGGAGTGGGAAATTCCATGGACGCTTAAAAAAGGCGATTCTTCACCCTCAACCCACCCATAATTTCTCTCAGCCAACGCACCCCATGAAACACCATTGCCTCATTCCTTTGGCTACAGCATTTTCGGCGTTAATTCCGGCGGTCCAGGCCGACGGACTTGAAAAAGAATTCCAAATCCCGCCCGACACGGCGCGGCCGGGGGTTTACTGGTATTTCCTCGATGGCAACCAGGACCGCAGGGAAATGGAGGCCGACCTGCGCGCGATGAAGGGCGCAGGCATTGGCAGTGTGCTTTTCCTCGAGGTGGATCTTGGAATGGCCCTCGGGCCAGTCCCTTTCATGAGCGAGCCGTGGCAGGATAACATCGCCCACAGCTTCGTCGAGGCGGGGAAGCTCGGGTTGGAGGTCATGCTCGGAACCGGGCCGGGCTGGGCCGGCAGTGGCGGTTCGTGGGTGGACATCGGGGATTCCATGCAGCACCTGGTCGGCTCCAGCGTGAAGGTCAGCGGGCCGGCTGTTTTCAATCAGGTTCTCCCGGTTCCTGCGCCGCATCCGGCGAACCCGTTCGCGGGAATGACCGCGGCCCATTCCACCCAGCGCAACCAGTGGTTCAAGGATGTCGCCGTGATCGCATTTCCAGCCCCTCCCGGCGAGGTGGCCAGGATCGACGAGGTTGAAATCAAGACGCTCAAGGATGTGAGGCCGTATTCGATCCGGCAGACCCAACAGCGTTATGTCATGCCTCATTCCAGCTATGACGAACCGGCTGCCACGCAGGTGCTCGACCCCCGCCGCGCGGTGGATCTGACCTCGCGGCTCAAGCCGGACGGAAGCATCCAGTGGGACGCCCCGGCTGGTGATTGGATGATCATGCGTTTCGTTACCCGCGGCACCGGCCAAACCACCCGTCCCGCTCCGCGATCCGGCCATGGCTTCGAATGCAACAAGTTCGATGGCGCCAGCTACCGCCGGCATTGGGACAACTATCAGAAGAAACTGCTGGATCGCGTCATCGAAAAGGGCGGGCCGCTTCGCAAAGGCGTGGGAGTCACCACCATCCACCTCGACAGTTGGGAGATGAGTTCCCAGAACTGGACGGCGGATTTCCGGGAAGAGTTCAAAAAACGCCGCGGTTACGATCCCCAGCCGTTCTATCCGGCCTGGATGGGCATGGTCGTCGGGAGCAGGGAGATCACCGAGCGTTTCCTCTGGGACATGCGCAAAACCTCACAGGAACTGGTGCTGGAAGAGCACGCCGGAGTCATCAGGCAAGTCGCCCATGACAATGGCCTGCTCTATTCGAACGAACCCTACGACATGAATCCGGCGGGCAACATCGACCTCGGCTCCCTCGCCGACATCCCGATGTGCGAGTTCTGGCTCAACAGTGTGGACACCCAATACAGTTGCGTCGAGGCGGTGAGCATCGCCCGCACGATGGGGCGGCCGATTGTCAAGGCGGAGTCTTTCACCTCGATGGGCGAGGCGTTCTCGAAAGCCCCCGCCAACATGAAGAACCAGACCGACTGGGCCCTCGCCATGGGAATCAACGGCTTCATGTTCCACACCTATCAGCACCAGCCGCTCGGTGAGAAGGGACGCCCGGGGATGACACTCGGCCCGCACGGCATACACTGGCACCGCAACCAGACGTTCTGGGATTTCATCGAGCCCTACCACGGATACATCACCCGCTGCTCGCATCTGCTGCGCCAGGGCGAGGCTGTGTCCGACATCCTTTATCTCACTCCCGAAGGAGCACCGCACATTTTCGAAGCTCCGGCCGACGCCTTCGAGGGCGAGGCGACCATTCGCGACAAGAAAGGATATGGCTTCGACGCGGTGACACCCCGTATCCTCGGCATGCGCGCGTTGGTGGAGAACGGGCGTGTCGCCTTTCCCGATGGCAGCGCATACCGCGTCCTCGTCCTGCCTGATGTGGCGACGATGACTCCCGAAACGCTGGCCAAAGTCGGGGAGTTGGTGGCAGCCGGTGCCACCGTGATCGGCAATCCGCCGGTCAAGTCTCCCAGCCTGGTCAACCATCCGGCCTGCGATGCCGCCGTTTCCACGCTTGCGGGGAAAATCTGGGGAGGAACCAAGCCGCCGGCCGCCGTCACCCGCATCGACCACGGCAAGGGCGCGATCTATTGGGGCGGCGACCTCAAGGCGTCATCCGATCTCTATCCGACCTATGCCGCCACCGCATCGCTGCTGTCCGGTCTCGGACTGGCTGAGGATTTCACCTCGCCCTCCGGCATGCTGCGCTTCCTGCACCGCCGGACGGCGGACCGCGACATCTACTTCGTTTCCAACCGCAGCGGCGGACAGGTCGTCACCGAAGGAGTCTTCCGGATTGATGGCCTGCAACCCCATCTCTGGGATCCGCTCACCGGGGAAACGCGGCCGCTGGAGAAATTCGCGCACACCGACGGCCTGACCCGCGTGCCGCTTTCCTTCGAGCCGTTCCAGAGTTTTTTCGTGATCTTCCCCCATGGTTCCTGCAACAGCAAGCCGTCTTCCGTCGCGAACTTTCCGGGACTCGGGCAGATTGCCCGGCTCGAGGGCGCCTGGGAGGTTTCTTTCGATCCCGCCCGTGGTGGCCCGGCGAAGGCCACCTTCGATTCCCTGATCAACTGGGCCTCGCATCCCGAGGAAGGCATCCGCCACTACTCCGGCACCGCCACCTATCGCAAAACCTTTGACGTTCCCGACCTCGATCCCGCGGCGAAAGCCAAAACCTGGCTGGATCTCGGCGTCTTGCATGACATCTGCCGGGTGCGCCTCAACGGCAAGGATCTCGGCGTCGTCTGGACCGCCCCATGGCGCGTTGACGCCACCGGCGCGCTCCGTGCCACCGGCAACAGCCTTGAGATCGATGTGGCCAACAGTTGGGTCAACCGCCTTATCGGCGACCAGCAACCCGCAAACAAAGGTGCGCGCACGGTTTCCTGGCCGTCGGGTCTGTTAGGCGGCAAGGAACACCCTGCCGGGCGATACTCCTTCGTCACCCACAACGACTACAAGGCCACCTCGCCCCTCCGGCCGGCGGGTCTGTTGGGGCCGGTCACGATCCTGGCCGAAGGCACCGCCGGTTTCCGGTCCATTCCCGTCGCCAACCACGGCTTCGAGGAGCCGATGTATGGGGAGCCCGGAGCTTCCGGTTTCGATCATCCCGGCTGGGCCAAACTCGGCGGCGCTCACGCCGGAACGGGCCGAACCATCGCGGCGCAGTATCCCGATGGGATTCCCGAAGGGAAAAACTACGTATGGCTCAACGACGCTGACACAACACTCAGCCAGACGCTCGCCGCGAATCTGCAAGCCAACACCACCTACACCCTGACCGTCGCCACCGGACGCAGGGTTGACCACGATTCGCTCGGCTACGGGATCGAACTCTGGGCCGGCGGCACCCTGCTGGCCTCAAATTACCATACCGATCCGGGCAACACGATCCCGGCTGCGGGAACCTGGAAAGACGTGGAGGCGAGCCATACCAGCGGCCCGGACATCACGCCCGGCCAGCCGCTCGAAATCCGCCTGCGCGGCTACGGAATCCAGACCGGCTACGATCGTGTCCGGCTTACCGCCATCACAAAGCCGTAAAACCCATCAATCCATCAACCCAAAATCCGCAGTTGAAACTGCGGATTTTGGGTAGTTCTCGGTTATTTGTTAGAAGTTATCAGGGAAGAATGGACTTTTCAGGCGATGATTCCACTGAACGGCTTTCACCCATTGGGTGAAGGCCAGAGATTCATCCAAAGATAAAGCAATTCACTAATAACCAATAACCAATAACTTATAACATTTAACTCCTGGAATCCGCAGTGCAACTGCGGATTCTAGGTTGATGTGATCACCGCTGCCCCCGTCCGTGAGTCTGGCGGTATTGGTCCGGCGGTATGCCCAATAGTTGCTGGAAATTCGTCCGCAATTGCTCGGTGTTGTTGAAGCCGGCCAACCAGCAGACATTCTTGATCGGCAGGTCGGTCGTCTCCAGGAAATGCCGGGCGCGCTGGCAACGGCACATGTTCACCTCGGTGAGCAGACTGTGCCCGCGAGCCGCGCGGAACCGCCGCTCCACGGTGCGACGATTCGCACCGAGAATCCTGCACATCTGATCCATATTCAAACCGCGGTGGCTTCCGGTCCAAATCAGGTCGAGCATCCGGTCCACCAACTTGTCGTTATCATCGTCCGCTTCATTTGCTTCGATGGAATTCTTCACAACCATCCCATCCTGTGCGGACTCGATGCAGTCTGCCAGCAGATCCATGGCATGCATGGAGAGAAGAATGGGATCCGCACGGGTATTCGCGGCGACACGGTCAATCAAGCGGTCGAAGGCCGCGGCCAGACGGCGCGGTCTTGCCGCCGCACGCACCGCGGTTTCGGGAGTGATGAATTTCCGGTTCGTCAACCGATAGGCGAGGTCGCCATTGAAACCGACCCAGCGCGCCGTCAACCATCCCTTCCCGGATCCCACCGGCCGATAGCGGTGCCAGACACCGGGAAAAAGGAACAGCAGGGTGGGGCCATCGAACTCGACCACCCCGGTCTCGTCCGATTCGAAGACCGCGTGGCTTTCCATGATGTAGGCCACCTGAAACTCGGGCAGAATCCGCCCGGAATCCCGGGGGGATTTTGTGAGCGCCGTGCCGTCGGGCGCGGGACTTTCATCAAACATGTACATGTCCGGGTGCACTCCATGAGGCAGGTGTGGTGTGACAGCGTTCAGCAAGCGCCCCGTGGTCGTTAGGTAGAATCCCCATTCCGCAACACGGTCGTCAATGGGAAGGTAATGGTATTCGTTGCGCTCGTTCATCGTCGGTGGCTTTTGGGGACTTAGGGTGCACTTGCAGGAGGCTTCATGCAAGTCGCAAAATCTTGGTTTAATGAACGGAATCAGTGCCTGTGTTCAGGTTTTCGGCTTAACAATCCACTCGATGATGATGAAATGGCCATTTCGTGATGTCGCAATTCCTTGGTCATTTCCCATGGACGAAAATCTGTTCGTTGCCTAACCTGCCAAGGATTAGTTGCCATTCCGATCCAACCAGACATGGACACCATCCCGAAGTCAGTCAATCCCATTGCGCGTTCTCCGGCCCAAAGAGCGTCACGGCTCGGCCAATGCCAGGCCCCTTGGCCGTTCCTCTTCCTGTGTGGGTTTGAAAACTCGCGGTCCCGGAAGACCAACCCCCATTTCCC
>Ga0315904_10012979_pt1 | contig 10478 bp, 7 predicted proteins | sample LakEriMetagenome_6_FD_203529 | JGI IMG/M metagenome (GOLD analysis project Ga0315904, IMG submission 203529) | Freshwater fungal communities from buoy surface, Lake Erie, Ohio, United States - Buoy 12 MA120 | ecosystem: Environmental > Aquatic > Freshwater > Lake | place: USA: Lake Erie, Ohio... | reverse complement strand
CGAAATGAGCGGCCCCATGCACGCGGTCCAGTTGGTGCAAGTAGTAGGGCAAAATGCCTGCGTCGAGCAGGCGCAGGGCGAGATCGCGCTGAGCCTCGAAGGAATCATTGACGCCTCGCAGCAACACCGCCTGGTTGAGCAGGACGGTACCTGCGCGTCGCAATTCCTTCGCTGCCTCGATCACCTGGTCGTCGATCTCATTGGCGTGGTTGATATGCCAAACCAGAAAAGTGGCCAGTCTCGTTTGACGCATCATTTCAACAAATCCGCTGTCGATCCGGCTTGGGATCATCGATGCAAATCGGGTGTGGAACCGCAATCGACGAACATGCGGGATCGCCTCGATTGCTTGAACAAGCTGCTGCAGTTTCGCATTCCCCAAGGAAAGCGGGTCGCCACCCGACAGGATCACTTCTTCGACGGTGTGATCCTCACCGATAGCGTGCAGCGCCGGCTTCCAATGCTCCAACGCCTTCGGCGATTCCTCGTAGGGAAAATGGCGACGAAAGCAGTAGCGGCAATGGACCGCGCACATTCCACTGGCGATGAGCAGAACGCGGGCAGAGTACTTCTGGAGCAGACCCGGAATTAGCGCACTTTCGAGATCTCCGACGGGATCGGAGAGAAAGCCCGTTGCGACTTGACGTTCGACAACTCTCGGAACGACTTGCAGAAACAGCGGATCGTGAGGATCCCCTGATCGCATCCGAGCAATGAACTCTCGAGGAACCAGCAATGGGAAGGAGTTTGTCGAATCGCAGTCGGGTACATCCTCAATACTTAAATGCACGAGGGACAACAGCTCGTCGACCGTGCGAACGGCGTTTTGCAACGATTGTTGCCAACTCGTCGATCGAGTTGCCGGACTGGAACTACCCTCCATCATTGGTTTCGGTGCGTGACAGAGGGAGGGTATATTCGTTGACAATAAACAGAATGACCGCCACCAAGAACGGAAGGAAGTAGTAGATCAACCGGAACAAAATCACGGCACAGACGATCGATCCGGTGTTGCTCGAGTCTGGTCCCTCAAGAAACGTGAGCAGGATCACCTCGAGCAAACCGTAGCCACCGGGAACGTGCGTGAGAACCGCGGCGATCTGCGCTGTCAAATAGGCAATCAAAACGGTCGAGAAATTGATTTTGTCTGGTCCGACGATATCCGGAGGAAGCAACGCATAGAGTGTGGCAGTCGCCAGCAAGAAGTCGCCGGCAGAGACAATCAATTGCATCGAAGACAAACGGAACGGAGGTAGCGAAACCGAGAAGTCGCGAAAGCGAATCGGCCTACGGATCAACAAGCATGCGATGAGGTACGCCCCAACGAACCCCAGGAAAATGCCACCAAGAAACTTTTGAGAAAAGGAGATATGCCCCCAAAGCTTGGTCTCGAAGGTCAGCATCTTCAAAACGTCATCTGGCAAGTGGACCGGCAGGACCAAGAACGCAACCCCTGCCAATAGGAACAATCCAAGCCAAAACGTGATGGACAGGATCGAGACCAAGGCGACGATCTCCAGCGTGGAAAATCCCCACCTGGAATACATCCGATAGCGAACGATGTTACCACCAAATAACCACCCCAACACGTTCCCGGAGGAATAGCCAACCACGGCACCGGACATCATGCGAGAAAACGGCAATTTCTTTTTGAGGTGCCGGATCGCGATCCAGTCGTAGCCGGTGAGGATGAGATAATTGAGTACCGTCAATAGGATAGCGACAACGATGTGGCTGACCGGAAGATTGTCGAAGCCCTGCTGAACTTCCGCCCAGGTAACGTTCTTGAGCTTTTTGGAGACAAACCAAAACGCGATCGCCATGATCGCGAGGACAGCCGTAATCTTGCCCGTTTCTCCCAAGCGACCGACGAGCATGCCGGCGTTCCGATTACCCGGTGCGCCATTGGGTGCTTGAGCCGCAACGGATGGCTCGGTGAAATCCTGCTTTTCTCCGCTGTGATCTTGGTTGTCGGCAACAGGCATTCTGTGGCAATCCGGGAGGAAGCAATGGGAGGCCTAGCAACCGCCCTACGACAGTTAAGGTACGCAATTTGGGGCTAGTTTGGTAGCTCACCTGAAAATGACGGTTTTTCCGGCTGGAAGATCCGATACGGAATTTCTGAAGTCCGGTACTCTCCGGTCAAGGGCGAAATGCATCCCAAGTTTGAGGTGAGACACATGCTCTGTCCATCGGCTGTTTGGCGGTTTCTCGTCAGCGGAACCTGCATCATGACATGTTCTGCAGTTGCATTGGCCCAGGGGAGAAGCGAGATTGTCGTGCCAGCGACCGGCGTCCAACTCAAGCAGGTCGGCGACGACTTCGAGGACGAGAGCTGGGAATACATCCCCAAAGATCCGAAAAGCACCGAGGATATTGACGAAAATCAGCGGATGCCGATGGGAAAATCGACGAATGGTCGCTGGTACGAAGGGGCCAAGCGGGGACATCCGGATGTGGTAAAACGAGTCCCTACGCCGCCGGGAGGACTTCCCGGCAGCGAAGGCTCTTTGCTGATGCGGTCCCTTTTCACCGGAATCCCGAACCGCCCCAGCCAGAAAATGCACCAGGACGACTTTATATGCAACGTTCAATACCGCTTGGGAGGAACCCTCAAAGTTTCCCAGTCGCCTAATATCACCACGCGCGTCTTCATCCCGCCCGTCGAAGAATGGGAAAAACGCAACGGCCCCCACTTCGCATTCCGAGCCGCGGTGGAAACCCGCGTTATGGAAAACAAGCAAGTCCTCTTTTTCTCGAGCAAATCGGAGAAAGATGAGGTCTATTGGCCGGGCTTGTTCATCCTCCGAGGAACCCGCCAGTCGAACGGGAAATTAGTGCCATACGCGTACTTCCGCGTTCGAGCAGATCGAACCGGAGGAGACTTCCTCGGACCTGAAATCAATGCCACCGGCTGGTGGACCTTGGGGATGTCGTTCACTCCTGACGGACTTGTTCACTACTTCGCGAAGCCAGGAGTGGACGAACTGACTCGCGAGGACTACATCGCGACGGCGATGCCTTATGGATACCGATGCGAAGAGATCCGTTCGTTTTTCTACAATGTGGTGAACGGGGATAACGGTCGAGACTGGAGCACCGACTGGATCGTCGATGATCCCAAGTTGTATGTGGTGCAAAACCCCCGGATGGCAAAAAGGAACTAGGTGGAGTATCGTCATCGGATCGTGTCCGACGTAGTTCGTCGCTCACCGTCCGTGTTTCGTTCGCCTTGGCCATTCAATCGTTTATGGATCTGCTCCCGATCGCGGTTCTTATCTCCGGTGGTGGGACCACGCTGCGCAACCTGATCGAGAAAAGAAACGCCGGAGCGTTGCCGGTCGAGTTTCGACTCGTGATCAGCTCCCGGAAAGACGCCGGTGGACTTCAGTTCGCCTCCGCAGCGGGCATTCCTGCGCAAATCATCCGGCGCCGCGATTTTGATAATCCACGGGATCATTCCGATGCGGTGTTCGATGCGATTCGGCAATCCGGTGCTGAGTTGGTTGTCATGGGTGGGTATCTGGAACACTTGCTGATCCCCGGCGACTTCGAGCACCGGGTGCTCAACGTCCATCCCTCACTCATCCCTGCGTTCTGCGGCAAGGGAATGTACGGCCTGCGTGTTCACGAGGCTGCGATTCGCTTCGGCGTCAAGATTACGGGATGTACGGTCCACTGGGTCGATAATGAATACGACCACGGCCCGATCGTCCTGCAACGAGCCTGCGACGTACTCGCGAACGATTCTCCGGAATCCCTCCAGCGCCGCGTGTTCGCACTGGAATGCGAAGCGTTGCCGGAGGCGATTCGCCAGTATTCGTGCGATTGGTCCGCAGCACGCGGCTTGGGGGCCAAAGTTGAAAACGGTCGCGCCGAAATATGATAAAACGAAAGCGTTCGGCGATGATTGCACCATCGAGATAATTCCAGCTTCGAACTGGCAAGGATTCGCACGATCCAAATAGACGCGTCGGAGGACGATGAACCAGCCATCGGTTCCCGGTCGCAATCCCATTCCAAGGCACCCTTTTTGGTTACCCCACGGAGTTATCGCCATGCATGGACAACGAAAAACCGATCGCAGAGGATTTTTGGGTAAGACCGCTGTGACTGCAGGGGCTACCTTGGCAGTGCCGGGAATCCTTCACGCCGCCTATCGAGCCCAGGAGTTGCACGTCGCAGCGATCGGATGCAAGGGGATGGGTTGGACGGATATCTCGTCGGTGGGCTCGCATGCCAAGGTAAAGTTCGTCGGGTTTTGCGATATCGATGCGAATCGTTTCGATCAGGTTGACCAAGCATTTCCGGGCGTCAAACATTTCTTCGATTATCGCGAGATGCTCGCCGCGTTGGCCGATCGCGTGGATGCGGTCATCGTCTCAACACCAGATCACATGCACGCCCCGGTTGCCATGATGGCGATGGGGATGGGCAAGCATGTGTTCTGCCAAAAGCCGTTGACCCACACCGTCTGGGAAGCTCGGCAAATGCGATTGCTAGCCACCAAAAAAGGTCTCACCACCCAAATGGGAAACCAAATCCACTCCACAAACGAATACCGAAGCGGCGTTCGATCGATCCAAGATGGCAAAGATGTTGGTCGCAAGGTGGTGGAAGTCCATTCCTGGGTTGGCGTCCAAGGAAGACAGTATTGCAATCGCTTGGATCGGCCGGCCGAAGCCAGCGTGCCCGACGGGGTGCATTGGGATCTTTGGCTTGGTGCTGCACCCTGGCGACCTTTCGCACCGGGCGTTTACCACCCGTTCAATTGGCGCGATTGGCAGGATTTCGGTTCGGGAGCGCTCGGCGATTTCGCTTGCCATATCCTCGATCCGGTCTTCACCGCACTGCAACTAACGGCCCCGACATCCATCGTCGCGCAAAACGAGGGAACCAATCGCGAGGTTTGGCCTGGGCCAGAGAAAATCACATTTACCTTCCCAGGGACCCCCTACACATCGGGCAAGGAGTTGAAGGTGGTATGGTACGACGGTGGACTGAAACCATCCCCCGATTTCGTTAAATTGCCTGAAGGCAAAACCCTGCCCAACGCGGGATCGCTGTTTGTCTGCGAGAACGGAGAAATGATGGTGTTGCCCCACGTCGGTAACCCGCAGTGGCATCGGAACCATGTATCGATCGCTCGCGAAGTTCCCACCGGGTTGGGTACCAACCACTGGCATGACTGGGTCAATGCAATGATCGAGGGAACCAAAACAACCGATGGTTTTGAATACGCTGGCCCTTTGACGGAAGCTGCGCAGCTTGGGAACATCGCCGCGTTGCTGCCTGGGGTGCCGCTGTCCTGGAACCCCGATGAATTCACCTTGCGAGGGCATCCCGACGCGCAAGGCAAGCTGACCAAATCGTACCGGACCGGTTTCGAAGTTGTGGCTCCCTAACCCGCACCTTGGTTTGGTACGCGAATTGCTTGCATGAAGCATTTGTTCCCGGTGTCGGACGATTTCGGCAGGAGATGAATGCTGGCGAGGAGGACGTGAAGGTGAGTAGCGAATTGCGTTTGAACAATCCATGGTTTGTGGCGGTATGGCCGGGCATGGGGCATGTCGCGGTCTGTGCTGGATTTTATTTGATATCCAAGCTAAGCATGGACTTGCACAAGGAAGTGAATGCCGAAGGGCTGTTCGACATCGACCACATCGAGATCGTCGACGGCATTATTCAGAGTACGGAGATGCCTCGGAACAGGTACTTTGTTTACCGCGATCCGCATGGCAAGCGCGATGGCGTCGTCTTTCTTGGGGAAGCTCAGCCGTCATTGCACAAATACGCATTTTGCAACGAGATTATCGCGTATGCGAAAGAACTAGGCGTGAGTGAGATCACGACCTTTGCTGCCATGGCAACCCACATGCGGCCTGAGCACAAGTCGCGTGTGTTTGCGGCCGCCACCGATCAATCGACCTTGGACAACTTCATTCAATTGGAGGCGGAGGTCTTGAAGGAAGGCAACATCAGCGGCCTGAACGGCATCCTGCTAGGCGCTGCAGCGGTAGCCCAGCTTCAAGGAGCCTGTTTTCTTGGTGAGATGCCCAGCATCTTCCATCAATTTCCATACCCTAAGGCCTCCTTGAATGTCCTGAAGATTTTCTGCCAGTCGGTCGGCCTGACGCTCGACACCCAAGAACTGGAGGAGCAGGCCAGAACGATGGACGAGCAATTGAGCGGATGGCTCCAGCGGTTGGAGAAATCGATTCAACAGCAGCGTGAGGGAGAGACAGCCTCGGACGAAGACGGGCTGGGTGAAGATGCCGAGGAATCGGAGTCTCCAGAGGGCGAGGAATTTGCGGTAGGACCGATCTCGGCTGGGGGTGAGTCGCATCCGCTATCAGAACAACACCAGGAGCGGATCGAAATGCTGTTCCATGCCGCGTCAACCGATCGGGCAAAAGCGTACGAGTTGAAGCGGGAATTGGATCGTTTGCAAGTCTTCAAGCAGTACGAGAACCGTTTTCTTGACTTGTTTCGACAACCACCTCCTTTGGACTCCGCGGCGTAGGCTCCTTACTTCGACACAGCCGACAAAAGTCGATTTTCGTTTCCATGAGCCTGAGGCGCTAGCCGATTTTTGCACTGAAAATGAACTCGGCGAGCGCCTCAGGCTCATTTTTGTCGGCGGTATCTACTTCGCGCCGAATCGACAAGCGGCGTATCCGACCACGCGGTTGGTATCCTGAGAAACTTTCGCGCTGGTGTCGTAACTTAATTGCTCGATTTCAAACGGTATGTTCAGCGTATGGAGCGTCTCCATAACCAGGGCTGCTGGGATCACCCCGCACATGCTGATTTGTTCGCGTCGGCATGTTTCGAGGAGCAGTTTTGCGTCGCCGGTGGACATGGCGTCGAGGGCCATTCGATCGCGTCGTCGATTCTCTTCTTCCTTTGCGAAGTGATTCATGTCGCTCGAGATCACAAGAAGCGGCATGGTTTCACAAGCTTGCAATACCTTCGCCAATTGCTGCGCAGCTTCCTGAATCTCGGACCAATTAGCACCTCCCATGGCGATGCAAACGATTTTCGGTGCCGTAGTTCCCGATGGGATGAGTTGCTCGAGGATGGGGAGTTGGACTTCTGCGCCGTGCTCACGCAGATGCGCTGCCGCGTCGAACTCCATCCCACCAACACCATCCACAATGCGTTTTGCCAAATCTTGGTCGCATTGCAGGCTCCATCCGCCGGGCAGCTGCCAAGCTTCGGAGGGTGATACCGCCCAATCAGCCCCGAGGTTCGTATGCTTGGGACCGATGATGACTAGGGTGCGATCAAGCGTCGCGCTGCGCCACGCATCTGCGGCGATCCGCCCACTGTACTGCAATCCCGCGTGCGGGGTCATGATCGCCACGGCGTTTTCGGATGGCTGGATTTGCGAATCCGAAACCATGGCTTGGACCATTGCCGACCGAGCTGCGACGTCTGCTGGATAGAACGCGTTGGCCAGAGCCGGTTGTCGCGTGTTGGATCGCTTGTCGGTTCCCGTGCGGTTGGTCGCCAGCAACGACGGGACGGTTGACACGCATCCAAGGGTCAAGATCGTGACCGGTTGATTGCGAACGCGCACCAACTCCGCAGCTTCGGCGACCAACTGGTGTACCGACTTCGAAGCGTCGAGAGCGATGGCTGCCTGCTGGCCGCACAGCGCGAGAATTCCTCGTTTCGTTGGATCGACTCCTCGAATATCGCAATCCGACAGCTCGGCCCGAGCTTGGTCGCCGTCCCAATCCTTCGCGGTCACGACACCGTGGTGCGCCGGATCATGCATGATGGTCAGCGCGATATCGATGTTGGTGTTGGTTTCGAATCGGGTCGTGCGAAGTGTACGATCGACCATTTTGCAAAGCTCGAACAGCGTTGATTGCAAGGGCATGCCTGGACGAAGGGAGGTTTGGATCCAATGCCCCACGGGTACTCGGGTATCCTGATTGAACGCGGTCAAAACGATTCCGTTGACGGTTCCGTCCATCGCATCCAACACGACGTAATTCGGGGTTCGCCCTTGGGAAAGGGCAATCAAGTTCTGCACCACGGCTTGTTGCAATCGAAACAAGCTCTGCGAATCGCCAGGAGCCATGGCATACGGGATCGGATCCGGTAGGGTTTCTGCGTCGAATGCTCCGTCGATTTCCAAACCTTCAAATCGCTCGAGGATGGTGTCTTCGTGTTGCCATGCGTCCTCAGGCATTCCGGCTTTACGGCAAATGCCGGCGAGAAATTCTTCCACTCCCCAGCCTTGCTCGACCGGCACGCTCGGAAGCAAAAGCCCGGCCTGATTCCCAAATCGCGAGTTTCGTTTGCCGAAAATTCGCAAGCCATGTTGGCCGATCACCACCGAAGCATCTCGGTCGGCTGCTGGTCCATCGATCGCGAGAGGAGCCGCGAGGAGATTGACATGGCATGAGAGGTACGGGAGCTCGATGCTCGAAATCGCAGGCATGCGGTTGTCTTCGAGCGCGGTACGTTTTCCGGACTCGATCAAGGCATCTCGCAGGGAGGTCGGCCGTCCCAAAAAGCCACAACAGCCGCGCAGGTGAGAAAGGCGCTTTAGGGTGGTGAAGAGCCCGTACACATACCGATCGGATAGTTCCCCCAGAGGTTCGAAAACGCTCTCGGAGAGTGGTTGGCGAAGGACCGCAGAAGCGACGACGTGCTGGGCAACCCGTTGAATGGCACCCCGATGCTCCTCGGATATCGAGCGAATGTCGAGCATGTCGAGCTTTACAGGGGTCGATACAGTCGGCTGCGACAGGGACGAGGAAGCCATATTATTCGATTCCTTTGGTGAGGTTGCGTTGTCCAAGGATACCCGATTCTGCGTGACAAGCCCTGAAGGTTTGCCCAATCGGACCAGCTTGTCCGGGATTGGCGATGTCGAACGTGATGATTGCGACGGCTGGAAGCGGCGCATATCGACTGGCATTCTACGCCGTCCCCAGTTCCCAGGCTCGCGATCGAACCGGCCCGCCTGTTCGATGCCACACGACTGGCAACGGTTCCCCGCCATGTTGTACTGATGAATCTCGTACCAATCCCGCTCGATCAGCAGCGCTCCGCACGCATGGCAATAGGTTGACCCGTGCTGTCTATCGTGCACATTTCCCACGTAGGGATATCGAATCCCAGCTTGGCGTGCGATCGCATGAGCAGCGAGCAGTGTTTCGTGAGGGGTGTTTCCTTTCTCCCGCATCCGAAAATCAGGATGAAAGGCGGAAAAATGGACCGGAACGTCGGTGCCCAATTCCCGAACGATCCAATCGCACATCGCCTTCAACTCGTCCGCCGAATCATTTTCGTCTGGGATGACGAGGTTGGTGATCTCAAACCAGACATCGGTTTCCCGTTTCAGATAGCGGAGCGTATCCAGTACCGGTTCGAGGTGCGAGTACGTGATCTTGCGATAGAACTCCTCGGAGAAGGCTTTCAGGTCAACATTGGCAGCATCCATCCCAGCATAGAAATCGCGGCGAGCGTCGGGCATGATGTAGCCGGCGGTCACTGCCACGGTCTTGATCCCCAACTCGCGGCAAGCCCGCGCGGTGTCGATCGCGTACTCCGCCCACACGACCGGATCATTGTAGGTAAAGGCCACGCTGCGACATCCGAGTTCTCGGGCTGCCATCGCGATCGCGTCCGGGCCAGCCTGTTCGCTCAGTCTGGCTACCTCGCGCGATTTGCTGATATCCCAGTTCTGGCAAAATTGGCAACCCAAATTGCATCCTGCCGTTCCGAACGATAGGACACTTGTTCCAGGATAGAAATGATTGAGTGGTTTCTTCTCGATCGGATCGATGCAAAAACCTGTGCTTCGACCGTACGTATCGAGAACCATGGCCCCATTCTCGATCTTCCGCACAAAGCAAAAGCCGCGATCCCCTTCCTTCATTCGGCACTGTCGAGGGCACAAATCGCAAACGATTCGGTCTCCCTGTTCCTCGCGGTGCCACCACCGACCTGGAAATGCATTCATCGCTTTCCTCCTGATCCTGCAATTATACGGCAGACTCCCCCCGAGTCCCCCGTTATACTAAAGACGACTGGCCAAAGATCGACTCGCTCATGGGGAAATGATGGCGTTCGCTCATTCCAACGTGCACAACCAGATCCCGTTTCCGGACTCGCTCGACCGGCAGTTGTCCGAGTTTCGGGGGCATGTCCGCGCAGTCAAGATGCTCGAGGCGGCTGGCATCGCGGGACTCGCTATCTTGGCGGGTTTCCTCGCAGTGTTTGCTGTCGATCGCCTGTGGGATTTGTCGGCGTGGTTCCGATGGAGCGTCTTTGCCCTAGCGGTTGCCGGGATCGCGATGATTCCCATTTGGTTCGAACGCTGGGTATTGCGTTACCAGTCGCGCGCATCGCTGGCTCGCTTGATCTCGAGAAAGTCGCCTCAGTTCGGCGATGCATTGCTCGGGGCGATCGAACTGGCTGCCAATTCCAATGAGCAATCGCGGTCCCCCGCATTG
>Ga0315904_10012978_pt1 | contig 10479 bp, 21 predicted proteins | sample LakEriMetagenome_6_FD_203529 | JGI IMG/M metagenome (GOLD analysis project Ga0315904, IMG submission 203529) | Freshwater fungal communities from buoy surface, Lake Erie, Ohio, United States - Buoy 12 MA120 | ecosystem: Environmental > Aquatic > Freshwater > Lake | place: USA: Lake Erie, Ohio... | reverse complement strand
CCTGTTATTATTGGGTGATCGGAAATACCAAAATCAAATAAAGTAACGCCTCCGGTTCGTAGCAAAAAAGCATTTATTGGAATGTAAAACCACTGATTAATAACGCCTGTTGTAAAATTTAAGGGTATGGGGGTAGATCCCATAGTTACAATATCACTACCACGTAAAGAAAAAGTGTATTTTTCTATGGTTACGCTGACTGGATTAACTACAAAGCCCATTTATTAAACGTATTGTTTTCTAATAATCCTTAAAATAGTGGTTCCGGCTCCAAAACTGGCTACGTATTGAGTAATATTTTGTTCTTGTTCGTTGCCGTTTACAATATATTGTGCACCTGGAACAAGTGTTACTCCATTAATAAAAGCTGTAGCTGTGCCTTCGTTAATAATTGTAAGGCTGTTGCAATTACTTTTTATCTCCCCTGGATTAGTGAGAATATCTATCGTTTCCCGGTAACTAACTAACATATTTACGCGCAATTATTAACAAAGATACGACTAAAGAAGCTACTGTCAAAACCGCTATTAAACCGCTAGAATTACCTTCTGGTGTTCTTAGTGGTGTAGACATTGTTTTGAATATCCTATTTAATTTTTCTCCGGTCTGTTTAATCAACGAATTTGCCGGTGTACCTGGAATTAAACCTTCTGAAGTTCTACTTTTAATTACTTGTTTGACAAGATTTTCAGGCTGAACTATGCTATTACCGGTTATTTTATTTATATCCCGGGCAAATTTCCGGAACCACCCTGGGCCGTTCCAGGTAGCGTAAACAAAATTTAATAACAAACGATCGTCTTTTTTTATAGCTTCTCTGGATTTTTCATTTAACCAAACATTTGAATAAGTTTGAAAGGGGCCAAACATTATTTCAGCTGCTAGTTCTTTTAATTTATTTTCCTGGCTTCCTCCGAAAAAATTCCACTTCCAGTTAGTACTGTTATCATCAATTATTTCCCAAAATTGTTTTCCGGCCGGTGTTAATAATACGGATCCGGCATTTTTCCTATCTATTCCAAACATGGTTTCCCCGCTTTTGCTATATCTAGGGTCCGACAAGGAATAAAAAAAACGAGGGTGATAATAGCCTCCTTCCAGGTTATCAATAACTAGGTCTGAAAATTTTCTAAAATCCTGTTTAGATAACATTATTTTTTTTTAAGGTATGAAACAAGCAAAGAAAAACCGGCAACTAGAAGAAGGATATTCGTTCCGGCTCGTATAATTTTGTCTGTAGTGGAAAGATTTTTTTCTTCCTCTGCCTTTTGCTGTTGTTCCAGTGTTAAGGCTCCCTGGTTAGATAGTGCTTCTATATTATACCTTCCTGGTCTATGTTCGGCAAAATATGGTCTTCCGGTATTATCCTGAAACTGCCAGTATAAATTTGTTCTGCCGGATCCAGGTGAAACGTAAGAAATAACTACCCCAATAGGGCTTCCGGTTGGAACCGTGTAAACTGCCGGGCTTCCATCTTCCGGAATCCTAACTAATTTAACAGGCTCTTTACCTATCAAAGCCTTACCAATTATCTGATCAGCTGAAAAAGTAGGCATTTTTTAGGCTCCGATTATAGGCTTAATTGTAGCCAGTACTCCGGGATTTTTTGCAGCATATTTCGCCAGACAAATAATAAGGTGCTCCGGATCCTCCCCTTGTTTTCTAATAAGTTCCAAAGCTTCTTCTAACTGATTGCCTCTTATTGGTTGCTGTGGCTGTGGCTGTGGTTTTGATTGCATGAAAGAAATTAAAGCTGTAATTAACTGCTGACCTTGCGAACTGCTTAACATCGTTTCCAGGAATCCGGGCCTTTTATCATTCTCGAAATCCTTCCGGATCCTTTCTATTTCGGCTTTCTGTATCTGATCCTTTAATTCCAGATATTCCTTCAATCCTATTCCATTTGTTCCGGCTTCTGGTCTGCTTCCTATTCCGGCTTCCTGTGGCTTAAATTTGACATCTAAACCGCTGTCGTATTCCTGGCCTTTTACCCTTTTACCGGGTACAGTGGTGTAAAGTGTTACCAGTACATTTTCGCCTCTTAATTGGTTTAGAAAGTCTGAAAGAAGCTGAACTGAATCTTCTAGATCTAGTTCCTGATCCTGTCGGTTTATTTCAAAGCGCCGGGAAATATCCCGGATTTTCCAGTAAATAGCCTTTTGCTGCTCTTGTAGCTTTTTTATCCCTTCTGAAGATAGCTGCATGATTAACCCCTGTAATAAAAGTTGAAATTAGCTATTAATTTTTCTGCCACGGTTTGTTGATAAACTGAAATAAAACTGTTCCGGATATTTATTCGTATAGAAAAAGGAAATATTTTCAATTTTGATGGTGGGAATGTGTCCCAAGGCCCACCTATCAACTGCATTACAGGAAAAGAATCTATAATTTTATTTCCCTCGGTGTTACTTATTGTTATAGTTTGCACAGAATAGTCCCCAAAATCGCAATTAAAAGCAAAACCTGTTGGTGTTCCCGGAATAAAAAAATTAGGATTGTAATTTTCAATAATTTTAGAAGTTCCAAATGTGGGATTAGCCGTTAAAGTCTGAATTCCTACTATTTCTTTACCGTTAAGTTCTGGAATTTCCGGAAAATAGTAATTACCTACAGTTGTATTATTAGGAGAAACCGGGTCATAAAGCTGTACCTCTACCCTTCTTATTTTAATAGCTTCTCTATTATTTCCTTCCGCGTAAATCATCTTCTTTTAGGAATATTAGTACCTGGAACCGGTTTACTCATAAATTTGGTTTCCTGATAAAAAATATTAAAACAGATTGACTGATTAGCCAACAAAGAAGTATTGTCTGTAATGGTAATAAAGCTTTTAGTTAATTGTAATGGAAAAGCTTGAATATCTCGATAAAAACCGCTGTTATAGTATGGATCTAAAGCCTTTAGAGGATATTGGTGTAAGATTTCCTGGTTGAAAGTATCTAAAAGCGTTAAAGAAATGCCTCCAATTTGTGTTACTACAGTTTTACCAGTTGGAGAAACTGTTAAAGTGTTAGTATCCATAGAACAAATCCCAAACAACATAACATCCCGTAACTGTGGAAAATCCTGAAAAAGAATATTACTGTTATTGCCTGGAACTGTGGAACCTAGATTTATTTCCACTAAATAAGATTTAATTATCGGTTTCATTTTTTTTTTGATTTACACAAAGATATAAAAAAAGCCGGGAAATATACCCGGCTCTTTTTATTAAAGGAATCACTATTATTTCATTCCGCTTGCTCCCTGGTTAAGGAATCCGGTTAGTATTAAAACTACGTTTGTAAAGTTTGAAGCCGGGGTAAGTGCTGCTAGATTGAAAGCAGAAGGAAGCGTTATGTTCCATTCAATATTACTTTTTCCATCTAGGTCAATACTTGGCAAAGCTTCGCGGGATCCATAAAGAGAAAGGGGCCATTCATCACGGGCAATACCATTTTGATTTGTCGCTGCTGTTACTTGTTGCGCTGTTCCTACTCGGTAAAACTGCATCAAAGGAACGCTATCAATAAAAGTAGTGGTATCAATTCGCAGTGAAAGAAAACCGTTATACAGGCTCATCCATTCGTCTGCATTAGTTCCAATTTGCGCCACGTTAGGATTGGGATATGTAAGAAGTCTTTGTCTGGCAAAATCTCCGGCCAGGGCTGTAGATCCTGAAGCAATATCTCCAAAACCGATATATACTGAAAATCCGGTAACTGTAAATTTATCAGCAAGTTTTAAACGCCTTTCTGTAGCCGTTTGTACTCCGCTGGTTGCCAAAGTTTGAAAGCTTAATTGTGAAATAGCTGAACTTGGAAGCTGTCCTGTTTCCAGCCGCAAATAACCTGGGGTAACTACTACATTTTCCCGGGCATATTTAGAAAAATTCTCATTGAATAGAGCCTGGGAACGGCTGAAAGCTTTTGTAACATCAGCTCTTCCACCGGGAAAACGGACTTGGTTTGAATCTAGAGGTCTTCTTTTGCTTCCTCTTGAACCTACATTTTGTGCAAATGATCTACGCATTTTGTTTATTTATTTAATTGGTTGTGGTTTCTTTTTTTAGTCTTCTAGGTCGAGGCCCATTAAAACGGCTTCTTCTTCAGAAATAAATTCTTCAGAAATCATATCTTCAGAAATCATTTCTTCGGAAATATCTTCTCCTAAATATTCTACCTCTGTCGCTCCGGAAAGAACTGAAAGATCTGCCGGGCCAGAAAGTACTGAAAGGTCTGTTGGGCCTGAAAGGAAAATTTCCTGATCCAGTGCACCGATTGAATTGGGAAGAAGTGCTTTAGCAAGGTCTGAACCGCCTTTTGCGATCATTCCAAATCCTACTCCCTTAACAATAGTGTTTTTATTTCCGGCAAGAAAAATTCCGGCACCTACAGGAATCAAAGCACGAACAGGGGCCGGAACATTAGTTAATTTATCATTTACAAATTTAGTAACGAATCCGGCTGCGACTGCTCCAGCTACTACGCCCAAAGCTTCTGTAATCGGTAATTTAGACTTAGATCTTTTCATTTTTGAATTTTTACAAAGTTAATTATTTTTTTCGTTTTGAAACTACCTTAATAGCTTTTTTTCTCGCTGCTGCCTTTAATTTTTTGGCTGCTGCAAGTTTTCGCATTAATTCGGTAACCTTTTTAGCTGCTCTTTTTACTGCCGGGGCATTATTAACCTTCCTGGTGAATGATGCTATACCCCCAGATCTTTTTTTTGAAGCTTTTTTACGGGCTGTTTTTTTCTTTGTTGGCATGATTATTTTTTCTTTTTCATTGTGTAAATTAATAGTCCGGCTGCTGCTGCTCCACCTAGTAATAACATTGGAGAAGGTTTAAAACCAAACCCTGTACTTCCAGAAGGACCAGTTCCGGCTTCTTCTTCTGTGATAGTGCTGTAACTAGATTTACCTCCACTAGATTTTTTCTTTCGTGGAACCGGTTTTTTGCCGGTCATAGCATATTCAGCGGCTTCTTCTGTGGCCGGATCACTAGCGACGAAATCAGTTCCAGGTTCAGTAATCGGTTCGTCTGGAACCGGTACACCTTCTTCCGGATCACCTTCACCAGGCTCCGGTCCTATTCCCTCCCTTTTAAATAATTTGTTGGCTGCTCCAATTATTGCAGCTGCTGCTGTAATAGCTGCTGTAATGGTTACAGGCTCAACGCCTATTCCGTCTATATCCTCGTAAATATCGCCTATCCCTGTATTATCAATAAGATCAAAACCTTTCACCCCTTTTTTCTCGCCTAAGAAGGGTTTTTTACCTTTTCCCTTATCTACTGCCTTATTCAATGCGTCAATATCTCCGCCTAATTTCGTCCAAAATTCGTTATATTTATTTTGTTTTGTACTTCTCAATTTGTCCAATTTACGAGCAATTCCCCTAAAATTTACATTAACTAGTACTAAAAATGGGCCACGTGCCGGGGCTAGGGCTACGGTTTTAATACCTTTTCCGGCTTTATTAACAATTTTTTTTCCAGTATCTACTGCCTTTTTAATAAGTCCTTTAAACTTATCCTTCCATTTACCCTTTTTCTTTTTTCCTATTCCTAAAACTCTTGGCTGTGCATTAAATACCCTATCATCTTGCATAAGATCTACCAATCTAGGTTTACGGCTTTGAACTACCATTACCTTTTTCTGGTTCCTTCTTCTGGTAATAACTGGGGCTTCTGCTATGTAATTTATTTCCATATCGTATTTTTCCAAAGGCTTTATTTCCTCAAAGTTTTTAGTACAGGCATCAAAAGTAAATAATTTCCCGGAATTATCAAAGCAATAATTATATACATGGGTAAAACTGCCCTGATCCCGGTATCTACCAAACCGAAAACCGCATTTAAAACCTAAAGAAGTTAAAACCGCATAAAGAAATAGTGATAAACTTTTACAATCTCCAGAACCGTTTTCTATTAATCTTTCTGGTAATTGTATGTTCTGCACTCCCCAGGGATCTATTTTATATTTAACCAGATTTTTAATATATCTACAGGCTGCTTTACCAATTATTTGTAGGTCATTAGTTGCCGGTGAAATAAATTTTATGTTCTCTGGTAAATTTTCATACTGGTTTACAGCTGCCGGGGCTGCTGAAACTAAAGAATACATTATATCCTTAGTAGTTCCTTCGCTATGTGCTGTTATCTTCATCTAATTTCTATTCTGCCCAGATCAGTAATAATAGTTCCCTTTACTACAAATTCCGGTGTTTCTCCCGTGGAAATACTTTGAATAAGTGTTGTAACTATAGATAAATTATTAACATTCATTTCAATAAAAAATTCTTTGCTTTCTTCTGGCAAAATTACCAGATTGACAGACCTTCTATAATCAGTTATTCGGTTATTACCGGCAAATAAAGAAAGGTTTATATTTCGTATCTCTACAGGAACATTTTCTAAATTTTCAGCGTTAAACCGTACATTAAAAACAAGTTGCCTAATATTACTTTTTTGTCTATTGATACCAATATCAATAACATTAAGAATAAGATTTTGCAAGGCTCTTTTTTTAGCTGCCAAAAAAGCTATTAAACCTCCTATTATTAGTCCTGGTATTATTAAATTTTTCATTAAGTACAAAAGTAAGCTATTTTTCGATAAAATTGAACTTTGGCTGGTTCCGGCTCAAAATAGCCTATAAATTCAGCTGTTGTTAAATTTATCCAGTAATTTTTATTCCAGTAATATGTTCCTTCAGTAAGTTGTAAAAATGCAGGATCCTGAATAGCTATTTCCGGCTCCACTTCTTCAGAAATAATTTTTATTCCAAAAGGCTGAATTATTCTTACTCCTTCAATAGCTGCAAAAATATTGTCTAATGCCTGTGGAAAATGTATTTCTAGGTTTTTTCCTGTTTTGTCCTTTCCTACTTTAGAAGTAAATTTTGTAAAATATTTAAATAGTTCTTTGTAGGTGGTACATGGTCGCAAATCCTGTCCTAAAATTGAAGCTTCTGGAAAGATATTCAACCAGGCTTGTAAAAATTCCTGTGCCCTTGTTTCTCCACTAATAATGAAGTGAAAATGAGGATGGTATGTATTTTCTTTTGCGTTATAGGTACATTCTAATTTTCTTATTCCTGTAATTTTTGGTAATTTTTTCTTCCTCCTTCCTTCCTGGATATCTCTACAGGCTGCTATCATTTCCTTTATTTTTCCCTTTAGATCTATTTCGGAAACATTAGGAACGGTAAGCGTTAATAATTGAAGTTCTGGCAATTTTTCTAAAATTGGCGAATAATGGTTTAATAGCGTTCCGGTTCTTATTTTACAACATATTTTGCACCATCTCCGACCGCAATATCTGGAAGTAATTTTATCTCCATTTTTAAAGAGCATAGAAGCACAATTTTTTGTCTGCTCATATTTCTTTTTTAGTGGTGAATTTAAGTTGATCAAAGCTTCTATTAAGTAACTCTGTGACCATTTGGCCCGGCTCCTTTTTTCAAAATTACTTAATTGATTCATTTTTAACCTTTTGCGCAGTTGTTCTAACTTATTAAAGAATGTATAGTATAAACTACAGCAATTTTAAGGAAGGCTTATTTTCTTCAAAAAGTACGGAAATTTCGGACTTCGTGCAACCAAAATACAATTTACCTTCCGGCTTATTAAGATTGAAGAAAGGGCAATTAGAACCGCAAACAGGAACATTTATATTAACTGTTCCTGGAATACTTCCTGGAAGTGCTACTGGACTTCTGTAAATACATTGCACTGGATTTTCCTCAAAATGAAGTACATTTATTTTCGTGTTTCTGCTTCGGTCTGCTTCCAGGATCTTGATTGTAAAAAGTGGTTTTTGATTTTCCATAGGTTCAAAGGTTTTTTTGCTTTTTTGGATTTTTTACCCTAGCCAGGGTCGGGGTCGGGTTCAATGTGGTTTTTTTAATTTCTTTGCGAACAAAAGGTGCGCGTATAAATAAGTTAGCTGCAATGCCTTTTGACATACTCTTGAACGCAACTATTTATCTTACCTCTATCTCTATCCATAAAGTCACAGAAATTACAGCTTATTCCTTTTATGCAATACTTTTCCTTGCCGATAGCCCTTACCTTTTCGTAATCCATATCTTTACGTTCAGGCACAGCAGCTAACAGCACATTGGCGTTATTGCTTTCCGTTTTCAAATTATCATTTTCCATATTATTAAATTTAGTGTTTCAATTAATCCTTTGTGAGGCAACAACGCCAATCTGCATAACGTTAGTGGCAAGTTTTAAAAATAAACCCACAGCACAGCTACTCATCATCAACATCATTTGCTAATTCAATTTGTTTCAATTCATCCTCTGTATTAATCAATACCCATTCGCTTTCCATAATGGTGTATTTGCAACTCACACAATCGTGAACATAACTCCACCACGGCATTGTATGTAATACAGTTGTTATTTGTCTTTTGCCGCATTCAGGGCATTCAATTTGTTCTATATGTTTTTCCATAGCTTTTATTTTTAAAACCAGACCACTAACAGACTGGGTTTTGTGTTTTATATTCATGTACTCTTATATTTCTTGCTTCCGTAATTTTTAACATATGTATAAGAAGTTCTAATTCCGGTTCTGGCCTAATTTCTTTATAAACTTCATAAATAAAACTACCTAAATTATCTTTTTGATAGTTTCCTTCACTATCAAAAGCTTTAGCCTCGTAAATAACTAAAAATTTTTTATCCTGGAATAATCTTAGCTGCATAGCACAAAAAAAGAAGGGAAGGAACTAAAAGTTCCCTCCCCTGGCTGTGGGTTGCTGTTGGTTCCCACCAGAGCAGCGATGTAAAAATACGGAATATTCTATATAATCTGTAGGCTGTGCCAAAAAATTATCTTCTTTAGCTGCATAGTACCGCGCAGCGTGAACCGTATCGGCATAAACATAAATTTTCCTGTATCTGTAAATTCCGGGCTTTGGCTCCCGGATCATACAGAAAAGATTATTCCTGGTCATTATTAAAATTAGCTTTAAGATTTACCGGATTAATTTTCCAGGCAATTAGATCAGTGTAATATCTTCCATTTGTTCCGGCTTTGGAATCTGGGTTAAAATAAACCTGGATCTGATCCCCTACCATGAATCTACTAAGAAGGTGAATTACCTCTTCTTTAAAAGTAAGGAAATAATAATACCGGCCTTCGTTTTTTAGGTCCTGAATTAAGAAATTTTGTTTAATCCAGCTTTTACCCTGAACCGGTTCTTCTATTACAGAAATTCTTCCAGTAATAGAATTTAAGTTTTTTTGTTCCATTTTGCGTTTTTTTTGTTTCTGCAATAGTAATATATCTACTAATAACTAGAGTAAAAAATTAGAGATTAATTTGTAACAAAAAAGTGTTAATAAAGCTATAAATTAGTGTTTATCAAATATTTAGAACATCTAATTAAACTACAGATTAAGTAAAATTTAGACAAAAAAAAACCCAGACTTTTGATCTGGGTACAGGCAAAACGCAAAGAAGGGGCCTGTTTAATCTTTTTCTTTAGGATCCCGAGGGTTCCAGAAGTCCTTTATTTCTTTGTATAGTTTTATTCCGACATAGGTAACAGACAAACATAAAGAAAGAGTACCTAGAATAGGATTAGCAGAATGTATTAACCAGGCTCCTACATTAACCAGAAGAACGGCTGCCACATCATGCAGCGTTCCTTCATACTCCGGAATCATTTTTTTTGATTTTACGGAGTTCTAAAAATCGAATAATTAGGCCCACTATTACTATAGCAGCTTCTCGAATTATATCCCACTGATCCGGCTGAATTATTTTTTCCATTAATAGGTATATTTTAAAACGTTGATAATCAAATTAAAATCTAGATCGCCTACTGTAGCATCGTTACCGGTGCTAGTAGTAAAATGCCAAGGAAAACCTATTTTATAGCTCGGATCTCTGGCATAAGTTAAATTTGACTGTATATGTTGAATTGGAAGGGCAAAAGAAACCTCATTTGAATTACTATAATCTTGAATTGGTTTCTCCCATTGAAAAATTCTAGGCCCGGTTCCTGTTATTATTGGGTGATCGGAAATACCAAAATCAAATAAAGTAACGCCTCCGGTTCGTAGCAAAAAAGCATTTATTGGAATGTAAAACCATTGGTTAAGAACTCCGGTTGTAAAATTTAAGGCTATAGGGGTTGATCCCATTGTAACAATATCACTACCACGTAAAGGAAAAGTAAATGTTTCAACGGTTCCCTGTATTGGATTAACGACAAAGCCCATTTTTTAAACGTATTGTTTTCTAATAATCCTCAAAATAGTGGTTCCGGCTCCAAAACTTGCAACGTATTGAGTAATATTTTGTTCTTGTTCGTTCCCATTAACAATATATTGAGCACCTGGAATTAATGTAACTCCATTAATAAAAGCTGTAGCTGTGCCTTCGTTAATAATTGTAAGGCTGTTGCAATTACTTTTTATCTCCCCTGGATTAGTGAGAATATCTATCGTTTCCCGGTAACTAACTAACATATTTACGC
>Ga0315904_10012977_pt1 | contig 10479 bp, 14 predicted proteins | sample LakEriMetagenome_6_FD_203529 | JGI IMG/M metagenome (GOLD analysis project Ga0315904, IMG submission 203529) | Freshwater fungal communities from buoy surface, Lake Erie, Ohio, United States - Buoy 12 MA120 | ecosystem: Environmental > Aquatic > Freshwater > Lake | place: USA: Lake Erie, Ohio... | reverse complement strand
GGCCGTGAATATCCGCCAACAAAACTGTCGTAGTGGTACACATCACCAATTTCGCCTGAACGAATGATTTGGCGCAATGTCACAAAGTCGGCGTCAAAACGGCGGTTCTGGTACACCACAAGCATCAGCTTTTTGCTTGAAGCCAGTGCAATCAACTCGTCGCACTCGTCAGCGGTAAGCGCCATCGGTTTTTCAAGTACGACGTGAATTCCGCGTGACAGTGATTCCTTTGCCCATTCAAAATGGCTATTTGGTGGGGTAGAGATAACCACGAGATCAAGAAGCCCGGAATTGAGCATTTCGGTTGCATTGCTAAATGCCGTTGCTCCTGGCGCGAGTGCGAGTGCTGCTGCAACGCGGTCTGGGTTGGTATCGCACACAGCTGACAGTTCAAGGCCGCTGGTGTTTTGGACTGCAAGGTTGTGTTCGTGTCCAATTGCGCCATAAGCAAGGAGACCAACGCGAATGTCGCTGTTTTTCATCGTTCTTGAGATTATCTCCCGCCGTTGGAGTTGGACGAAACATGCTTATTAATAGTCAGTAGTTGACGACGCAGCATGAATCCGTCACCTGGGCCAAGGATGAGTTTTTCAACAAGTGAACCGAATGGAAGTTTGATGTGAGACCGCATGCGCGTGACCAAACGCGTTCCCTGTGGGTCATCACGCAACTCGTAGGCAAGAGTGAAGTGCAACTTTGGCGATTTCTTTCCAAAAGACTTGATTTCAAGAACAAAGTGTCGCGGTGCATTAACGATTGCTGCAGTGAATGAAATTGGGCCAGAAGGAACTGTGTCCCCCGATTCAACAGATTGCCATTCATCGTGCACTCTGGTTGCGCTTTTGCGACCTAGATTGTCGATCCAGTCGTAGCTATACCAACCCGCACGCCCGAAACCCATTTGCCGAATCCACGGAAATACAACCTGCGGCGGAGCGTTGATTGTGATTGATCGTGTTGCAATGAGCGTTGCATCAGCACATAAGTCGTCGCCAATAACTGAACCATGAATCTCCTCGCGTGTGGCACCCCAATATTGGAAGATCATGATTGTGTTGAAGCGTAATATGAGAATTCGTGAGTGCGCCGTTGTTCATCGCCCAAGAAATAGGGCACACGCTCATTGGTGAAAACGTCTGGATGCCTACGGTCACCATTGATGTGTCACAGTTTCCAGAAGTTGCAGACCTTGCGCGAGTGCATGCGGTGGAGGGAATTGGTGACGTCAGCACACATGCGATTCGCCAAGATGACACTGTTGTTGTGGGCGTGCAGTTGACCAGTCCCGTGCAGGCAATGTTTGCTGTTGCATTTAGTTTTGTGCTGCATCGAGAATTTCTCAACGAAGTAGCCGATGCGGAATCCCTCATATTTGCAACAACTGATACAGGTTCAGCACATGAGGAACACCCGTTGTGGCTAAGCGTTGATATAGATGGAGCAGCCTTACGCCACACGATGAATCGAGACGCGGACTGATTGCCATTCATCGAGGGTTAGTAACCTGATACACCGAGGCCCCCGTAGCTCAGTGGATAGAGCGACGGTTTCCTAAACCGTGGGTCGTCCGTTCAATTCGGACCGGGGGCACAAGTATGGTAAGGCTTTTGCGCCATTAGAGAGCGCAAAAGCCGACCCCATTGCACAAACGTTGCACAAACGGTTCTTATTTTCCAAAGTGTGCATTCTGTCCCTGCTTCTATGTTGGATTGTATGACAGGTCATATAAGAAAAATTAATGAAGGCAAGTGGTTCATTCGTATCAGCGCTGGAAAGCATCCGATCACGGGCAAACGTATTCAGAAGTCACGTGTGATTGAGGGGAGCCGTAAAGACGCAACTAAAGCTCTGCACGATCTTCGCAGTCAAGAATATGCAGGGTCGCTTAATTCCTCAAACGTAACGTTGGACGAGATTGTTGCAATGTGGCTCGATGCACCAACGAAAGGTGGTCGAGAAAGAGCAGCTTCTACTAAATACCACGATCAAAAAAGGTACGAACGTTATGTTCATCCAACTATTGGTTGCAAAAAGGCAGATGATATTCGTCCAGTGGATTTTGCAAACCTTTACCAGTCCTTAATTCGGGATGCAGGACTATCGCCTCGATCAATTCTTCATATCCATTCGATTTTGCGAGCATCTTTGAATTGGGGTTGGAGACTTGAACTTGTAAAGAGCCAAGCAATAGCAAAGGTCGTTCCACCTAGTGCACAGCTATCTCCTCCTCGAGCCCCAGACACGAAGGTGGTCTTAGACCATCTGGAAATCCTTAAAGAATCCAGCCCCGATCTTTGGCTTGCAGTTTTTCTTGCAGGATCAATGGGTCTGCGTAGAAGCGAAATAGCTGGACTTCGCTGGTCACATATTGATTTAGATGCAAAGACGGTGAAAGTATGCGAAGGAGTAGTCAAGATTCCTGGTCGTGGATCCATAACAACAGGAACCAAGACAGGACTACATGGCTTTGCCCGCTTCGACCTGCACCAAACATCTTTTGAGGCGTTAAACAGTCGGTATTCGGAGTTTGGTCAAAGACAGCTGGCATTCGAAATTAAGGATCAATCCGATGGATATTTATTCAGTAGTGACTCACTGCACGAGCGTCCAATAGACCCCGATCTACTTACCAAATGGCTTAGGAAGCATTGTGCTGATCATCCCAATATTGAGCCAATTACGTTTCAAAGTTTAAGAAAATTCACTAGCAGTGCATTAGAAGGTGGGGGTGTGGACGAGACAACCGCAAGCGCATTGCTTCGTGACCGCCCAGAGACCGTTCTCCGTCACTATCGAGCTGCAAAACAGTCAAGAGTAAGAATTGCGACATTACAACTAGGCGATCTTCTTTCTCAATAGACCAAATGATCCACCAAAGAAAAAAAGTTTGACAGGAGGTTGCAATTCCAAATCACCGACACTTATCATGATCACTGTTACAACAACTCAGGTTGTGAAACGCAAAACAGAAATCCCTTGAATCATCTCCCTCGAATAACTCCCTTAAAACATCTTCTTAAATAACTCCCTTTTGCATCTCCCTTAAATAACTCCTTTTCTTCATCCTTCGCAGTACCAGCTAGATCCATTGGGTCAGGCAACCGTTCAAGCGGTGGTACGTATCACCCGTAACGCATTCTTTTCAACTGGATTCAGCTTGAATCTGCCCATTTAGAAAAGAATGCCAATTCACCTTTCTTGCACTCTTATTCACCTTACGCACACATTTACTCAACCTTTTTAGATTCTGTGAAGCGTCAAGCAACCTCATAAACCTATGAGGTACAACAATGAAAGTAGAAAAATTAGAAGATCTGCAACGTGTCGCAACTTGCAGTATTGAAGAAGCAGCAAACCTAGTTGGGCTGTCCCGTACGAGGGCATATCAAGTTGCCCGAGCGGGAGAGCTCTTCGAGGTCGTAACAAGCGGTAAACGTATACGTGTAAAAGCACGCCCATTATTCAACTATTTGATGGGCAGTGCGTTGGACGAGGTGGCATCATGAACAATGATCACGAACCTCTTGATAACGACACGTTTAACGACAACGAGCAGATTGAGCCAACATCTTTAGAACAAAATAATAATAAAAAGTTTGTTGTCTATAGCAACCCCCATACCGGGGTGGGCTCGTTAGGAATGCTGAAACAGGGTGGTCCTAATAGATACCCACGTAGAGCAGAACGCCTTCCACAAACCAGTCAGGCATCAGCTAGAGCCTCTAGAAAGCGTCTTAGGGATCATGCTGTGCATAAGCAACTTGGTGCGTGTTTAGTGCTTACATACGCGGAATTACCAAGCAACCCTAAACGTGACGTGGAAAAGTTCATAAAAGAAGCAAGAGCTTATTATCCAAACCAAATGGACTATGCGGTAGTCACCGAGGGACTTGATCCAAGTCGAGGAATAAGGGTTCATCACAACGTTCTGTTGCCTGCGTCACCACACTTGGCGGTGATTGCGGGTAACTGGATTCATGGTGACGTCTTTATTGGAATCAACCCAACAGATTCTGATATTCGACGAATGGTAAATTATGTGACTAAGGAATTCGTCCGATCTTCTGGGTTGAGTGCTCGATTTATAAAGTCGAAATCTAAAGTTCCCAAGCCAAAGAAGGAGATCTTTAATAATAAAGAAGACGCCGAAGCAGCTTTGATGGCGAACATACCGAAGGATGCGACAGGCATTTCGATTTATGATCCTCGATGTGCTGATCGAAAAATAATTTATTGGGACATTCATCCGCACCTGATTGAACCTATATGAACCCATATAAATAATTGCCATAAATAAGGTATTTTTAAGTAAATACTTAATTTTTTACTTATTGTCATTACACATATATGCGAGGTGCAAAAACCTTCTCAACCTATATAAAAATCGCTACTTAACATTTTTGACAAATAAGAACACCGTATGCTCGACTTTTAACCAAGAGCCCCCCTGCGAGGTTTGTGAATTTCGTATTCACTAACAAAAATTTCTGTTCTAGCCCTATTTGCATGACGTATAGGTGTAGGAGCAAGGGAATAGTGGCTAATCAGTAGTATCTCACGCATGTCCCAAGTTGATGGATTTCGTCGCGCATGCATGCGAAGCGTTGCGGATATCGAAGCTCGAACGTTCAATTCATGCCGGGGGCACCAATCAAATAAGTGGGGAAGTGCTCTTTCGTTGGTGTAACCCGACGTGTCAGACGATTAACGATTTAGCCAGCGAGTGGCTTTAGTATCTCAATCTCTGTGGACTGACCAGAGACCACTGCATTTGCAAGAGCAAGAATTTCGCTGTTCTTGCCGTTAGCAAGCACGTCATTTGCCATCGCGATTGCGCCTTCGTGGTGCGCAATCATGCCCTTGGCCCAAGCCTTGTCAAACTCTGCGCCTTTCAACTGACCGAGTGAGTCCATATCTTCAAGAGAGAGCATTCCGTCCATCATTGATGAGTGGTCCATTGAGCCCATCTCCATTGGCATGCCCCAGGTGGTGAGCAAATTTTTCATCTGTGAGATTTCTGGATCCTGCGCTCCCTTGATTTGGGTGGCGAGTGCGATGACCGCAGCACTGGCTCCGGTGTTTGGGTCGAGTGCAATATCCGACATTTCAATTGCTTGCTCATGATGAGGGATCATCATTTGTGCAAACATCACGTCTGCATCATTAAAGTCTGCCGATTCCGGTATTGAATAGCCCATGTCCATTGAACTTGAGTCCGATGAGCCCATGTCCGAAGAGCCGCATGCGCCGAGCAACAGTGCTGTTGTTGTGAGAGCAATGGCGGTGAGTGCGAATTTCTTCATAATTTTCTCCTTGGTCGGTTATTCCACTGGCTACTACAAAGTGTAGTAGGCAAAACTCCAAAAATCAAGTAGGTGTAACTGCGACCAAAACGGAAGTTATTCCAATGGTTGTGGCTCCGAAGAGCGCTTCGTAAATAGATGCCCGCATCAGCGTTGCCCTCGAGATTTTTGGATGACGATGTTGTGCGTTGCGACGACTGGCAAGAAACTTTCTGTTGCGGTTTCCAAGCAGCAGCATGATCACCACAACAGAAACCTTCGCAAGCAGTAACAAACCATGACTTGACGAGAAAACTGACCAAACGTTCCCGTGTAATCGGAGCGATTGAATAACGCCTGTGACCATAATTGCTGGGACTGCGCGTTGCGCTGCAAAACCAAAGCGATCAAACGCGATCATTGATTGCTCAACACTCACGGCAGGGACGATAACTACAACCACTGCTGCAAGCGCTCCAAGCCAAACTGATACAGCGATGACATGAATGACATCGGTGGGAACACCAAGCCATGGTGATGCCAGCGATCGGGAGTGACCCCCATAAGCGAGAGCCACGCAATACATAGTGAGTAGCAGCGCCAACAATCTTGTTCCACTGTCATCAAATATTTTGCGTTTGAGAAGTGATCGTGCAAAGAACACGATGGCGGCTCCTGCAACGATGCGAAACATAATCATCGGACCAACGCTCAATGAGTGAACCGTGGACAATGCACTCCCAATTGAACCATCACTGCCGCGAACATCGTCAACCAAAATCCACAACGAGATGATTGGAGTGACGAGTGTTCCAATTGCGGTGATGTAAGTAAGTCGGCGTCCGCGTGGAGTTGAAAATACTCCTTGAGCAATGTAGAGATTGGCAAACAGCAAGCCACCTAGCAAAATAATTGCAACGTAAGTAACAAATCTTGTAGAGACTCGGATGGTCTCGGAGATAGCAGCGTCCTCTGTTGCAAGCGGCAACGATACTTTTGGAGCTGGTGCAACTGGTATTACGTTTGGTGCAACAGTTGTGACGTCTAGTGCACCGGTCGTTGCTTGCGGTGCAGTGAATGTCACCCGACCGCTGATGACATGGCCGTCAGTACCGACGAGCCGCCAACGCCCAGTAATCGTGCCAGTGAGATTTTGTGGAAAATCAAAAACAATGACATTGTCAGTGGTGCCGGTGCGCGGATTTGGAAGGTCTTGGCGTTGACCAGTATCAGTGACCACCTGACCAGAAGCAGATTCGAGTGGAACCGATTTAGCGAATGTGATTGTCCATAGGGTTGGCGGCGACGCAAGTACCTCGCCCTCTGCAGGTGAACTGTCGGAGATCGAATTGTGTGCGAGCGCAGCCCCACCACTGATTGACAGCAGGCCGATGATCGCGATGACAATCGAAACGAAAAGTCGTTTTGGCCAATGAGTGAGATGGGATATCTGCATATTTGAGGTGGTACTACAGCGTGTAGTTAGAAAACTTTATCAGCGACTACGCTCGAGTCGTGGGCAAAAAGGGTGATGGTGAGCTTGAACTCGAGGTACTTCGTATCTTGTGGGCGGCGGGAGAACCATTGCAACCTGCCGAGGTCCAACAACGCTTGACCTCAACGCTCGCGTACACGAGTGTTGCAACAGTTCTTACTCGGCTTGCAACAAAGGGTCTTGTAAATCGACAATCAAAGGGGCGCTTCTTTGTCTATGAGGCGGCACTGTCACAAGATGACTGGTACGCAGGGCGAATGATGGCAATTGTTCGTGACACAACTAATCACAGTTCTCTACTTGCAGGTTTCGTCAGCAAATTATCTTCTCGGGATCGGGCTGCGCTTCGGTCAATACTTTCTGATGGCGACGCGAAGTGATTAAGTTCTTTACTCCATTTATTGTGTTCATGATTTTGAGTTATCTGATCACAAAAGTCCAGCGCCGAACCTCGCCAAGAAATTCTGCGCGTATATCGATGGCAGTCCTACTTCTTGGGGCTGCAACATCTCTATCTCTTCTCGTGCATTTTTCAATTATGTGGCTCATGGTCCTTCCACGAGTGGGGCCAATTCTCCACAACATTTTGAATAATGGAAGTGAACATTTTGGTGGGCGCAGCGAACTGTATTTTATTGCTCTTGTCATACTTGTGATTGCGACAATCAAAGCGATGTTGCTGGTGCGATCTGATCGCCAAATTCGACGATCACACTGTGGTGGACTTGTCGTCGTTTCAGATTCCGAGATGTTTGCCTACGCTTTGCCTGGCGCTCAAGATGGGGTAGTCATCTCGCAAGGGCTTGTTCAAGGTCTGTCTAAGAACGAATTGAATGTAGTGCTGGCGCACGAACAAGCACACCTAGACAATCGGCATGATCGTTGGATTCTTGTGGGACGTATCTGCACTTCGTTCAATCCTCTTTTGCGTCATCCAATGTCAAACCTCCGGTTTGCTCTGGAAAGAATTGCCGACGAGGCTGCAGTTGGCATCTGCGGAAATCGACAGTATGTAGCGAGGACCATCGCAAAGGTTGCACTTGGTCAATCCAAAATTGACTATGCCTTGGGAATGGCATCATTCGGTGTGGTGGATCGAGTTCGTGATCTTTCTTTCAACAAAAAGAATGACGGGCCCTTGCGTTATGTGGTCTTAGGTGTTGGGCTTTTAGCAATGGCGGCACTGAGCGCATTGCAATGGCACCATATCGCTCTCGCAATTGCAACTGTTTGCGTCTAATTTGCGGAGTAGCCGGCTGCAACGACCGCATCTTTTACTGATTGAAGGTCAAGCGAGGTATCGGATTCGATCACGGCAATGCCTTCGGCCAGTTTGACGTTCACGCTGTGAACTCCTGTGACTTTGGAGATTGCATCAGTGACGTGTCGCACACAGTGATCACATGTCATTCCAGAAACTGTCAATTGTGTTTTGGTCATAAATTAATGTTACTTGCCCAATTTCGTTAGTCAATATGGTTGCTAAAATGGTGTGCTAAATCGCCTGAGAACTCCTTCGTGATAGTGCCGCGATTGGTGTTGCACACTCGTTGCACAAACTAAAAGATTTGTTCTCGGACTGGTTGGCACTAGTTGATCAGAATTGTGCACAAAGTATGGGTTTGCAGAACTTGTCAAGTCCAGATGAACACAATTATTGGGTTTCCTAAACCGCAGGTCGCATGTTCGATTCATGCCGGGGGCACGTTAGCGCAGCATCTAGATTGGGGCGATGGTTGTTTCCTCGCGCTTGAGGACAGTATTGCTTTCCAACCCGTTCCGCATATTGCCTGTTTCTTTTGCAGCAATGATCGGTGTCGGAACGTTGCTCTTGTTGCTTCCTCAAGCCACGGCTTCAGGTCGTAAAACCACAATTCTTGATGCAATGTTCACCGCGACCAGCGCTGTGTGCGTGACTGGTCTGTCCGTTGTGGATACTGCAACGCATTGGACAGGTTTAGGCAAGGGCATCATCTTGTTTCTCATTCAGATTGGTGGACTCGGAATCGTGACCGTGGTCAGCATCGGAATTCTTCTTGTTGCCGACCGAATCGGTTTGTCGCACACGCGAATTCTCGCTGCAGATCTGCGAACCGATAGCTATAGCAGTGTGGGCAGACTCGTGCGCAATATCGTGCTCACCACGTTGGCCTTTGAAATGTTGTTCGCCGCAGTGCTTGCAGCACGTTTTTTCTTCGCATATGACTATGGGTTAAGCACAGCAGCAGTACACGGCGTATTCCACAGCATCTCGGCGTGGAACAACGCTGGTTTCGCGTTGTACACCGACAGTTTCATTGGTTTTGCAAACGACTGGTACCTAAGCATTGCCATTTCTCTTGCAGTTATTTTCGGCGGACTCGGCTTTCCTGTACTGCAGTCACTTGCTATGCACAAATTGAAATGGAGAATGTGGTCAATGCATTCGAAGTTGATGGTTAGCGCAACCGGGGTATTGCTTCTCCTCGGAACAGTGTTATTTTTGGTTTTTGAGTGGTCAAACCCGCGCACACTCGGAGCGCTTCCCGAATCAGCGCGTCTACATTCGGCGTTCTTTCACTCGGCACAAACCCGAACTGCGGGTTTTAATTCTGTTGACACGGCAGCGCTGAACGAAGAATCGCTTCTCGTATCCACAATCTTGATGTTTATCGGTGGCGGTAGCGCATCGACTGCCGGTGGAATCAAGGTGTCGACGTTTGCATTGCTGGCTTTTGTGATCTGGGCAGAAATTCGTGGCGATCGCGATGTCAACATGTTTGGTCGTCGCATCTCCGAAGATTCGCAGCGCCAAGCCCTAACTGTTGCCCTTGTTGGAGTTGGAGTGCTTGCTGCAGCGACTCTCGCACTCATGACCCTTGGAGAAACAGGTCTTACCGCTGCCGCATTTGAAGCAGTTTCTGCATTGTCAACAGTGGGCCTTTCTACTGGTGTGACCACGGCAGAGGGATCGCCAACACGAATCGTTCTGATACTCCTGATGTTCATTGGCCGACTCGGACCAGTTGTACTTGTGGCAGCAATTGTTCTGAGGTCACGTCCCAATTTGTTCAGGTTTCCAAGCGAGCGCCCGCTTATCGGGTGAATCTAGGTGTAGCCATATGCTGAATATCCTCGTAATTAAAGAACGGACAATCTGACACTATGACGATCTCTAATCCCGCGAATTCACAATCAAAAAGGTTAGATACAGAAGCTGCAAATCGTGGTGGCGTCCTCATCATCGGTCTCGGCAGATTCGGCGAGGCGCTAGCTCGTGGGCTTGTTGAGCAAAACATTGAGGTACTTGCTGTCGATTCTGACGAAGAGATTGTGCAACGAGTGTCAGGGGAGATTCCCAATGTTGTGCAATGTGACGGAACATCATCGCGTGCACTTCGTCAAATTGGCGCCGAACAGTTTTCTCGTGCAGTTGTTGCAATTGCATCAAATATTGAGGCATCTGTGCTATCGGCACTTGTCCTTATTGACGAGTTAAAGGTGCCAATGGTGTGGGCAAAGGCGGTTTCTCTTGATCACGCAAAAATTTTGGAGCGAGTTGGCGTAACTCGTGTAATTCAGCCCGAGCACGACATGGGCTATCGCACTGCGCGCAGTATTGCTCGCCGTGTTACCGATTACTTCCATATCGAGGACGACTTTGCGCTCGTTGAAATGGAGGCTCCAAAGAATTGTCTTGGCCGTCCACTCGGTGAACTAGCA
>Ga0315904_10012971_pt1 | contig 10482 bp, 10 predicted proteins | sample LakEriMetagenome_6_FD_203529 | JGI IMG/M metagenome (GOLD analysis project Ga0315904, IMG submission 203529) | Freshwater fungal communities from buoy surface, Lake Erie, Ohio, United States - Buoy 12 MA120 | ecosystem: Environmental > Aquatic > Freshwater > Lake | place: USA: Lake Erie, Ohio... | reverse complement strand
GACTGGCACGATCGGCCTCGGCTGGGGCATCACCGGCATGCGCGCGATCTTCTCATCAAGGGACCTGCAGTCGCTCGCGGACATCAAGGGCATGAAGCTGCGCATCAACCCGACCCCCGTCTATCGCGACTTCTACCAGCTGCTTGGCGCCGCCCCGACGCCGATCGCGACGCCGCAGGTCTACGATGCAATGGCCAATGGGCAGGTGGATGGGCTGGAGGCTGATCTTGAGTTTTCCTGGAACCAGCGCTTCGACAAGGTTTCCAAGGTCATCTTGCAAATGAATGCGGTCTTCATGCCCTTTGCTGCCATCGTTTCCGGCCGCGTCTGGCAGGCGCTGCCGGCAATGGACAAGGAGATCATCACCAGAATGGTGAAAGAGACTCTCGATGCCCAGATCGACAGCCTTGCCGGCGATGAGCCGAACCTGATCGAGAACTTCAAGAAGGCGCCGATCCCGATCCGTCAGGTGGCGGTTGCGGATACCGAGGCCGTCATTGCCGAGTTTGACAAGATCTGGATGCCGAAAGCTCCAGTGATCGCCAACCTGCGCAAGGTCGGTGCTTCAATCTAGCAAACCGGGAAAACGCGCGCTGCTGCTCCAGGCGGCGGCGCGCTCAAGGATTGAAAGCCAATGAACGACAACGTTTTCTCCGGGGTCTTGCCGGCCCTGATGACGCCATGCCGTGCCGATCGCTCTCCTGACTTTGAAGCCTTGGCGCGAAAGGGCAAGGAGCTGGTCGCAGCCGGCATGGCTGGCGTGATCTATTGCGGCTCGATGGGTGACTGGCCTCTTCTCAGCGATGAGCAACGCATGGCAGGCGTCGAGGCGTTGGTCGGCGCAGGGTTGCGGGTCATCGTTGGAACCGGCGCCCAGAACCCGATGCGGGCCGCAGCGCTGGCAGCCCACGCCAGGAAGGTCGGCGCGGCGGGCCTTATGGTCATTCCACGGGTCCTTTCGCGTGGCTCATCGGTGGCGGCGCAGTTCGCGCATTTCGCCGGTATTCTGGAGGCTGGCGGTGATTTGCCGGCGGTGATTTACAACAGCCCGTATTATGGCTTCGAGACCAAGGCCGAGTTGTTCTTCGCCCTTCATGAAAAGTATCCGCACCTGATCGGCTTCAAGGAGTTCGGTAGCACAAGGGCGATGAGCTATGCAGCCGAGCATATCACCGGCCGCTCACCCGCGCTGACGTTGATGGTCGGCGTCGATACCGGCGTTTTCCATGGCTATGTCAACTGTGGCGCCAAGGGCGCCATCACAGGCATCGGCAATGTATTGCCCAAGGAGGTCCTGCATCTGGCGCAATTGTGCGAAGAGGCTGCCAGGGGAGATCCCGTTGCGCGCCGGCAGGCGCGCGAGCTTGAAGATGCCTTGTTGGTGCTATCGACCTTCGACGAGGGGGTCGATCTCGTGCTTTTCTACAAGTACCTGATGCTGCTGGAAGGCAACCCGGAATACGAGCTGCACTTCAACCCCAGTGACGTTCTTTCGCCGAGCCAGAGGGCCTTCGCCCGCGATCAACTCAAACTGTTCAAGTCCTGGTATCGCGCATGGTCGAAGACACAAGGTTGATCCAGAGGTGAAAGGCGTGCGGCGGTGAAGATCACAGGGATCAGGTTCTGGCAGGTTGATCTTCCCCTTCGTGAAGGTCGTTACAGCTGGTCAAATGGCAATTTTGTTGACGTCTTCGATTCAACGGTTGTCGCTGTCGAAACCGACGCGGGCATCATCGGCTATGCGGAATGCTGTCCGCTGGGCTCGGCCTATCTTCCTGCCTATGCGCTTGGCGTGCGGTCTGGCATTGCAGAACTCGCCCCCAAGCTGATTGGCCTTGATCCAACAGATCTTGGCACACTCAATCGCCATATGGACGCCGTTTTGCGCGGCCATCCCTACGTCAAGGCCCCGCTGGACATCGCCTGCTGGGACATTCTTGGCAAGGTCACCGGCATGCCGGTCTACAAGCTGCTGGGAGGCGCGGCCCAGGACAGGATCGCACTTTATCGTGCCATCTCGCAGGAATCGCCCGAGGCCATGGCTGGCAAGATTGCCGGCTACAGGCAGGAAGGCTACACCAAGTTCCAGCTCAAGGTCGGAGGCAATGCCGATACCGACATCGCCCGTATCCATCAGACACGGGCCATTCTTGCGCCGGGTGACATCCTTGTCGCGGACGCGAACACGGGTTGGACCCGTGCAGAAGCAGCGCGCATCGTCTCTGCCATTGCCAATGTCGACGTCTACATCGAGCAACCCTGCCCGACCTATGAGGAATGCCTTTCGGTGCGTCGCAGGACTGCCCGTCCCTTCGTGCTCGATGAGGTCATCGACGATGTCGGCACGTTGATGACGGCTCTCACAGAAGACGCCATGGACATCATCAATCTCAAGATCAGCAAGGTTGGCGGGCTCACCAAAGCCCGGCTTCTGCGGGATATCTGTGTGACAACCGGGACACCGATGACCATCGAAGATACTTGGGGCGGCGACATTGTCACCGCAACAATCGCCCACCTTGCCCGCTCGACCCCTGCAGAGTTCTGCTTTTCGGCCACTGATTTTAACAGCTACGGAACGGTCGAGATCGCGGCCGGCGCACCACGGCGTATCGATGGTTTCATGACCGCTTCCGATGCTCCGGGCCTGGGGATCACCCCCCATCTCGACAGGCTCGGCAAGCCGGCAGCCGTCTTTCGGTAGGAAGCACGCTTTGGGGGCCTCGCGAACCACAACAATGACGATTGCAGAAGTGGAGGATTTCGCGTTCCGCATCCTTCGCGACAACGGCCTGGCGGCTCATCAGGCCGGTCCGATTGCGCGGGCCATGGCAGTCACAGAGGCTGCCGGATCCCAATCGCACGGACTCTACAGACTGATTGGGTATGTCGGCAGCATTCGCAGCGGTCGGGTCAACGCATTGGCGCAGCCACAGTTCGAGCGCATCGCCGGGAGCTTTATGCGCGTTGATGGCGACAACGGCTTCGCTCCGCCAGCCCATGCCGTTGGGGTCAAGGCCCTGATCGATGCTGCCGAAACAAATGGAATTGCTGCGCTTGCGCTGACCAACTGCTATCATTTCTCGGCTCTTTGGCATGATCTCGACCCCATTGTTTCGGCGGGGCTTGCATGCTGGGCCTTCACGATCGGACAATGCATTGTGGCTCCGCATGGGGGCACGCGTCGGCTCATGGGCACGAACCCGATTGCCTTTGGCTGGCCGAGAGAGGACCGGCGTCCTTTCGTCTTCGATTTTGCGACAAGCTCGGTAGCGCGCGGAGAGATCGAGTTGATGAGCCGCGCCGGGAAAACGCTACCGCAAGGATGGGGTGTTGATGCCTCCGGCCAGCCGACACTCGATCCCGAGGCTGCTCTGGCCGGAGCGCTGTTGCCGTTCGGCGGATACAAGGGCTCAGCCTTGTCCATGATGGTGGAGTTGCTGGCAGGACCCATGATCGGCGAGCCCACAAGCCGGCAGGCCGCTGCATTTGACAATGGCGACGGCGGCCCGCCAATCGGCGGAGAATTGCTGATCGCGATGAGCCCGGCCGTGTTCAACACCGGATTGGCCAAAAACTGGCAGCGGCAGGCAGAGGGATTCTTTGCAGATGCGCGCACACAACCCGGCATTCGACTGCCTTCCGATCGCCGCCACGCTGCCCGCCAGCGCAGCGAAGCAGACGGAATAAGCGTGCCAAATACGCTGCTGGATGAGCTAAGAAAATTGTCGCTCGCGGACGACTTGCGATCTGTGCCTGCCATGAAAGCTGGTCCAGAAGCCATTTGATGATCATTTTACATGTTGGCCGGCGGATGGCACGGAGAGCCCCAATCCACATCCTGTGCTCTGTTGAGCCGATGCTGCTTCGAGGTATGTGTTGTCAGCCAGCACGAATTCAGGCATCGCAGCAGGCGTCATCCCGTCAATGCTGGAGTTCTCTGATGTCTGGTGCCCATGGCCATATCGAAGGGTCAAACAAACGCATCGCACTGCTTATTGCAGTTTTCGCACTGCTGCTGGCCATTGCCGAAACCATGGCAAAGTCAGCGCAGACGGACGCCATCATTTCAAATGTCGAGGCCTCCAACCTCTGGAGCTTTTTCCAAGCCCGGACGATCCGCCAGACAGTCGTGCGGACCGCTAGCGAGGAATTAGCATTCACCCGCGACGCGACACCGGAGGGGCCAACCCGAGAGGCCCTCACCCAGCAGATCACCACGTGGCGCGCGACAGCCGACCGATGGGAAAGTGAACCGGCAACAGGCGAAGGCCGCCGGGAATTGACCGAACGGGCTAAAAAGGCCGAGACAAAGCGCGACAAGAGTTACAAGCGCTACCACGACTTCGAGATTGCCTCAGCCGGCTTTCAGATCGCTATCGTGCTGGCGTCCGCGACTGTCATTACCGGTGCCATTTCGCTGGCATGGATCGCTGGCGGCCTTGGCATCATTGGTCTCGCCTTCACCGCCATTGGTCTGTTTTCACCCGGGCTTATCCATCTTTTCTGACGAGGCCAGTCAGAACCAGTGACCGCTTCATGAGGGTTAGATCAGGATCGGCTGCGCGGCCGGGCGAGGCCTGTCCGGCTTGGTGGGAAGATTAGCGATCTCGTCGCCGGCGGCCTGTTCGGCCACGCGGATGGCATAGGCGCTTTGGAGGTTGAGCCAGAATTGCACGCTGGTGCCGAACCAGTGGCCAAGGCGCAAGGCGGTATCGCCGGCCCGCCCTGCGTGCGTCAGGGCCGCCTCATACCAGCGGCTTGGCGAAGCGTGCGAAGGCGTCGCTTGTCGGCGTCGTGCCGGCGCCCGGCCGCTGGGGCTTCAGGAAGCAGCCATCGACGACGTTCGCTGGCTCCTCGAATGCGTCCTTGATCCAGGGGATGTATTCGAGAATCGGCGTGGCCTGGTGCCAATAGGCGAGATGGACATGGACCTGGCTCATTTCGCCGGCATGGGGCGCGACGGGCAGGCGGCTGGCAAGTGCGAGATCGGCGACCTGAATGTACTCGGTGATGCCGCCGAGCCGCGTCACATCCGGTTGGACGTAGTGGATCGCGTCCGCTGCGATGAAGGCGCGGAAGGCGTCGAGCGAATAGAGCTGTTCGCCGAGCGCCACGGGGATCGAGGTCGAGCGAGCGAGCGCCGCATGCGAGCCGACATCGTCATACCAGAGCGGCTCCTCGAACCAGAAGATGTCGAGCGGCTCGGCCCGAGCGCAGAAGCGCTTGCAGGTCGGTAGATCCCATTTGCCGTTGCCGTCGATGGCGAGCGCAACATGGGGTCCGACAGCGTGCCGCACCGCCTCGAGTCGGCCGATGTCGATGCCGGGATCGGCATGGCCGACCTTGACCTTGATGCGGTGGAAGCCGTCGCGCTCGACCGCCTGGCGGCAGCCCTCGACGAGTTCGTCCCTGGGGATCGAGAGCCAGCCGATATCGGTGTTGTAGGCCTCGAGCCGCGGCTTGCTGGCGCCGCCGAGCAGGTGCCAGAGCGGCACGCCGGCCTGCTTGGCCTTGAGATCCCAGAGCGCGACATCGACGGCGGCGAGCGCCAGCTGGGTGATACCGGCGCGGCCGACCCATTGCAGCGCCGGATGGCGGGCGAGCTTGAGCCAGAGCAGGCTGGTTTCCAAGGCATCCTCGCCGATCAGCAGCGGCGCGTAGCAATCGCGGATGCAGGCGGTGATCAGCCGGTCGGAGCCCAGATCGGCATGGGTGCCGGTGAAGCCGTAGCCCTCCAGCCCCTCCTCGGTGACGATCTTGGCACCAACCACGCCCCAATGGCTGATGCGGTGCGTCGAATCGGCGATCGACCCGCCGGTGACGGGGATGTGCAGGATGAACGGTTCGATGTGGGCGATGCGCATGCGTGTCCTCCCGGGGCCTCCGCTCACGACCGGCCCGGCCGCGGCGGCTTGTTGACGCAAAGTCCATCAGAGGACGCCCGCGGCGGTACTGTCAACTTGCCGAACGGCGGCCGTGCGAAGACGGAGCACTTTCCCCTGGCGCTACGCGGCGATGCCCAGTTCGGCGGTCTCGCACGGCCTAGGTGCACAGAGGCCTATCGGCGCGCCGCTGTCTTTGGAAGGTTTTGAGCGGACGCGCTCTGACTGCGGCCTGGCGAGGATCATGTTGCGGTTGGCGATCTTGACGTGAATGGCAGCTACGTTCTGCTGGGCGCCGAAGGTTCGGGAGGTGAGACGTCCGCCGTTGATGCGGGAGATGGCGGTTTCGACCAGTGAGCGTTTGCCGTATCCGTGTCGCTGCTGCCAGGCCATTCGGCCACGGGCCGCGATCTGAGCGGCATGACGCTCGCGCTCGGTTCCGCCATGAGGCTCGCCTTTCGCCGGGATCGAAGACTTGCCGGGCGCTATAACGATCTTTGGGGCGATCGCGCAGGTCTCGCCTCGCGGATCGCCCATAGGTCGGTCCGCCATCGCAAGCGCCGTCGGCGATGACACGGCCGATGTTGCCGCCGGAATTCGCGACAGGCTTGCCGGCCATCACGCTGTCGGCCGTGTCGTCGTCCGTCAGCTCGAATTCATACGTCCACAGCTCATGGGCGACGACCTCGTGGCGCGCCGGATCGATAGAAAGATGGAACTTGCGCCAGGATCTTCGGGTCTCCCCGTGTTTTGCCCTTGCCCATTCGCAAGATCGTGTCAGGAAGATTCCGCTTGCCGGGTGGGGTGGCTGCCCTACCCTTCACGGCATGGCCCGACCTGCCATGTTCCGCTACTTCAAGATGTCGCCCGAGATCATCCACCTGGCGGTGATGATGTACGTTCGCTCCCCGCTGTCACTTTGGAATGTCGAGGACCTGCTGCACGAGCGCTTTGCATCAGCCTGCGTCATCCCGGGCAATCGTCACCTGCACCATTGCATCGCGCGCGAGCCAGTTGCCGCTCTCTTCCTTCAACGCGACGCCGGTCAGCCGGCGCGCAAGCGCCTCGCGCATCAGCCATGCCGCCTTGAACGCCGCCTCGCCTGCGGACAGGCCGCCGCCATGGATGTTCGATATGCAGTTGCGCTCGCCGTCGCTGCGGGCGGTGGAGGGAGCATAGGTCAGATAAAGACCGAGGCTGTCGGGCGACGACAGGCCGGGACGCTCGCCGATCAGCATCACCACCAGCCGCGCCCTGAGCACGTCGCCGATCACGTCACCCAGCGCCACACGGGCCTGGCGTGCGATGACCACAGGGGCGAGCGCCCAGCGTTCCCGGACGATATGCGGCTGCAGGGCGGCCACCATCGCCGCGCCATGGGCATGGACGGCGCTCGACGACAGGCCGTCGCCAATGACAACCGCGACGTCGACCGGGTCGCCGGCGCAGGCTGCGAGAAGCCTCTCGCTCGCCGGGTCCAGCCTGCGACCGAGATCCGGACGCAGCAGGTAGGCCTGCCGCGATGGCGCCGCGCTCGCCACCTCGATCACCGGCAAACCCAGCCCTGAAATCTCCTGTGCCACGGTTTCGGCGGCAAAGGGGGCATGCACCGCATCGCGGGCCCGCGCGTGCGCAAGAGCGAAGCGCAGCGTCTCCACCGTCGTCAGCGACGAACCCGTCCGTCCGAGCCCGATACGGGCCGGCGTCAGCGCCGCGAGTTCGCGCCAGATCGCCGCGCTCATGCCGCGAGCCCCGTCAGGGCGGCGAGCAGCGGCAAGTCGGCGGCCCGCGCCGACAGGCGGCCGTCGGCGCCGGTAATGCCCTTCGCCTGCAGCCAGATCGCGAATTCCGGCGTCCGCTTAAGGCCGAGCACATCGCGTATGTAGAGCTGATCGTGGAACGAGGTCGACTGGTAGTTCAGCATGACGTCGTCGGCACCCGGCACGCCCATGATGTAGCTGACGCCTGCCACCCCGAGTAGCGTCAACAGCGTGTCCATGTCGTCCTGGTCGGCCTCGGCATGGTTCGTGTAGCAGATGTCGCAACCGAGCGGCACGCCCATCAGCTTGCCGCAGAAATGGTCCTCCAGGCCCGCCCGGATGATCTGCTTGCCGTCATAGAGATATTCCGGCCCGATGAAGCCGACGACCGTGTTGACGAGCAGCGGCTCATAGGCGCGCGCCACCGCATAGGCCCGGGCCTCCAGGGTCTGCTGGTCGACACCGTGATGGGCGCCGGCCGAGAGGGCCGACCCCTGGCCGGTCTCGAAATACATGACGTTGTCGCCCACCGTGCCGCGCTTCAGCGAGCGCCCGGCCTCCAGCCCCTCCTGAAGGATCGACAGGGTGATGCCAAAGCCCTGATTGGCCGCCTGCGTGCCCGCCACCGACTGGAAGACGAGATCGACCGGCGCCCCCCGCCCGATTAGTTCGATCGACGAGGTGATGTGGGTCAGCACGCAGCCCTGGGTCGGGATGGCGAAACGGGTGATGACCTCGTCGAGGAGCTTCAGCAGGTCCGCCAGCGTCGACAGGTTGTCGGAGGCGGGGTTGATGCCGATCGTGGCGTCTCCCGTGCCGTGCAGCAGCCCGTCGGCGATGGCGGCGGCAATGCCGCGGGCGTCGTCCGTCGGGTGGTTCGGCTGCAGTCGCACCGCCATCGTGCCTGGCAGGCCGATCGTGTTGCGGAAGCGCGTCAGCACCGAGCATTTGCGCGCCACGGCGATCAGATCCTGATTGCGCATGAGCTTGCAGACGGCGGCCGCCATTTCCGGCGTGATGCCCGGCGCGAGACCGGCGAGAACACCGGTCGTCGCTGCGTCCGACAGGAGGAAGTCGCGAAAGCCGCCCACCGTCAGGTGCCGCACCGGCGCAAACGCCGCGGCATCGTGCCGGTCGATGATCAATTGCGTCACGTCGTCGGCCTCGTAGGGCACCAGCGCCTCGGTGAGGAACAGGGTCAGCGGCTGGTCAGCCAGCGCCATGCGCGCCGCGATGCTCTCCTCGGCGCTGGTGGCAGCGATGCCGGCAAGCTGGTCCCCGGAGCGCAGCGGCGTCGCCTTCGCCATCAGATCCTTCAGGTCGCGGAAGAGATGGGTCCGCTGGCCGATGTTCTGGCGGAACGTCATGGATACTCCCTCACTCCATCGGCGCCGCCGGCACGTGGTCCGCAAGGAGCATAAACTATGCCGGATTGCAGGCACAGCGATAGGGGATTGGTTCCCTTCCTGACCTTGCGTGCTTCCGGTTGCCCTCAGCTGTTTGAAACGGCTTGGGAGCTTTAGCCATTAAGGCGGCCAACAATGACCCTGGTCCTCCCCCAGTTTGTTTCATAGCATCACGTGCTTACCGGCATTTGGGTGGATCAACCTTCGGAGCCGATTGGGGGTCAAATGGCGTGCTGGTTAACAGCTCCACGCTCATACCAGCTGCCGCAACAGTACCTCAGCCTGTTCCAGGACGGTCTTGACCGCATCATCCCCCGAACCAGGCGGATACCCATCCTTTTTGAGAGTGCGTTTCACGATTCACGCGCATCCGGGCCCTGGCCTTTCGCGCTTGTACCAATCAACCGTCGCATTGGCATTGAGCTGTTCAAGCAGCTCGTGGACAATCGGACGCAGTGTATCGTTGCCGATGGCTTGGATAGCACGCTCGTTCTGAGCGAGCGCATTATAGAACGCGACTTCTTCTTCGGACAGCCCTGTTCCTCGCCACGGCTTCGAGGCTCTTGAAGGTCTTTTTTGCCAGCGCGATCAGTTCATTGATCATCTCGACGGCTGAAATCAAATCGGCAGGGTAGCGGGCAACATCATCTTCCAGCCTCCGTGAGAAGGTCCGGCTTTCAACGACGTTTGTTTTCACGCGGCTGCGGATTTCTCCATTCAGGAGCCTTTGTAATGCGTGCAGCGCAAGGTTCTTCCTCTCCATGCCGGGAATTTCGGCAAGGAATTCATTCGACAGGATCGAAATGTCGGGGGACTCAACGCCAGCGGCATGCAAGACTTCGATGATCTCGGACGATGCGACGGCACGATCAATCATCTGCTGACGGCGAAGGCCCGATCGGCAACGCCAAGGCCACCGCTTACCGTCGATTTCGCAATCGCTGCGCGAGCCCCCTGAAAGAAGCCAACCTCAATCAGCCATGGCGCATCGCCCGAGTCAGACGGCGGGGCGCGTTATGGCGTGCCTGATCAAGCCAACAGCGAGTAACGCGAGACCGAGCCCAATACCGAGCAACCCTGGAAAGACCAGAATGCTGAACGCGTGCTTCAAAGCCTCACCGAAGTATTGGAGAAATCCAGCACAGGGGTATGTTCGATTGAAGCCAGCGCTGATCCAGTCGCCACATCGACCATCGTATCGACCCAACCAGAGAATAACTGCAAAGACATAGGCGGTGGTGAACGGGGCCAGAAGCGCCAAAGCGAGATTTGGCCACGATTGGGCGCTTGATCCTGGTTTCGGCAGCCGACGCCAGACGGAGGCTGGAGGAGCCAATATCAAGAATCCCAAAATGATGGGACAGAGCAACATCGAAACAAGCACAGATACCGATGGGGTCAAATGAAAATTATCGACAATCGCGATGATTA
>Ga0315904_10012970_pt1 | contig 10482 bp, 10 predicted proteins | sample LakEriMetagenome_6_FD_203529 | JGI IMG/M metagenome (GOLD analysis project Ga0315904, IMG submission 203529) | Freshwater fungal communities from buoy surface, Lake Erie, Ohio, United States - Buoy 12 MA120 | ecosystem: Environmental > Aquatic > Freshwater > Lake | place: USA: Lake Erie, Ohio... | reverse complement strand
GGCGGGCCAGATAGTCGTTGACCGTCGCCAGGTGGGCGCCCTTGCCGGCCAGGGCGTAGAGCACCAGCGGCAGCGTGGCGACGAGCGTCTTGCCCTCGCCGGTCTGCATCTCCACGATCGCGCCGTGCACGAGGGCCACGCCCGCGAGCAGCTGCACGTCGTAGTGCCGCATGCCGAGCCGCCGCCGGCCGGCCTCACGGGTGGCGGCGAAGCTCGCGACGATCAGCGAGTCGGCGGCCTCGCCGGAGCGGGCCCGGTAGGAGAGCGAGCGGCCGAGACGCTTCAGCGCGACGTCGTCGAGCGCTTCCATCTCGGGGGCGAGCGCGTCGATCTCGCGCACGACTCTCCAGGTCGCGGCGGTGATCGCCGGACGTCTCCCGGGCGCGATCCTGCCGAGCCAATCGAACATGGGGTGCATCACGGGCGTCGCGGTGGGCGGAAGGGGTGACGGATTCGACGATTGTCGCCTGGGGGCGGCCGCAGGAAAAGCCTTGGCGTGAGGCCGGGCCGGTCGTGTACGTGGCGGGTGCGCCGGTCGGAGGCCGCGGCATCGAAAGCCCGAGGCGTGAGCGGTGGGTGGCGCGTCGATTGTGCTCGTGGTTTTCGCCCGGTGCCCTTGAAGCCCGAGGCGTGAGCCGAGGGAATGCGGATGGCTGCGGGTGAAGTGACGCGTATTCCCTCAGCTTACGCTTCGGGCTTCCCGGCAACCGGGCACGACGGTCAGAGACCGCCGCTCCAGGGTCGACACGACGGTCAGAGACCGCCGCTACACGCCGCAGCGGTGCTGCGGCCACGGTCGCCCGGAGGTGCGACCGCCCGCGAGTCGTGAGCTTGCTCACGCCTCGCCAAGGCTGTCGGGGCCATGGATGGGCTCGCTTTCGCGCCGGCGCATCCCTTCGGGCCTGCTTCGGCTTACGCGAGGCTCGCCGGGCTGGCGAGCCATCGCACGCCGCAGCTGTGCTGCGGCCACGGTCGCCCGGAGGTGCGACCGCCTGCGAGTCGTGAGCTTGCTCACGCCTCGCCAAGGCTGTCGGGGCCATGGATGGCCCGACAGCCGTGAAGTCAGTACCGCGGCGGGGCTGCGGGCGTGGCCCGCGCCGGGGGCATCGACGTCGCCGGCGTGGCGAACGGATTCCAGCTCGCATTCGCGGCCGGTGGCTGGCCGGTCGGCATCTGGGCCGTCACCTGCTGCTGGGCGCCATTGACATACTGCTGGGCCTGCTGGCCCGCCTGGTTCATGTACTGATTGGCCTGCTGCGTGGCCTGATTCATGTATTGGTTGGCCTGCTGCTGCGTCTGGTTGGCCATCTGCTGCCACTGCTGGTTCGCCGAGTTCTGCATCTGATTGGCGAACTGTTGCCCCTGGGCTTGCATCTGGTTGCCGAATTGCTGGCCCTGGTTGGCGATGCTCTGCGAGCTCGGCATTGGAGGTGCGGTTGGCATCGCAGGCGCGGCCGGCTGCGGCTGCGCCCACGACCATGTGTTCGGAGCCGGGGCCGCCGGAGCCGAGGCTTGCCACTGGGTCGCGGGGCCGGGCATCGGCGGGGCGGCGGGATAGGCCGCGCCCATCTGTTGCGGCATGACGCCGTAGGGAGCGGCCTGGCCGATCATCCCGGTGGCCGGTGGGGCGACCGTGGTCGGGGCCCGCGCGGTCTGGCAGCCGGCGAGGCCCACGAGCGCCGCGGCCGCGAGTGCCGCGGTCGCCAGGCAGAGATACGAACGGTGTGCGCCCAGGTGCTGGTCGACGCTCGCGGCGCGGGTGGCGTCGCGACGGGACAAATGACAGGTCGACACGGCAGGCACTCCACGAGGGAAGAGTCTTGGGAAACGCCGCGCCCGAGGAGACAATGCCCGGGACGGTTCGGGCCGGGACAATAGCGACTCCACCGGGTGGGTCCATACCAGTTCCCGTCGCCCGCCCCGCCTCGCCTGCTCGGTCCGGCTTCGGTCCGAGCCCGCCTTGCCCAGGTTCTCCCGCCGGCCGCGACCGATGCCAACGCCCGACAGTCCCATGAGCGGCCTCGACGTCCACGCGCTTGCGGCCGCCTTGCGGGCCGAGGCGGCGCGGATCGGGTTTTACCGCGTTGGTATCGCCCCGGCCGTGCCGCCGCCGCATCACGACGCGTTTCGGCACTGGCTGACGGCGGGGCGTGCCGGAGTGATGCAGGATTGGCTTGCGCGGCACGAACCGCTGCGGAGCGATCCGGCGCACCTGCTGGCGGGCGCCCGCAGCGTGATCGTGTTGGCGACGGACTACCCGGCCGATCCTCCCGCGGAGTCCGTGCCCGGCCGCGGCCGCGTGGCCCGCTACGCCCGCGGCGACGACTACCACGACCTGCTGCGCGAGCGGTCGAACGTGCTCGGGGCCTGGCTCGAGGCCCGCGTGCCGGGCTGCCGCACCCGCGGTGTGGTCGATTCGGCGCCATTGGCCGAGCGCGACTACGGCCTGCTCGCCGGTCTCGGCTGGATCGGCAAGAACACGATGCTCATCGACCCGCGTGCCGGGAGCTACTTCTTCCTCACGGCGCTGCTCACCGATCTCGATCTGCCCGCCGACGTGCCGCTCGAGACGGACCACTGCGGCACCTGCACGGCCTGCCTCGACGCCTGCCCGACCGGGGCCTTCGTGGAGCCGCGGGTGCTCGATGCGACGAAGTGCATCAGCACGCTCACGATCGAAGACCACGGGCCGGTTCCCGCATCGCTGCGGGCCGGCATGGGCGACTGGGTGTTCGGCTGCGACGTCTGCCAGGAGGTCTGCCCGTGGAACCGGCACGCGCCCGGGTCGGCGGAACCCGCGTTCCAGCCGCAGGACGGCATGACCACGCTCGACCTCGTGGAACTGCTCGGGTTGGACGAGGCCGCATTTCGCCGCCGCTTCCAGGACTCACCGCTCCTGCGGGCCAAGCGGCGCGGCCTGCTGCGGTCGGCGGCGATCGCGCTGGGCAACCGGCCCGACCCGGCGGCGTTGCCAGCCCTGACGGCAGCCCTCGCCGACGTGGAACCGGCCGTCCGCGAGGCGGCGGCATGGGCGCTCGCGCGGTGGCGGGCTGCGGGCGTCGTCGAGGACTTGTAGCGGCGGTCTCTGGTTAAATCTGGAGCGGCGGTCTCTGGCCACCGAATGCGTTCCCGACAGGCGAGGCACGATCACCCGCTGAAGAGCGGTTCACGACGGTCAGAGACCGCCGCGGCCGGCTTCCTGCGGAGGCTGCCGGTTTCGATGTTTTTCCCGTGTCAGACGCATTCGTGGCCGGCTGTCTGGCGAAATCCTCGGTGCCGCGGGAACCTTTCCAGGGCTTCGCGCATCTATTCAGACGTGATTCTCCCTGACCCGGTCACCCAATCGGCAATGAGCGCGATTCGGTGAAGAACCTCCGTATGCCTTCCGTCCTTGAACGCGCCGCCGGCCTTTGCCTGGGGTGGGGCTTGCGCTTGTCGCCCCCGTCACCCTGATCGAAAAGCACGCTGTCGAGATCCCGCTCATCAAGACGCTGGAATCGATTTGCGGCGTCCAACACCGCGAACCCGTCTTACCCCGCCTTCCTCTGGCACCGAGACCCACAATGACGACCGCGAAGTCGAATCTGTTTCTGGTAGCCGTCGCCCTGTTCGTGTCTGGGATGCTGCTCGGCATCGCTCCCGTGCGTGCCGACGAGTTGCCTGCGGACACGAACAAGATCGAGAGCCTGACGCCGGAACGGGCGCGGAAGTTGGCGACGGAGTTTTCGGGGGTGAGTGTGGCGGTGGGGATCGGCGGAAACAGCCCTGCCAACCCGCGGCCCCGTTCCGGTTTCGGAGTGACGGAATCCCGATGCCTGCCCCTGAATGGCCTGAAGTCCATCGACAAGGAGACGGCCAAGGAACTGGCGGGATATGCGAAAGGCCCGCTGCTTCTCGACGGATTGACCACGCTTGACGCCGACACGGCCACGACGCTCGTGGAGTTCAAGCACCGTCTGTACCTCGATGGCCTTACCACGCTCGACGCCGAGACGGCCAAGGGGTTCGCGAATGTCATGTTCCTGAACCTCGCCGGCCTCTCCGCGCTCGACGCACGCACCGCCAAGGTGCTTGCTGCCAACCCGAAATGAAACGGGCAACTTCCCAGCCTGACCAGGCTCGATGCCGCCACCGCCAAGGTGCTTGCTGCCAGCCCGAAATGGAACGGGCAACTCCCCAAGATCACCACCCTCGACTCCGTCGTCGTTGCCAAAGCCCTCGCCACGCGCAAAGGCCCACTTTCGCTCCCGAAGCTCAAGAAAATCTCCCCCAAGACGCTCTCCGCCCTGATCGAAAAGCGCGATGTCGAGATCCCACTCGTCGCGACGCTGGAATTCATCGCCGAGCCCGACGGCAGCGAGACCGACGACTTCGTGATTCCGGCGTGGCTCGAAGAGCGGCAGCGGAGCGGGCGGCCCAAGTGAGCATGATCTCCGTGTCGTCATATCCGTGTCGTCGGCCAGGCCCGTCGCGGGCCGTGACGCTGGCTTGAACAAGAACGAAACCACCACCCGAAATAGGAGCAGCAGCTTGATGAGCAAAACCATCGCATCCCGCGGAGCCCGGGCCGTGATCGTGATCCTGGCGGCGATCGCCCTGGCCGGTGAAGCCTCGGCCACGAGCTGGAAGGCCATCCCTGTGCGGGATGCGGTGAGCAAGGCCGATGCGATCGTTCGCGGCAAGGTCGCGGCCGTCGAGCCGCTCGACGTCAACAGCGACGTCGTGGTGGTCGAGGTCGCCGCGGTGCTCAAGGGCGACATGCCGAAGGATGCGACGATCGGCGAGATGCTGAAGGATGCGACGATCCGGTTGGTCGCGACCCATCGGGGTGCGAAAGGTGTGCATCGATTCCGGGAGGGCGAGGAGGGAATCTGGCTGGCCACGAAGCTGCCCGACCGGGAGGCCTACGCCGTCTCCGGGCATCCCGTCTCCTTCCAGCCCGTGGCTGCCGCGCGGCTGATCGAGCTGCTCGTGGCCGGCACGAACGACGCCGGCGCGGAGATGCCGAAACTCCTCCGCGAGGCCGACGCCCGCGTCCGGCATCTGCTGCTCGGGGAGATGTCGGGCCCGCAGGCCCGCGCCGCCTCCCTGCCGCTCCTGCTCGAGTGGGCCGGAGCCGCGCAGGATCGCACCGAGGAGATCGGGGTCAACGTCCGCGGGCTCGTGATGCAGCAGCTCGTCACGGCGGCTGCCGAGGGCGGGGGCGACGTTTCGCGGCGGGCCATGGCGGTGCTCGACGGCGTGCTGGCCCGCGAGCCGGGGAAGACGGAATCGGCCGTAATCTTTGCGCGGGCCTACGAGGCGGCGGGCACGATCGCCAGGAAGCAACTGGGCTTCACGGAGGAGATCGCCACGAACGTGGACTACCAGGCCTTCTATCCCCCGGACGGCAATCCAGAGGCCATCCGGGCCCCCGACCCGCGGGATGCACAGGCCCAGGCCCAGGCCATGCGGGAGGCGATGGCATCGAATGCCAAGCACATGCAGTCCGCCGCCCTGCGGCATGAACAGGCCATGGCGGGCGTGAAGACGCTCCGGGCCTGGTGGGCGCAGGCGGCCGCCGCCGGGCCGTGACGAACGTCGCGCGGTGCCCTGTCGCAACGCGACCATCGGCCCGGACAGGCAGTCCGAGCAGGCAGCCTGTCACCCCGCCGTGGAGCCGCCGTCGTCGCCGAGCGGATGGCGAAACTTCAGTCCGGGAAAGCGGGCATAGTCGCGGTCGGTCGTGATCCACGTCGCCCCCGTCTCGATGGCCAGCGCCGCATGGTACGCGTCGCTGACGAGATTGCCGCGTGCATCAGACCGGCGGCAGAGATCGAGAAAGGTTTCCCAGTGGCGGTCCCCGGGGGCGAGGATCGTCGTCCGCGGATGCCGGCGGATCCAGGCGACGTATTCGATCGCCGTCGCGAGCGGCGTGGGAGGATCGAAGACGCGGGCGTGCGTCAGCACCCGCAGGCAGCCACTCAGGACCAATTCTGAGACGGCGAACGGTTCCGGACCCTCGAGCGACTCTTCGAGCCATCGCCGAAACTCCGCGTGCCGGCGTGCCTCCTCCCGATGGGCGTACAAGAGGACGTTGACGTCGACCAGGATCACCGGCCCTCCATGATCTCGATCAGGCTTGCGGAGTTGTCGAGATCGACGCCCGGCTGCAATCCCCTGCCGCAGAACGTCGGCGGCCGACCCGGCTTCGGGCGGGCGCCAGCCTGCTGGCCGGCGAGCGCCTGCTGCAGGGATTCCTCCACCAATTCACTGAGCGTGCACGAGCGGGCCAGCGCCAGCTGCCTCGCCCGTCGCAAGAGGTCGTCGCGAATGGTGACGGTCGTTCTCATGCATCAAAATGTAGGCTGCGTGCATCTTGATGTCAAACCAAAGGCCGGGCTGCGGTGGCGGCTTCTTACGAGCCTGGAGCGTCGGTCTCCGACCAAATTTGGAGCGTCGGTCTCCGACCGCCGGATGGGTTCCCGACAGGCGTAACTCGCACATCTCGCTCGCCCCGGCCGACGGAACGGTCGTTCTCGCCATAGGTTTCCCGGGCGCGAGCCGCTGCATGCATGCAGCGATGGCAGATGAAACAGGTGTTGTGCCGCGGAAGCAGCAACGCGGTGGCCGCGCCGGCGCCGCTGCCGGGAAGCCCGAATCGGCAGATGAGGGCATCCGCGTCGCTCCACGGGAGGCCATCCGCATTCCCTCGGCGCGCGGCTCGGGCTTCAAGGAACGGAACCGCCAAACCCGACAGACCGGAAACGCAACACCAGTCCCAAGAGGCAGGCTGGCTCAACGACGGGGCGAGATGTGCGGGTTACGCCCGTTCCCGACTCGCGAAGCACGACGGTCAGAGACCGCCGCTTCAGAGGGCCCGACCTCAGGCGTTGTCAGTCCGACCGCGTGACGCCCAGGCGCGGGCCAGGCGGATCGCGGCGGCGATCTGCTGGTCGAAGACCTCGGCCGTGAGGCCGTCGAGCACCACCTTGCCCGCGGCGTCGAAGGCGGCCGGCGGCAGGTAGAGGAACTGCGGCACGATCACGCAGCGGTGGTCCACCATCAGCGCGTTGGCCAGCGGCAGGGGGGCGAGGAACGAGCGGTCCCCGCCGGCGTTGGCCACGAACGTCACGACCTTGTCCTTCCAGGCGTCGTTGGTGAGCTCGACGAAGTTCTTGGCGGCCGCGTTGGGCTGGTAGTTGTAGACCGGGAAGCAGACCGCGATCAGGTCGGCGGCCCGCACGCGGCGGGTCATGACGTGCACCCGCTCGTCCTGGTAGCAGGTGAAGCCGTCGCAGCCGGGCAGCGGCTCCGTGGCCAGATCGACGAGGTCGATGGACAGGCCCGCCGCCGCGAGGCGGGCGGCGATCGTGTCGGCGGCGGTTCGCGTCTTGCTCCCGGGCTTGAGCGCCGTGGAGACGACGACGGCGTGGAGTTCGGGGGTGGACATGCGGGTCGAGTTCCTCGGCGTTGGATTCCGGTCAGGAGTTGTAACCGGATTCGCTCCGGAACGGTACGAGTTCGCTCGCTGCGGCGGGGCGCCGGCACGCTCGCGATCCTCGCACCGATCCCGTCGCTCGCGCCTCGCACATCGACATGCCGCCGACACCCATCGCCTCCCTGTTCGTTGAATTACGAATCGGCGGAAGGCTTGGGATCGGGTCTCATCATGCCTCGCAGGATGTCACCTCGTCCACGTCGGCGGCGGGATCGCGGCCGGGACCGTCGACCGCATAAAAACGGTCGAGGACGGACTGCCAGTCGGCGTTGACCTTCACGGCGATGAAGGCGTCGCGGACCGCCAGGTGGTCGGGATGCACGCGGGCGTACTTGATGGCGAACTTCCGCATGCTGCGGCCGGCCACTGCCTCGCCGTGGAGCTCCATCGACAGGGCCCAGTGCTCGCGGAGCACCTCCCGCTGCTCGTGGATCGTGGGGGGCGGGGGCACGGGGTGGCCGGCGAGCAGGGCGAGCGTCTGGCGGAAGATCCACGGGTTGCCGATCGCGCCGCGGGCGATGCTCACGCCGTCGACGCCGGTCCGCTCGAGCATCGCCACGCAGGCCGCTGCGGAGAACAGGTCGCCGGAGCCGATCACGACGCGGTCGCCGGCGTGCCGCTTCACCGCCGCGAGAAACTCCCAGTCGCTCGGGCCGACGTACTTCTGCTGCACGGTGCGGCCGTGGACGGTGATCGCGGCCGCGCCGCGGCCGCAGGCGCCGTCGAAGATCGTCCAGAAGTTGTCACGGCTTTCCGCCGAGTCGTCGAGGCCGCGGCGCATCTTGAGCGTGACGGGAACGTGCGGGGGCACGGCGTCGCGGACCCGGGCCACGATGTCCAGGGCCGTGGCCGGCTGTGAGAGCAGGTAACCGCCGCGGCAGCGGCCCAGGACCTTCTTCACGGGGCAGCCGAAGTTGATGTCGATGACGTCGTAGCCTTCTGCCACGAGCCGCCGGGCGGCCGGCGGGAAGTCGTCGGGGTTCGCTCCCATCAGCTGGCCGCCGACGGGATGCTCCTCGGCCGCCACCGCGAGCCGGGCGAGGTTGCGGCGGTTGGTGCCCACGGTGGCCACGAACTGGTCGAGCAGCACCTCGCCGAGGGCGTAGGCCGCGCCGTGCCGTCGGGCGAGCACCCGCATCGCCCGGTCGCTGTAACCGGAGAGGGCGGCCTGCACGACCGGCGACGCGAGCGGCACGCCGCCTATGGTCGGCCCCCGGAGGGCTAAGGCGGTTCCGCTCACGTCAGCACCGGGCACATGTCGAACCACGTGCGTCCCTGGGCCGCCATCCACTCGACGCTCGCCTGCGGGCCCCACGCGCCCGGCTCGTAGGCGTCGATCGGCGGCATGCCACCGCCGCTCCAGGCCCGCACGAAGGGATCGATGATCTCCCACGACTTCTCTACCTCGTCGGCTCGGGCGAAGAGGCTGGCGTCGCCGTCGAGCACGTCGAGCAGCAGAGGCTCGTAGGCCTCGGGCAGCCGGCCGGCGAACTCGCGGGAGTAGCTGAACTCCAGGTCGGTGAGCCGCAGCCGCATGCCCTCGCCGGGCACCTTCGTGTGGAAGTGCAGCTGGATGCCCTCGGCGGGCTGGATCTGGATCACGAGCCGGTTGGCCTCGCGGTGGAACGTCCGCCGGCCGGCGGCGAACAGCTCCAGCGGCGGCTGGCGGAAGCCGATCACGATCTGCGTGGTCCGGCAGCTCATCGCCTTGCCGCTGCGAAGGTAGAAGGGAACGCCCTGCCAACGCCAGTTGTCGATCTCCAGCCGCACGGCGCCGAATGTGGCCGTCTGGCTGCGCGGCGTCACGCCCGGCTCGTCCAGGTAGCCGCGGTATTGGCCGCGGACGCCGGCGGCCGGGACCTCGCCGAGGTCGAGCGGCCGGATCGCCTCCAGAACTTTTACCTTCTCGTTCCTCACGGCGGTCGCCTCGAACCGCACCGGGGCCTCCATGGCCGTGACCATGAGCAGCTGCAGGAGGTGGTTCTGGAACATGTCGCGGAGCACGCCGGCGGTGTCGTAGTACGACCCGCGCCGGCCGACCTGCACCTCCTCGGCCACCGTGATCTGCACATGGTCGATGTACCGACGGTTCCAGACCGGCTCGAAGATCGTGTTGGCAAACCGCAGGGCGAGGATGTTCTGCACCGACTCCTTGCCGAGGTAGTGGTCGATGCGGAACACCTGGTGCTCGTGAAACACCCGGTGCAGGTGGGCGTTGAGCTCGCGGGCCGTGGCCAGGTCGGTGCCGAACGGCTTCTCGACGACGATCCGCCGCGGGCCGCGGGCCTCGTCGGCCATGCCGTGGGCACCGAGCGCCGTGACCACCGGCTCGTAGAACTGCGGCGCGGTGGCGAGGTAGTAGACCCGCGTCGCCGCATCACCGTTCTCGAGGACGGCGAGCCGGCGGGACAGGCGGTCGAAGTCGTCGGCATGGCCGATGTCGCCCGGCTGGTAGTGGATGTGGGCGGCGAAGGCGTCCCACGAGGCGGCGTCGAGGGGGCCGCAGTCGCAGTGCTTCGCGGTGGTCTCGCGGAGGCTTGCCCGCCATGCGTCGTCGCTCAGCGGCGTCCGCGAGAAGCCGACGATCCGCGTGTCGGCCGGCAGGGCGCCGGCCTGGCGAAGGTTGTAGAGCGCGGGCACGAGCTTGCGGCTCGTGAGGTCGCCCGAGGCCCCGAAGATGACGATCGTGTGTGGCATGGAGTGGAGTGTACCGTGTCGCGATCCGCGGGCTGAAGGCGAGCCTCGGCGTTCAGTCGCCCCACCCGGCGTGGGGCGGCCCATGCCCCGTCGCCGGACGTTCGCTTCGGTCATCCTGACCTCGGCTCTCTGCATGTCCGCTGTGCTTCGCACAGTCGCCCCACCCGGCGTGGGGCGACCCATGCCCCGTCGCCGGACGTTCGCTTCGGTCATCCTGACCTTCGCTCACTCGGATGCCGACTTCGCTTCGCCATCCTGGCTCCGCTTGTCGGCATACGCCGGCTCTCGTGGCACGGGCCGCCCCA
>Ga0315904_10012969_pt1 | contig 10483 bp, 6 predicted proteins | sample LakEriMetagenome_6_FD_203529 | JGI IMG/M metagenome (GOLD analysis project Ga0315904, IMG submission 203529) | Freshwater fungal communities from buoy surface, Lake Erie, Ohio, United States - Buoy 12 MA120 | ecosystem: Environmental > Aquatic > Freshwater > Lake | place: USA: Lake Erie, Ohio... | reverse complement strand
TCAGAAGATGGACAGGGTTTGGAGATGATGCCTGTTGAGATAAAGGGACTGAATTTACAATTACCACATAGCCATCCGTGGTTCATCCACGCGCAGGGCGGGCGTTTGCGACTGATTTCCATGCTGCCTGAATTGTTGAAAGACCTGCCTTATAACCACCATCATCCGGTTCCACGGAAAACCACGCCGCTGACACCTGAAGAGCTTCCGGCCGGAATGAACATCCGCATCCGCAGCCTAGACAACCGTCCGCGCCCCTGGTTCGAGGATGACCGCTTTATGGGCAGATTGCGCTACACGGAAATCATGGTAGTTAATGCCAGGCGCAACCTGGAAGGCATCCACCATTTCGTCAGTTCACGCTACCTCCGGAATTATCTGGGAGAATTCTGCTACCTCACCAATCGCCGGTACAGTGGAAATCAGAAAGTTGAACAAATGTTCGGGTTGTTCGTCAGCAAGGCATGGAACCTGCCTTACATAGTGGACGCTTCCGACTAATCTGGATTTTCCGCCTACCCAACGGTGAAACCACATGCAACTCCCGCCCTAAGTACTTCTAAACCCATCGCACCTCGTTCCACCCAAGCACCATTCCTTTCGGATTCGGTGTCTCATCACGTATTTCTGTCCCCGGAGCCAATAAGATCTCTCGTTCTCTAAATCCCCGAATCGATTGCTATCGGGATTGGGCTTCTGACCCTCGTGAAGCTGTTCTGATGTACGATTTGCGTTTGTCCGCTTTGGAGCTATGAGATTTACGATGAGCGGTGAATTGTTCCCTCGTAAGACGCTTCCCTAAATCGTTTCTCCGCTTCATTTGGTCGATGCGCGCAGAATTTGACAGCGCGGCCGTAACATCCTGTGTATTTTCGACGTTTCATTATACGTACACCATCTGACATGCTGCGCCGGCTTCGCAACTTCCTGATGCTTTGGGTCATTTTCCTGATTCCGGAAGCAGCGCGTGCGCAGCAGCTGTACAGCGTGAGTGGCACCTTGCGCGATACGGCCTTTATTCCTGTTGCCGATGTGGCGGTCTTCATCAAGAACGGCCGCATGCTGGCCCGCACCGATGGCGCCGGTCATTTCAAGGCCGAGTTGGCCCGCGGAACGTATGAATTGGTATTCAGCCATGTGCGTTACGAAACCCAGGTGGTGCCGGTAACGCTCGAAGACGGTCCGGACACCGTCAACCTCCTGCTGACGCCGCTCACCATCGAATACGAACCGGTGGTCATTTCCACGCGACGGAAGGATCCGGCTCCGGAAGTCATGCGCCAGGCCATCCGCGCACGCGATCGCTGGGCCAACCAATACCAGTCGCTCCAAAGCGAGATCTATATCCGCGCTACGGAAATTTACGAGGCACCGGAAAAGAAGAAACGCAGCGGTTACCTGGAGAAAGAGGAGGAGCGTGCCGATTCAATCCCCGAACCCGACAGCACACGGGTGTCGATGAACCTGGCCGAAGTGATCCTGACCCGGCATTTCAAGCAGCCCGGGAAAACGAAGGAAATACGCACGGCGGTCTCGAAGCGGGGCGACCCTTCCGGACTCTTTTACCTGTCGACCACCGAAGCAGAATTCAATTTCTACCAGAACCTGCTGTACATCCCGGCCTTGAGCGACCAACCGCTGATGTCGCCCCTGAGCAGCACGGCCATGCTGGGTTACCGTTTCCGCTTCCTGAAAATGGTATACGACAGCGACAGCCACCGGATCTACCGCATCCGGGTCATTCCAAGGCAGGCTACCAACGCGCTTTTCAGCGGTATCATTGAGATTCAGGACACGCTCTTCTGCATCCGCTCCCTCGAGTTGGATTTCCCGAAAAACGTGCTCAACGAATACGACCGTTTCACCCTGCGTATGGCTTTCGATCCGCAGGATTCCTTTCTCCTCCCTTCCAAACTCGACATGCAGTATTACGCCAAGGCAGGGCAGGGGAAGTTCGACGGCAGCACCCGGGTGCGCTACCGCAGCCATACGGTGAACCCTGTCTATCCGGCCCGTTTCTTCGACAACGAACTCAGCAGCGCTACCCGCGAAGCCTACGAACGCGACAGCAGCTATTGGGCCGAACGACGGGCTGTGCCGCTCGATGTCCGCGAACTGCGCTTCGTGAACCGCGACGATTCGCTCCGGCGTGTGCGCGAAAGCAAGGCCTTCAAAGACAGCGTAACGCGCGAAACGAACAAGGTGACCCCCATGAAGCTCTTCCTCCTTGGGCAGACCTACACGAATCCGGATAAAGGCTGGAACCTGAATTTTATTCCCCTCGCGTTCATTTATAACCCGATCATGATCGGCGGCGGGCGCATCAATTTCACTTTTTCCGGTTCCAAGGAGTTCAAGAACAAGCAGTTCCTCTCGCTCAATCCCAACCTGAACTACGGGATATTGAACAAGGATATCATGGGCGATGTGTCGGCGTATTGGCTGTACAATCCGTTCAGTCGCGGGAGTTTGTCGGTTTCAGCCGGACGGAGTTTCGGCTTCATCAATCCCTTTGATGCCTATGTGAACCTCTTCCGCCGCTCCAATTTCTTCCAGCACGAATACATGGAAATCGGCCACCGCCTCGAAGTTTTCAATGGATTCTACGTGGGGATCACCGCCGAATACAGCGACCGCCGCGACATTTCGGGCTATCGTTTTGATACGACGGTGGTGAGTGCGGAAGGCAATCAGCCGCTGAGTTTTGATCCTTACACGGCGACTTACGCGCGCATCACCTTGTCTTACACGCCTTTCCAGAAGTATATCCGCGAGCCTTACCAGAAGCTTATACTCGGTTCCAAATGGCCCACGTTTGTGTTGCAGTACCGCAAGGGCATCCCGGGCTTGCTCAATTCAGAGGCCGACTTTGACTACCTGGAATACCGCGTGGAGCACGAGTTTCCCTTGGGCCTGGCCGGGCGCAGCGAATTCCGCATCACTTCCGGAAAGTTCCATACCATGCGGAATGTGCAACTCATCGATTACAAGTACCAGCGGCGCGGAGATCCCTTTCTCCTGACGGCGCCGATGTACACCTTCCAGTTGCTCGACAGTACCTATCCGACCTTCCGGCGCTATTTCGAAGGGCATTATGTGCACCGTTTTAACGGCAGCCTTTTGAACAAGTTGCCCTTCCTCAAGCCGCTCGAATTGCGCGAAACGGCCGGCGGCGGCTTCCTTGTTTCGCAGGAGCGGAATATGCGTTACGTGGAAGGCTTCGCCGGACTCGAAAAGGTAGTCCGCGTATGGCGCGAACGTTTCAAGATCGGCTTCTATTATACCGCTGCAGCTTCCAACCAATGGAGCGGCATCCGCACCGCCTGGAAAGTCGGCTTTGCGGTGTACAACCGCTTTTCGAATGAGTGGTTGTGATAGCGCCACCCGGTCATTGAGCGCAGCGTAGTGAAACGGAGCGCAGTCGAAATGCCGGGTATTCATAATTGTGGTCTTCCTTTTGAGTCAAAGGAAACGCGCCCGGGTTTGATACCACTGCCGTTCATTGAGCTTACGCTTGCCCCGACTTTTTCAGTCGGGGAAATGCGGTCATTCATCATTGTGAGCTTCCTTTTCAGTCAAAGGAAACGCGCCTGAGATTGATACTGCCGCCCGGTCATTGGGCGCAGCGCAGTGAAACGGAGCGCAGTCGAAATGTAATCCGCCACCCGGTCGTTGCGATACGCTACAGCTTCGCTTTCGCTACTCAACGACCGGTTCCATCGCCCGGTCCGGTGCGTTTCGATACGCTACAGCTTCGCTTTCGCTACTCAACGACCGGACCGGTTTGTAATTCGTAGTTGGGAGATTCACCCGACGAAGGTGTCGGGGCAGGCAGCTCAATCAACCGCGGATGGCAGCCAGCAATTCGGCGCTCATCGGGCCTACTTTGGAGGGATAATAACCCTGCAGCTTGCCGTTGCCATCGATCAGGAACTTGTTGAAGTTCCAGTTCACCGAGGCGTCCAGGGCGCCGTTGCGGCTCTTCTGGGTCAGCCATTGGTAAACGGGATGCTGTTTGTCGCCCTTGACGTCGAGTTTTTCGCTGAGGAAGAAGCTCACGCCATAGTTCTTCTGGCAGAAGCTTTGGATCTGTTCGGCCGAGCCGGGCTCTTGTCCGCCGAACTGGTTGCAGGGGCAGCCGATGATGACCAGGCTGTCTTTCATGGTCTGCTTCAATTTCTCGAGTTCTTCATACTGGGGCGTATAACCGCACTCGCTGGCGGTATTCACGATCAGCACCTTCTTGCCTTTGAGGCTGGAGAAATGCAGGGTGTCTTTGCCGTCGAGGCTGGTGAGTTTCAGGCTGTGGAAATCGGATGCGGGTTGCACGGCAGCTGGATTGGGAACGCTTTTGCTCTGGCTGAAGATGCAGCTTTTGAGGGCGAAGATTACGGCACCGGAGGCCAAAAAGATCCAAACTTTTTTCATGACAGACGATTAACAGAATCCGACCCCAAAAGGTTCGGATTATCGCCGCTTCTGCTGCAAATTTGTATGTTTGACGAACCGATGAGAGTTACCACGCTACTTCCCCTGTTCCTGATGGCCGCCCTGTTTCAGGGATGCATCGACGAGGAACCCGTGCCCATCAATTTCCGGGTGAAGGTGAAGCCCTTGCGCGATACAACGTATGTCGGCCCGACGCCGGCGGCGCAGGACAAGCATGTGATCTTGTACGATATCACCGGTGTGCGCTGCAACAACTGTCCGCAGGCAGCTGACAAGGCCAAGCAAATCGAAGCAGCCCGCGGCGGGAAAGTGCATGTGTTGGCGGTTTACATCACACCCATGCCCAACCTCACGGCTCCCTGGCGCGGCTACGATACCCTTACCACGCCCATCGCCGATCAGATGATAGCTTCTACCGGCGTTTCGGTCAATTCCCTGCCCAATGGGATGGTAGACCAGGCTGTCTTCGGCACCAGCCGCGTGATCAGCATGAACGAATGGGAGGCGCGTGTAAGCGACCGCCTGGCAGAAACCTCGCCGGTGAACATGGAGTTGAGTACAAGCTGGGACGCAACGGCGAAAGAAGCCGTTATTACCCTCAAAATGGCTTATAACAGCGATAAGTCGGCCGAAAACCACCGCTATACCATTGCCCTGACCGAAGGCGGTATCGTAGGCAAGCAGAGCGACAAAGACACCGCAGGCGGCATCCGCTATTTCTATACCCATAACCATGTGTTGCGCACCACCATCACAGCTCCGGGAGGCGATTTGCTGACCGAACCGCTGGTCGCGGGCCGCGTTTTTGAAAAGCAATACCGCTACAAACCGGCATCCAGCTTCAAACCCGCCAACATGCATGTGGTGGCTTTCGTGCAGCGCGACAGCGACCGCACCATCCTGAACGGCCGAGAAACCGATCTGATTCCCTGAACAAGCCGGCCATCTTCGATCAATTGCAGGAAGGCTTTTTCGCCTGGCTGCAGCTCGAACGCGGCTTATCGGGCAATACACGCGAAGCCTACCGGCACGATCTGGATCGCTTGCGGCAATGGGCCTGGCTGGTCGGCGCTTCCGACGATCCGCGCGGCTATACACCCGAGACCCTGAGCCATTTTGTAGCCGACCTCGCAGCAATGGGCTTCACACCCGGCACCCAGGCCCGCATCATATCCGGTTTGCGAACCTTTTACCGATATCTGTTGCTCGACCGCCAAATCAACCAGCAGCCGATGCAGCATATCCGCCTGCCGCGCAATCCGCGCAAGATGCCGGTTTACCTGACTCCCGATGAGATCGAAACCCTCATTGCGCAGATCGACCTGAGCGCGCCGCGGGCCCTCCGCGACCTGGCCATCATCGAAACGCTCTATTCTTGCGGACTGCGCATTTCAGAGCTGCTCGGGCTGAAGTTGCAGGATATCCAGGCCGACGAATCGCTGCTGCTCGTTACGGGCAAAGGCAACAAACAGCGCCTGGTGCCCATCGGCAAGCCGGCCCTGCGGCAATTGTTGCTCTATATCCGCGATGTGCGCTCCCTGGAGCCGGTGCAGTCCAAAGCCAAAGACCTCGTATTCCTGAACCGCTTCGGCGGCGGGCTTTCGCGGGTGAGCGTGTTCAACATGATCAAAGATCTGGTGGCCCGCGCCGGAATCCGGAAGAATGTGAGTCCGCACACCTTCCGCCATTCCTTCGCCACGGCCCTGGTGGAAGCCGGTGCCGATCTGCGGGCCGTGCAGGAATTGCTCGGGCATGAGAGCATCACAACCACAGAGATTTACGCGCATCTGGATACCGACTACCTGCGCAGTACGCTGATGCAGTTTCATCCTGCATCAAAACGAAAATAAACCAGGGATCAGTCAGCCGTTCAGCCAGGCGTTGCTGAACCATTGGCCGCAACGGTGCGATACCTGCACCGGCATTTCGGTTTCCGGATCGCAGATGAGGTCATGGTTTTCCAGCCAATTGCAGAAGGCCTGTGATTGTTCCAGGCTGATTCCGCCCCATACGCCTTGACCATCAACGAGGGCCGGTGCCAGCATTTCCAAAGTTCGTGACAAGGTTTCAACCTGGTTTAAGGTTGGATGAATTTGTGCCTTGGCCAGGAATTGTGCGGCTTCCTTCGGGTTTTTCGCTGCCCATTCGTAATGTGCTCTGGTAATCTTCATGAACAGGCGGAATTCTTTCGGATAGCGTTCCAGCAGGCGCTCGGTGGTGATCATCAGGGGCGAAGTGGCATAGGGTACGCCGTAATCTTCAGGTTTGAAAAGGTTGAGCTTCTGACCGCTGGCCTGGGCGAGGGCGCCTTCCCAGGGAAGAAATATCCAAGTGGCGTCGATTTCGCCTGCCAGCAATGCATCCCACATGCTCAGTTTGGGCGGGCGGACAATGCGGAGCATGCCGTTGCCACCGTTGTGGCGTACCATCTGGCGCACGATGGCGTCTTCAAAGCGGGCGCCGTAGGAACCATATACTTTCCCATCCAGGTCTGCCGGCTTATCGATGCCCGAATCTGCCAGGGTGGCGATGGCACTGTTGTGGTGCTGCTGGATGGCAGCGATGGCCACAACCGGATATTCTTTGTGTAAGGTCCGGTAACTGATGACGCTGTCCGTCGGGGCAATGGCGACATGGATCTGGCCTGTCACCAGCTTCTTCATGGGCGTATTCAGGTACTGGTCGTCTTCGGGCGATTCGAGTATGACATCGAGCCCGGCCTTGCGGTAAGCACCCGAATAACGGGCCAGCAACAAGCCGACATGGAGGGAATTGGGAGTCCAGTCAAGCGCGATACGTATGCACTTCACGCAAGGAAGAACAACAAAGGCGGGGTTTTGTTTTGTGCGACCCGGTCGTTGAGCGCGCGAAACGAAGTGGAGCGCCCCGACTGTAGCGAAGCGTTGGGGAAACGCCGGAAATTCACAATTGCGCCTCCACTTCCCCTACCAGCAGCGATAGGGGCACGGCGATACGCCGCCTGTGTATTTCGGCGTTGGAGAAACATTCCGGCTCCATGCGGCTACTCAGTGACCGGCGCTGCGGAGCCCGGTCAATGAGCCGTGAGAATTCAGACATGCGCCTCTACTTCCCCTACCAGCGATAGGGGCACGGCGATACGCCGCCTGTGTATTTCGGCGTTGGAGAAACATTCCGGCTCCAGGCGGCTACTCAGTGACCGGCGCTACGGAGCCCGGTCATTGAGCCGTGAGAATTCAGACATGCGCCTCCACTTCGATACGCCGCCTAAAAAAATCAGTTTGACAAAACTTGCGGTTCCAGGCGGCTACTCAGTGACCGGCGCTGTACTGAGCCACCAGACGATCCACTTCGGCGCGGAGTTTGGTAAAGTCGGCTTTCTCTTCGGCGCTCATGTCGTCTTCTTCCATGTACTCGGCCAGGTCGCGCAGGTTGGTTGCTGTTTCGTTCAGTGCACTGGCAATCACCTTGTGGTAATCGCGCAAGGCTGCACCGGACAGCCAGGGTTCGAGTATGTTCAGCCAACGCAGGGCATAGGCCGGCTTGAGTTCCGACAGCCAGCTGCAACTTTTTTGGATGCGCTCGGAGCGGCCGATAGCCTGATTGTTCAGGTAAGGGCGCAGCGCAGCGGGCAGGTCTTGCTCATCGTGCCGGTCGAATAATTGCGTGAGCCAGGCATTGGCAATGGCCGGCTCGGGGTCGCCAACGCCTACCGCCGCACGGGTAAATGCCATTGCATTGTCGTTGATGGCCCGTATGGCAGCTTCGGCTACCATAATGCTCGAATCCAGGGTCAGCGCAGCGAATTGTACATCCAGCGCCGGATCCTCCAGGCTGCTCAGCCAGAGCACGGCTTTCTCACGCACCTGCACGTCGGGGTCTGAAAAAGCGAGTTTTTCTACGCTGGTACGCATGCGCTGCTTTTGTCCTGCACTCAGTAAATAGCGGGAAAAGACGAGGTGCAGCGCTTCCTTGCGCACCCAGGGGCTTTTGTCTTTCATCGCCGTCGTCAGGATATCGGCCACCAGCATGCTGTCTTCGATATTTCCAAAACGGTGAAAGAGTTCGTCGAGCGCGTTCACCTTCCAAACTGTCAAAGGCGCTTGCTGCACCTTGCGAAGGATCGATTTCCCTTCGCTCTCTGCTCCGTTTCCTTCGCTTACAATCTGTCCGATAAAGGTACCTTGCCCGTCCACTTCAATCCAGTCCGGGCGTAATTCCATTTGCCAAACCAGGCTATGCGTAGTCACATCTTCCGTCAGCCAGTGCAGGCGGCGCTGGATATTGCCGTTTACTGAGGTAACAAGTTCCATCGGCAAGCGGTAGTGGTTTTCTTCCTGGCCCGGTTTGCCTTCCCATGTAACATCGAAATTTATTTGCAGGCCGCGCTCGCCTTCCACCGGCATCCATTCGGCGCGGTAATGCAGGTCCGGATGCCCGGCTTGTAAAAACCATTGGTCGAAAAACCAGTTCAGGTCTTCACCCGAAACTGCTTCGTACACCCTGCGCAGGTCGTGTACTTCGGCTGTGCCGTACGCGTGTTCCTTCAGGTATTGGCGCATGCTGCGGAAGAACACTTCGTCTCCCAAATAACGGCGCAAGGCATGCAGGATCAGCGAGCCTTTCTGGTAACTGTGCGCGTCGAACATGTTATCAGCTTCCTGGTAATGGTAGTCGACGACCGGCCGGCGAAGGATACCCAGGAATGTGCTCCCAATATAATTGTTGAGGTCTTCTATGCGGTGTTCCTCTGCATTGTCAAGTCCGTAGCGGTGTTCACGCCAGAGGTATTCCCCGTAAGTGGCAAAGCCTTCGTTGAGTGTGAGATTGCTCCAGCTTTCGCAGGTTACATAATTGCCAAACCAATGGTGGAAGAGCTCATGTGAGACATAATCTTCCTGGGTGTTGTCGGCATGCTCGCGGGTGTTGTGGTGCATGACGGTATTGTGTATCACGGCACCGGTGTTTTCCATGGCGCCGCTCACGAAGTCGCGCACCACAATCTGTGCGTATTTGTCCCACGGATATTCCACCCCGGTGATGCGGTTGAAGAAGCGGATCATCTCCGGCGTCTGGCCGAAGACCAGTTTTGCATAAGGCGCGTATTCCTTTTCCACGTAATACTGCACCGGCAGTTCGCCTTCGCGGTAGTCGTCGATGCGGGTCCAGTTACCGGCGGCGAGCATGGCCAGGTAAGGCGCATGGGGCTTTTCCTGCACCCAGACATCGGTGCGGGTGCCATTGGCGGGCTGGCGTGTGCTATAGCTCAGGTCGCCGTTCGAAAGCGTGATCAGGCTGTCGGGAACGGTGATGGAAATCTCCTGGGTGGTTTTCTGGTTGGGTTTGTCGAGGGTGGGAAACCACTGGCTGCTGCTTTCGGTCTCGCCCTGCGTCCAGAGCTGGAAAGGTACATCGGGATCTGTGTTGAGCGGATCGATGAAATAGATGCCTTTGTTTTGTGTGATGGCCAGACCGGTTTCCTGATCCACCTTGGGAAGGGTGCGGTAGCGGATGCGGAAGCTCGGGGTATCGCCAACGCGTTGTTGTTTGCCGATGCGGATGATGAGTTCAGTGGTATCGCTGTTCTGCTGCCATTGTTGCGCATTTGTCCATTCGCTGCCTGCGCTTTTCCATTGCACTTCACTCACCTTCATGCGCTTGGCATCGAGCACGAGGCTGTCTTGCATACGGGCCTGGGGTGTGAGTTCGAGTTCGGCACTGCCTTCGAGGGCCTGTCCGGGGATATCGAGCTTCAGGTTGAGGCGGGTATGCACCAGCTTCCAATGCAGCGGCGCGGCCGGGCGATAGGGCGGGAGTGGGGCGGCTTCTTCCTCTTCTGTTGCGGGGAATTCCCATTCAATGGGGTCGGACTTGCGGAAGAGAAAACAGCCGGGAAGAAAAAGCAGGATCAGGAAGGTGGCAGAAATGCGCATGGCGGGATATCAGAAGCTGGACAGTTGTTGGAAGAGGCGGATGCGCTGCTGCAGGTCTTCGGCGCTGATTTCGGCGATGCGTTCGGTGCCGAATTTCTCTACGCAGAAGCTGGCCAGGGCGC
>Ga0315904_10012966_pt1 | contig 10484 bp, 10 predicted proteins | sample LakEriMetagenome_6_FD_203529 | JGI IMG/M metagenome (GOLD analysis project Ga0315904, IMG submission 203529) | Freshwater fungal communities from buoy surface, Lake Erie, Ohio, United States - Buoy 12 MA120 | ecosystem: Environmental > Aquatic > Freshwater > Lake | place: USA: Lake Erie, Ohio... | reverse complement strand
TCTGCTGCCGCCCCATTTTTTCGTTTAGTTAAGACAATGCCTAAAATGCGGGAAGTTTTTACCGCATCCTCACCAAAGGTTTCATAGAAATCTCCAACACGAAAAAGCAACAAAGCACCGGGGTGTTTTGCTTTAATTTGATGATATTGTTTCATCAACGGGGTTTCTTCGCTGGAAGTAGATTTCGCCAAATGAGTTAGATTTCGGAATTTAGCATCTAAATTAGGTTGAGTTAACCGAATATCAAAATTAACGGCAAAGGACTTTTCAACATGAATAAGAAACTTAAACTTTGGGAATTAAACAGGCTATCTCCGGAAGAATTTTCAAAACAAGAAAAGTTGCCTGTCGTGGTGGTGTTAGATGACATCAGGTCTTTCGAGAACGTTGGTTCCGTTTTTAGAACCTCAGACGCCTTTGGTATACAAGAGATAATTTTGTGTGGAATCACACCGATACCTCCTCACCGAGAAATTCATCGCACCGCATTGGGCGCCACAGAAACGGTTAATTGGAGCTATGCATCCAACGCCTTGGAGGCCATTCTGAAACTAAAAACAGCGGGGTATACAATTTATGCGCTAGAACAAGCCGAGAAAACCATACCGCTTCAGCACTTAAAAAACAGCATTGATTCGCGAATTGCACTCGTATTTGGCAACGAAGTGAACGGCGTCAATCAAGACGTGATTGACCACTGTGATGGTGTTATTGAAATCCCTCAGTTTGGAACTAAACACAGTTTAAATGTGAGTGTATGTGTTGGTGTGGTTTTGTGGGAGTGCGCCACCTTAATGAATCCTGCGCTAAAAGGGGATTAGCGATAAAATCCCATTTCTTTAATCATCCGTTCTACCATCTCCGGCACCATGTATTTTATGCTTTTCTGCTGTTTAATCAAAGCTCTAATTTGACTAGAAGATAATTCTAGGGCGGGCACATCTGATAAATACTCAATGTTTCCGTCCATTGACTTTTCGTCTTTGCTAACGGATTCATCCGCTTGAATACTTCGAGGATATACTAAGATTCTAAAATTAGAGAGAATAAATTCGGAGTTATACCAGGTTTTTATCCCCCTTAAATTATCTTCACCAACAATCAAAGAGAAGGTATGCTCAGGATTTTTTTCTCTTAAATGAGTAAGGGTAATGGCTGTATAGTTGGGTTGGGCGAGATGGAATTCAATGTCAGAAGCACGAAATTTTAAGTTGTCATAAATCGCATCTCTAACCATGTTTAACCGGTGATGATCCGCTAATAAATTTCCTTTTTTTTTGATGGGGTTATGCGGTGTAACTACAAACCAGATTTGATCTAAATCTGTTTCATTCATTATCCCTTCGGCCAACATAAGATGCCCTGTATGAATGGGGTTGAACGAACCAAAAAACAAGCCTATTTTCATGAGGATATAAACCGGGTTACTTGTGTTTTTGCGTCTGAAACTGCTTTTTCTAGGTCGTCATTGAGAATGCAAACATCGAATGATTCTGCTTGTGAAAGCTCCCAAGCCGACTTCTTAATTCTAAGGGCTATTCGTTCTTCGCTTTCTGTTTCTCTCGCGCGCAGTCTTTTTTCAAGAATCTCAACACTCGGTGGTTTTATAAAAACAGATAACGCATGTTCTTTGAATAACGCTTTCAAATTTAGGCCACCCACCACATCTACATCGAAAATAATCACTTTTCCTTCATCCCATAAGCGCTGAACTTCTCGCCTTAAGGTTCCATAATAATGATCGGTATATACTTCTTCCCATTCAATGAACTCTTGGTTTTCGATGGCTTTTTTAAAGCCCTCCACACCGAGAAAATAATAGTCTTTACCTTCTTGCTCCATCGGCCTCGCACTTCTAGAGCATGCTGAAATCGAGAATGCCAATGCCGGTATTTCTGTCATCAATCGGTGCACAATGGTTGTTTTTCCTGCACCGGATGGTGCAGAGACTATAATTGACTTTCCAAGGCGTAAGGGATTAGAGGACATTTTGAACTTGTTCTTTGATTTTCTCTAGGTGATTTTTCATTTCCACAATCATTCGCTGCATCATAGCATGATTACTTTTACTGCCCAGGGTGTTGATTTCTCTTCCCATTTCCTGTACTATAAAACCAAGTTTTTTTCCGCTTGATTCATTGGACGCCATGGTTTCTCTAAAATAAGTGATGTGACTTCTCAATCTGATTTTTTCCTCTGAAACATCAAGCTTATCCATATAAAACAAGAGCTCTTGCTCTACCCGACTTTGAATGTCTTGGTTGGCGATTTCTTTTACTGCCTGTTCTAATCGTGTTCTAGCCGACAATATCCGTTCTTTTTCAAAGGGCTCAAGTTGTGATACCAAGGTTTCAATTTGAAGTAATGAAGATTCTAAATCATCCATTAGGCTCTTGCCCTCTGTCTTTCTAAATCCTAGCGTTGATTGAATAGCCTCTCGTAATAAATTGAGTATAAACTCTTGTTCACCTGCCGAAATCTCATCCGAGGGTTGTTTAATTACACCGGGTAATGAGGTAAGAGTTCCAACCCATTCTGCGGGCTCAAGGGATTCCTCGCTTAGTAGGTGTTTAATGTCTGCAATATATGCTTTTGCAAGGGCAAAATCCACATTGCTGATTTTGGTGTTTGGGTTGTCTTCAAGGTATAACCCCACATCAATTTTACCGCGTTCTAAGGATTGCCCGATTTCAGTTCTAATAATTGATTCAATACTGCGGAAAGCAGAAGGAACTTTTACGGTTAGGTCTAAGCCTTTTCCATTTAATGAGCGGATTTCAATGGATCGCTTCTTTCCTTCAAACACCCCGCTACTTTTTCCAAAACCCGTCATTGACCACATACTACTTCTTTTTGTTCAAAGGTAGGAATTAGAATATATATGCTATTCATCCGCTTGGAGTAATTTTAACAATAAACGTTCTGTTTCTTCTTGCATCGAGGTATAAAAAACACCGGTGGCCGGGCCATCAAATCCCGAATTCACCTGGACAATTCGGCCTTTTTTATCAAGAAAAATAGTGGTCGGAAAAGAGAAAACGCCATTCAGCTGATTAAAAACAGCATGCGCATCCTTAGTAGAAGCGCCACCACCTAAGTATAGGGGATAAGTAAATCCCATTTTTTTGTGATATTTCTTCAACCGTGCAATGCAGTCTTTATCTGAGTTGCCATTTTCAAATCCAATTCCAATAAAACGAATGTCCTTAAAAGTGCTTTTTTGACTTAATTCAATGAAATATTTACTTTCATCCAGGCAATTCGGACACCACGTCCCCATAAGTTGAATTACGGTTGGTTTACCACGAAAGAACTCGGTGTCTAGGTTTTTTTCTTTTCCCCTGTTGGTTTTTACAGTAATATTCAATGCCGCTAAGGCTTCGGTCGGCCAGCTTATGGCGTTGGGTGGCGTCTGGGTGGCCTTTGGGTTTAGTACCGCGGTCCACGTTGCATGATATTTACTTCCTGAATAGAAGATTCCATGCATTACGGTAGAGTCATCTGCATCCCTTGTTGCTTCGAATAAAAAGGCATGCACCCCATCAAAGCAACTCAGCTTCATCTCCCCATTAAAAACTCCGCCAGATAAATACCGGTAATCGCCAGTTTCTGTGCGGAATGTTCCGACTATTTTACTGCCTTCTTGTTTAAATATACCAATTGCCTGTGCGTCGCCTTCGGAATCCGTAAAAATCACGTCATAGGTTCCTTCGAATTTCGGACCAATGAGGTCTAAGGGTAAATCAAATCGGGGATCTATACCTTCTGCAACGGGATAAAACATGAAGGGAAATGAAGTGGCATTCAATTTATTTAAATTGATCCATCGTCCGCTTAAGGTTTGCTTATGAAAGTTGATTTCCCCCGCAATTTCAGGGAATTCCATGTAAATAGTATCGTTTTTTTCTACTAAAAATCGTAATTCTATGCGTTCCTCACCATTATGTATCGAAAGTTTCGGTTGTTTACCCGCGGCATACGATATTTCAAAAGGTATCGCTCTTCGATCGTTTAGTTGCAGCACAGCATGATAACGAATTTCCGGATTTTCTTGGCCCCAACCAACCGAACTGACGAGCCAAGAATTAAAAACAAACAAAATTAAAATATGTACCTTTCCCATGTCTATGCAACCTTTATTCTTCAAAAATAGTCAATAGTCGCGAGCCCATGGAAGATGCGTTACTTGTGCAAGAATGTTTGAAAGGGAAACCAAGGGCTCAAAAAGCGTTGTTTGACAAGTTTGCTCCTAAAATGTTGGCTGTTTGTGCGCGGTATATGAAAGACCAAGCAGAAACAGAGGATGTATTTCAGATAGGCATGGTTAAGGTGTTTAATAAACTATCCGACTTTAAAGCGGAAGGTCCGCTCGAAGGGTGGATCCGAAGGATTATGGTAAATAGTTGTCTTGATCAACTCCGAAAGAATCAACGTTTCGTTACCGATAAAAACATAGATGATGTTTCGTATCGCATTGAGGTAAAAGAAGAAATCTCTTCGCAATTAATGGCAGAAGATTTGATTGCTTTGATTCAAAAAATGCCGGCTGGGTATCGTGTAGTTTTTAATTTGTTTGCCATCGAAGGGTATTCGCATCAAGAAATTGCTGAACAACTGAATATTTCCGAAAGCACATCAAAATCCCAATATTTAAGAGCTAGAGCTTACTTAAGACAACGTATAGAAGAAAGATAATATGGAAAAAGAGACCTTTGAATCGGTATTGAAAGAAAAACTAGGCAACCATGAATTGCCAGTAAATCCAGCGTTGTGGAAAAGTGTTTCCACACAAGCGGGCCTTTCTTCCGGAGGCGCCGGTCTTGGTTTTGGCGCTTGGATTGGTATTGCTTCGAGCTTAGTTGCCATCACGGCAGGATTGTTCTATTTTACGACTTCAAAAAAAGACGTTGCGAATGTATCAGCTAAGAAACAGGAGGTAAAAACTACCGTAAATGAACCTGTAAAAACAGATAAAAATGTTATAAACTCCAACGGAGGCACAGCGTATGCTCTTGTTGAACCAGATACTACCGAGCACATAATCTATTGTGGCTTTGGGACGGTTGTAGATGAAAAACCAATAGATATTCTTGATTTACCAACCCACGAACTCGTCTATTTACAAGAACAAACTTCAACAGAGCTTAGCACCCAAGGTCTTTCGGCTTTACAAAACACCCCAAATACCGAGCTGATTTCTAAAAAAGAAAACTCGATTGAACAAACACCAGAGAAACCTCAAGCTAAGGCCTTCGTAATGCCGAACGCCATTACTCCGAATGGGGATGGAATAAATGATGTGTTAACGTTAACTACTGAGGGATTAACAGATTTTAATGTGGTCGTTTTGGATGCGGCAAATAAACTTGTTTATTCCTCCACAGATCCCAACTTCAAATGGAATGGTTCTTTACTGAATGGTGATCCAGCTCCCGCGGGCACTTATCAGTATTATTTTACGGCTAAAGATGAAAATGGCACCTGGTGTAATCAGTTTTCTTCATTGACTCTCCTTAGATAGGTCTTTTTATTTCTTAGAATTATTGTATATTTGTCCCCTCATTATGAGGCCCCGGTGGCGGAACTGGTAGACGCGCTGGATTCAAAATCCTGTTCTTTCGGGAGTGCCGGTTCGATTCCGGCCCGGGGTACTAAAACCAGTGTTAGCACTGTAGCCGGAGACAACGGCTTTAAAATACTTTCTTATCTTCCTATTGATTTCGCTGTTGCCTTCTCCGCTCTCATTCATCTCCATTAATTGCTTTTTTAACGGTATTTTCTAACGGGTTATCCTACGCTTGGGCTATTAATATTACTTTTGATTGTGATGACAAAACAGGTGTATATAAATATTAAGGAATTGGTTCAGGTTAGACCCCCCTCCTTAGCTCCGCTCACAGGAATTGAATTTCAGCACGTCCCTTCAATACCTAATGCATTTTTGGTCATAGAGGATAACACGGTGATTGATTTTGGAAATATGGACTCTTTTGACAGCGCGTTATATCATGCCCATGACCTAATTGATCTGTCGGGCCGTTTTGTCTTACCCGCATTTTGTGATTCTCATACGCATGCCGTATTTGCTCGGCCGAGGGAGACAGAATTTGTGGATAAAATTAAAGGGTTAAGTTATCAAGAAATTGCAGCAAAGGGTGGTGGAATATTGAATAGTGCGCGACACGTGCAAGCACTTTCTGAGGATGAGCTGTTTGAAATTTCACTTCCTAGAGTACAAGAATTAATAGCTGCCGGAACAGGAGCGCTAGAGATTAAAAGCGGTTATGGACTCACGCTATCCGATGAATTAAAGATGTTGCGGGTGATTAAACGAATCAAAGCACATCTTGATATTCCAATTAAAACCACGTTTTTAGCTGCCCATGCCCTCCCCGAGGAGTATAAATCAAACAAACAAGGTTTTATGCAAGCGGTAGTGAATCAGTGGATTCCAAATGTAATATCGGAAGGTTTGGCAGATTATATCGATCTATTTTGTGAAACCGGCTATTTTGATGCGGTTGATATTGAATTAATTGCTCAAGCGATTCACGGTTCGCACTTGAAGTTAAAAGTTCATGTGAATCAATTCACTGCTATTGGGGGGATTGAAGAGGCGGTTAAAAATAATGCAATAACTGTAGATCACTTGGAAGTATTAGACACAAAAGATATCGTTGCTTTGAAATCAGGAAAAACCATCGCAACATTACTTCCAGCATGTTCATTCTATTTAAACATCCCATTTTCCCCCGCGAGGGATTTAATTAATGAGGGGATTCCTATTGCCTTGGCCAGTGACTTTAATCCCGGGTCATCACCTACGTCAAATTTGTTTTTTGTTTGGTCTTTAGCATGTATAAAAATGAAGTTAACCCCTGAAGAGTCCTATAATGCGTTGACGATTAATGCTGCTTTTGCGATGGGAGTAGAAGCGACGCATGGATCCATATTCAAAGGATATAAGGGTAAACTAATCGTTACAAACCCGGCCCCGTCCTTGGCATTTTTCCCCTATGCGTTTGCGACCAATCACATATATAATTTGATAAATTAACCAATGAAGTATTTCCACACCCTGCTTATTCTAGGAATAAGCCTAACCCTTTGTTCACAATCATATAACGTGAAAGGGAATTTATTGTGGGAAATAAGTACCCCAAATGGGATTTCATATTTGTTTGGTACGCTACACTCAAATGATAAAAGACTTTTTGAATTTCCCGATTCCGTTTATGAGTCGTTTTTAAGTTCCAAAAAACTTGCGGTTGAAGTAAATGTATTTGATTTATTCATGGATAAGGACCCGATACCTAACAGGTCCTTACTTTTACTGGATAAACGCGGTAAATTGTACACCTCTATTGAAGACCCGACCGTTACTTATTATGGGAACGAAGATGGAATGCCTCAGTTTATGGATGCGTGGTTTCAAGAAAAAGCGGAACTTCTTAATAAAGAAATAATTGCCTTAGAATCGATTGCTCAACAAACAAAAGCGATTGAAGAAATACCTTATGTTGAAAAGGAAAACAATATTTCTTTAGCCCTTTCTGATAAACAAGTCTTGCATGAACTTTACCTAGACGGCCGAATAGATCTTATTGATCGCCTGATAAAAGGCGGTTTATCGGGCAATAAAGAAGCATACATTAAGCTTATTGAAAACAGAAATGTCGCCATCGCGGCAAATATAGCGCGTTACTGTTTGGATGGCCCTGTATTTTTTGCTGTTGGCGCAGGGCACCTATATGGAGAGAAGGGCTTGTTAAGTCTTTTGCGCGAAAAAGGATATAAATTAAGGTCAATTCAACTGACTAAAGGGGATACCCCTTCTGCCTCGGAACAAAAAATAAAATCAATGCGTTCGTATGAGTTTTCGCGCGAACTTAGAAACTCATGGATTAAGTTTTCTATGCCCGGTCGTCCCAGAGAAACACAAAGCGAAACAGAAGCCGAAACGATTTTAACGTATAAAGAATTGGGGCAAGGCAACACCTATGAGGTTAGGTATTTTGAGCGCGACACAAGCCTTTCTTTATTGGAGTATTCTGAAATTCTAATCGCAAGCCCACCCCAAAGCCCCTATATTTTCGGAGTGTTAGATGACGGTACTGAATTTACTCAAGGGTTAAGTGATGCTTATCCTGAAGGATTAAAATGGACAAGGATATTAATAAATGAAACCTATGTATTAGTTGCAAGCTGCTCCGGAGGAAATAAATTTATGAACTCGGACCGACCGCGTCGCTTTTTCAATAATATACTCCTTGAATGAGTAAACCGTATTGTACGGAAAGGACCGTTATGCATTTGGATTTGTCTCGTTCCTGGTTGTACATTAATTTTTATTGGCCATATCTACTGATTTAATATGAAAACTTTTATTCAACAATGCGCTACAGAATTGGTAAAACTTCACGCCGACAGTGCAAGTTATGTGCTTGTTATACCATCAAAGCGCGCTAAGAAATATGTCTTAGAGGCCTTAGCTAAGGCATATAAAAAACCGATTTTTCTACCCACAGTTTATACCATTGAAGAGTTTACTTCACGTTGGAGTGACCCACCCATTATTGATAAAACAAGACAATTATTCTTATTATTTAAGGTGATTAAAGAAACCGAAAAGTTCCAAAACTTGTCGTTTGAGGAGTTTTTGAATTGGGGTCCAATGTTGATAGATGATTTTGAAGATATAAATCGGTATTTGCTTAATGCCAATCAAGTCTTTTTAAATTTAATCGCAATCAAAGAGTTGGAAAGTTGGAACCTTGAAGAATCTCAAGAGCTTTCGGAAAGCCAACGTAAGTTTATGGAGTTTTGGGATGAACTCCCAGCGATTCATCAGGCGTTTAACAAGGCCTTGAGTTCCCTAAATAAATCAACTTCTGGACAAGCACTTAAGCATCTTGCAGAACACACTACGGACTTAATTACAGAGGATAAACACTATTATTTTATAGGGTTTAATGCACTGTCGCTGGGTGAACTCACGGTGATTAATGCATTAAAACAGAGAAAACAAGCAACATATTGGGTAGATGCAGATGCCTATTATTTAAATAATCCCCTGCATGAAGCGGGAACTTTTATTCGAAAGAACATGTCCTTTTTTGGCTTAAAAGAGGCGCCTTTTACGAATAACAGCTTATTGGAAAAGGCAATGAATATACGTGTTGTCGCATGTTCTCAAATTACTGGACAAGTGAAGTTAGCCGCTACGGAATTGGCTAATAAAACAGAAGCTGTACTCAACGAAACATTGGTGCTTTTGGCCGATGAAACGCTTATTGTTCCCTTAATGAAAAATATCCCTTCAAGCGTTGAACGAGCAAACATAACCATTGGATTGCCTTTAAAACAAACATCCATAAAGTCCTTGATTGATTTACTCTTTTCAATTCAAGAAAATCATATTAGATTTAATACAAAGGCGGCATATTATAAAGATTTGATGCTTTTGTTTCAGCACCCATTAATATCGGTATGGTTAGACAAACCAACGATCAATAAGATTAATGAATGGGAGCGTAAAACGATACAACAAAATAAAGTGTTTCAGAATACGGAGCGCTTAGCATTCAATCCATTATTAGATGAACTAACGGCAATCGCGTTTACATCATGGAATTCAAATTATCAAGTTGGCATAACGTTAATGCAACAGTTGATGAGCCTATTAGAACAACAAATGCAGAAAGGATTTGAGTTAGAGCATCAACAAATAGTTGTTTTTCAAGAGGCGCTCGTAACCATGTCAGTACTCGCTTCAGAGGGTTTGCCACCAATGAATATTAAAACATTCAGAACGTTTTTTAATCAACATTGGAGCAAGAAAGCCATCGCATTTCATGGAAACCCAACACAAGGGCTTCAAATTATGGGGCTTCTTGAAAGTCGGATGTTAGATTTTAAACACTTAATTGTGCTTGGGATGAATGAGGGAATGCTTCCGCCAACCAACCCAATTGATTCAATTATTCCAATGGACCTACGTAGAGGTCTGGGATTGCCTACAGCCAGAGAGAAACAGGGGCTTTTTGCTCATCATTTTTATCGCTTATTGCATACCGCTGAAGATGTGATTATTACCTATGGAATATCCAATGATTCCTTAGGCTCATCGGAACCAAGCCGATATATAGCTCAACTTGAAATGGAATTAGCCCGTGTAAATGTAAATTGCTCCATTCAAAAACTCTTTTATACAACCGCTTTTCCGGAAAACAATGAATTTGATTCCGCCGTTGTTGTAAAACGCCCGCAAATTCATTTCTTACTTGAAAATTATTTTTCAAAATACATTTCAGCAAGTGCGATTGGCAAGTATTTAACTTGTCCACTTGACTTTTATTATAGGTATTTAGCGGAGTTTGGAGAAGAGGATTCTGTTGAGGAAGAGCTTGAAACTAGCAGCATGGGTAGATTTATACACAATACCCTAGAAAAGCTTTTCACCCCATTTGTTGAAGTAGATAAAC
>Ga0315904_10012959_pt1 | contig 10487 bp, 6 predicted proteins | sample LakEriMetagenome_6_FD_203529 | JGI IMG/M metagenome (GOLD analysis project Ga0315904, IMG submission 203529) | Freshwater fungal communities from buoy surface, Lake Erie, Ohio, United States - Buoy 12 MA120 | ecosystem: Environmental > Aquatic > Freshwater > Lake | place: USA: Lake Erie, Ohio... | reverse complement strand
CTACGTGACCGGATCTGAATCTGTTCAGAATCTTGGAACAAGGGTACGGGCGAATGCCCCGGTGTATGTATATATGCTGAACCTGAAGCAATTCCGTACGTCCGGAACATTTGTGCTTCCCACGGCAGCTATCCCGTACAACACGGAATACATCATCCCGTCCTACACGCCGACCTACCGCACCAACTTCAGCGGTACAGCGACCTACAGCCAGGGCCAGTTTACCATTATCGCGCTGGACGACAATACGCCCATTGAGATAATTCCACGGGTGCGCACCGCCAATGGTAAGACTGCCGGAACACCGTTCAATATCACACTGAACCGTGGTCAGGTTTATCAGGTACAAAGCCATATCAACGATGGCAGTACTGCCAACCCGCCGAACATGAACGGCGATCTCAGCGGTTCTATTGTACGGGTCCGCAATGCCTGCAAGCGCATCAACGTGCTATCCGGCGCGGAAAGCGTAATCCTGCCCGCCGCCAACTGCCAGGGGCGCGAGCACTTGCTTGCACAGATCTTCCCTACCAACGTTTGGGGAACCCGCTACTTCATCAGTCCTTTTGTCGGCTCGACCAACGGCCACATCTATCGCGTATTCCCTTTGCGCGATACCACAACCATCTTCGTAAACGGCACTTCTGTTGGCAATTTCAACCGAGGCGCTTGGTACCAGCAGAACGTTACTACCCAGGCCGCCCAGTGTATTACATCCAACAAACCGGTTATGGTAGTGCAGTACATGAAAGGCGAATCATGCAGCGGGCTGAGCGATGGTGACCCGATGATGGTGAACATTCCCGCGATGGACCAAACGGTCCGCAAAGCGGTGGTGGGTACCGCCAACACCAACAACCTCACCAACCATTACGTAAACATCATCGTAAACCAGAAGTTTACCAGCCGTGTAAGACTGAACGGCAACGCCATAGCCGCAGCGAGTTGGAGAACCGCCTGCAGCAACATGGCCTATGCCCAGATCAAACTGGCTTTTAACGGTGCCCATACCCTCGAATGCGACAGTGGATTCCAGGTGATGACTTACGGTTTCGGACAGTTCGAAAGCTATGGATACTATTCCGGTGCCAATTTTGAAGACTTGCGCTACGATTTGCAGGTGGTGCAGCCAAACCGCTGTCCCAGCTACCCGGTAACCTTCCGCGGTTCCGGCAGCAATGCGCTTGGATATACCTGGTACTTCGGCGACGGAGAATCGGATACCGGCCGCAGCGTAACCCACCGCTACGAATTGCCTGGCAGCTACACAGCCCGACTCGTCATTCGGATTCCCGGCATTTGCGGAGCATTTGACTCCGTTGTACGCACCCGTATCGTAGACGTATTCCCCGGCCCGGCTCCGCGCTTTGCAGACTCTATCCTCGTTTGCGACGACAGCCTCCGGGTCGTGCTCGATGGCGGTGCCAGCAACAAATTCATTTACCGCTGGCAAGACAGCAGCCGCAACCGCTTCCTGACAGCGCGCACCCCTGGCAAATACTGGATCCGCGTAACCGATACCTCCACCAGATGTACGGTCTTCGATTCGACCAGGATCGTCTTCGCCGATAAAGTGATCGCCCGGATAGGCAGCGACAGCACCCTGCCCTGCAACGGATTCAATTATTTCGCCCTCCGCGATTCATCACGTGTCACCCGCGATGCGATCAGTTCATACCGTTGGGTGGTGAAATTCCCCAAAGACTCCGTCTTTACGACCTCAAAAGTCCGCTTGAGTTTCGACACCACCGGCACCTATACCTATAAGTATTACATACGAACGGCCAAAGGTTGCCGCGACAGTACTAGCGGATCCCTGACGGTCTTCGAAAGGCCGGTGGCGAAATTCTCGGTCGACACCAACCGCAATTGCCAGGGTGTACCCTTCCGCTTCAGCGACAGCAGCACCAGCGTGCATGGCACTATCTCCCAGTACACCTGGCGTTGGGGCGATGGTTCGCCTAACGGAACTGTGAAGAATCCACAGAAATCCTATAACCGCCACGACTCTTTCCCGATCAGGCAGATCATTGTAAGCAGCAACCGCTGCCGAGATACGGCTGATTCCTTCGTGAAGGTGATGCCCACGCCCCGGATGAGCTTCTCGCGCAGCGATACAGCACTCTGCCAACGCGGCAACTCGTTCACATTCAAAAACACGAGCTCGATTCCGGCCGGTACCTATACGCACAGCTGGAGTTTCCACGACCAAAGCTATTTGTCGGTTTCAGAAGTTACCAAGGAGTATCCGGCAGCAGGTGTTTACCGCATGGCCATTTATGGCACATCAGACGCCGGTTGCAAAGACTCCTTCAAATCGCAGATACGCATCTGGCCGCATCCCACAGCGCGCATCCGGCTCAGTCCAAACGCCAATTGCATCAACGGAGGTGCTTTCCGCCTCCGCGACTCCAGCACCATCACCGGTGGCGTACTCCGCACGCGTACCTGGAACCTCGGCGACGGCAATACGGATACCAACGCACTCATTCCTGCCAAGCGCTACGCCTCGGCAGGCAGCTACACCGTGCGCCTGATCTCCATTTCTACCAGAAACTGCCGAGATACTACCAACACAACCCTGACAGTCCATCCGAAACCTTCGGCTGCTTTCAGCATAGACAACAACAGCCAGTGCCTGCGCTTCAACCGCTTTACCTTCTCACAGGCGGCAGGCTCACCCTATGTGGTACGCAACTGGACCTTCGGCGACGGCGGCTCAGACACGGGCCGCAGCGTTCAGCGCAGCTATGCCGATACCGGCCGCTACACCGTACGCATGATCGCACGCAACAGCTTCGGCTGCCGCGATACGTCGACGCAAACGGTAACCGTGAAGCCACGCCCGTCGGCCAACTTCCGCAGCAGTCCCGACAGCGCCTGTATCGGTACCAATTTCGTATTCACCAATACCAGCACCTTCCCCACCGGTACCATATTCAGCTACAGCTGGACCTTGGGCGATGGCGGAACCAGCACCCAAAACAATGCAAGCCGCCAATACGCAACCTTCGGCCGTTACCCGGTACGTCTGGTAGCCGTCGGCGCCAATGCCTGCAACGATACCATTACCAAGTTTGTGCGCGTCTATCCGAAACCCCGCGCGGCCTACAGCGTGAACGACAGTACCCAGTGCTTCGACGGACATAGCTTCGTTTTCGCCAACAACTCCACCATCGCAGAAGGCACCATCACAACCTATGACTGGAACCTGGATGGCGGCATTACCAGCGGCCTCGCCACTCCGGCCAACCGCCAGTTCACTGCACCCGGAACGTACAGCACCAAGTTGCGAATCGCTTCGGCCTTCGGTTGCGAAGACTCCGCGCGCATGGGTCTGTACGTGTACCCCAGCCCGACCGTGACCCTGATTGGCGACACCGCCTGCAGTGGGGAAGAATTGTATTTCACCGGCAATGCCACGGTTAGCCCGGGCAATATCCAGCGCTATGAATGGGATTTTGGCGACGGTGGCACCTCCACCCAGCAAAACCCTGTCCACACCTATACCTCCAGCGGAACTTTCACGCTCCGCCTTCGTGCCTTCACCGATCAGGGATGCGATGCCACCATCAACGTGCCAGGTGCCGCTGTATCGCTTGTTCGCCCCAAAGCCAATTTCGTAAGCAACCACCTCGGTTCGCGCGGATTTGAAAGCGATTATATCTTCACCGACCGCAGCACCGGAGCCGATCAATGGCTTTGGGATCTGGGCGATGGCAACACCTCTGCCGACCAGAATCCGAAGCATACCTACAACGATACCGGCCGCATGCGTGTAACCCAGTATGTAACCAACAGCGATGGCTGCTTCGATTCCACTTCGCAGTTCCTTTGGCTGAAGCCCGAACTGGCATGGTGGGTGCCGACCGCCTTCACGCCCAACCGCGATACCAAGAACGAAACCTGGGGTCCGGTGGCGCTGTATGGAACACTCAGCTACCACATGCAGCTCTTCAACCGTTGGGGTGAACTGATCTGGGACAACAAGAATCCGAATGCCGGATGGGATGGCACCTTCAATGGCAAGCCGGTCCCCGATGGCGTTTATGTGTGGCGCGTATGGCTGCGCTATATCGACGGCAGGTTCTATGCCTTCGATGGTACGGTAACCGTGTTGCGTTAACAACACTTCTACAGCATACCACAGAAAACCCGGTCAAGTTGGCCGGGTTTTTTTTATCTCTTCGGGGCCGATGAACCGGGTCCGGCAAGTCGGTTGGCTTGAAAACTACCCACGCCACTAGTCAGCGGCCACAGCGGTGAAATGAAGCAAAAAAAAGACCGGCACAGCGGCCGGTCTTTGGATTGATTTCTTTCTAAGGGGGTGATCAGCCGAGGTAGGCTTTGAGGATCTTGCTCTTGCTGCTCTTGCGAAGCCGGCGCAGGGCTTTTTCCTTGATCTGGCGCACGCGTTCGCGGGTGAGACCAACCTTTTCGCTGATGTCTTCCAGCGTGTGGGCCGGGCCGCCGTCGAGGCCGTAGTAATAACGAAGCACATCGCGCTCTTTATCGCTAAGGGTATTGATAACGCGGCTGATTTCCTTCTGCAGCGATTCGTTGATGAGCGGCGTGTCGGGATCGGGTTCGTCGTTCTGGTCAAGTACACCGAGGAGGGTATTGTCTTCACCCTCGGTAAGCGGTGCATCGATGCTCAGGTGACGGCCGGAAGAGCGCAGGGCGTTTTCCACTTCCGTTACCGGTATTTGCAGCATTTCAGCGATTTCCTCTGGCGTTGGTTCGCGTTCCAGTTCCTGCTCCAACTTCGATGCCGCCTGGGTGATGCGTCCTATGCTTCCTACTTTGTTCAAGGGAAGGCGCACAATACGGCTCTGGTCGGCCAAGGCCTGCAAAATGCTCTGGCGAATCCACCAAACAGCATACGAGATAAACTTAAAACCACGGGTTTCGTCGAAGCGCTTCGCTGCTTTGATCAGACCCAGGTTGCCTTCGTTGATCAGGTCGCCCAGTGTGAGACCCTGGTTCTGATACTGCTTGGAAACCGACACCACGAAGCGCAGGTTGGCATTCACCAGTTTTTCCAGGGCAGCCTGGTCGCCTTCACGGATGCGGCGGGCGAGTTCAACCTCCTCCTGCGCATCAATCATCGGCACTTTGGAAATTTCGTTCAGGTACTTGTCGAGCGATTTGTTCTCCCGGTTGGTGAACTGCTTGCTAATCTTAAGTTGTCTCATGAATGCGCCTGGGTATCTGCTTGTTTTTCGTTAGGAACACTGCGTATTGCAGGGAACTTGCAAAGTTAGTCCATTCGCGCACACTATGTGTCCGCAAAATTGGATTCCTTCGAATATCCTTGCTAAATGTGTGCAAATAACACCTGGACGACAGGGGTTGTTTGCGATTTTCAAGCCGTCTGGCCCATGTCGGTATGACAGGTGCTTTCACAAACCGGCCAGATCTGACAACGCAGCGGCTGGTTGCGAAGGAAGATGGCAGCGGAGCGCTTCGCCGCACACAAGCTCAACTACCGAGGTAGCGGGCGAGGTGATACACAGCATAGCTGCCGAGCCATGCCATGCCGGTAAGGATGCCGAGTTGGATGAGCGGCCATTTCCAGCCTCCCGTTTCGCGGCGAACTACAGCGATGGTACTCATGCACTGCAAAGCGAGGGCATAGAAGGCAATAAGGCTCAAGGCGAAGGGCATGCCATAACGCGCCTCGCCGGTTTCGGGAATGCGCTCGGCCTGCATCTTGTCGCGAATTGCGGAGAAATCGTCAGAACCAACGGCGTAAATTGTACTCATGGTGCCGACAAAAACCTCGCGTGCAGCAAAAGAGGTGATGAGCGCGATTCCGGTTTTCCAGTCAAATCCGAGCGGTGCTATCACCGGTTCGATGGCACGGCCCATTCTCCCGGCATAGCTTTCCTGCAAGGCTGCAGCTGCACCGGCGCGTTGTGCATTGCTGCTGTCTTCGCCGCGCTGCAGACTTTCAGAGCTGGCCTTCGCGGCGGCTTGTTGCATTGAATCGCCCGGCCCGTAACTGGCCAGCGCCCAGAGCACCACAGAAATCAACACGATGACCTTGCCGGCTTCCACCACAAACGACCGACTCTTCTGCCACATGGTCTGCAACACATTCATCGGCCGGGGCCATTGCCAGGCAGGCAGTTCCATGGCGAAACGGCTTTCTTCGGTCTTGTTGATGAAGAGCTTCAACACTGCGGCAAGGCTCAGTGCAAGGATGGCACCCGACATGTATACCACGGTCAGCAGCAAGCCCTGGGCATCGAACCAGCCCCATCGCATACCGTCGGGAATAGCCAACGGAATGAGCAGGGCATAAACGGGAATCCGTGCGCTGCAGCTCATCAATGGTGTAACGAGGATGGTGATCAGGCGGTCTTTGCGGGAGGGAATCGCGCGTGCGGCCATGATGCTGGGGATGGCACATGCCAAGCCTCCGGTGAGCGGGATAACCGATCGGCCGTTGAGCCCTGCTGCGCGCATGATGCGGTCGGTGATAAAAGCCGCACGGGGCATGTATCCACTGTCTTCGAGTACCGACAACAGCATGAATAGCAAGGCTATCTGCGGAATAAAGACAAGCACACCGGCCAGTCCGGGTAGAATGCCACCGGTAATCAGGTCGCTGAGCAAATGCTCCGGCAGCATGCCGTGTACCCATTCGGTAAGGCCGGTCATGCCGCTTTCGATCCATTCCATAGGTGCTTCTGCAAGGCTGAATACGGCCTGGAAAACGGTGTAGAGGATGGCGAAAAGCCCGATAAACCCAAGTACGGGATGGGTAAACACACGGTCGAACCAGCGGGCTACAAGTCTTCCGTTCTGCCCTTTGCGCACCAATGCGCGTGCCAATACGCCGCTCACGAAACGGGCGCGCTGGGCGGCATCGGCAATGCGTTTGGCCGGGTCGCTGATATCTTCCCGCTTGTTGCGCAGCGCTTCAATCAGCGCCGCACCTTTATAAGGCTGCGTCAAAGGAAGGGACGGAATATGCCCGTCACCCAGTGCAGCAGTTTTAGCCGCCAGCAGCTGCAGGGCTTTTTCATCGCCCGGCGGAAGCGGAACCACAAGCACACCGAGTTCGGCGGAGAGGGCAGCGGTATCAATCTGTAAACCGTGCGCTGCGGCCATGTCGGTCATGGTCAGCGCCAGGAGCATCGGAATTCCGAGTGCGGCGAGCTCGGTAAAAAAGAGCAGGTGGCGTTCGAGGTTGCTGGCATCGGCCACATAAACGATGGCGTCCGGCCATTGCTTTACATCGGTAAAAGCGTTCAGCACCTGCGATTCGTCTTCCGAAACTGCCTGAAAACCGTAAGCACCGGGCAGATCGGTTAGCGTGCAGGCGGTGCCATCCGGAAGGTTCCAGATACCGCTGCGTTTTTCAACGGTAGTGCCAGGTAAGTTGCTCGTCTTTTGGCGCAGTCCGGTTAGCCGGTTGAAGAGCGTACTTTTCCCCGCATTCGGGTTACCGGCGAGGAAGACATGCTTTACGCCCATGGTTTGTCGCTTGTCTTTTCCACTTCAACTAAGGCTGCTTCATTACGGCGCAGTGCGAGCACAAAACTGCCTGAAATCTGATACGCCGCAGGGTCACCCAAGGGAGCTGTCAATACCTTTTCAATAGTAACACCCGGCAGACAGCCCATTTCAGCGAGTTTAGCAGCTGCCGGATCGTCGGCAAGGCCGATAATACGCGCAGTTTCTCCTTTCTTCAGGGTATCGGCCGTCATAGCAGAACTGCAAAGGTAGCCGCTCCATATAACTTCCTAATGCAACTATGCGTGCTTTCCCTTCATACAGATAAAAAAGCTGCATGGAGAAGTGTTGCTTTTACACTTCATAGACTGAACTCTTGTTACATTCGCGATACGGAATACAAATCTTTTATGGCAGTACAAACTTTGGCCGACTATCAGGCGCGGAACGAATCACCCGAAGTTGTTTTCTGGGTAGGATGCGCGGGAAGTTTTGACGAAAGAGCCCAACGCGTGTCGCGTGCATTTGCATCTATACTTGACGCTGCAGGTGTACAATATGCCATCCTCGGCACAGAGGAAAGCTGTACCGGTGATCCGGCCAAACGCGCAGGCAACGAATTCCTCTTCCAGATGATGGCCATGAGCAATATACAGATGCTGAACGCCTACGACGTGAAGAAGATCGTTACCACCTGCCCGCATTGCTTCAACACACTGCGCAACGAATACCCTTCGCTCGGTGGTAATTATGAAGTAATTCACCATACACAGTTCATCAACGGCTTGCTCGACAGCGGCCGTTTGGCGATCGAAGGCGGAGCGTTCAAAGGGAAGAAAATTGTTTACCACGATAGCTGTTACCTGGGCAGAGCCAATGGCATTTACGAAGCGCCCCGCATGGTGATTGAACGCCTGGATGCTGACCTGCAGGAAATGAAGCGCTGCCGGACCAACGGACTATGTTGCGGCGCCGGCGGAGCGCAGATGTTCAAGGAAGCGGAAGAAGGAAACAAGGAAATTAATATCGAACGCAGCGAAGAAGCGCTTGCTGAAAATCCGGATATAATTGCAGTAAATTGCCCCTTCTGCATGACCATGCTCCGCGACGGTGTAAAGCATGCAGAGAAGGAAGAACAAGTAGAAGTGCTCGACATCGCCGAGCTTGTAGCCAAAGCCCAACAAGGATGAACCGCCTGATGCACCTCCCCGGCCATGCGCGCATTTGGATCTTCCAGGCAGACCGCGAATTGCAGCCTGCCGAGGAACAAGCACTGGCAGAAGAACTGCTCACCTTTCAGCAAAGCTGGAAAACGCACGGAAGCCCGCTCAATGCCGGTGTGGCCATCCTCTTCAGCACCTTTGCCATTGTGGCGGTAGACGAAAAAGTACAGGCCCCATCCGGTTGTAGCATCGACAAAGCCTTCCGCTTGCTGCAGGATTTCGGTCAGAAGCACAATCTCAACTTCTTCGACCGCATGCGCGTTGCCTGGCAAAAAGACGAACAGGTTCTTTCTGCTTCCAAAGACGAAGTAAAAGCCATGTTGGCCGCCGGTTCCTTGTCTGCCGACACCCTTTATTTCGACAACCGCATCCAATTGCTCTCTCAATTGGAGTCTGACTGGCTGCAGCCCATGAACAGCGGCTGGTTCAGCGGAGGCATCATTGCCTGATTTCATGCAACGCAAACCCCTCCTGACGCTTTTCGTCACTATTTTTATTGACCTGCTCGGTTTCGGCATCATCATCCCGATCCTGCCGGTTTTTGCCAAGAAACTGGCTGTCGATTCGGGCATACCTATTTCGCCTGATGTGGCCGTGGGCTGGGTCGCCGCGAGCTTCAGCCTGATGCAATTCATCTTTGCCCCGCTCTGGGGTTCGGTGAGCGACCGCATCGGGCGCAGGCCCATCATTCTCGGCAGCATCCTCGCCACGGCGCTGGGATATCTGCTCCTGCTCTTTTCTGATACGCTCGTCTTACTGCTGCTGGCCCGCATAGTGGCAGGGATTGGCAGCGCGAACATTGCGGCCGCCCAGGCCTACATCGCCGATATCACCCCACCGCACGAAAGGGCCAAGCGCATGGGTCTGATTGGTGCTGCCTTCGGACTCGGCTTCGTTTTCGGACCACCGCTTGGCGGCGCATTGTATCACCAGGGCGGTATGGATGCCATCGCCTGGTTTACCGCCGCGCTGTGCATTATCAATTTCATCATGGCCTGGTTCGCCTTGCCTGAATCGCTTAAGACCGGATCAGGCAAAAGGGCCGTATTCAGCAATCCGCTCAAAGGTATCCTGCGGTCCTTTGGAACGCATATCACCGGCGAACTCTTTGCCATCTTTTTCCTTTTCGTCATTGCCTTCAGCATGATGCAAACGAATGCTTCGCTGTTGTGGACCGAGAAGTACGGGATTTCTGAGAAAGCCAACGGAGGTTTGTTCGGCTATATCGGCATCTGCAGCGCCTTGGTACAGGGCTTGCTGATTGGCTGGTTCAGCAAACGCATCGGTGAGAAGAAGATGCTGGTTTGGGGCATTCTGCTCATGGCCGTAGGTCTGACGGGCATTCCCTTTCCGCCACGAGACTTGTTCTATCCGATGACAGCCGTATTTCTGCTGGGAATCGTGGTGGCGAATGGCCTGATGAATCCGGCGATCAATGCCCTGGTTTCCGTACACACGCCCGCTGAGAGTCAGGGAACGGTACTCGGTGCCTTGCAAAGCACCGGAGCGCTGGCCCGGGGAATCGGACCGGTATTGGCGGGCTATCTATACAGCGTAGATTACCACATTCCATATATCAGCAGTGGCTTACTGATGTTGCTGGCTTTTGTTTTGGCTTTGCGCCTCTTGCGCGGGAAATTATCCGATTACATATCACTGCACCACCGCAATCAGGGAACAGGATCGTAGCCGCTGCCGCCCCAGGGATGGCAGCGCGTAAAACGGCGAACGGACAGGATGAGTCCGCGCCAGGGCCCGTGTTTTTTCAAGGCTTCAACTGCATATTGCGAACACGTGGGC
>Ga0315904_10012957_pt1 | contig 10488 bp, 7 predicted proteins | sample LakEriMetagenome_6_FD_203529 | JGI IMG/M metagenome (GOLD analysis project Ga0315904, IMG submission 203529) | Freshwater fungal communities from buoy surface, Lake Erie, Ohio, United States - Buoy 12 MA120 | ecosystem: Environmental > Aquatic > Freshwater > Lake | place: USA: Lake Erie, Ohio... | reverse complement strand
ATACTCCAATGCATGAACAAGTCCAACGCCGCTATTGGAAAAAGCCATGCCTGCCAACATGGCTGCGTATGCCATGCCGTCTCTCGCATCGCGATCGGATGGCGTCTCTACCGCACGTACTAAACAACGTTGGATATTTCGAATCGCTTCTAAAGCAAGCATCGAAGTGAAGGAATAGCTTCCTTCGTAAGCGCGCGGTTCGTAAACGGTAGGTCCGTTTTCGTTGTCGGCAGTAATGTTCATTTGCTCATTCGGTCTATTGGTCAACGCTTCGATCGCATGTACGAGTGCATCGATGCCACTGTGTGCGGTGACTTTGGCAGGGCAAGAATCGGTAAGGCTCGAGTCGATCAGAGCCAATGTTGGCCTAAGGAATGGACTAAGGGTACTTACTTTGACTTGTGCAATTGTGTCCGTTAGCACTGCGGAATGGGATACTTCGCTTCCGGTTCCTGCTGTGGTTGGAATGGCGATGAGAGGCATTATCGGGCCTGGAACTTTACCAAATCCAAAGAAGTCGCGAGCTCGCCCGCCGTGCGTCAAAACGACTGCAACAATCTTTGCGATATCCAAATTGCTTCCACCACCGATACCAATCACGGAATCAGCATCGCTCACGCGTGCGACTTCGATTGCAGATTCTGCTACTTCGAGCGAAGGTTCAGGCTCGCCGCCAGAGAAAACAGAACACCCTTTCGCCACGCTGCGAACAGTCGTTATGGCTTTTTGTACTTGCGGCAGCGATTCGATCGTCGAATCCATCACGATAACAGGGCGTTGCAATCTACGGTTGACGACTTCGCTTGCCAGGGTATTCAAGCTTCCACGGCCGAAGCGAATCGAGCTTGACGTTGCGAATTGCCAAAAATGGTTCATAGGTTGCCACTCGGTATGCTTGCAGGACGCGCCAAAAACTCCCTGCCTGTAAGCATAGGCGATGCAGTCACCCAGGATAAGCCTCGAGACTCAAAGATCGTCAAAAGGGAGAGTGCCAAAACGCATCGGATAGAAAAAGAATGTGGAAACAAAAAAACTGAACAATCGTTTGGGATGACGGGAGAAGGATCTCGAACTCTTTCACGCTGAGGTAGGTCGGCCTACTTACTTGAGCAGTTCCACCATCGCTTGACCCATGGCTTCGCCGATCTGCATATACGTTTCCGCATTGCCATTATAATGGCTATTTCCGCTGCCACCTTTCGATAATGGGTGGGAGTAGACCGTAGCTACATTGCCATTGAACTCAGGATACTTGCCAGTTGTACCGTCCACCGCAAGTTGAGCTTCGAGTACCTTCCCACCATTGCCGCTGCTACCCTTCGTGGCCTCGCCCAAAGTTGCCAGGACGAACTTTGCGTTGGGCGAAGCGAAGTCCTTGCGAAGTTGTTTGATGAAGTGGACGAGATTTTCTTCGTACTTGCTCGCATGCGCGGCGTTGCCACAGTCCTTTTCGCCTTGCCAAAAAAAGAAGCCTGCGACTTCGAACTTCGTTGCACCTGGATAGTAGGTACTGATGTCGGCCAGGACCTTCTTCGCATCTGCGGTATCGTCGTCGTATTGCTTTCCGGCATACCACTCTATGGGCTTGCCATTTTTATCCAACCATGGTGGTGGCTCCGTTGCTTTGCCTTTGGTTTCGTCCATCGCCCAGGAATCCGGTCGTTCCTTGTAGGCAGGATACACTTTCCCCTCGAAAACATACCGCTCACTACCCGGCGGCAGAAGATCCCATCCCAGACTGCGGTTTCCTATGCAGCACTTGAGGATGATGACGGGAGCATCGACGGCATTTCCTAGAGGGTGACCAATCCCGTATTCCGGCCCCATTTTCCCCCCCTGAACAGTCATCCACTCATTGTTGAGCGGCCCCTTGCCGGACATGAAGCGCACAAAGCGAACATCCTTTCGCTCTATCCAAGCACCCGCGTCATCGACAAGGTAAGAATATAGATTCTTGGCCTTAACCGCATTTTCGAGCGACCCCTCGCCACCGGTAATCTTGCCAAGGCCAACCATGTTGGACTGCCCTAGCAAGAGGAAGATCTGAACTGGCTTCGTCATATCCGCCGGTTTTCCATCGGTTTTGGGTATTTGCACAGTCGGTTCGGTTGCAGAGATCGAAGTGCTGAAAGCGAGCACCAGCGTAGCGACGGCAAGTGAGGTGAAAGTCGGGGGGATCATCATGGAGTGCGGCTTCTCAGGGAGGTGAATGAAATGACCTATCAGTTGACATTCAAAGCAAAGTGGCGCGGACCTATTGTATCACCCTGGAAGTGAATATTAACTTAGGACAGTCACAAAATGCTTGTCGTTTCATTCTTGGCTCGACGTAGCGGCTTGGGTAGACTCGCCATTGCAGGAATAGAACTAGTCCTTTGTTTATCGAATCATTATGGCAACAGAGAACTACTTACGCTGTGTATTGGCAGTCGTCATCGTTTTAACGATCGCGGTCACGGGCTATCATCGATTCAAGGCATCTCAATCGCGAGAAAAGATCTCTCGCAAAGATGAAGGGCTTTTGTTTGCATTTCTCCTCCGAACAACAGGACTCCTCCTGTTTGGTGTCACCGGTACCTATTTGGTTTCCCCCGCATCGGTTCAATGGGCGACGATTGCCATACCGATCTCCATTCGGTGGTTTGGAGCATTTTCGGGGCTCTTCAGTTCCTTTCTGATGTATTGGACTCTCAGTAGCTTAGGAAGAAACTTGACAGATACCGTTGTGACACGAGCGAATGCAACGCTCGTCACACAGGGCCCTTACCGATGGGTGAGACACCCGTTCTATTTCACGACTGCTTTGGTGATGATTTCCGTGACACTGCTCACTGCGAATTGGCTAATCGGCATTTGCTCCGCTGCTGTACTTGGGATGCTAGCCATTCGAACACCCAAAGAGGAGCAAGCTCTTATTGATCGATTCGGGCAAGAGTATATCGATTATATGAAAGTGACTGGCCGGTTCTTTCCTCGGTTTAGATAAGTTCAGGTATCGGTTTACCTCGATCGACGATAGGTGTGGGGCGACCATTGAAATCTTGTATTAAGACCTTGGAGGAATCGATACCAAGATGGTGATAGAGGGTCGCTAGAAAATCGCCGGGGCCACAACGACGCTCGATGGAATCTTCGCCTCGCTTGTCCGTGGCTCCGACCACTTGTCCAACTCGCATTCCACCACCTGACCAGATGTTGGTAAAACCGCGAACCCAATGATCGCGGCCTGGTTGTTTGGTCCCCGCCGGTGCGCTCCCATCTCCCGCCCCGGTGCTCGGTTCATAAGAGATCTTTGGAGTTCTACCAAACTCTCCAGTGACACAGACCAAAATTCGTTCATCCAATCCACGCTCGTAGATATCTTCGATCAACGCTGCCACTGCTTGGTCGTAGGCCGCTGCTCGAAATTGAAGAGCCTCGAAGACGTTATGGTTAACGGCGTGATCGTCCCAATTATGGACGCGTCCACATAGTTTTCCATTGAGACTAGTGGTGATGATATCCACTCCGGCTTCTGCCAATCGACGAGCCATCAATAGCTGCTGTCCCCAACTATTGCGACCGTATCGATCCCGAGTTGCATCGTCTTCGAGGGTTAGGTCAAATGCACGCTTGGTCTCAGGATTGGTTAACAAGGATAACGCTTGAGATTCGAACTGATCCAATGCTCCGAGTTCCCCGCTACGGTCAAAAGCGCGATCAAGCGTGTCTAGCTTTTGGCGCAAATTGACCTTTCGCTGAATACGTCCGACTTCACCTTGATCCGTCAAACCGAGATTGGGTACCACAAAATTGGGTGCGCTAGGATCCCCCGTAATACTAAATGGTGAATATGCATCCCCGAGGTAAGCGGGGCCGTTGTATTCGGTTGGTGGATTGATACCAATGTAACCTGGTAGCGCTCGCGAGTCTCCACGTTTTTGGCTCAATAGATAATGTGCAATGGACATCCAGTCAGGGTATTTGGGTGCAGGCTTGTCACGAGTGTCAGGATCGCCCGACAGCAACTGCATTGAACCGGCGGGGTGCCCGGGAGCGTGTTGATACATGGATCGTAGCACCACCAATTTGTCCGCGATCGCGGCTTGGCGTGGAATCAACTCAGTGAATTGAACGCCTGGCAACTTCGTTGCGATTTGGTTAAATGGACCGCGATACTCACTGCTTGCCAAAGGTTTAGGGTCGTAGGTATCGATGTGGGAGCATCCGCCAGGTTGCCAGACCATGATGATCGACTTGCCCGAGCGACTCGTGAGATTCTCCCCTGCTAACGTCCTCAATCGAAGAAGACCAGGCAATGTTAATCCCGTTGCTCCCGCTAATCCAAACTTCAGAAACGAGCGCCTTTCCAGCGGACAGGTTATCATGGGACCTGGACAAGGAGCGTTATGGGTAGTTGCATGACGAAGAGTTCTCTTGTTCATTTCTTTTCCTCGGCTGGCAATACTTCTAGAGTGAATGGTCGGGTAACGACAATATCCGCGATATCTTGTGGCCGCGAGCGAGCTGTGGCCAACTTCAGCTCATTGTCTGCCGCAGATAATGCCGACTCGGCCGCTTTCAATTCTTGTTCGAGCGAAACAAGCGACGTAGCGTTTGTTTGCTGTCCGCTAGTCTTCAGACTCTTTATTTGTTGCTGGAGTTGTTCCACTCTGGAGACAATCGATTGCTTTACTTCTTCTGCGCGAGTTAGTGCACCAGGATAGTCTCGATACTTAGCCACGGCAGCTCCGTAAAAGGCGAGCGTGTAGACTCCAGGCGCAACGTTCAACTTTGCCAAATCAAGCTTTGCCTCGGCCCGATTCTCCTGAAGCGGTATTTCAAAACGCGCATTACTTTGAAAACCATGTCCGAGCGTATGGAGTGTTAAGACGGAGCCTGAAAATTCGCATCGTCGTTCTAGCTGCAGCGGGATGGTCACTGTTGATTTCGCAACCGCCCGAAAACGAGAATCGTCCAATGGTTCAGACATCGACCGAATCGAGATGGTATTCAGTTCACTATTCGTTACCGATACGGGAACAACCTGAGATAGCCTCGGTCTCGGAAACTCTTGCCAATGATCACGGATAGGCCAAGCCATGGAGGCTATCTGGCATCTACGCGTTTCTGTCCTTCCTGATACCGTAGCATGGCCGACGATGCTGATAAACCCAAGTCCCTTCGGTGCTTGATCCGTTGCAGTCAGAAGTACCGTCCCCGATGTCTGCCCTGCGGGTATATCAATTGTCGAAGCAATGACGCCATCGGGTAAACCGATAACCTCGAGTCGAATCGGTTCCTGGAAATCATCGCGACGAAACGCCCCGATTTCCATTGCAATCGTTGTTCCAGGCCTTAGCGCTAGTGGCTTCGAAAGCGCATTGCGATCGCCATTTCGCAATTCCATGTGTTTGACCCAACCTGTAAGTGCAAAGTCGGCTGTTGCAGGTCGAATCATCAGTTGATACGTGTTATTTGGATTGTCGCGTGTTCCTCCGAAAAGGTCGTTCAACTGCAAGCGGTATAAGCCGTCTGATGGAATATCCAGTTTGCCGATCAAGTCGGTCGAGCCACCGTTGACGGGTGGACCATCGTATGCATAGCTATTACTGGAGACTTTCATTGGTGATGCAATATCTTTCAGTTCCAAAACATCCTCCCAATTCTTTCCCGAATCGCTCTGAACCGCTCGCTGCACCAAAGCAGCAGGGCCAGTAGCAACTCCCAGTCGATGGGAGGCGATTTCAATCCACCACTGCTGACCTTTGGACGCTTGAAACTCATAGCAATCGACATCGGCAGCGGGATAGAATGAGCCACTTAATTGGTATGGTAAAGTAATTCTTTGTGCCTGTTTAGAATCGTTAGGCTCTGCTTCAGATTTTGAGAGAGTGCTGTCGAATCCGTAGGGAGGCCATGAGTACTGGCCAACGTGTCTTGTTGAGGCCGCTACATGGCCGACCGTCTCGCCAGCCGCCTTCTGTAGACTTAGTCGATAGAAGAATTCGGGGCCGCCTCGAAAAGTTAAATCATGCACTTGGATGAAGTACTCACCATCGTGCTCGACTTGATAGTCGATGCCGCTATCCAGTCGGTCGGTGGCGAGCACTCGTCCACTAGAATTGGTGAAGATCAAAACCGGGTCGAGTTTCGAATCGATACCACGGCTGGCGCAATGGATTCGAAATTTCTCACCGGCAGTGGCTGAGAAGCGATAGTAGTTCATTCCACGCGCCACCATTGTCGCGTTGGTGGTGCTCCCAATTTTTAGCGGGTGCGCATCCTTTATCGAAGAACTTGGCGCCGTTTGCAAGAACTCGGGAATCGTGCCGATGGAAAACACACGGCTGGAAGAAACACCAAGACGGGCTATAGCGTAGGCTTCCACAATTCCCGGCGCGATGTCTGGTGGAATTGTGATTCGATACCGCTTAGGAATAATTGCGTGTTTGTCGTCCAGAACTGGCTTGGCGATAATGCGTGATTCGGAAAAAATCAGCCCTTCCACCTCATCGAGGTTCTCTCCTGAGATGCTAACTTCAACAGTTGTGCCAACTTGGGCCCCCATGGGGACGATAGTAAGCAGTCGCGGTGAGGGAAGACATACCGATTGCGACCTGGCGATCGAGGGATCGAGTGCTATCACCGCGATGCTGAGCATTAGCAGAAGAACCTGGATTCTTCTAGGATGAGTTATAGGATGTAACGTGTTCATAGATCTATCATTCACCTTTGCATCCACTCTCTGAGGTTGGTTCCACATGCAAACTCAGTGGTTGAAAAGAAATTCTTTCGAATTGATAATGGCCCAAAGTACATCTTCGAATTCCTGTTTGCTGGATTTTTCAGAGGTAATGAATTGGCGCACCGTTTCAATTTCTGCGGAACTAGGTTTCCGACAGTAGGCGGATTGGTAAAGCAGCTCCAAACGCGTCGAAAGTTCATCTGTGCTTTGTGCCAATCGATCCGCAAACCCACCGCTCGTGGCTAATTTTGCTTTCAGGTCTGCTGCATTGAGCAAGTGTAGACTCTGTGCCAAGTTGGCGGATTGAACACGTTCGCACTCACAGACGCTAGAGTTCTCCGGGCGACCAAATACTTTCAGGAAAGGTACAGCTCGATTGTAACTATTGTCGGGCAACGCGATGGCTCGTGTTCCTGCTGGTAGATTCGCAAAACTAGTTTGAGCACCCACAAGCTTATCGATGGAATCGAGTAGTACTTCGGCGGTCAGCCGACGTGGATAAAACCTTGAATAGTTTTGAGAGTCGACGATGTTCTTCTCGTTGGGTGTCGAGCTAAGCTGGTAAGCCTGCGAGAGAACAATCATCTTCGTCAGCGCCCGTAGATCAAAGCCACTGGATACAAAGTGCTTTTCCAAAGCGGCCAAGAGCTCTGGGTTACTCGGCGGATTCGTGTCGCGAATATCGTCTTCGGGTTCGATGAGGCCCACATGAAAAAAATGTTTCCAATAACGATTCACTAAGGCTCGTGCGAAGAATGGATTGTCTGGGGCTCGCATCCAATTGGCCAGCTTTAAGCGTGGGTCCTCGCTGGGTTCGATGTTGCCCAGGTCGGTTCCTAAGGCTTTGGGACGTAACTGTTGTCCACTGCGAACATTGATCGCTTCAGCGACGCCTCGTTGATGAAATATCATGTCTTCATTCTGGACGCCAGTCGGCTTGCGGCCAACGCGAGAGAAGCATGCTGCTAGCGCGTAGTAGTCATCTTGGCTCCAACGTTCGAATGGATGATGATGGCATTGGGCACATTGCAATCGCACACCCAAAAATAGCTGCGAGATATCCTCTAGTTGCTCCTTGGGTGTTTTCACTCGTTTGTACCACGCGACCGCTGGATTGGTTGTGATCGTCCCTGTCGCGGCCAACAGTTGCTTCACCATTTGGTCGTAAGGCGTGCCAGATTGTAAGTTGTCACGGACCCAAGCGTGAAACGCGAAATTGGCGGCCATATCATTGGTGTCATCGCGACGATTTTTAAGAAGACTGGTCCATTTGTTAGCAAAGTAGTCTGCATAGTCCGGATGAAACAATAGTTCGTCAACCAACTGGGCTCGGCGATGCTCGCTCGAAGCTTGCCAAAAGCGTTCTCGTTCGTCGTTGCTCGGTAATCGACCGGTTAAGTCGATCGTAACTCTGCGCAAAAAGGTGGCATCATCACAAGGCAAGGAAGGCGGAATGCCCAGACGCTGAAGGTTTGCAAAGATCTGTTGGTCAACGAGATTGTTGCTGGGTGGTAGATCGACTAGCGAAGGACCGAGAGGAACTGCTGGACGAAAGACAGCCACGTGCCCTTGATAACGTACCATGATCGCCGCGCTGCCTGGCAAGCTACCGCAGGTCACCAACCCTTGATCGTTGACCATGGCCAAAGCAGTATTGTTCGACTCGAATAGAGCAAGATCGGTTACGTTGCGATGGCTTCCATCGGTGTAACTAGCGACGACGGAGAGTTGCTGTTTCTGATTCGGTTGCAAAAGTTGTGCGTCGGGAAACACTTGGACGTGTTGTAATTTGATTTTGTCGGGAGGAGACGTTGGGGATGTAGCGACAACGGCTTGAGGAGATCTAGGACTGCCACAGCGAATCCACTCCACCAACAATCGATACTCGCGTGACTCGACTTTGAGTCTTGCACCACCTCCGTGAGGAGTTTCGCTTGTTGCTTTTCGCAGTAGTAAACTCATCTCCGGGGCGGCGGGGAAGATTCTTCGCCCTCGGCCTTGAGTGACAATTTGGAGATAGTCTTGATCTGGCTCAAAGCCGAGCAAACTCAATTCAAAGCCGTTTTGGCCGCCACCAGCTTTGGCATGACAGGTGCCCATGTTGCATCCCGCTTTAGTGAGGATGGGAACGATATCATTGTCGAAATCGATGTTGCCAGATTGTCGAATCGCTTCATGCCACGGTACTCCCGCTGCATCCATTGGTTCCTTCGCATCCGTGTTCGATAGACCGATAAACACGACTACGTAAATCAACAAACTGCAGCATCGGCGCAGATGCAGAGTTGTTAAACCGAACGGCAGAATGCTGATGGACAGCCCGTTTTGCATTTCGCAACAAGTAAGCTGTAGATGGCTAAGCATTGCATGCTATCTGGGTGGGAAGGTGGTGGTGGGAAACTCTATTGTAACCCAATGGCGACTCACTACCAACCAGCGAAGCCGCTGTCCAGCAAGTTAAGTGTTTTTCGTAGCCTAGGTAGCCGATTTGTTGCTGCGGATTCCTTTGGCAATTCAGCGAGTGACGGAATCGAGCACGGCGGATATACTTCTGTCTCCCGAACGTCAGAAATCTACTACTATTTAGCCAGATGATCCACATTGAATTCAACGGTGCCCCGAAAGAGATCGATGATGGGGCAACCGTTCTCGATTTGTTGACTCACGCCAAGATCGAATCCAGGTTTTGTGCTGTTGAACTGAATCTAGACATCGTTCCAAAATCCGACTACGCATCCCGGCTATTGCAAACGGGCGATAAAGTCGAGGTTGTTACTTTGGTAGGAGGAGGCTGAGTGGCCACTTCAAATACCTCGGATGACTCGCGATTAAAGATTGGGACGCATACACTGGCGAGCCGACTGATCGTAGGAACTGGCAAGTATGATACCAACGATTTGATGCGAGACTCGCTAGTAACCAGCGGCTCGGATTGTGTCACCGTCGCCGTTCGTCGCGAGAAATTGTATGACCGCGAAGGGAAAAATATTCTCGACTATATCGATTGGACCAAGTTCACTTTATTGCCGAACACTGCGGGTTGCTTCAATGCGACCGATGCGGTGCGTGTTGCACGACTCGGGCGCGAGATCTTGCGGGATTTGGAAAACCCAGGGTTTGATTGGGTCAAGCTTGAAGTGCTTGGCGATACGAAAACATTGTTACCAGATCCGATTGCAACTCTAGAGGCTTGCAAACGACTTGTGGATGACGGTTTCCAGGTTCTTTGCTACACCAATGACGATCCCATCATGGCGGTTCGATTAAAGGCAGCCGGAGCGACCAGTGTGATGCCTGCAGGATCTCCAATTGGCTCCGGCCAGGGGATTCTGAATCCGAATAATTTACGCATCATCTTGGAGTATCTCAAAGGAGACGATCCGGATTATCCTGTCATTATCGATGCGGGAGTCGGAACAGCCAGTGATGTAGCTGTCGCATTTGAGCTTGGTGCGGATGGAGTCTTGCTCAATACGGCAATTGCCCACGCTCGCGACCCAGTTGGAATGGCCGCTGCGATGAAGCATGCGTCGATCGCAGGTCGATTGGCCTATCGGTCGGGGCGCATTCCAAAACGATTATATGCAACCGCAAGCAGTCCAGAAGAAGGGCTCATTACCTCGCGTCCTTGGTAGGGGCGTGCTTCTCTCCGAGTCCTGCTATCCCAACCTATAGAGAAAATGGTCAACAATGCTTGAACACAAATTCGATCTCGTCGTGATTGGTACGGGCCCCGGCGGAGAAGGGGCCGCAATGCAGGC
>Ga0315904_10012954_pt1 | contig 10489 bp, 10 predicted proteins | sample LakEriMetagenome_6_FD_203529 | JGI IMG/M metagenome (GOLD analysis project Ga0315904, IMG submission 203529) | Freshwater fungal communities from buoy surface, Lake Erie, Ohio, United States - Buoy 12 MA120 | ecosystem: Environmental > Aquatic > Freshwater > Lake | place: USA: Lake Erie, Ohio... | reverse complement strand
GTAGCTGGGGAGATCAAGTTACGGGCTCAATTAATGAATTTTTTGGACTTGAGTCGCTGATCTTGAGCCATATGAAGCACTCCTTTAGAATGAAGATTATCAAAAATCCTCTCTTCTGGAGTGGTACTAAAAATCAGGTCAGTCCAAGCATTCAATCAGATTGACTATGAATAAAATCTAAAACGAGTTTATTAAACTGCTCGGGGTGGCTTCTTGAGTAAGCGTGCCCACCTTTTTCAAAAAGGGTTAATTGCGCATTAGGTATCAGAGCTGCCATCTCCTTAGAAAAGTACGTAGGGGTTAAAAGATCATCTTCAGCACAAAGCAATAATGTAGGGGCCTTTATTTTTCTAAGGTCAGCACTAATATCAAATTTCAAGATAGATTCAATCCGGCTTCCCATAATTTCTGGCGAACTTAATTCAAATTGAGCCGTTCTTGCTTCAACCGCCAACAGTTCATCATGATGTGCATTCGTAAATTCTGGCGGATAAAAAAGTAAAGAAGTTAATTTGGCATATACCTCGGGACCCATTACTTCTAAAATTTGTTTTCGCAGACCCCAAACCCGATGACGGTAATGATCGGCCTTATGAACGCTGGCATAAAGCACTAGACTAGCCAATCTTTCTGGGTAATGAATTGCAATCACTTGTCCAATTGCACCGCCCGTAGAGTGCCCCACAAAATGAACTTTTTTAATCTCCAATACATCAAGGAGACCAATAAAATCTGCTGCTAATTGCTCAATCGATTCCACCTTTAACGCAGAGCTTCCACCAGTGCCTCTTTGGTCGTAAGCTAGTACTTTATGTTCTTTAGCAAAATCGCCAATTTGAGGCTTCCAATACGAACGAGAGCCCCCCATTCCAGCAACGAGTGCAATCAGTATTTCACTTGAGTTCTCTATGCCATGCCATTCATATTCCTGAGTAATATTATTGGCATCAATGATTGGCATAAGGAACTAATTTCCTATATGCGCTGTCGAAGCAATCTCTATCAAAAACTCTGGCTTGACTAAATTGGCTTGAATGCAATAACGAGCTGGAGAAGGCTGAGGAAAATATTCCTTATAGATCTCATTCACCGCTGCGTAATCATCTAAAGACTTTAAAAATATCTGATTAAAAGCAATATCAGACATCGATCCACCCGCCTCTGTGACAACTAATTTAATACTTTCAAGGATATTACGAGTTTGGGCTTTCACATCACCAATGCCAACAATATTTCCTTGTGAATCTAATGACAACATGCCAGAAACATACAAAACATTTCCAGCTTTCGCCCCAGGTGAATATGGCGCTAAAGGAGGTGCTGAACCTTTAGGAATAATTGGTTTAAAGCTCATCATCTTCTCCTTGATAGCTTGTCTAAGTAGCATTAATCCACTTGGATGCTAGCATCTTTGACTAATTTGGTCCACCTTTTGATGTCCCCATCAAGGAATTTCACAAATTCGTCTGAAGGCAAGACAAAGGGCTCTGCGCCCATTTCAAAGAGTTGAGCCTTCACTTCATTCGTAGAGAGAATCTTGACTATTTCATCATTCAGACGTTTTGCAATCGGCATAGGCAAACCATTTGGTGCAAGAACACCAAACCATGAAGTCACTTCCGCACCCCGAATACCAAGCTCTGCAAGAGTGGGTACATTTGGTAGCGCGCGGGTTTGTTTACTGCCCGCAATCGCTAAAGCACGCAGTTTTCCTCCACGAATATGAGGCAATACTGTTGGAAGATTATCAAACATCATATTGACCCGACCCGAGATTAAGTCAGTCATTGCAAGTGGAGCGCCTTTATATGGAATATGAGTTAATTTGATTCCTGTAGATTGCTGAAACAACTCTCCAGCTAAATGGGGAATTGCACCAGTACCGCTACTAGCAAAAGTTAATGCATCTTTTTGATTTTTAGCAAGGGTTAGTAATTCCTGAACTGTGTTGGCCTGAATTCCAGGATTGACGACTAGGGCAACTGGGATTTGCGCAACCATCGTGATGGGTTGAAAGGCCTGTGGTGACTGATAGGATAGATTTTTATAGACTGCTGGGGCAATCGATTGTGTTGCTGCAGAACCTAGGAACAATGTATATCCATCAGGGTTAGCTTTTGCAACTACTGATGCCGCGATGGTGCCTCCAGCTCCAGTTCGATTTTCAACCACGATTGATTGATTCAAGGCTATAGAAAGCTTTTGAGAAACCATTCGTGCAAGTAGATCAGCAGAACCACCAGGCGGGAAGCCTGCAATCATAGTGATGGGCTTATTAGGATACGTTTGACCCATCACAGTAGAGATACTTAATGCCGAGCCGGCAAGGACAATACAAACTGTTTTGAGCAAGTTGGCGGAAAATATATTCATCTCAAACCTTCTTTATTGTTAGTCTCAAATAATAATAACTGAATTATTGTCAAAGAAATTCTTCAATAGTAGAAATTTTGATCTTAGCAAAGATAGGCACTATTGGGTAGCGCTCATTTTTACAAGCTCGCTTGTACAACATCAGTTATTTAAAGTAACAATCCAAAAAAAAACCATCTCGAAGGTTGGTATTTTTGCACTACCCGACACATAGTTAACACTTTATGTATGGCCTGCCCAGCACGATTCGAACGTGCGACCTACGCCTTAGAAGCTTTAAAAATGAGCTAAAACAACAAGTTAAACAATAGTTTTAATCTGTTGGGATCTGGTGTGGCATAGGCAACGAGAACCTTGGTTCGGAGTGGAATGCCATGGATGTCGGGTGGCATTGGCAGGCGGTCGAATGGTCAGGCGTCTAATTTGTCGGGTTAACCGACAAAATATGAGCTTAAATCACAAGACTTTTGGCAATATCGCCACCCTGCTGAGTGCTGCTTGTCGGTCCCATGCGAATTTCTGCGTTTTAAGCGTGACTTGTTACAGCTGCGCCGTCGGTTTTAGGAAGAAATCAATTGCCAACGCAACCACTGGCGGCTCGATGTGGTGCGGACCTCTGAATTCCATGGAGGTTACGTCATAACCTGCGGCCTTAAGTTTAGCTATGTGAGGACGCGCACTAGTTTCAATTGGTAGCTGCTCGTCTTCCAAACCGTGGGCGATGAAGATGCGGGGTGTACCATTTTGCTGAAGGACTGACATGAAGCCTGCGGAAAATGCGATCACGTGACTAACGACGTCGCCATTGGTCACGCCTACTGACAGCGCATAGCTGCCTCCGTCTGAAAACCCAGCAAATCCCAAGTGGGATGGATTGATAGAAAAACGTGATGCTACTTCGCGTAATGCTTTGTCCAGCCGCTCTAGGTCTGGACCGTTACCACCCACGACCAAGTCCCAAGTCGGAAATTGAGACTGCGGCAGCAGAAGCAAAAAGCCATGCTGATACGCATGGTCGATCACGAATGGCAGCACCTTGTCGGCGCTGCCACCGGCGCCATGAAACATCACTAGCAGAGCGACTGGAACTCCAGGCTGCAGGCCGTCCGGCACAATCAATACAGCGTCGCGCTCGCTAGCAATACCCAGGTCGTGACGACCAGCGGGCAAGGCTTGCTTGTCGGGTACAGTGCCGGATCGAAAACTGAGCCGGCCCAGCAGCGAATCTCCCAGGAAAGACGTGTCAAACGTTGTCATCTTAGACAGGTTTACCGATGCTGCGGAAAGCCGCGCATTGAGCAAAGGCCTCCTCACTGAGCAATAAATTCCTGCCCTTGCAAAACTTGAGCGTCAGCTTGAGTAACTCTTTGATATCGCGGCCGCTAGCATCTGCGTAGGTTATTACTAAGCGCTCAACTAGGTCGTCGGGCAGTTCGGTGTTGAACTGCTGCGCTAGTGATTTCCATAGTTGTTTCGCCTGCACTTGTGTCGGTGTCTCGAACTGGATGATGGCGATGCAGCGCGACAAAACGGCGTCATCAATGTCGGCTACGCGGTTGGTGGTCATAAACAGCAAGCCGTTGAAGTACTCAAGGGTACGCAAAAACTCAGCCACGATGGCGTTGTGCTGCAGATCGTTGTCGCGGCGGCGAATGTAGACATCGGCCTCGTCGAGCAACAGCACCGAATCCCAGCGCGCCGCGCGCCGCAGGATTTTCGAAAGGTTGGCTTCCACTGAGCTTGCCGTCACACCGAGTTGACCAGAATGTACGCGGTATAGTGGTTTCTCGACAACCTCGGCATAGACCTCTGCTGTCAGCGTCTTGCCTAAGCCAGGCGCGCCTTTGCAAAGGATGGTTGTGCCGCCCGACTTACCCTCGACGATGTCCTCCATTAGGAAGTTACGATCAGCGGTCAAGATATCAATCAGCTCGCGATGAGCATGCGGCAGAACCAGCTTGTCACGCAATTCTGGCTTGTAACGATACACTTCAACATTTTGCACATGCACCCATACGCTGCGGTGGTAATCCAAGTGGAATAGGTGTACATAGCAATGCTGGGGGATTCGTTCAAAACCCTCACTGATACCGCTGCTGCGCCAGAAGCTTGCATCGGCCGTGGTATCAAAGTGGCGTTCCAGCAGCTCTTCGTCATTGACGCAGCGGGCGGTTGTGCCTGCCTGCAACCGCATGCATTCGAGTTGTGGACGAGGCCCTTCGCTGGACATCCAGACTGCACCAGAAACAGTAAATTGCGCACCAAACTTCGGCTGCATCTGCATGAAACGCTTTAAGTGTGTCTCGTATTCATTTTTGAATTCCGCACATTCTTTAAAGTAACCATAACCTGTCATCAATTCGGGAATCGTGCAATCCAGAATGTCTTCAGCATAAAAGGTGATGCTGTTGGTCATGCCGGTGCGCCTTAGTCTCGGATCGTTAACCGGCCCCCGTTCTGCGGCCTGCAAGGTATTGGCCAGAAGGCCGATGATGACGTAAGGTGCGCCATCGACAGGCTGCACATGGCGCATAGAATGGACCAGCCAAGGCAGCAACACACCGTCCTTACCGAGCTTATAAAGCCAGCCATCGATCATGTCACGCGACAGCCAAGCGATCAGACCAGGGATCAGCATTTCCAAGCTGGGAATTTTTCGGGCAGCTGGCGCGGCGTGGATATTGTCCAGCGCCAACATTTGGAACATTAGCCCACGCTCGTTGGCCGTTTGGCACAGGCCGTAGAGTGTGTTAAGTGAGGTGGCGTCGAAAAGGTGGCTGGGCACCACACGTTTGCCTCGGGAAAGACCATACTCGCTCAGCCGCTTAGCAAGGAGTGAATCTTCATTGATCATTCCAAGTAGCGCATTGGCCAGGGTTTCTGGTATTTCGAATTCCATGTGTTCTTTTTACTCTTTTAATAAATCATAGAAAGCTAGGTCTGAAACATGCTTGACTGCAGTCAATGCGAGCCAAAATAGTGTCCATTTCGGGCGTGGCGTGCACCCGAAGATGACTTACGGCGGCGACTCTGGCTAAATTGCCAACCCGTTTTTGACCTTATCTTTCATGAGTTGACTCGCCTGCGTACAGAAGCAAATGCAGACAGTCTCCACCTTAGATGTCCATGTTTAACGACTGACCCCCTTTACTCGGCAGCCTATCAACTAGCGTTGCACAGCTAATATTGCTCTAAAAAATCTAGTATACGTTTGAACTTACACAGCATCAATATGCAGTAGGTAGCTGTATTGATAATCTTAAGCCCCCTTAGCTCCGATTTATCCTAATTCATTAAGTCGTCATAGATAGATACTAGATCATCGCTAAACAGCATTGGCTATGATCAACTCACAATTGCGTCAACGAAAATGTTAGGGAATATTCCAAATTAGTGGCCTGCCCAGCACGATTCGAACGTGCGACCTACGCCTTAGAAGCTTTAAAAATGATGTTAAACAACAGCAGAAACAATGGCATTAATGTGTTGGCTTTTGGTGTGGCATAGGCACCGAGAACCTTGGTGTTGGGTGGAATTGGGTGGATATGGCTTGGCATTGGCAGGCGGTTGAGTGGTCGGATGTGGAATTTGTCGGGTAAACCGACAAACTTGGAATGCGGACCTGTATCGATGATCTCTTAGGGAATAAAAAGCTACCTTAGGAGGCCTCTTTCTTTTCGTATGAGGCCAATTTTTCTTTCAGTTTTCGTTCTTCAACGAAGCGCTCAGTTTCATCGCGAATAATGGCTGCAATCGCCATAGGCTCATTCTGATCGTCAAAAATCATCGTGACTGAAAAGGCAATTGAAATAGATCTTCCATCTTTATGAACTGCTGGGACTCGCAACAAGGTATTGCCATACTTCGTTTTACCAGTTTCCATTGTATGAAAGTAGCCCTTAGAATGGCGCTCTCTAAAACGCTCTGGCGTAATGATGCTGAGAGTTTTTCCTAAAGTCTCTGCTTGGCTATAGCCAAAAATACGCTGAGCCGATGCATTCCAGAACAAGATACTCTCATCTTGATCAGAAATAATCACCGCTTCACCAAGTTGTGTGACGAGCGCTTTGAAATCTAAGGTGACTGACATATAAATAGTCTTTGCTATTAAGTTGTATCAATATCAATGTAACAGTAAATGCCAGCCTAAAGTGGTATAACTAAAAACTAGATAGCGATTACAGCTCCGGCGTTGGATGAAGATAATCCGTGGGGAGAATTGATCAATAAGTAAGAGAAATATTTTTAGCGAGATTACATGCCGTAACCAAAAAATATTGGGGCGGAGACAAATCGCTACAGGGGGCTAAATTTTGTTGGAATCAAAATGCGAGTATTCTGTTCGATAATTAATGGCGCCACTTTAGCAAAATAGGAATTCCATGCATCACTCTCCCATAAGAGTTTTCTACGCTTTATCCGGTCAGAAAAATCTTGGTATTGCCAGATATGAACTGTTCGATTAAGGCTGCCAGTTTCGGTTGTAAAGTAGCCAATCAAATTACCTAATATAGGAAGCTGAATTGCAAATCCCTCCTCCTCATACATTCTTAAATAATTACTAATTTGACCAACCTTAATTGAATAATCACGTTCTTCGTAGATCATGTCGTTTCGACGCCAGTAAAGTATATGTAATCAACTCAGACCAATTCATTTCTTAGCGTGCCTAGCTTTTCGATTTCAGTGACAACGACATCACCCGCTTTAAGCCATTTCTGCTCAGTTGGCGCCTTACCTGTAATGCAGCCCTCAGGTGTTCCAGTGAAGATAATATCGCCAGGACGCAGTGTCATAACCTGCGAACAGTAAGAAACAATATCAGCGCATGAAAAGATCATGTCAGAGGTATTGGATGACTGTCTTTTTTCAGAATTGATGGTGCAACTAACATTTAAATTGTCAGGATTTCCAACCACGTCGGAAGGTACTAACCAAGGACCAATTGGTGCAAACTTATCGATTCCTTTGCCCAATAAATATTGAGTTGTTATATTTTGCAAATCTCGTGCGGATAAATCATTTCCCACGCAATACCCGAAAACATAAGATAAGGCAGTATCTTTAGAAACGTCTTTGCACTCTTTGCCAATCACAATTACTAACTCGACCTCATAATCAAACTTAACTGCATATTTTGTTGGTAGCGGAATCTGTTCATTGTGGGCAGCTAATGCATTATTAAATTTCCCGAAAATCATGGGCGTTGCTGGGACAGGTTTTTTGACCTCTTCAGCATGGCGTTTATAATTTAGGCCAACTACTAAAATTTTCTCGGGACCTAACACGCAGGGTAAAAAATTTAGGTCATTGGGATTAATCGCAGCGCCCTTTTGGTTAGTTAAATATTTTTCAGCCGCAGCCTTATAAAATGAATAGTTTTGAGTCAACATTAAAGCATCGGTTGAGCTAATAGTTTTAAATTCAGGAATAGCCTCTGAATTAACTACACCATTCCTGGTTAAGATACCTAAATGATGCCCCGTTTTATCCTTATAATTACAAAAACCTTGAATCATTTGTATCCCCTTAATCTAAACAATCAGCTTGGTTTGTCAAAATAGATCTTGCGTGGTAGGCAAAGTAGCCGTTAATTAGGCTTTGTTTCTTTTTCCATTTGTGGGCATATTCCCCCAGGTGGGGTTTAACAGCTTTAATTGGACCTACAGAGCTGGCAATCATATGAAGCTTGGCGGCCTTCTCAAAGGTCACTGCCAGACCCAATGCCTCTTCCACTGTCTTGCCAGTCGTTAATAAACCATGATGAGCCAATAAAATACAGCGCTTATTACCAAGTCCGTTGGAAATTATTTCACCCTCCTCGTCGCCATTAGGAACGCCGGGCCAATCCGCCAAGTAAGCACAATCCTCATACAGCGCCATGGTATCCATATGGGAAATGACTAAAGACTGCCCAATCATGGCTAATGCAGAGGTATAAGTTGCATGGGTGTGAATAATGCTATTGATTTCGGGGCGTTTTTTATAAACCCATAAATGAAAACGATTGGCTGGATTGGGCATTCCTTTTCCAATCACTACTTTGAGTTGATCGTCTACGCAGACCATATTGCTGGCCTTTGCCTCCTCCATTCCCAATCCAAAAGTCTGAGTCCACATGCCATTACTTTCTTCTGGCTTGGCCCTCACTGAAATCTGTCCAGCAAGACCAGAGGTGTGGCCATTAGCTGCCAGTATCCGACAAGATATGGCGAGTTTTTGCTGTGGCGTCCATTCTGGAATGCCATCCACTAACTTGGCATTCATTTCTTGATCAACATCTTGATCAAGATCGCGACTATTAAGTAGCTTTTCAGTCATCATTGATACCTTAGGATTGTTATTCAATCAGGCTTAATACCCGCTGCTGTCACAATTTTTTCTATTTGAACGGCATAGCGTTGTATCGATTTTTGAAATTCCTCTGCAGAACCGCTACCTGGCACGCCGCCAATATTTGTAATTCGTTGGGTGAGCTCTGGGCTCGAAACAATTGCATTGATATCGGTATTAAGTTTTTGAATAATATTTTTAGGCGTTTTAGCTGGAGCAAAAAAACCTTGTCCAGTCACGAGCTCAAGATTATTCATCCCCTCCTCTGCGAATGTTGGGATATTTGGAATCGCTGGATTTCTGCTTACGCTGGTTACTCCCAACCCCCGAAGTTTTCCGGAATTAATTAAAGAAAGTGCAGCCGATATTGGCACAAACATGTAATCCACGTGCCCTCCCATCACCCCTGTAAGTGCTGGAGCATCACCATTAAAAGGAATGTGGGTGGCCTTTAGATTATTGACTTGCATAAAAAGCTCGCCAGCTAAATGAGGTGTTAATCCCTTACCGGTTGAAGCAAAAGTTAAATTTGATCGTTTTGCCAACCGAACCAAGCCATTGGCATTTGTCTCTGGAAAATCTGGGCGGACAACCAACACCAAGGGAACGCTAGCAACCAAGGCAACTGGCGCCAAATCCTTCATCGGATCATAGGTAGCGTTTGCATATAGCAGTTTAGTGCTTGTGATAGTGGAGACTGGTGCAAACAACAGGGTATATCCATCAGCCGGACTTTTAGAGACCATTTCAGAACCAATGTTTCCACTGGCCCCGGGTCGATTTTCAACTATTAACTGCTGGCGATATTGCTCTCCCAATTTAATAGCAACTGTTCGAGCCAACATATCCGATGTACCGCCCGCTGGAAAAGGAACAATTAACTTAATGGGTTTTGTTGGATATGCAACCTTATCGGAGGCATATGCATTAAGTGATAAAACTTGGATAACAGCTGCTAGTATGAAAAATAGGAACTTAGTCATCTGATTAATTGCCTCCTAATAGTTATTTCTTGTAGGCTATTGGTAAAAAATTATTTGGTCTAATTTAATTTTTACTATCCTGACATATCATATTGATATGAATATACGAATCCTACGACAATTTATTACGGTTGCTGAAGAAAAGAGCATTACAAAAGCTGCCGCCCGAATTCACATCGAACAAGCTCCGCTGAGCCTTGCAATTAAGAGATTGGAAAAAGAGCTTGGTTTTGATTTATTAATTCGGAATTCAAAAGGCATCAAACTAACCGAAGCAGGGTTACATTTTCTAGGCTGTGCAAAAGACGCTGTTAAGACGATTGATTCGGGCATTTCGGCTTCAAGGCACATGTCAGCAGGTCTATTAGGTAGGATCAGAATTGGTTTTGTAACCTCCGCCTCCTACGAGCTCCTCCCAAGAATTATTCAAGTATTTCGTAAAAAATTTCCCAATGTGGATTTAACGCTCAAACAGATGACTAATGAGGAGCTTATCCGAAATCTTGCCTCAGAGAATCTTGACTTCATCTTTACTAGATCATCTTTAGAGTTAAAAGAGTTATCTTTTGAAACCTTGGTCAATGAGGAGTTTGTTTGTGCCATTCACGCTCACCATAAATTAGCCAAAAATAAAAGTGTCCACATCAAAGACCTTAAAGATGAATCCTTCATAACCTTGCGACCTTACCTAGGCGGTTTTTATGACCAATTAATGGGCTTGTTTACAGAGGCCAACTTCAAACCCAAAATTGTTCAAGAAATGCCTCAGCTTGACGCCATTATTGGGGTGGTGGGAACCG
>Ga0315904_10012949_pt1 | contig 10491 bp, 8 predicted proteins | sample LakEriMetagenome_6_FD_203529 | JGI IMG/M metagenome (GOLD analysis project Ga0315904, IMG submission 203529) | Freshwater fungal communities from buoy surface, Lake Erie, Ohio, United States - Buoy 12 MA120 | ecosystem: Environmental > Aquatic > Freshwater > Lake | place: USA: Lake Erie, Ohio... | reverse complement strand
ACCTTTAATCTCTGCGTTTAGATTTGCATAATCATTTAGAAGGGTATTCTGGTCTTCTGGTAAATCTTCTCTTAATGCGTTTTGCGTGTTAAATTGCCTTACGCTATCTGATCCAAATTTCTTGGCTCGGCTATCAAGTTCTATTCTTTTTTCATTAATTCTCTCAATGGCGCTTACTGTAGGCGCAGGAGGTGTAACGGTAGCCTTAACCTCTTTAATCGCTTCTAGGGCGTTCTGTGCGTTAGCACGGGCCTCTTCTGTAGCGGCGGTAGCTATGGTATTCGTAAAGCCTGCCTCTGCTGCGTCTAGTTCTTCTGGGGCTACCTGCGAGTAGATAGCTGTAAATTCTTCTTTAGACTTAATCGCTGGAGGTGCGGCGGTAGGTTCTTTAACTGCGACAAGCTCCTCTTCAAGCTGTGCCTCTAGTTGCTTGGCTAGTTCGTCCTGTCTGAGATTGGTTGCTGCTTGGTCCTGAATAGCGGATGCGGTAAGCGGTGCGCCGTTCTCTGCAACCTTCCTAGCGATCTCGTTAGTCTGCTCAAGGTTCTCTTCAGCGAGAGTCTTGATAGGCGCTGGTCTTTCAACTGCACCAGCAATACCACCCAGCGGTGCGGCGGCAACGGCTTCCATCGTAGCAGCGGCAACGACTCCGCGAGAAGGATCAATATCGAAGCCTTCTCTCTGGAGTGCGACATTCTTTGCAAGTTGCTCTTGTGCTGCCTGCGCTGCTTCAGGGGCAGCTTCAGTAAGTCCGCCCTTCAATACGCGAGAGACTACACCAGCAGCAGGAGCGGTTCCTTGCTTCGTAAGGATTCTGGTAATGATGCCTTCAGCGCCAAGCGTAGATGCTGCGCCAAGTCCTGCTCCAAGGAGAATCTGATCTAGGTTCTTGCCTCCGTAAGACTGAGCATCTACAGCAGCTTTCTCCGCTGCGTCTTCTGCGATACCTGAGTTGACTAGCTCGTTCTTAACCTCGTTGTAAATCTCGCCCTTAATCATACCAGCACCCATGCCAGCACCAACGCCAGCTTGAACTGCTCGCATACCCAATGCACCCAGTTTGGCTGCACTACCTGCAAGACCTGTAGCGATAACCGGAGCCATCGTTCCTAAGGCTTGCGACATAATATCGACTGGGGCGATACTGAATGCTTTGATACCAGCCTTAACCTGCTCGCCGAATCCCTTGTCCTCGGCATCCTTCATAATGCGAGAAATCTCTTGCTGGTCTTCTTTAGCTTGCGCCGACATCAAATCAGCCATGTATCCCTCAACTCCAGCGAGTGATTTCGACACAGCGTTATCTGCCCCCAAGATGTCAGTCATCATCTTAATGCCTGTAACTCCACCACGGGCGATTCCTAGCGGGATGTCTGCTACTTGGCGAAGGATGCCTTGCTCTTCTGGTTTTGGCTCTGCTGCTACAGGTTTCTTCCTGCGGAATCCACTATGATCATACTGATATGCAGGTTGTGCCGCTGGCTGTTGAGTTGCTGGCGCGATATCATCCTCTTCAAGAAGATCGTCAAAAAGTCCACCTTGGCGGCTTTGGCTTTGAGGTTGGACGGGTTGCTGAGTTAATTCATCTTCTTCAAGAAGATCATCGAAAAGTCCCATAACTATTCAATAGGAGGTTTCCCCGCCGAAATCAATCTTCTATTTATCTCGTCCTTCAATTCAGGTCTTCTCGAAATTAATCTTCTCGCAGTAGTAGTATCTGAATCTTCAACTGATGGAGCCAACGCAGGTTGTGGCGCAATTCCGCCTTGCTGTGGTGCAGTTGCTCCCATCGGATTAGCCATTCCTCTTTGAGAATAAAATTGGTTTAGCGTGTTTTGCTGAATGCCGAGATAATTCCGAAGCTGTTCAGGATGATCCTCGTCTGGATACTCCTGCTCTTTCAGCGTCTCATACTTCATAATCTCATCCATCGCTTTCTTTGCGTCATCTGGAGTGATAACGCCCTCTTGCTTGCGACCTGACAGACGCGAGTTGCGATTCAGCATTGGCTGGAATACATACTTCTGAAACTCTTGGCTCTCGAAAGCCATCGGATGCTCGTCTTGAATGTCGTATGCTTTGTTGATGAAGTTAGGATCACGGACATCCAAATCAGCTAACTTCTGCCTAGCGATAGGAATCTGCTCCAGCATTGCGTCTTCTCGGTTGATCTGAGACTCATACATATCCAAGTCTCTAGCGGCTTTCTTTAGCTCAAGCTGGGAAGCTCTATCTTCGATGAGCGACTTTCTGTAATTGATCTCCTCCTGAAGACCTTTTTGCTCCTGACGCTTCCTCTCTTTAATCATAAAGTCTTCAGCTATCGTTGTAACTGGATAGTCTTCTTCTAGCTTTGAGTAATCAAACTTGCTAAATGAAGGTTGCCTCTGCAATGCCTTCATTTCTAATTCATATCCCCTACTTGAGAAATCAGGAGAATACTCGTCCCTTGGTTCTTGCCGATATGATCTGTATCTTCTGTTTGCCATTTTAATAAAAAGTAAGCGGTATAATTAGGATTCCTTTAGGGATTTTATTTTCTTCCGAATTTCTATAATTCTATTTTCGTCACGCTTCAACTCCCTTAAAGTCTTAGATCGGAATGGTAATTCTGATCCAATTGGTCTTGTTGATGGATTTGATAAAGCATCAATCTCGCGTTCGTATTCTTGTATCTTTTTCTTATTTGATTCTAAATTTTTAGCCGCTTCTTGCTCTTGGAGTTTCTTAATGCCTGCACTGAGAGGAGTTGATTCTTCCTTAACTTTAGTTTCTGCTTTGGCCTTAGATTTCTCTTTAATTGATCGCGCTGTTGGGCCTTCTGGCTTTACATATCTTCCAGACGCTCCCTTGCCATATTTCCCAGCAAAGACTTGATACAAAGTAGGAGGCGGAGTAGACAATGGTTCTTGATTAACTCCAGCAACAAAATCTCTGTATCCGCTAACAGTTGCCTCTGGATTAGAAGTATTCTGCGCCTGCGTTTTAGAAATGCGAGCCTTTGTCTTTTCGCTAATCAATGCCCTAGCCTTGTTCATCTCTTGATCTTCAATGAACTTCCTTCTAGCTGATGAGTTTTTAATAAGTCCGCCAGTTTCTCTAGCCATCTCAGCCAAATCCTCGGCTTCCTTTGTTCTGCCTGAAACGGCGGCTTGTTTGGCGAGAGCATCAAAGTATTTGTAATCCTTTAATGCTGTATTAGATTTTTCTCTAGCAATCTCCTTTGCGTCCGAGATTGTTCTAAATTCATCCATCCTAGCCCTATCAATAGCCTCCTGATCCTGCCTAGTCTTAGGTGGCGCAAATCCGCGAGAAGCTAACTCGTCCTCGTATCTCTGTCTAAGCGCAGTTCCAGCCTTCTGACGCATTGCAGAAAGCGCACCTTCCCTCTTGGCTTGTAGCGCAGCTTTTTCTTCAGCTTGTTTTGTCTCGAAATCGCGCATCCTAGCGAGCGTGTCGATGCCATACTTTACCTTGCCTCCACCGGGAAGATCAATCTCTGCCTTAGTAACGGTTTCTTGAAGTGGAGATTCGTATTGCGTCTTTCTGTTTGCAGCGGCTCTTTCTGCTAACGCTTGCTGCGCTCTAGCAGGCTCTTCAGCTTTCATCCTTTCAGCGCCTCTCTCGCGCCAATCAGCACCCAGCGTTCTAGCAGTGTGCATCTTGGAGAGCTTCATCTTCTCCGATTCACTCAATGGCTTTCCTTGCGCGTCAGTTCCCTCGACGAGCTTCCGCTTCTCTTCCTCTGTAAATGTAGCCTTTCGTGAAGGGATTGTTGCCATATCTTTAGTCGTTTATTGTTTAACAGTATTATCAGTAATTCTATCCATTCACAATTACAAACAAGTTAGTTCTAACTAATATTAACATCCGGTTGTTCCGACAATGTATAAAATCCCATTATCTATTGCAAGAATACCGCTACCTGCTGGTAATGTTATTGCAGGGCCAGTCGCGCCAGTAGCTCCAACGCCAGTAGCGCCCTGAGGACCAGTCGCGCCCTGAGGACCAGTCGCGCCCTGAGGACCAGTAGCTCCTGTTGGACCTCCGCTTGGGCCTGTAGGGCCAGTCAATCCCGTGGCTCCAGTAGACCCAATTCCAGTAGCGCCTGTTGCCCCAAGCGGGCCAGCAACGCCATTAAGCGAAACAATAATTATATTTACTCCGCTCGCTGGGGCGGTTGATAAAGTAATTGTATATGGCGATCCAGAGCTAATCGTGTAATAAATTGGGTCTTGAATAACACCATCAAATGCAACTATGTATGCTGTTGATAAAGTTGATAATGCCCCAGATATATTGTAAACCAATGTCGAGCCATCAGATACATAAGGCCACCTAATACCGCCTGCTGGAGATTGTTCACCAGTAGCCCCTTGAACTCCAGTTGCACCAGTTGCTCCTGATCCTGTAGCACCAGTAGCTCCAGTAGTTCCAGATACACCTTGAGGTCCGGTAGCTCCAGTTGCACCCATTGCAGAAATTGCTGAAGCGTATATGTTAATGTTGTATGTTGAAACAATAACATTGTTATCCAATCCGTTATTTTGACCAATTGGAATATCTGATAATTCAAATCTGCCAGAAATAAGCGTTTGCCTAGTCCCATTAAAAAGCCGATTTAGATACCATTTTCTTTTTGAAATAGCACCGATTTCAGATGACTGGATTTTACTTAATGAGAGGTTTACAATATTTGTCCCAGACTTTGTTGCTGTAATAGGATATATTACCTTTGACGGAAATTCATTTAATACAATCCCAGCCTCAAAATCATACGATGAAATATTTATATCGAAATTAAGAGTGCAAAGAAAATCAGTTCCTACAACTGATTCGATATTCAACTCTCCGGGCGTCTGAGAAAATGTAGGCATAGTTTATCTTCCGGGCCAAAGGTTTTCAAACTGCATTGCAGCTCGATCTATATTCAATTTCCATTGCGATCCTCCGCGAACCTCTCGGTTTTCTCCGTTTAGTAATTGCAATGCTTTCATAAAATACATTTCAGATCGTTCCATATCACCTTCATCCTCCCACTTCAAGGACATCAGCATATTCTTGAGTGCGCCGAGGTTTGATACGATAACTTCGTCTGTATCGTAAACACATGGAACGAAGCGAATCTTGCAGAGAACATCTAGGTAATTAATTGTAGGCTCGTTGGGGACTGCATAGCGATGATAGCTAGCAGTTGTCTCTGTTGCCTCGTATGCTCCGATCTGCTCTTCGTTTACTCCGTTAACAGCAAAAAGGTTAACATTGCCAACAGTCATTGGCTTGCTGAAAAATGTAATTGGCCCCTTGAATATTTGAGCGTTTGTTGCAGTCGGATTTGCAAGCGTTACTTGGATTGTTACATCATTGTTATTCGCGTCCTTGCCTTTAATAACAACAGATTCGCCTGCGTCACTAGCATTCTCGATCTCCAGCTTGAGCGTATATGTCTCAAATGTAGTATTAGCGAATGTCACGAATCCATCTCCGAGATCGTCAAAGAATGTTTCGTTGTAGCCGTATCTAGGCCAATACGAAGCTGTCCACAAATCAGAGATTGGATTGAGATATGAGAACCATCCGTTACGAATCTTAATTGGTCCAGTAGCCCAGCTATCCGTTCCTGTATTCTTGTGCCATTTGGCAGCAAGCGCGGAAACGAATCTGCGAGGAAGCGTAATCATCCCACTAGGCGAATAAAAACGAACTGGGAGGATTGTTCCGTTCCACTTCCCGCTGTTAATCAATCTTTCCTGCGCGAGATTAAGATATGAATTAAAGCGATCTATATTCGATTGGCTATCAATCGAAGGAACAATTGCTTGATATAATTGAGGTCTAGCCTCCCCAAGTGTTATTCGCATTTATTTTAATCGAAGTAACGGATTGAAGTTTGACCCAGACATATTCGCACTAGGTGTTGGTCTGAAATGCGGTGTTGCTCCTCCGCGAGAAGCGGCCATTCTCTGCAATGCCTCATTGCTTCTTGTCTGCTGCTCTTGATACCTTTTTCCCATTTCCTCTGCCAATTCATACGGGGTCATTGCTGACAGCTTTCTGCGATCTGCAGCCGCCTTCTCCTCTTCTAGCTTGCGTTGTTCAGCAAGGTCTAAGCGTTGTCTAGTAGATGCACTTAATGCTGGCCCTGCTGCTCCCTGCTTGATTACAGTAGTTGATCCCCCTAGTCTTTGATATGATGACCCTATTGATGTTGCTGGTGTGGTTGCCATAATTTAGTTATATTTATATGTTAAGCTGGAAAAGTAAATAATAAAATGTTTCTGTGCTTTAAGGGCCAGTTGCTCCTGTCGCTCCGCAATCTGTGGTTTGCATCCATTCTAAAACTCCATCAACATAACCAAGAACAAATGTTCCGGTGTTTGCTGGAGCGCCCAATGTTGACCAATTTGCAAGAGATGGATCATAGAATATTAAAGATTTAGTGCTTGCAACAATCCAGCTTGGAACTCCTGCTGTGATTGTTAATATGCCGTCTGATAATGGCTTTGAAAATGTAACCCAGTCTGTTCCATTATGGTAAAGCATGTCACCCTGAACACCATTTACGAGTGTTCCCGGTGGTCCCTGTGGTCCCTGTGGTCCCTGTGGTCCCTGTTGCCCTTCTTGCCCTAAACCTCCACCACCACCAGTTCCACCGTAATCGACTATATCTCCTTGAAATCCGCGAGAGCCTTCGTTTGGTTTTCCTCCATATCCAAACAGCCCCTCATTCTTGGGAGGTAATGGCTGTGGTTGATATTGATAATCGTCTATCATCTCAATGTAACATATCCAGTTCTCTTAAACCAAATTCCCGCTCTATAATATTCAACATCAGAAAATGTAACAACCTCTGTTCCAATAAGTGAGTTGTATGTTGTTCTATTTGGAATAGATGCTGGAAATGAAATAGATTCACTTAATCCAGAATATCTCATATCATCATCGCTTGCGACAAATGGACCAACTGTTAGGGCATTTAATATGACATCTCCAAAGTTAAATGAAATTAACGATCCGTTAAATGATACATTTTGAGTTGTTATTTGAAAAATTGCATCAGGAGTTGGCTGTGAAGAATAAAATGTTGTGACAATTTTAATTTGAGTTGGAATGCTTAATGCTGGTCTTAATACTGGTTGAACTGAAGCATATTGATTTATTCCAGTCTCGAAAGAACTTTCCGTGTCATTAATCGGCACTCTTCCAAATCCAAGATTTAATGAGTTAGGAATAACATTGTCAAGAATTGCTGGAAATGTAAATTGCTGAGTTTTATATTCAGTTCTAGTTGGCGGAAGATTCGCCATCCTGCTTGTGATTCTAAGCGTCTTCCATTGGTCAATCGGCCTGTCGTTTGATGTTAAAACGAGCGGTGGGGCAACATACGGCGTGTTGTGATCTATTACAGTTCTCTCGTTTATTACTACGACATTAAGCTGTTCGTCCAAATCGTATGTTGTTAGATTTGGATATGATGAAACAGTAACCGTTTCTCTTCTTGCTTTCGCTTCGTCAATTGAACTGATTTGATCCTGCAATACAAATTTCCCTCCAGCGGGAGTTGTGCTTGGAGTAACAATGCTTTGAGATACCGTTGCTGGAACTTGACCAACGGCACTATCTACAAGCGATGTAGCTTGCAAGGATGTTGGTCCACTAGATTCAATGGTTGCTTTCCTGCTTCTTACAGAATCAATAGGCTCTACTTGCGAAGATATAACAGTAAGCGATACACCATCTGGCGCTGTTCCTGCGGCGACAATAGATTCAGTGGTGGTTTTGGTTCCAAGTAATCCCTCTCCGGTCTGCCCGCCCGAAAGCGTAGGAGTGCTGTTAAGAACAACATTCCGTTTGATAGCCTTACCGGAATCAACCTGTTTTACTTCGCTTGCAAGAATTGTAGAGCTTACTGCATCTGGATTAGTGCTTGGCGCTACAATGCTTTCTGTTGCTGTAGTATCTCCAAGTAATTTCCCATCTTTACTCTTTTGACTGAGGCTTGTTGGCCCGCTGGCGGTAGTTGTCCGCTTCCTTGCTTTTGTTGCCGTGTATTGTTCAACAGTAGATGCGACTACGGTTTGAGATAAAGCATCTGGATTTGTAGATGGATCAACGATGTCGTCGGTCGTGATCGTCTCCCCAAGCAACCCTTCTTTCTTTTCTTTAATCTGAAGCAGTGCATGATCTGTAACAGTTGCAGTTGTCTTTACGCCCTTACCTGTCTCTACTTGCTCTACTTGCGATTGAGTAACAAGCAAGCCGTCTGCGGTCGGAGGAGTATTGGGAGGAACAGTCTGAACGATTACAGTCTCCAAGTCTCCTCGTTCGTTGTAGCGTCTCGTAGGAACCGCTGGACCGGGAAGCGTCTCGTAGACTCGTGTTACGGTGATGTATTTAGAATCTAACTCGCCTTCGTTTCGAGTAACCTCCTCATCAACCAATACCGCTGTCGGGAATAGCGGATCAGGCGTTCCGTCTGGCAGTGGAGCGTATCCTTCGCGTGGAACAATATATGTCCTGATGTATATCGGGTGATCCTGCGATCCTGCGCTATACTTAATTGCGTAGTTGTAGCTGTCCTGATTTACACGATCATTAACCCAGATACGCTTTATCCATTGTCCGTCTTCGCTGGTCGGTTGCTGGTAAACTAGCTTATGCTCTGGGAAGCTGCCTTGATTCGGTGCGTGAGGAACATCTTTCCACAGCGTTCCGTATTCCAGCGGTTGGTAATCTCCCTTCCACGAATTGACGATCTCCGAGATAACAACATCATCTATTACCGGAGTTGGAAATGATTCGATCCCCTTTGCTGGCGCGGGGTTCATAGCGTTTGTTGTCTTGATCGGCTGCATAAATCGGGAACTATATTATTATCAATACTGTTGTTCAACAATAATCTACTGCTTGCCTTCCTAAACGCTAACAGCTTCCCACTTTCCGAGGGGGCATCTTTCTGTTGCCATGCGTAATTTAGCCCATGTGCTGCATCCGCATTTCTTGCAGCGACCAGTTCCATTAATTGCTTGTGCATCCCATTGATCGCAGGCACGGCAAATAGATTCTCGTTCCATTAAAATTTCTGATGTTGGTAATTTGAATCCAGAACCAATAAATTTACTAGCCGCCTCTGAGAGCATACGCATTCTTTCTATTGCTGTGGCGTGGATGCTTGGATTCATTACGAACAAGAGCTTATTGTTGGAGCTAGTCCGGGTGATCCGGGGAATAGCGTATAAGTTCCATAGGGATCGTCGCCACATTTATATGCTCCAGCAGCAGAGATAACGCCTCCACCCATGTCTGCAAAAAAGACAATAATCCATCCTGATCCAACGCAACCAACACTTGGATCAGGGAATGTAAAATAATAACTTAGCCCATAGCATGTGAAAATATTATCCAAGCATTGGGTGCTATCTGTTTGCCAAGTGCATACTCCTCCGTTATTTTCGCTATATGTAGGACCAAACAATGGCAATCCATTAACGCAGAGATTAGAGAAAGAAGGACATGGTCCAGCCGCGCAGCAAGTGCAACTAACCAATCCACCCTTCAATATAACATTACCATTCTTTATTGCGATGTTAGCCATTTAGTATTTCTCCGCAAGTTCTGTCAGCTGATCAACATTGTAGTAAATTCCACGAAGATAGCAATCCGCTCTAGCTAATGCAATACAAATATGCCTGTCTTGAGCCTTTAGCGTTCTTCCAAAGATGTCGATTTTCCAACCGTGTTTTGGCGAAGGATTGTCCGAGATAACCGTCATTCCGTCAAATCTAACCTTTAGTATCCCATCGTGGCAGAATGTTGTATTCGGTCTGTCGTAGATGCAGTCAAAGGCATATAGGCAAGTCTCGATAATAGATTCCTTGTGTATTCCGTTTGCAATGGCGTTAGGCGAGCTTTGATTGCCTATGAATAGGTCAGCACCCGCAATAGCTGTTGCGACATCGTATAGGTCGATTGTGGGCAAATATTCGATATTCCCGAATAGCGAACAGAAGTCCTGATGCTCCTCCGGTAGTCCAACGAATACCATCTTGTGACCTAGCTCGCTAGTTAGCCTGTTCCACGGAAAGAACTCTCCGTGCCACCTAGCACCACGGCTTACGACGATCTTGCCTTTCGTTGCTGGATTCTTCTCGTCAATCTGCATCCAAGGTTTGGACAAGTCGATCTTAACTCCAATCCATCTTGCTACTCGGTTAGCGATAGTGTCACCGTAGATCATTCCCCCGTTGCGGTAGGTGGACAAATCGAAGTCGATATTTTCGTCTTCATGCTTCTTGACCTCGATTCCCTGCGATTCGATCAGCCTTTTGAATGCGTCAATACGATGCACGATTGGCTTTGTCCACGGACGATCATCGACATAAAGGTTCGTTACACCTAATGCCTTCATCGTAGGAATGGAGTAGATAATATCTCCGATGCAACCGGAATGAAATGCGTTCACCGAGTTATTGTTGAACAATATTGAAAGAA
>Ga0315904_10012947_pt1 | contig 10492 bp, 12 predicted proteins | sample LakEriMetagenome_6_FD_203529 | JGI IMG/M metagenome (GOLD analysis project Ga0315904, IMG submission 203529) | Freshwater fungal communities from buoy surface, Lake Erie, Ohio, United States - Buoy 12 MA120 | ecosystem: Environmental > Aquatic > Freshwater > Lake | place: USA: Lake Erie, Ohio... | reverse complement strand
ACCCCGTCTTGCCATGCTGGCTCCCCTGCGGCCTGCACCAACTTGCCGACCTCCGCCACGGTGAAAACCTCGCGCTCGTTGCTGTCGAGTTCCGGGAGTCGCGCCAGCGCCGCAGCGGGGTTGCTGAGGATCAAGCCGTCTCTCATGGCATGGCGGAACATGGCGGCAACGTCCGCGGCATAATGGTTCACCGTCTTTGCGGTGCGGAGCGTCTGCGGCTTCTTGTCCGCTTTCTTGGGCTTCCTCTTCGGTTTGGTCGCCTGCTGCTTTTCCTCGGGCATCCAACCGGCGCGGATCGCGTCGCGGAAACCCCGCACGTCGGCCTTGGTCACGGCTTCGAGCTTCGAGGTGGACTTATCCCCCAGCCAATCAATGAAGGCGTCCGTGTGTGCCTTGTAACGTGCCAGCGTAGCCGGTTTCGAGGTCGCGGCCTTCATGGCAAGCCATTCGTCCCGCCACCCTGCCACGGTGTAGAATTGAAGCGTCTCGCCGGTGGAAACCTCGGCCAGGCGGGCGAGCAGATTCCGGGCGCGGGCCTCCGATAGCTCGCCCCTTGCTGCGGCGTCCGCAGCCTCGGCAAGAATCGCATAGGCCTTTGATGCGGTGCCTTGGTCGGCCGTGTGTTCCTTCTTCGCCAGCGTCTCCAGACGAAGCGCCTCCTCCATCGCCTTGTCCCGCTTGGTTTTCTTGGTGGATTTCTTGAGGCGGCGAACGGTGCCATCCGGCATCGTCACGTCAAAAGCCGCAATCCAGTAGGGGGAACCTTCGCGTTTGATGAGGTGCGCCATGATTTTGAAAAGTAGGGCTTGCCGGCCAACCGGATTGGGAACAAAATTGGGAACGTTCGATGCTGTTCATCGTTCCCACTCTTGTTCCCAAAAGCAATAAAAACGCGTAACTTATTGAAATAAAACAACTATGCCCTTAATCAGCGGTTCGAATCCGCTACGCTCCACTTTCATAGAAGATCATCATGAACTCACGCCGCCATTTCCTTTACAAACTGGCCGTCTCCGCACCCGTCGCCCTTGGCGGAGCGATCCTCGCCCAAGACACGCCTCCGCCGCCGGTGAAACTCGAAGAGACCGATCCCGTGGCCATTGCACTCGGCTACAAGGCGGACACCACCAAGGTCGATGCGGCGAAATACCCGCAGCACAAACCCGATCAAAAGTGCTCCGGCTGCATGCTGGTGACGCCGGGTTCCAAGGAAGGCGAGTTCATCCCCTGCACTGCGTTCCAGAACAAGCTCGTGTCCGCCAACGGCTGGTGCATGGCATTCGTCAAGAAACCCGACCCGGTCGCGCCGCCGAAGTAAGCGGTTTTTTAGGCTGCCACTTTCCGCTTTCCCGCCACTGCCGCCGCGCCTAGCGTCCCGCCGACATGAGCAGTTGCGGCCCGAAAGTAAGAATGGACCCCGGACTCCATCGCGCGCAGAAGCCGTCGTGGATCAAGGTGAGGCTTCCTAACAACCCGGAATTCTGGTCCACAAAGTCGCTCATCACGGACCTGAAACTCGTCACCGTCTGCGAGGAAGCCCAGTGCCCGAACCGTTGGGAATGCTGGAGCCAGAAAACCGCCACCTTCATGATCGCCGGGGAGAAGTGCACCCGCGCCTGTGGTTTCTGCGCCGTGAAAACCGCCAAGCCGGACGCTCTCGAAGCAGACGAACCCCAGCGAGTCGCCGAGGCCACACGCCGGATGGGCCTGCGCCATGTGGTCATCACCGCCGTGGCCCGCGACGATCTTCGCGACGGTGGAGCGGAGCATTTCAAACAAACGATCGAAGCAGTCCGCGCCGCCAACCCCGGAATCATCATCGAAGTGCTCGTGCCCGATTTCAACGACCGCGACTGGGCCTTGCAAATGGTGATGGACGCGCGCCCGCACATCTTCAACCACAACATCGAAACCGTGGACCGGCTGACCCCGCTTGTTAGATCCCGCGCCCAATACCAGCGCAGCCTCACGGTGCTGAAAAAAGCCAGGGCCATGGTGGATGGCAAGGTCGCCACCAAAAGTGGAATCATGCTCGGCCTCGGCGAGCGCAAGGATGAGGTCCTGCGCGCTTTCGACGATCTGCGCGCCCATGATGTCACTGTTCTCACACTCGGCCAATATCTCCGGCCGACGCCGAAACACCTGCCGGTCGTCGAGTTCATCCATCCGGACGCCTTCGACGAATACAAGGCGATCGCCCTTGAAAAAGGTTTCCGCCATGTGGCGAGCGGGCCGCTTGTCAGAAGTTCCTACCATGCCGCGGAGTTCCGCCCGGAACTCGACGTGCTGGAAGCCATCGAAGCCGATCTGCGCGCCATGAAGGGCGTTGAACTCGGCCCCGAGCATCTGCCGCTGCCATCGATCAAGCCGGAACTCGAACGCGCCATCGCCTGATGAAGCACTGGCTGATCAAGTCGGAGCCGGATGTTTTCTCCATCGACGATCTCGCGAGGGTGAAACGCGAGCCATGGACCGGCGTGCGGAACTACCAGGCCCGCAACTCCATGTGGAAGGACATGAAGCCCGGCGACCTCGCCCTGTTCTATCACTCCAACGCCAAACCACCCGGCATCGCGGGCGTCGCCAGGGTCGCCGGACTCCCCTACCCCGACGAGACGCAGTTCAATCCGAAGAGCGAATACTTCGACCCGAAAGCCACGCGCGAAAGCCCGCGCTGGTGGCTCGTGGATTTCGAGTTCGTCGGAAAGTTTTCCGAACTGCTGCCGCTTGATGCCATCAAGGCGGATCCCGTTCTAACGGAAATGACCGTCTGCCAGCGCGGCACGCGTCTCTCGATCACGCCGGTGAAAGCGCTGCATTTCAAGCGCGTCTGCAAGCTGGCGGGATTCAAGTGACGCGCGGATCGAAGCGAAAGATCTTCGGCTCTGAAACGCGCAGTTTGCCGAAATCCGGATGCAGCGGATTCAGCAACAACGTGAATTCCTCTGGAATCACCGCGCTTGGCAGCCTGAAACCGAGGACTCCGCTTTTCAAACAGCGCCCGCCATGAAGCCGTGCGCCGGGAGAGGAGGGCAAGGCCTGCCAATCGTGCGGAAGATCGTCGGCGTTCACGGTTTCGACCAAATCATCCGACACTTCGACTTCAAGAATACGCCATTGCAATGACGTCACTTCACGCGGGGCGTTGACGATGATCTCAAGCGCCGCCAGCGCCCTTGAATCCGCAAGATAGATCGCAGCAACACCCGGAGGATTCCAACGGCCTCCGTAGAGGCGCGCACCCTCCCCCGTCATTGCGGAGGCGGCCCACTGCGCCTGCACGATCCGGAAGAAAGTCGCCATGGTCAGGAAAACACGCCGTGCTCGATGCGGCCTAACAGTGCCTCCACCTCACGCGCGCCGATCTCCGTATCCGCATAGTCCAGCGGGCATTCGCCATTGAAGGCCCGGGCCGGTGCGGACAACCACGAGCGGGCTCCATCAAGACCGCCCAACGCAGCGGAAGCTCTCGAAATGATTCTGGCGAAGCGCACCAAGCGGTCCGATTCCGAACGATCCAACTGCCCGGCTTTCTTCCTGCGGTGCAAGGTGGCGCGTGACATGCCAAGTAATCCGGCGAGTCGCTCCTCACTCACTCCGAGCAGATCCTGAGCGCCATGAAACTCATCCATCGATAGCCCATCCCGGACTTTTTCCACGATGTAAGCCGCTTCCGGCTCACGCAGGATGGAAGGCCCGTCCACATGGGCAATTTCCCCCGTTTGGGGCTTCAGCAGCTTTCTTCGATACAATGGTTTTTCTTTCATGTGAGACAATTAATCCCTTCTTATGAATCAAGCAAGCGGTTTTCCCGAAAAAAACGCCCGGGTCCGAAAACCCGGGCGTTTGGGAGAATCGCACGGCGACCGGGATCGCCTCTGCGGTCATCAATAGCGGTAATGATCGGCCTTATAGGGGCCTTCCACCGGGACGCTGATGTAGTCGGCTTGTTCCTTGGTGAGCTTGGTGAGCTTGGCACCGATCTTGGCGAGGTGGAGTCGGGCGACTTCCTCGTCGAGGTGTTTCGGCAGCACTGTCACTTGTCCGGCCTTGTAAACATCCTTGTTCTTCCAGAGGTCGATCTGGGCGAGCGTCTGGTTGGTGAAGCTGTTGGACATCACGAAGCTAGGGTGGCCGGTGGCGCAGCCGAGGTTCACGAGACGTCCTTCAGCGAGCATGTAGATGCTGTTGCCGGTCGGGAAGGTATACTTGTCCACCTGCGGCTTGATGTTGGTCCTGACAACACCCTTGGCTTCGTTGAGCTTGTCGATCTCGATCTCGTTGTCGAAGTGGCCGATGTTACAAACGATGGCCTGGTCCTTCATCTTCTCCATGTGCTCGAGGCGGATGATGCCGAAGTTGCCGGTGGTGGTGACGTAGATGTCGCCCCAGCCGAGCGTGTCCTCGAGTGTTAGAACGCGGAATCCTTCCATCGCCGCTTGCAGCGCGCAGATCGGATCGATTTCGGTGACGACGACTTGCGCGCCTTGGCCGCGCATCGCTTGGGCGCAGCCCTTGCCGACGTCGCCATAGCCGCAGATAACAGCGACCTTGCCGGAAATCATCACGTCGGTGGCGCGCTTGATGCCGTCCACCAGCGACTCGCGACAGCCGTAGAGGTTGTCGAACTTCGACTTGGTGACGGAGTCGTTGACGTTGATGGCGGGAACGAGCAACGTGCCGGCCTTCGCCATCTGATAGAGACGATGGACGCCGGTGGTGGTCTCCTCGGAAACGCCCTTCCATTCCTTCACAATCTCATGGAACACGCCGGGCTGCTTGCCCTTGATGTCCTTGAGGAGGTCCTTGATGACCTGTTCCTCATGGCTGCCGGAAGGAGTGTTGATCCAGTCGGAACCATTCTCCATTTCGTAGCCCTTGTGGATGAGGAGTGTGGCGTCGCCACCGTCATCGACGATGAGCTGCGGACCAAGGCCGCCGGGGAATTGCAGGGCCTGCCAGGTGCACCACCAGTATTCCTCCAGCGTCTCGCCCTTCCATGCAAAGACCGGGATTTCCGCAGCGGCGATGGCGGCGGCGGCGTGGTCTTGGGTGGAGAAGATGTTGCAGGAAACCCAGCGCACATCCGCGCCTAGATCGGCAAGGGTCTCGATGAGAACGGCGGTCTGGATGGTCATGTGCAGCGAGCCCATGACGCGCACGCCTTGAAGCGGCTTTTCCTTGCCGTATTTCTCACGGGTTGCCATCAGGCCGGGCATCTCGTGCTCGGCGATCTCGATTTCCTTGCGGCCGAAATCGGCAAGGCCGATGTCGCGAACTTTGTAGTCGGTGAAGCTCATGTTGTTATGTATTAGATTGGTCCGATCCGACGGATCTGTCGGATCAGTTGAAAAATCAGCCGATCGCCTTCTTGAGCGCGGCGACCTTGTCCGTAGCCTCCCAGGTGAGATCCTTGTCGGATTTGCCGAAGTGGCCGTAGTTGGTGGACTTGGAATAGATCGGGCGCAGCAGCTTGAGCTGGCTGACGATGTCGGCGGGCTTGAAGGAAAAGACCTTTTTCACGGCCGCGAGGATTTTCGCATCGCTGACGGTTCCGGTGCCGAAGGTGTCGATGTGGATCGAAAGCGGCTGCGGGTGGCCGATGGCGTAGGCGAACTGGATTTCGCAGCGCTTGGCGAGACCGGCGGCGACCACGTTCTTGGCGACCCAGCGGCCCATGTAGGCGGCGGAGCGGTCCACTTTCGAGGGGTCCTTGCCCGAGAAGGCGCCACCACCGTGACGACCCATGCCGCCGTAGGTATCGACGATGATCTTGCGGCCCGTCAGGCCGGAGTCGCCTTGTGGTCCGCCGACGACGAACTTGCCGGTTGGGTTGATGAGATACTCGGTGTCCTTGGTGAGGAGGTTTTTCGGAAGCACCTTCTTGATAACCTGCTCGATGCAGAATTTCTCGATGGTGGCGTGCGAGACATCCGCCGCGTGCTGGGTGGAAATGACCACGTTGATGATGCGGGTCGGCTTGTCGTTGACGTATTCGACGGCCACCTGCGACTTCGCGTCCGGGCGCAGCCACTTGGCAAGCTTGCCGGCCTTGCGGATGCGGGTCAGCTCGCGGCCGAGGCGGTGCGCGAACATGATCGGCGCGGGCATCAATTCGGGAGTCTCATCACAGGCGTAGCCGAACATGATGCCCTGGTCGCCGGCTCCCTGCTCGGCGTGTTTTTTGCCTTCCGCCTTCTTCGCGTCAACGCCCTGGGCGATGTCCGGCGACTGGGTGGTGAGGTAGTTGTTGATGAAAATCTGGTCGGCGTGGAACACGTCGTCGCCATTCACGTAGCCGATGCCACGCACCGCGTCTCGGATGACTTTCTCAATATTGATGACCGAGCCAATGGGCTTCTGGCCGATCTTCGGGATGGTGATTTCACCGCCCACGACGACCACGTTGCTTTTCACGAAGGTTTCGCAAGCCACGCGGCTCTTGGAATCAACCGCGAGACAGGCGTCGAGGATGGCGTCGGAAATGGTGTCGGCGACCTTGTCGGGATGGCCTTCGCCCACGGATTCTGAGGAAAAAATGTAGGTGCTCATTTGTTTTTTAATTTTCGTATCGTCAAATCGTGATGCGTTGATACAATCGGTCCGCCATGTCGTCAATCATCAAATCCTTAAAATTGTTATCCGACCCCACCCGGCTGCGGATTGTGATGCTTGTGGCGGAGGAATCGCTGTCCGTCGCGGAGTTGCAGGAAATTCTGGGAATGGGCCAAAGCCGGATTTCCACCCAGCTTTCGCAGTTGAAGGCGGAAGGTCTGGTTTCCGACGAGCGCAGTGGGAAAAACAACATGTATTCCTGCACGGCCGGGCCGGATCTGATGGATGTGGCCCGCTCCGCGGCCCGCGAAGTTCCTGAAATTCCGAACGATCTGGCCTCACTGCGCCACTTGCTGCGCAAACGCCGCGACACGGCCCGCGCATACTTCGACGAACTCGCCGGTCGATTCGGCAAGGACTACGTGCCGGGCCGCTCGTGGAAGGCGTTGGCCGAGGCGCTCATCAAGGTGCTCAACTACAAAGTCGTGGCCGACCTCGGTGCTGGCGAAGGCACGCTCGCCCAGTTGCTCGCGCAACGTGCCGAGAAAGTCATCGCAGTGGATCTTTCCCCGAAAATGGTCGAGTTCGGCCAATCGCTCGCCGTCCAAAACGGCCTCGCGAATCTCGAATACCGCCTCGGCGACATCGAGGATCCCCCCATCGCCGACAAATCGCTCGATCTGGCCGTCCTCAGCCAGGCGCTGCACCACGCCGAGCACCCGCAACGCGCCATCGACGCCGCTTTCCGTATCCTCATACCCGGCGGCCGCCTCATCGTGCTTGACCTCGTATCCCACCAATTCGAGGAAGCCCGCGAACTCTATGCCGACCGCTGGCTGGGGTTTTCCGAGAGTTCGCTGGCCGGCATGATGGAAAAAGCGGGCTTCTCGCACATCGAAACCATCATTGCGGATCGGGAAACCAACCCGCCGCATTTCCAGACGCTGCTCGGCATCGGAGTGCGTCCGTGAACATCGCGCGGATCAGAACTTCAGCTTCGCGGGCCGCGCGGCATCGCGGTTGAGCTTGTCGCAGACGAGCCGGCACAACTCGAAGACCATCGGCTCCGCGATCCGATAGAGAACCTGCGTCCCCTGCTTGCGGCGTGTCACCAATGCGGCGTCATGCAGGATTTTAAGCTGTTTCGAAACGTTCGCCTGGCTGGTGGTCAGCCGGCCGACAATGTCCGAAACGCTCAACTCGGCCGACTTGAGTTCCTGGACGATCGCCAGCCGCGTCGGTTCCGCGAAAGCACGGAACAACCCGGCCACCCGTTCAAGCTGTCTCGCATCAAGCTTCATCGGCGGAAAAAATAGCCGTAAAATTTCCACTTGCAAGAATAACCATGTGGTTATATTTTGATACCGTTAAAACAAACCGACTCAAACCAGCCATGAAACTCCAAGCCAACCAAGTCCGGCAGGACCTCCAATCCGGCAAACGCGTGACGCTCATCGACGTGCGCACTCCGGTCGAGCACGCGGAAGCGCACATCGCCGGCTCGCGTCTGATGCCGCTCGACAAACTCGATGCCGCCGCCGTGAAAGCCGCCGCAGGCGGTGACACTTGCGTGCTGATCTGCCAGAGCGGCAAACGCGCGGAGCAGGCATTTGATAAACTCCGCGCCGCCGGCTGTGAAAACCTCGCCATCCTGGAAGGCGGCGTCGCCAATTGGGAATCCGCCGGCTTTCCGCTCGAACGCGGCACGGGCAAGCGCCTGCCGCTGATGCGACAGGTTCAACTCATCATCGGCGTGCTCGCCCTGACCGGCTCGGTGCTCGCGCTAACCGTGAACAAAAACTTCGCCATTATCCCGGCCATCCTTGGTGCCGGGCTCACGATGGCCGGCAGCACCGGTTGGTGCGGCCTCGCCATCCTCCTCTCCAAAATGCCATGGAACAAAGTTGCCTGCGGCGGCGATGAACTGAAATCACGCCCGGCCTGATCCAAACCTCACGCCGGATCGATGAGAGGGGCGCATGATATTTCCGCCGCGGGACTATGGGAGATTTTCCCGGAATCACTTCTCCACAAGCGTTGCGGACGCCGCATTTGCCTGACGAAAACAGTGCTTGCCAAGGCCATGCGGCACCTCTAAAGACCCGGAAGTCCGCTCGGCAAATATCCGTTTGGACGCGCTTCGTCTGGTCTTGAACGCCATGGTCTCAGGAAGTGTTTATAGTCATGGCGTGATTCGAATCGACTAAAATGGACATCTACGTGGGCAACCTGCCCTACTCCGCTACTGAAGAAGACGTCACTGGACTCTTCGCCGCACACGGGCCCGTTGAACGGGTCAAAATCATCACCGACCGCGAAACCGGCAGATCCAAGGGATTCGCCTTCGTCACGCTCGGAGACCAGAGCCAGCTGAACTCCGCGATTGAGGCGCTCAACGGCTACGACTACCAGGGCCGCGCCCTTCGCGTGAATGCCTCCGAACCCAAGGAATTCAAGCCCGGCGGCGGTGGCGGCTTCGGCGGCGAACGCCGCGGTGGCGGTGGCGGCGGCTACGGCGGTGAACGCCGTGGTGGCGGCGGCGGCGGTTACGGCGGAGATCGCCGTGGCGGTGGCGGCGGCTACAAAGGCGGTGGCGGCGGCTACAAAGGTGGCGGCGGCGGTTACAAAGGCGGCGGCGGTCACAAAGGTGGCGGCGGCGGCGACTGGTAAGCTCCCCCACCCCACACAAAAAACAATCACACCTCGCCCGACTCCGCCCAGCGCGGAGCCGGGCGTTTTCTTTCCGGGCATTTCGATGGTTGTCAGCCCCCTTGTGCGGGATGTAGTATCACCGTCGATCCGGCATCATGTGGAAATTTTTCATCGATCACTGGCGGGATGGCATTGAGATCCTTCTCCTGGCCGCCTGCATCTATCAGGTTTATCGCGCCTTCCGGGCCACCCGCGGCGCGCAAATCCTGGTGGGCCTCGTCACCATTCTCATCGTCCTCACGCTGGTCTCCGCGATCTTCAGGTTCGAGGTCATCCAATGGATCATCACCCGCGCGGCGGCGGTGCTCGCCTTCGCACTGATCGTGATTTTCCAACCCGAGCTGCGCACCGGTCTCGCCCGCCTGGGCAGCAACCGCTTGTTTTCCCTCTACGGCCGCCGCCGCGTCGATTTCCTGGAACGTTTCGCCGATGCGGTGCTGCACCTCTCCAAAAAACGTGTCGGCGCGCTCTTTGCCTTCCAACGCGACGTCAGCCTCAAGGAACAGCTCGACACCGGCGTCGTGCTCGACGCTCGTTTCTCGCCTGAACTCTCGTTTGCGGTCTTCAATCCCAAGTCCCCGCTGCATGACGGCGGCATGATCATCGCCGACGACCGCGTGGCCGGCGCGGCCTGCGTGTTTCCCGTCACCGAGCGTGAAATGCAGGACCGCTCCACCGGCCTGCGCCATCGCGCCGCCATCGGTCTCACCGAGCGCACCGATGCCATCGCGGTGGTCGTCAGCGAGGAAACCGGCGCCGTCTCCATCTGCCAGAACGGCGTGCTTATGCGCAACCTGACGGATCAACAGTTCCGCGAGAAAATCTCCGACCTCTTCTTCTCAGGCAAACCATCCCATGATACTGAACCTGCCCCACAACTGGATCGCAAAGATTCTGTCACTGCTGCTGGCGACCGCGATTTGGTTTCTCATTAAAGAGAACCTCAAGAGGGAAAACGGCGGCTTCACCGAGAAGCCGCCGCGCGCCATTCCGGTCAAGGAGAAGTGAAATCAGCCTGCAGCCAGGCCGCGCGATGTTTCTGGACCACGGCATCGGCCCGTTTATCCCATGAAAGATGGGCGGAAAGACCGTTGATGCGGGTGTAAAACATCCGCCATGGGGCGCATCAACCCGAAATCCGAAGTTGAATGATGTTTGAGCTAGGCGGCGCGGTTGGCAGGGGATGATGAATTGCGTTTTTGATCATCGCCGTGTGGCCCTGGCG
>Ga0315904_10012944_pt1 | contig 10493 bp, 10 predicted proteins | sample LakEriMetagenome_6_FD_203529 | JGI IMG/M metagenome (GOLD analysis project Ga0315904, IMG submission 203529) | Freshwater fungal communities from buoy surface, Lake Erie, Ohio, United States - Buoy 12 MA120 | ecosystem: Environmental > Aquatic > Freshwater > Lake | place: USA: Lake Erie, Ohio... | reverse complement strand
GGTCGCCAAGCAACTTGGTCGTCTCCTGATAACGCCTTTTGGCTACCGAGGTTGTATCGCTTGCCGGAGCGGAGCCGTAGAATTCCCCAAGATTAACCGATCCCTCAAGACCCTCGCGCTGCTTGCGAATTGCCTCAAGCTCGCCGCCAATACGCGCCACACGGGCGCGGGCTAAATCCTGCTGTTCGAGCAACTGTTGCCCGGTTGAGATCGCAAGATCCTCCGGCATGACCGGGCCAGCAGAACCGGCCGGTAACGGAGTTGCAGCAGCCCGAACATTGGCAGCGCGTGTTCCTAGCCTTTCGGCCAGACCGCGCTGCGATGCCAAATCCTGCTCAACTTCCAAAGACCTTTGCGCAAGCTCGCCTGCGCGTTGGATTTGATACTCGGGGTCTTTGCGACGCGCCTCCATAAGATTAAGCGCAGCCTGCTCCCTTTCGAGCATGTCTTTTTCTAGCTCTGCCTGCTTCCTAGCCTTATACGCGTCGCTCTCGTAGAGCGTAATGGGTCCGTATGAGATTCTGTCGGCCATGATATTAGGACATCTTGAACGGCGTCAGCATGCTACCAATACCAGAAGCAACCTGCCCGAAGGCTTGGAACGGACTTGTGTAGGTGCTGGCAATCGCACCGACCTGAGATCCATACATGCTCGCTTGCGCATTCTGCATCGTGTTATAGATGCTGGCCGCATTGCCAGCAAGCTGAACCGGAATCTCAGGGCTTGCGGTCTGATAGAACGGAACCTGATTGGCCTGCACGTTGAACTGCCCGGGTTGGGCCACGTTTGCGTTGATATAGTTCTGGAACTGCGCCTGTTGTTGGCCGATGCGCTGCTGGGCGAGGTTTGCCAAGCTTGGGCCACCCGCCAAGAAGCCGGAAGCAGCGCCAAGACGTTCGCGGGTGAGAGCATCGCGGAAGGCAAGATCGCGTTGCAAAGCGCCTCCGGTCGTTTCGCCGGAAGCTAAGAACTGCTGCGCCGCCCCGTAACGCGCAAGCTTGCGTTGTTCCCCGGCGGCACCCAACTGCGCCGCTTCCTGCACTGCCGGTCCAAGGCCGAAGATGTTGCCACGGGCGGTCTGGGCGGCACGCACGGCCTGTTCGTATCCACGCCTTTCCTCGGCTCCCAAGGTCGAGCCAAGGCGAAGCTGGTTAAGTGCTTCCTGCTCGATAGTGTTGCGTAGTTGCTCGGTCTGCGGAGTCGTCGTCGCAGGCAACTCTTCCGTCGCAAGCTGACGATAGCGTTGTCCGAGACCAACTGCGGTCTTGTAGGATTCTGGGTCGATTTGCCTGAGTTGTTCGCCAGCGCGCTCTTCGGGCAGCTTGACAAATTCGCGGAAGGACGTGATTTCTTTCAGGCCATCTTCGCTATCAGCGGTGATAGGCTTGTAATTCTTTACCTGCTCGCTCGCCTTGGTAACCGCACCCTGCACGCTGGCAAGGTCTGATTTTAACTGGTCGATGGAAACCTTGGCGGACGTACGTCGAGGATCGCCTGACGGCAAACCAGCCAGCAATTCTTCTGAGGCCGCAAGCCGACTTTGAATGCCGGCGATCTGGGCGGTTCCGTCTTCGACAATGCGGTTCAGCCGGCCGAGGCGGGTAGAATTGTAGTCGTCCAAAATCTGTTGGTCGGAGACTTGGAAGTTAAGTTTCGTTCCAAGATCGGAAGCGCCGTAGTTCCTGCCAGAGCTAAGTTGAGTAAGTGCTTGGTTCAAGTCTGTTCCTCCACCGCGACGCACCCCTCCGGTAAGGCCAGCGATTTGGTCTGCAAGTGTATTATACTGCCCCTCTCGGTTTGCGAGATCCGCCAGCTGTTGTTCGTAAGTTTCCCTTAATTTTGCACTCTGCTGGTTTTGTTGTTTTGATGCAGCATTCTGTGCCTCTAAAAGCGTCTTAAATACATTATCGCCCTTAACGGCTTTTTTGTATGCATTTACGGAAGGAGTTGATGCCGCATAGCCAAGAGTATAATTTCTTGACCCTCCGTTTCGCTCTGGAGGGGTTATAGTCTCAACCGTTCCATCGTCGTTTAATTTATATCTTACAAGAGAGTTCATGGCGTTTATCTCTCGCTCTCTTGGCGTGGGACCGTATTTGCCTATCGCTGCCATACTAAATCTCGCCCTTCTTGTATTTTTCCGTGGTAATCTTCTTCGCCGCCTCGTTCCTTGCGATCACATCTTCAATATTCGTGCTGAACGCAGGCGCTCCGATGGCAGGAGTAATTCCCGGTGTGTAGCTCGCGGCAGGAACCCCTCCACCGCCCATCATAACCTGCGGTTCGACGCTTCCGTACGGAGTAGATCCATAGAGACGCTCGAACTGGCGGGTGTACTGATCGCCAAGCGCACGGTTCAGTGCAAAAGCCTGCGGGCTATATTCGTACTGCCGGCGAAGTGATTCAAGCGTACGCTGCGGTCCGTACTGGCGCTCGATTTGTAAGCCAGCCTGCACCTGAGCCAACTGGTCGGATGCCTGCAATTGACGCTCTAGCTGGCGTTGCTCGGGCTGGTACTTGATCCGAAGCGCATTTTCCAAGGCAGCGATGTCCGGCGCCTTTTCAATGTAGGTTTCGAGCGAGGAACGATAAAATAGCGCATTAGCCTGCGCCGACTTCATGGGGTCGGGAGGGGGAGGAGGCGCCGGGATGGATGGTCCGCCGCCCATTAGCTTAGTGCCTTTCGCATAAAATTGTAGTAGTCGTACTCCTTGTATGTACCGTTGCGCTTAAAGGTGATCCTCCTGCGCGGACCGAATCTATCCCAAAGTATACTCAGCAGGCATTTGAGAGCCTTGCGGCTCAGGGGGTTAGTTTTACCATCAATTGAGCATACGGTCAAGTCAACGAATACACTCTCTCCCGCTTCGTCATGTTCATAAGGCTCAGGGGCTTCCATGCCCTTAATGCACCTAGCAATGGCTACCCCAGCCACCTCATCCCCATCCTTGGCTACACCTACCAAACCACGCTCGGAATGCCAGTTAAACCACTCCCTAAAGTTGGGCCACATTGACTCCGGCACGCCGGAAGCCTCGATAAACTCTACCGCCGTCATGAAATGTTCTTCTGAACCTCTATAGTGTCTGGGTTGGCCGCAGCCGTGATTTGGCGGATGGCGAGTTTATTTGCCGCGCTTGTAATCTTGATATTCAGAAGGCGCCATTTTTGGTATGCCCTGAGATCGCTGGCAATCCTCTTCTTTACCGAAGATGGCAACACTGCCGGCAACTGGAACTCAAGCGTTAAGGCCGCGCTGGATGGGTTTAGATTTGGCTGAACATCAATATCGCCAACGTCTATATCCCGTTGAATGGAGATGGTCGTGTCGGTAGAAAATGAGTCGTCAAAAACCACCTCAAAGTGACTGCCGTGTTTCTCTGCAAACGGATCGCCAAAGTCGAAATCCTTCGTGCGGACATAGGACTGATAGCTGACTCCTGCATCCTGATAATCTGCGGAGGTGACTTGTGAAGGATTTTTATGACCGTTATATCTTAAAATCACACCATTTGTTGCCTTGCCTAAGGCACGCACGCCCTCGCCGTCAAAGTTGCTCAGGGTAAACTGCATAACCTGCGGCGACCAAGTACCTTCGAAAGCGTTTAGAACCGTATTGTACACCAAAAGCGTATCGTTGTAGTCGTTGGCCTCGGTTGGAATAGCTAGGAAGTAGCGGTTGTCATAGAACAGGGCGGACGCAATCCCAATCTCCGCCGTGTTGATTGACTGAATGACATCCTTGACCACCTCGGAAATTGGCAAGCCAACCGAGGTGAAGTCGTCGGCAGCAGACCTTACCAGCGATCTAATTCCATCATCGGCAAGGAAAAAGATGTCGGAACTAACCTGTACGGCTGTCTGCTCGGCAACGCATCCAACATTGTTTGAGATAAGCTCAACCGTCCAATCCGCCCCGGATGTAGCATCCGGCGGGATTGTGACCTGAAAGATTCGGCGTTTCTTGAAAACAATGATTCGATTCTGGTAGTACTGGACAATGGCCGTGATTTCATCGCCATCGTCAGCGTTTACAATGATTGAGTTTGACGCATCCCAAATGGAGGCATCCAAAATATCGGAAGCGTAAAGCGTGTTTCTGTATGCGCCAGAACCAACCGCAAACAGGCGGTTGCCGGTATTAATAAGCAAACGCAAGTTTTGAGGTGGCGGACTAACCGTTGCCGTTGCCGTTGCCCCGGAGCCATCGCCCACGATTGTCACCGTGGGTGTTGCCGAGTACCCAGACCCACCGTCAACCACAACCACGCCGGTAACGGCTCCTCCGGCCACCGTGGTTGTCAGCGTTGGCAAAGATCCACCCCAGCTTGGCCCGGTCACAATGGCGGTTGCGCTTGTGTAGTTCGATCCTCCGGTCGTAACCGTAATCGCCCTTACTTTGCCACCCTGCCTCTGGGCAATCTGACCATCCCAATAGAACAGGTCGCCGTTGGCGTCGGCCATATACATCTTGTCATTGAACTGCGCCATCGAAATCTTAACGTCAATGTCTTCAGAAAACCCGTCCGCCCAAAATTGCACTTCGCTTCCAAAGGTGCGGTTGACCTGACTCCAAGTTTCGTCCGGCGGGTGCAGGTCGGCGTTGCCGTTGGAGTCAATCGTGTAAAGCCTGCCCTGCGTGATTGTGACAACCTGTTCGTACTGCGCCGTGTCAAAGAAGCGAAAGCCTCCAATTGAGCCAAGCTCGCTTGTGGCCGTGGAGCAAAACGCCTCTGCGCCCAAACGAGTTTCAAGACTACCCTTGGGCGACAGGGTCATGTTGTACATCTCCTGCACCTGATTGGCAGCAAGCAGGTCTGATTGCAGACCGCTGGCTTGACCACCCGCAAAACTGCGGATGCCGTCAAACGCCAATAGGTCGTCGAGGTTGTCCGAGTAGTATGGCATTAGGAGGACGAGATTTCCTCGATGGAAAGATCGCCCAAGCTTGACGGCGTTATCTGTTTGATCCCGCCAACCTGCGAAAGCTCGTAGTTAGCCATCGCCGCAAGATCGGCGTTGGCAGTCTGCACAACGGTCTGGGCCTTGGCATACTGGCGCTCACGCTCCAGCGCGTCCGCATGGGTCAGGGAAAGAACGACCTGATGAACGTGCGGCAGGCGAAGCTCGTCGTCAAGCGCCTGAGTGGTCGGCGGAAAATCCACGACAATGTTTGTGCGGGTTAGGCATTTCAGCTTCTCCACCACGCGCAGGCTTATCGTCCCAGCAGTTTCCAATCGCGGATACAGATCAAGCTGTGCAATTCCGCTAGTATTTCTACCAGTAAAGTGATACAGCACCGGAGTACCCGTGCGGGTGTCTTCGAGCAGATCAGCGTCTTGACTGATAATGGTGGCAAGGTCAATGGGTTCAACTTCGGATTGGTCATAGGATACGGAGAGCGGTGTCTCCACGTTGGTTCCAAGCGTGATGGTGCGGCTGGTGCCGACCGAATAGGTGGAACTGGTTACGGTCTCCCGCCAAGGGGCAAAGTTCCAGACCCGGCGGTAAGCCAAGCTTGCGGCTTTCTGGAGGAAAGTCAGCGTTTCGGAGTCGGTCTTTCCGACTTTCTCACCGGCGTATTGGGCTATTTCAGACAGTGTCATTTACTGGCTCCTCTGGTGTGGGTTCAGGTTGCGGTATCGGTTCGGTGTTAAAACGCTCATACACCTCGCCATCCACCTCCTCAGTATACGCGCCTGTGACCCTTTCGCCAGCGGGTACGCTGGCTGGGTGGTAGGGCTTGACCCCGATCTGGGCAAGTTGCTCCTTGCTCCAGCACCAGAAGATGCTGGCCGGATGGTTGACATCTTCAATGCGGATGCCTTGGGGTTGGCGGATGATGTTATTGGTTGATGTGATCCACATATTGTCTCCTATCTTGCTCTGGCGTATTTGAAGGGGGACTCGGCGAAGGCGGCGAATATATGAGTTCCCCCGCTTGTGTTTGTTGATCCATCTGCGGATCTCATCTTAAATCCATTTGATAATATATCTATTCCATTATCAGAAACCTCTGCATCTGCTGTATTTGCCATCAGTCTTTTTGCAGACAAATTAACGTCGTTTCTTGCTGTGTCATGTATAATCCAATTTGTTGCAGCGGTGCTGCTACATTTGAATAAGATGTACCTAGGCCTAAACCCGCACCACACAAACGGTCCGTCTGCCGAACCGTTGCCGGTGTAGCTTCCGAACTTGGAATAGCCTTCGATTTCGGCGAAGCAGTAGGCGATGTAAGGGCTTGTGTTGTTGTTCGTATTTGCATTTGTTCCAACAGAGAAAACTGAAGATGTAGGGGTAGTTGACCAATATGCAGAATCTAATGCCTGCGCATTAGTCGAGTTTAGCCACAGATAATAAGATGCGCTTGTTAGCCCAGAATGATAAACGGGCCATTGAAATCCGGCAGAGTTTCTTAGTTTTGTTATTACCATCTTGGGAGCAACACCAAGCCCGTGACCAACTGTTGCCCCAGCAGTTCCATTTCCAGTATAACTTACAATACTAAACCCAGCCTGCGGATTTGCCCTGACGGTGCTGGTGATTGATCCCGAGGTGTTTGTTACATTAGACGATCCTGCATCCCAAGACCAAGCGACATATTGCGTTCCGCTTGTGTTAACCAAACTGCTTGTGCCAATAGTGAATCCGGCAGATCCAAATGCAGTAAGACCGCTTGAGCTAGTAACTTCAGATCCTGTCGTATTGCTTGAAAGTTGAGCCTGCGCTCCTCGCACAATGTCGTAAAGCGCGTGATCGGTCGTCGTCCCACGATTCTTAATCCACACCAGATCCGGGCTAAAGCCAAGGCTGGAGATGGAGTTGGATGCGCCGGTGCCGGTGTATGCTAATGCATCCATATACTTGCTAGGCTTCTGGATGGTCGGCTGGGTTAGGTTCTGAGTGCAGAGAGCCTTGAAGCCGGAGGGTGGAGCATACGCCCAAGCCTGCTGACCAAAGTTAATCGTGACATCATTTGCGGATGTTGCGCTTCTGCCAGAAGTGGCAAAATAATAAGGACCTGAAGTTAATCCAGTGTATGCAGTGCCTTGCGAAACTCCATTTTTGTAAAATTCCAAAATTCCATTGTCTGCATCAAAAGCGCATCCAATTTTATCCCCGCTAGTATACGAAGATCCATAGGTTGCGCTTATTGCATTGTTGTATTTTGGCCCGTTAGAGCGATAACCCCAGCTATCTGAGGTAGATCCAACATAGGTGTTCAGAATATTTAATCCCTGAGACACTCCTAGCGTGCTTTCCGCACCAACCGCAGTCACATACATTTCGCAAAACCACTTCCCAGAACTCATCCCTATGGTTGCAATAGATCCGCGATCTCCGCCGTTTGTGCGAAGGTTTCCATCAATAATCGTACCCCTAATCGTGCTGATTGGATTAAGGGTTGCGTAGTTGCCACGAATCTCGCCACCAACTCCTGTGTCTGATCCGTAGTTTGTCGGGCTATCCACAAGGCTGTCGTTTGTTGCACCGGCAGTAATTGAAAAATTTGTTGGAGTCCAGTTGTTTCCTTTGCCGCTAGAGTCTTTGCCAAGTGTGGTTGCAGTGGTTCCAGAATTATCAGCAAAGTTAAGATAAAAATCAGATGCACCATACACGCCTGCGTATGCCCTTGCTTTCCATCTTCCGGTTATTGGATCTGTTTCACCAAAACTTGTTGGAGCAAGCGTTTGTGCGTTTATATAATTTATTTCCGCCAAATACCCGTTAAAATAAGATCCAGTTGGTGATGCTCCGTACCCCTGCGCTCCGATATATTTATGAGCTATATATGCCAAAAATGAGCCAAGATTTAGGCCGGGGAATGTTCCGCTTATTGTCTGCAATACACCATTTACATATACTTTAATTCTATTCGTTGAAGTTGCCTCCCTGCTGTCGTGAACAAAAACAATATGATACCAAGACGAAGGATCTCTAAATACTGCTGATGTTGTTATATTGGATTGTACTGCTCCACCAACAACTTCATAGAATGAAAATTTATCTGAGGAGTCAAATCCAATTTGGGCAAAATTGCTTGAGTTTGTTCCAGCCGAAATAAATATTTGTGTTGATGTAATTGCGCTTCTTTTTACCCAAAAACTATATGTAAAATATGCAGTGAATCCACCAACCGTATCGTTCCAGTATAGTCTGGTGGAATCCCCAGAATTAAACCTCAGACTTCTTTCGATTCTGTATGTATCAAAACCGCCTCCTATGCCAAAGAAGCCGGTCGGATGGACGGGCCAAGGCATAGGGGTTAGGAGAAGTCTTGGCTTGCTACGCCGTAGAGTACTGTGCCATTGGAAACGAAGGCGAGAACGTCAACGTCCCCAGATCCGACAGATAGAGTTGGCGCATCGCCCCCCGGGAACTTGTATGCCGTACTGAAGGAAAGAGTGTTGCTTCCAGCCGTGCCTTGTGTGACAACCAGCATATAAGTTGCGCCATCAACCGGATTAGTTGGGGTGCTTAAGGTTGAGTTGGTAGTCACTTCCAGCTTGGCAACTTGATTGGCGGACAGATCCCACGCAATCGTGCTGCCTGTGCTGATCGTGAGGCTGGTGGCGTTGAAGTTGTGGGTGGCAGTATATTCCTGCGCCGTGTTGACCACGGCCACACGGGTGCTGACCGTGGCCGTTCCGCTGCTGATTGTGACATCGCCAGCGAGCGTGGTTGAAAGATTGGTAATTGTTCCGGTTGTTGAATTAAGCGTGCCAATCGTCCCGGAAGTGCTGTTGATTGCACCGGAGAACGTGCCGGTGGAGCTATTTAGCAAACCACTGAAGGTTCCGCCGGTGATCGTTGCCGTGCTGGAGGTGAGAGATTGGATAGTTCCGTTGGTGATGCTTGCGGAAGTAGCAGTTGTGGCTCCGATTGTAAGCGTCGGAATAGTGCCGATAGTTATGTTTGCCGTGCTGGAAGTAAGATTCGGAATCGTGCCGGTCGTGATCGAGGCATTGGTGGAAACAAGACGAGTACCAGTGGATGTTCCGTAGGAAATGTTGGTTAGGTTTGCATTGGTGTAAGTGCTGATTGTCAGCGCATCCTCAAACAACTCATTGACCGTAACGGCGCGAGGGGCATCGCCAGCGGTCAAATCCGCATCGGCAATCAATAGCTCGTCGCCGGAGCCAACAGAAGTAAGGTTGGTCTGGTCGGTGATTAACGCCTGATAGATGTCCGTGCCGTCGATCAGGTTGTGCAACCCGGCGGCAGTCACCGTGCCGTTGGTGGCGAAAGTCTGGGAACGATTGAATTTAATAGCCATATTAAGCCGTGAACCTCAGTGCGGTCATGTGCAGGGTTCCGGCGGGAACCGTGCCAGCAGTGGTGGTCGGGTTGGTGATGGAGTAGCGAACCACGTTGTTCGCTATGCAATGAAAGCCGATAATTAGGCCGGTTGCACCCGTGGCAGATCCAAGTGAATTAAGGGTTCCGATGACAATATCGCTATTCTGCGCCCCGGTAAGTGCAACCGTTCCGTTGGTGGTTCCGGCAGCGTTGTAGGCTGAAACCGTGGAAAGCGTGAAAGCCGCAGTTCCGTAGGAGGCATTTGTGAGGTTTGGTCCTGTTGCCCCAATCTCCAACGTGCCTACCGTGGCTGTGGTCGCAACGGAAAGACCATTAAGCGTGGAGATTGTTCCGATGGTGGCCGTGTTTACGTTGATCGTGCCGAGGGTGTTCGTGCCGGTGGAAGCAGTGATGCTAGAACCAAACGTCACCGCGCCAAGCTGGAGTGGGATGGTTGCCGTGGAAATCGTGGCCGTGCTTGCGGACAGAGTTCCGATAGTCGCCGTCCCGGTGGATGCCGTGATGTTGGAGCCAAAGGTGACTGCGCCAAGCTGGAGCGGGATTGTGGCCGTGCTGATGGAGGCGGTCGAGATGGTGGCCGTGGAAAGCGTTACGGAAGGGATGGTGGCCGTGCTGATCGTCGCCGTGCCGACTGAAAGGGTTCCGATGGTTGCGGTTCCAGTGGATGCGGTTAGGCTGGTTCCAAAAGTAACCAAACCAGTAAGGGTGCTTGCACCATCAACGCCAAAAGAACCAGTGCTTTTGACTCCGGTTGTAGATAACTGAAGGGCTGTGGCTGTGTCGTTACCTCCAGTAATATTTTGCAGATTGCCATCAACGCTGCTTCCGGCTGTTTTAAGCAACTGCCCAAAGCTCTCGCTAATGTTTTGATTTGCTAAACTAGCCATTTATCCTCCGTGGGTGAGCCGGGAGCGGATTGCATCCCAAACCACACTGACTATAGCACCTATGGAGCCTGCCACAAGGAGCATCTTGGTTTTAAGGTGTTCCAAAGAAGTCACCCTGTTGGACAGGTCGCCAAAGCTGGATAGGGAGCGTTCCACCATGCCGATTAGGGTAACCTGACGTTCTTCCATCCGGGCAAGCCGCTCTGACATTGACCCAAACTTTTCCCGAAGATCATGGATCTCATCAAGACTCACGACCCTTACCCTCCAGATACTTTAGC
>Ga0315904_10012938_pt1 | contig 10495 bp, 10 predicted proteins | sample LakEriMetagenome_6_FD_203529 | JGI IMG/M metagenome (GOLD analysis project Ga0315904, IMG submission 203529) | Freshwater fungal communities from buoy surface, Lake Erie, Ohio, United States - Buoy 12 MA120 | ecosystem: Environmental > Aquatic > Freshwater > Lake | place: USA: Lake Erie, Ohio... | reverse complement strand
GATCAGATCGGAGTTCCAGATCAGCGACTTGTCGGTGACGTGGATGTCCTCCATCCGCTTGTTCTGCTCGGCGAGCTTGGCCACGCCCTCGTCCATCAGCTTCTGGTCGCGGAACACGGCGCAGTGCTTCTGCATCGCCTTCTGCATCTCGGCGCGGATCTGCGCGGTGGGCGAGCCGCCTTGCGCATAGCGGAAGTGATCGAGACGGGTGAGCGCGAAGTCGGCGCTGTCGGCCGGGAGTTCCGCCTGCTTGGCATTGGGCACAAGGCTGTCGCGCAGGTGATGCCCGGTCGCACGGCCGAACACCACGAGGTCGATCAGCGAGTTCGAGCCGAGGCGGTTGGCCCCGTGCACCGAAACGCAGGCCGCCTCGCCCACGGCATAGAGGCCGGGGATGACCGTGTCGGGATTGCCGTCCGGCCCCAGGGTGACGACCTGCCCGTGATAGTTACACGGCACGCCGCCCATGTTGTAATGCACCGTCGGGGTGACGGGGAGCGGCTGGCGGGTGAGATCGACACCGGCAAAGATCTTGCCGCTCTCGGTGATGCCCGGCAGGCGCTCGGCCAGCACCTTAGGATCGATGTGATCGAGGTGCAGGTAGATGTGATCGCCATCCGGCCCCACACCGCGCCCTTCGCGCATTTCCAGCGCCATCGAACGCGACACGACGTCACGCGAGGCGAGGTCCTTCGCGGAAGGCGCATAGCGCTCCATGAAGCGCTCGCCTTGCGAGTTGGTGAGATAGCCACCCTCGCCGCGCGCGCCTTCGGTGATCAGTACGCCCGCGCCGTAGATGCCGGTCGGGTGGAACTGCACGAATTCCATGTCCTGCAAGGGCAGGCCGGCGCGCAGCACCATCCCGCCGCCGTCGCCGGTGCAGGTGTGGGCCGAGGTGGCGGTGTAGTAGCAGCGGCCATAGCCGCCGGTGGCCAGCACCACAGACTGCGCGCGGAAGCGGTGGATCGTGCCATCATCGAGGCACATCGCCATCACGCCGACGCACTGCTTCACCCCATCGCGCTCGGACATGATGAGATCGAGCGCGAAGTACTCGATGAAGAAGTCCGCGTCATACTTCAGCGACTGCTGATAGAGCGCGTGGAGCATGGCGTGGCCGGTACGGTCGGCTGCGGCGCAGGTGCGCTGCACCGGCGGGCCGGCGCCCATGTTCTGCATGTGCCCGCCGAAAGGCCGCTGGTAGATCGTGCCGTCGGCATTGCGGCTGAAGGGCACGCCCGCGTGCTCCAGCTCATAGACCGCCGCCGGGGCTTCGCGCGCGAGATATTCGATCGCGTCCTGATCGCCCAGCCAGTCCGACCCCTTGACGGTGTCGTACATGTGCCAGGTCCAGTGGTCGGGCGAATTGTTGCCGAGGCTGGCGGCGATCCCGCCCTGCGCGGCCACGGTGTGCGAGCGCGTCGGGAAGACCTTGGAGATGTTCGCGGTGCGCAGGCCCGCTTCGGCGGCGCCCATCGTGGCGCGCAGGCCCGATCCGCCCGCGCCCACCACCACCACGTCATAGGTGTGATCGACGATCTTGTAGGCGCCCTTCAGGTGCGCACCGCCGACGTCATTGGCGGTGCCCTTTGCTGCTGCGGTAGCCATCAGGCGTTACCTCCGAATGCGAGACTGGCGACGCTGAAAATCCCGAAGGCGCCGCCACCGATAGTTGCAAGATTGAGCGCCGAGAGGCAGCCGAACTTGGTGCCGGCGTCGTGGACATAGTCCTCGATCAGCACCTGCAGGCCGAGCCGCGCGTGCCAGAACAGGCTGAACACCAGCAGGATCATCGCGGTCGCGTTGAGCGGATGCGACAGCCACTTGGTGACGCTGGCATGGCCGAAGTCGCCGAGCATGACGAGGCTGACCAGAAGCCAGCTCATCAGCACCAGATTGCCGATCGCGGTGAAGCGCTGCACCAGCCAGTGGTGCGCGCCGTGATGCGCCGGGCCCAGCCCGCGCACGCGTCCGATGGAGGTTCCGTTACCCATGTCTCTCGCCCCCTCAGCGCGTCAGCAGCACGGCCCAGAAGGCCGCGGTGAGAACGATGGCGATCACCGGCGCGGCGATCGACCAGAACTTGTTGATGTCGAGCTCGTAGCCCGCGCCGATATCCAGCACGAAGTGCCGAAGGCCGCTCATCATGTGGGTGAAGAAGGCCCAGCTGAGGCCGATCAGCACGATCATGCCAATCGGCGAGCCCATGACGTTCTGGAAGGTGGTATAGGCTTCCGGCCCGCTGGCCAGCGCGCCGAGCCACCACACCAGCACCGCCAGCCCGACCAGCGCCATGCCATCGCCCGTGGCGCGGTGAAGGATCGATACCAGCATGTGCGGCCCCCAGCGCCACACCTGCAGATGGGGAGAAAGCGGTCTGTTGTTCATGATGATCCCGTCTGGTCCCTGTTAGCCCCACCTCACTTAGCGCCACTGGCGAGCGAGGCAAGCGGCGACGTGGTGGACATGGCTTGCAAAAATCTGGATAGGCGCTTGCATGGGACACATTCTTGTAACCGGATCAAGCCGCGGAATTGGCAGGGCCGCCCTCGAAGCACTCAGCGCACGCGGGGCGAAGGTGATCGGCCATGCCACCCGCACCCCCGCCGAAGCATCAGGCGGCCTGCCGATCATCGCTGCCGATTTCGGCAATCCCGCCGCCGCACAGGCGCTGTGGGAAGAGGCGCTGGAAATTGCCGGCGGCGAAATCGACGTGGTGGTCAACAATGCCGGGCGCTTCGAGGCGAACCGGCTCGACCGTTCGGACATCGAATGGCTCGATGCCTGGGAGGACACCTTGCGGGTCAACCTCACCAGCGCCGCGCAATTGTCGCGGCTTGCGGTGCTGCACTGGCAGGCGCGCGGGTTTGGCGGACGGCTGGTCCACGTGGCGAGCCGCGCGGCCTATCGCGGCGATTCTCCTGCGCATTGGCACTATGCCGCGGCCAAGAGCGGGATGGTGGGCATGCACAAGACCATTGCGCGGGCCTATGCCAAGGACGGGATCCTGAGCTTTGCCGTCACCCCCGGCTTTACCGATACCAGCATGGCAGGCGACTACCTCGCATCGCGCGGCGGCCCGGGCCTGCTCGCCGACATCCCCTTGGGCCGCGTCGCCACGCCCGAGGAGATCGCCAGCATCATCACCTTCTGCGCGCTCGACGCGCCCGAGAGCATGACCGGCGCGGTGATCGATGCCAATGGAGCGAGCTTTGTCCGGTAAGATGGCGTCCGCTGGCACCACCTGGAAACTCACCGCCCATGCCCCCAAGCGCGTCGTTCAGGCGGCGCTGCTGGCGCATGACGCAATCGAGGACTGGGATTACGAACTCGTCATCGCGGGCCGTGAGGAAGCCGAGGATCGGCCTGACGACTGGGTGCTCGAAGGCTGGTATCCGAGAAAGCCCGGCAAGGCCGAGAAAGCCGCGCTCGCAGGCCTGTTTGCAGGCACCGCACCGAAAATCACCATCGAGGAACTGCCGCCGCAGGACTGGGTGACGCTGAGCCAGCACAATGTCACCCCGATCCGCGCCGGACGTTTCCATATCCACACGCCCGACTATCCCGCCGACCCGACCGCGATCGACTTCATCATCCCCGCCTCGCAGGCCTTCGGCACCGGCCAGCACAAGACCACCGCGGGATGCCTCGAAATGCTGGGCGCAATGAAGGCGAGCGGCGCGATCGCGCGCAATGTCGCCGATATCGGCACGGGCACGGGGCTGCTCGGCTTTGCCGCCCTCGCCCTGTGGCCGCGCGCCTTGCTGACCCTCACCGATATTGATCCGGTCTGCGTGCCGGTGGTCGAGGAAAACGCCGCCACCAATGGCATCGCGATGGGTGCGGGCGCGGGCGAGGCGGTGATGATCGTTGCCGACGGGATGGACGATCCGCTGCTGCAACTGCGCGGGCCCTATGATCTGCTGATCGCCAATATTCTCGCAGGCCCGCTGGTGAGCCTCGCTCCCGATTTCGCCAAGGCCGTGTCGCCCGGCGGAAGCCTGCTGCTCGCCGGATTGCTGGCAGGCGATCAGGAAGCCGCCGTCAAGCGCGCCATGAGCCGTGCCGGTTTCCGCATGGCCGCTCGGCTCCAGCGCGGCGACTGGGCGATCCTGTGGCTGCGCAGACGGCGCGTCAGGTAAGCGCCGCGCGCCGCTGTTCGAGAAAGAGCCGCTCGGCGCGCGGGGGTTCAAGCGCGAGCGCAGCATCGAGCGCCGCGCGTGCCTCGTCCCGCTTGCCGGCGCGCGCCAGCAGATCAGCCCGCGCCGCATGATAGGGCCGTGCCAGCGCCAACCTGTCGGCCGGAAGCGCATCGAGCGCCACCAGCCCCGCCCCTGCCCCTTCCACCTGCGCCAGCACCAGCGCGCGGGACAGCGCCACCATCGGTGAGGGGCGCAAGGCGAGCAGCACATCGTAGAGCCGCAGCACCGCGCTCCAATCCGTCCCCCCGTCAAAGGCGCGGCGCGCATGGGTGAGCTGGATCGCGGCCATCACCTGACATGGGCCGGAGCGCCCCAGCGTGGCCGCCCGGTCCATCAGCCCGCGCGCCTGCTTAATCCGGGCAAAGTCCCAAAGCCGCGCATCCTGCTGCGACAGCGGCACCATCGCGCCCGTCTCATCGAGCCGCGCACCCTCGCGCGAACGCGCGAGCAGCACCAGCGCGGCAAGCCCCAGCGCCTCGGGCGCGTCCGGCACAAGCTCCGCGACCAGCAGCGCGAGGCGCTCGACCTCCGCCCCTAGGTCATCCCCGAGGCTTGCGGACAGCTCCCCGCCCGCATCGGCATAGGCGGCGGTAAAGGCCAGTTCGAGCGCGAGCAGCACCGCCTCCAGCCGCGCGGGCCAGTCTCGGCGCGGGGGCAGTTCAAAGGCGATCCCCGCCTCGCGCACCTTGGCCTTGGCGCGGGTGATGCGCTGGAACATGGCCGCCTCGCTGACCACAAAGAGGCGCGCAATCGCGTCGACCGGCAAGCCGCAGATCACCTTGAGCGCAAGGGCTGCGCGCACTTCCGCCGCCAGCCCGGGGTGGCAGCAGATAAACAGGAGGCGCAGGCGTTCATCGGGGATTGGGTCGGGCAGGTGCAGGATCTCGGCCATGTCGGTCACCTCCGCCAGTGCCTCGGCCTTGCGCGCCTCGCCGCGGGACTTGCGCAGGGCATCCAGCGCGCGGCGCCGACCTGCGACAAACAGCCAAGCGGCAAGATCGCGCGGGGGCTCGGCGAGCGCGAGACAGGATGCGGCGGCCTCGGCAAAGGCCTCCTCGGCCCGCTCGAGATCGCGCAATTGCGCAGCGAGCGCGGCCACCACGCGGGGCCGCGCCGCCATGATCGCTCCGGCAACCGCAGCGTTCAGGCTCAGCCCTCCATCGGCCAGACCGGGCGCACCTCGATCCCGCCCTTGCGCACCGGAATGCGCCTGGCCCATTCGAGCGCCTCGTCGAGGCTGGCGACATCGATGATGTAGAAGCCGCCCAGCTCCTCGTGGGTTTCGGCAAAGGGGCCGTCATGGATCGTGACGACGCCCTTGTCGGAGCGCACGGTGGTGGCGGTCGCGGCAGGCTTCAGCCGCTCGCCCGAGAAGGGCACACCGGCGGCGACAAGATCCTCGGCGAGCTTCATATGCCCGGCCAGCGTCGCCTCCAGCAGCGCCGCGCCGTCGGGGCCTTCATAGGCGCTCTCGTCCTCGTTGATCATCAGCATGAATTGCATGGCTCGTCTCCGTCATGGCCCTGCCGGAATGGCGAGGCTCTGACACGGAGACGGATCGGGCAAGCGGGATTCGACAAAGGCCGCGAAATTTAATGCGCGAGGGCATCTTCCAGCAGCGCGAGGGCATTGCGGGTGAAGGCGGCCATATTGGCGATGCGATCATCCGAGGCGGTTTCGAGGAGGCGCGTGTGCTCGCCCTGGGGCCCCGCCAGCGCGGCGACCGAGCGTCCGGCAGGCGCGCCGGAGGGATGCGTCGAGCCGCCGACCGAACCGCTCTCCGCCAGCCCCCATTCCGCGCCGAAATTGTCGCGGATCGCGCGGGCCTGCAGCAGGGCATAGTCCTCACTCGCCCCGCGCATTCCCCGATAGGCCTCCCGCGGCAGGGCGAAGAGCACGTCGCGCCCGCGCAGGGAATAGACCACGCCCCCGCCCACGAAAAAATCGAGCGCGCCGGGCACGGTGAGCAGGCTGGCGGCGATCAGCCCCCCGGTCGCCCCGTCCGCCACCGCGACCTTCTCGCCGCGCGCGCGCAGCAGGGCGGCAATGCGCAGGGCCTGGGGATGGAGTTCTTGCAGCAGGTCGCTCATGGCGCGATCCTGCGCAGCGTCATGATATCGCCGCCGACCACACTTTGGGCGCTGGTTTTCACACTGGTGAGCCGCGCGGTTCTGCCCGTGATCGGCAGGCCCGTCAGCGGATCGAAGGTAATCTCCGTCTCGTCGGTGATTTCCATCGCTTGCAGAGCATCCTCTTCCGCCGCCTTGCCCCTGGCTTGCGCGGCTTGACGCATCGTCTCGAAGATCGCGAGCATCGCCGCGCGCATCGCCTCGGGATCGAAGCGCCCTGTCTGCACCAGCTTGAGATCGCCTTCCGCTGTGCGGGTCAGCACGCTCTCCATCGTGGCGGGAACTGCAACGGGAAGCAGCCCGCCTGTCACCTCGGTATCGACCGCGACCGCCTCGCCAAGATCGAATTCGGCCCCGCCATAGCCGAGGACGGTGGGCCAGCCGCGGATCATGAAGGCGGGCGCATCCTCGGCCGAGGCATTGATGATCGGATCGAGAAAACGCCTGACCGCCGCCAGCGCGGCTTCGTTCATCGGCTGGTCCGACATCTTGGCTGCCGCCTCTGGCATGCCGCGCAGCGCCGCCTGCATCGCAGGCCAGTCCCGCATCCGCACCATCTCGCCCGAGGCATCGAGCTCGATCGCCATCGGCAGCAGATAGAGCCGGATCGCCGCGGGAAGCGCATCAAGCAACCGCTTGTCAGCCAGATCGAAACGCCGCCCACCACTCGTCATGGAGAGGGTTTCGATCCGCAGCAGATAGCCGCTGTCGAGCCGTTCAAAAGTAAGCCGCTGGTCGAAATCGATCGCGGTGTCTCCGCCGGGCCGCTTGCGCTCGAAACGCATGGCATAGGTGACAGGCGTGAGGAGCGGCGGGGCAAAGGGGATGGTGACCGTCTCGGCAGCAGCGGCTGCGACGGAAGCCTCCTGCGCGCTCGCCGGAACAGGGCCGAGGAGAGGAGCGCCGAGCATCAGCGCAGCCACTAGCGCAGGGAAAGATCGCAAGGTCATCCTGCCCCGCCCCCCAGCGCCTCGGCCACAATCGCCGCCCAGCCCGCTTCGTCCACCACTTCGATCCCGAGTTCGGCCGCCTTCTTGAGCTTCGATCCCGCCCCCGGCCCGGCCACCAGCAGATCGGTTTTCGCGCTGACAGAACCGGCCGCCTTGGCGCCCAGCCTTTCGGCCTGCGCCTTGGCCTCGTCGCGGCTCATGGTCTCTAACTTGCCGGTGAAGACCACGGTCTTGCCCGCGACCCGGCTGGCGATGGTTTCGACCTCGTAGCGCGGCGGGGCAACTTCGCCGAGCAGGTCTTCCCAGACGGCAACATTGTGCGGCTCGTGGAAGAAATCGCCCAGCGCCTCGATGACTGCGGGGCCGATGCCGTCGATCCCGGTGATCTCGCCCGCAGCCTCGGCATCGCCCGCATGGGCACGTTCGGCCAGCGCACGCAGCGCCGGAAGCTCATGCAGATGCTTCATCAGATCGCGCGCAGTCACCTCGCCCACGTGGCGGATGCCGAGCGCGAAGAGCAGCCGCGCGGCATCGGGCGCACGCTTGGCCTCGATCGCGGCGAGCAGATTGTCGACCGACTTTTCCTGCCAGCCTTCGAGCTCCAGAATTGCGCTGCGCCGCTGACGCAGGCGGAAGATATCCGCCGGACTTTCGAGCCACCCCAGCGCGAAGAATTGCGCGATGGTCTTCTCGCCCAGCCCCTCGATATCGAGCGCCTTGCGGGAAACGAAGTGCTCCAATCGCTGGGTGCGCTGGGCGGGGCAGATCAGACCGCCGGTGCAGCGCACATCGACCTCGCCCTCTTCCGCCACGGCCTCGGACTGGCATTCGGGGCAGTGATCGGGAAAGGGGAAAGCCGCGCGCTCCTCTTCGCGGGTGAGGTTCTCGACCACCTGCGGGATCACGTCGCCTGCGCGCTGGATCACCACGCGGTCGCCGACGCGAAGGCCCAGCCGCGCGATCTCGTCGCGGTTGTGGAGCGTGACATTGGTGACCGTCACCCCGCCCACCAGCACCGGCGCGAGCCGGCCCACCGGCGTCAGCTTGCCGGTGCGCCCGACCTGAATGTCGATCGCCTCGACAACCGTCTCGGCCCGCTCGGCCGGGAACTTGTGCGCCAGCGCCCAGCGCGGGGCCTTGGCGACAAAGCCGAGGCGCTCCTGCCAGTCGAGCCGGTCGAGTTTGTAGACCACCCCGTCGATGTCGTAGGCGAGACCGGGGCGCGCCTTACCGATGGCATCGAAATGGGCCACAAGCTCCGCCGCTCCGCCCTCCACGCGGGTGAACATCGGCGAGACCGGAAAGCCCCATGAACGCAGGGCCGCGACCACCTCGGCCTGCGTCTTGCCCGGCAGCTGCGAGACCGCGCCCCAGCCATGCGCCCAGAACCGCAAGGGTCGCTTCGCGGTGACCTTCGCATCCTTCTGCCTGAGGCTTCCCGCGGCCGCATTGCGTGGGTTAGCAAAGAGCTTTTCGCCCGCTTCATGCTGCGCAGCATTAAGTGCGGTAAAGGCTTGTTTTTCGATATAGACCTCCCCGCGCACCTCGAAGATCGCGGGGCCATCCCAAACCCCGTTCGCGTCGAGCGCAGTCGAGACGCCGCCCTGCTCCATGTCTCTCGACTGCGCTCGAGACGAACAGAGGTTTTTGGGGATGTCATCGATGAACTGGACATTGGCCGTCACATCCTCGCCCACCTGCCCGTCACCGCGCGTGGCAGCCCGCACCAGCACCCCGTTCTCGTAGCGCAAGGAGCAGGACAGCCCGTCGATCTTGTCCTCGGCAGTGAGCGCCAGCGGCTCGCCTTCGGGCAGGTTCAGGAAGCGCCGCATCCGCGCCAGCCACTCCGCGACTTCCTCAGGAGAGAAGGCATTGTCGAGGCTCATCATGCGAACCTCGTGCGCGACCTTGCCGAGCGGCGAGGCGGCAATCGCATGGCCGACCTTGCGCGAAGGGCTGTCCTCGCGGATCAGATGCGGAAAGGCGGCTTCGAGCTCGGCATTGCGGCGCACCAGCGCGTCATATTCGGCGTCGGAAATCTCCGGCGAATCCTCGGCATGATAGAGCCGGTCGTGCTTGGCGATGGCGCGCGCAAGGCGCATCATTTCATTGGCGGCATCCGCCTCGGACAGTCCCTGCGTGCTCATGGGCAGAGCTTTTTCACCGACCCTTGGCAATGTCCAGCAGCGCCGGACCGATTGCGGCAAAATCCTTGGTGCCGGGCACCAGCAGGTTGAAGTGCTGATCCTGACTGACGCGGATTACCTCGAGTGCGATGCCCTTGGCCTTGAGCCCTTCCAGCACCGCCGGATCGGGATCGGGCAGCGCGCCGTCGACCACCAGCAGCTTCTTGACCAGCGGGGTGTTGGCGAGCGGATCGAGCATGGCATAGCGCGCGGGCACATCGGCCGGGGTGCCGCCCATCAGCGGCGCGATCACCGGCTGGCCGCAGATCATGGCGTCCATCCCGACCAGATCGCCGACCCGCAGCGGCCCGTCGAGCACCACCGCCGCCTGCACGCTGGGCACGTCGGGTTTGAGCACATCATCGCCCATATGGCCGGTCGGCAGCCACATCACCGGGGTCACGCCTGCGGAATGGCCCATGACGGTGATCCGCTTCAGATCGAGCGGATAGGTCTCGGCCAGCGTCTGGACATAGCCGAGCCCCTGCGCCCAATCGGCAAAGGTGTTGGGCCAACCGCCGTCCGAGCCCAGTTCGCGGTAGGACGGAGCCCACACCGCCACGCCATTCTGCGCCAGAAAGCTTGCGAGCGCCGCGACATTGGAGGTGCCGCCCATCCCTGCCCAGCATCCGCCATGCCAGATCACCGCGAGCGGGAAAGGCCCCTTACCCTTGGGTATACGCAGCTCGCCATACTGCCGAGCCGAGGCGCTGCCATAGGCGATCCTTGCGGTCGCGGGTTCGGCCGCCGCGCTGTTGACCGAGACGGGATCGTAATCCTTGCTGTCGGTCACCGCAAAGCGCGCATCCGGCGCTGCCGGCGCACTGGCGACCGGCGCTCCCCCGGCGCAGGCGGTGAGCGTCGCGGCGAGTGCCAGCAGCGGAACAACAGGCTTCATCATCATCCCTTCCCCCCTTGATGGTGCGATCACTCGCCCTTCAGCACCGCGAGCATCGCAGGCTCGTTGGCATCATAGACCGGATTGCCCGGCGTGATGATCGCGAAATGGCTCTGCCCGAGATTCTCGC
>Ga0315904_10012937_pt1 | contig 10496 bp, 20 predicted proteins | sample LakEriMetagenome_6_FD_203529 | JGI IMG/M metagenome (GOLD analysis project Ga0315904, IMG submission 203529) | Freshwater fungal communities from buoy surface, Lake Erie, Ohio, United States - Buoy 12 MA120 | ecosystem: Environmental > Aquatic > Freshwater > Lake | place: USA: Lake Erie, Ohio... | reverse complement strand
CTCACGAGGGCGCAAGTCTTCGCGCGCGATCCCGAGGAAACCACGCAGGAAGACATCGACTTCATCGTGGCCGAGCTTCGTAAGATCAACGAGCGCAACCGGCGTGCCCGCCGTGACGACGCGGCTGTTGCCGAGGGTACCGCCAAGATCAAGAAGGCCAACGTCGCAGCCAAGAAGAAGAAGAAGGCTGGTCCCCTCCCCACCGACCTGCTGGACGCCAAGCTATGACCGACATCATAGAGCGGTTGCGGTCGCCCGAGGTATTCATCGACATGGGTGGGATGACCAGTCCAGTAGCACGCCTAGCTGCCGACGAGATCGAGCGGCTACGGATGGGCTACACCACGCTGAACGATGAGGTTTGCCAGCGTCTCGGCAAAGCCCTCGGCTATCCGTGGTTCAAGGATGACCAGGAAAACTTTCCTGGTGCGACGGAGGAAAGCGGCGTCTGCACAGGCGAGCATGTAGCCGAAACCATTGCGGCAGAAGCTGCGCGTCGGATCAGCAGCCTTGAAGCCGAGCTTGACGAAGCTATCCAGCGGGGCAACGACTGGTGCGATCAAGCCCGCAAGTTGCGAGACGAGCGGGACCGGCTGCGGTGGGCGCTGAAGAAGATTGCCAGAGATCGTTTGCTCGACACCGAAATGGAAGAAATCGCCCGCGCAGCACTCAAGGAGACGGGACATGGCTGACGCATGGGACGGGCGCCCGCAGAACCCGGGGCGGGATGGGTGCCACTGGCTTCTTGGATGGAATGGCACGCCGTTTGTCGCTGAATGGGATGCCGCGTCAGCCGACTGGTCGTGGGCTGGCGGCGACGAAAGCTGCGTCGGGGTTGTGGCGGCTGGCTGGCGCTATCTCGGTCTCTGCCTCACCCCCGCCGAAGTCTCTGCGCTGGTCGAGGCGGCGCGGCAGGAGGAGCGCGAGGTGACGTATGAAGCTGACCAATAAGTTGCGGCTGCCCGAGGCGATTGTCAGGGCGGTGCAGAATGATTCGTATACGAAGGGCGAGGCTGACATTTCGGTGACGGAATTGTTGGTCCCGCCTCAGATGCGGAAGCTCAAGCTCGAACATGACGATGAGCTTGAAGAGGATGTGAGCGACCGGATCTATTCGTTGCAGGGCCAGTCGATGCACCACATCATCGAGCGTGCTGCGGATGGGGATGCCTTCGTCATGGTGGAGGCCACGCTGTATGCGGAGTATCTCGGCTGGAAGGTGAAGGGCCAGGTCGATCACTTGTTGCTGGGGACCGGCGAACTGCTGGACTTCAAGCTGACGTCGGTCGCCAAGATCAAGGCGGGACAGGTGCCTCGTGAATGGGAGCAGCAGACCAACATCTATCGGCGCATGCTGGAGCGTGAGAAGGGCATGGTCATACCAGCCATGTCAGTCATCGCGATCTTGCGTGACTGGTCGAAGAGTCGCAGCAAGCAGACTCAAGACTACCCTCAAGCTCCGGTCCTCAACATGCCCATCCCGTTATGGACAGCGGAGCAGGCTGACGCTTTCATCGAGGAACGCATCCGCCTACATCAGGCAGCCGAACCGCAGTCCTGTTCGGAGCAGGATGTGTGGGCACGCCCTGCCAAGTGGGCGGTGATGAAGCGGGGCAACGTCAAGGCCGTCAAGCTGTTCGACAATCCGGTCGAAGCGGAACAGCTTGCAAGTACGAGCGCCGCCCTGTATGTAGAACACCGGCCAGGTGAAGCTGTCCGATGCCAAGACTGGTGTCAGGTGGCGCACCTGTGTCCGCAATGGCAAACAGATCCACGCAACAATCGTATCCCTTCCGTAGAGGAGTCCCTCTTCAGTGCCTAAGTTCGAAGCAACCACGTTGCCGCCTCGCATCCTGATCTGCGGTGAACCTGCTTCCGGTAAGACGGGCGCTCTGGCCCAGCTTGCCAACGCTGGCTATCGCCTGCTGATCCATGACTTCGACAGCAACAGCCGCGTCATCGGCTCCTATTTGAAGCCGGGCGCTGCCGACGTCTACATCAACACCTATGCGGTGGCGAAGATCACCAACACCAACCTGTTCGCGGGCACCTCCGTTGCGCCGAAGCAGGCTGTCGATTCCATGCGCCAGTTCTGCAAGCTGCTGGAACATTGGAAGACGCCGACCGAGGACCTGGGTCCGGTGCTGGGCCTGACGCCGAAGGACGTCATCGTGATCGACAGCGGCACCTTCCTCGGCGAGATGCTGCTGCTGGCCGCACACGAAGACCCCGAGACGAAGCGTGATCTGCGCTCGCTCTACAATGTGGCGGGCCGCTACTACGGTGCGATCCTCGATCACCTGACCGGACCCAAGGTCGGCGCCTCCGTCATCGTGCTGACGCATCTGATGCAGACCGGTGAGAAGGATGACCAAGGGAAGATCGTGGGCAAGGCCCGTGACATTCCGGTCGGCATCGGGGAGAAGTTCTCGAAGAAGATGCAGACCTACTTCTCTGACATCTGGCACCTCGAAGTCGGGCGTGATGGCAAGCGTTTCTTCAAGACCGGCGCCACTGACAAGGCTTCGCTCCGTACCTCTGCGCCCAACCTCATCAAGCCGGTCGAAGACTTCGACCTCGCCTCCATGCTTGACCGCCTGACCGGGAGCCACTAACATGGGACGTCCGATTGGCTTTGCGAAACGCACCGCCAAGAGTTTTCTTATGAGCAAAGAGGCTCGCGGCCTTGTCAACTATGCTCACAAGCCCGTTGCCCCGAGCGAGCAGGCAGCGTATGCAAAGGCACATCTGGAGCAGGCGGGCTTCAAGATCGGACCCGGCGTGGACCTGAAGCTTAAGCCCTAAAAGATTTCTGGAGAAGGTGCTTGACGGGGACGCCCTCCAGATGTATTTGTATCCCTGTCACCTCGTAGTGACAAACTCAAGTGGAGAAGACAAGTGGCTGACCTTTTCGATACCGTCATTGAGAACACCGCTTCCGAGCGCCCGGCTTTCCGGCAGGCTCCGGCGGGTGACTATCTGGTGACGGTGCAGTCCGTCAAGTTCGTCAAGGCGAACTCCGGTACGCAGGGTATCGAGCTGACCTACACGATGGTCGAGCCGATGCATGGTGAGGATATGGAAGGTGTGGAGCTGGCGAAGTGCCGCCTCCGTGACACGCAGTGGATTACTGAGAAGACCATCGGCTATGTGCAGGAGCGGCTCGCGCGTATCTCCGCCGATGTGGTGGGCGAAACCATCCGTGACACGGCAGACATTCTGCCGGGCAACGATGTGGTGGTGACTGTCTCGCATGAGACTGCCAACCGGGACGGCACCCCGCTGAACACGCCGCGCCTGAAGGTGGACCGCTACTACTCGGTGGACTGGTACAACAACAACAAGAAGGCGGCCTGAGCATGCGCTAACCAGTAGGGTAGGGGAGGGGCGGGCTTCGGTCTGCCCCTTTCCGCTGTCTAGGAGATGACGCTATGATCCTCGAAGTCTTCCACACCGAGTCCACTCCGTCGCATGAACTGCGGCAGCGCGTGACCGAGATCCTCGTGGCTGCGGGCGAGCGGCCTGTTCTGACAGTCGAGGATTTCCAAGCGATCCTCGCATCGCGTGACAAGCTGCGGGCCGAGGTTGCCAGCCTGCGACTCACGCTGGGCGGGCGTACCTTCAGCGCCTCCATTCCGGAACCCATTGGCTGCCCGGCACCGGGTGCCTGCGCGCAGGTCGCTGAGATTGGCAGGCTTCGCAGGGCGGTGAAGACGGCGGAAGATGCGCTGCGCGAGGCCGGGTATCCGGCGGCAGCGGATGGCATGAAGGCGATCCTCATGGGAGAAAAGGTGTGATGTGGTACGAAGGACTGTTCGTGCTGGTGACGGTGGTTGTCGTGTGCATGTTCGTGTTCGGAGTTTGGGATGACCCTGACGACGACGTAGGAGAGGGACGGTGAGGTGGGGGCTGGCGGCGCTGGCCCTGCTGGCGTCGTTGCTCCCGGCTGCGGCGAAGGCTGCGGACCCTGTGCGCGAGATGGCGTGCCTGACTAGGACGATCTATTGGGAAGCGCGCAACCAGCCCTTCGAGGCGCAGGTGGCTGTGGCCCAGGTCGTACTGAACAGGGCAGAGGATGGGCGCTTCGGCAACACGCTGTGCGCCGTCGTCTATCAGAGGAACGGGCGGCTCTGCCAGTTCTCATGGGTATGCACGCATCCCAACCGGCGGCCTCGCGATCAAGCTGCATGGGAGGTTGCCACCTACGCTGCCTATCTGGCTGTCTTCGATCACGATGATCTGGTGAAGGGGGCGATCTTCTTCCATGATACCAGCATCCGGCGCTGGTCCCATCTGCACAGAACTGCTAGGATAGGCGACCTCATCTTCTACAGGGAGCGTTAGTATGTGTAGGAACTACAACCCTTCGGCCCGCCTAGATATCGTGCAGGAGGAATGGCGGAAGGAGCATGGCACCGAGATGCCGAAGCCTGAGCGGCGCAGCCCCTTCGTCGTGATTGCCCCCGTGCAGATGGAGCTTCCCCTTGAAGACCGCCCTCGTAATTGATTGGCCCTCCGTCGATGCCGCTGCCGGTGGCGTCATGTCGGAGTGGGAGTGGCAAGTCACCAGCGAACTGATGAAGCTGGCCGACTTCAAGCCTGACCTCATCACATGCGCGCACCCTGCCTATGTGCAGAAGTGGGGCACGCTGTTTGTGGGCGGCAAGGTGGGCGGCGAACTGCTGCCCTTCGCCAAGTCTTGCCGCGACACGCTGGCCGAGAAGTTGAAGGGCTATGATGTGGTGCTGACGCTGGGCGCGCACGCCATGTTCTGCCTGACCGGCGAGTACAAGATCGACACCTTCCGTGGCACCCACGTTGACAGCCCACATGTCGAGGGCCTTCAGGTGGTGCCGACCTATGCGCCCTACCTGTATGCGCGCATGGCGTGGAACGAGCGGCCCGTCGTGGTGTCAGCTATGCGGAAGGCGAAGCAGCGGTTCGTCGATAAGCCGAGGACGATCTACCTGCCCGACAGCATTGCTGATCTGTATGCGTTCTCGACGCAGCACATCGGGGACCAGATCGTCTTCGATGTGGAGACGAACAAGTCGTGCCGGATCACGGAGTTCTCCGTGGCTACGTCGTCGGCCTGCTGTCTGTATGTGCAGCTAGAGGACATGGGCTACCGGTCGCAGTGGTCGGAGCAAGACGAACTGGATATCTGGTTGTGGCTGCGCTTTCTGGCGGATCGGAAGGATCTGGCGTGGGGTTTCCATAACGCAACGTATGACTTGACCTACCTCGACGCTTATACTATACGACCCAAAGGCCCGATCTTCGACACGATGCTTCGGCACCATGCGTGGCAACCGGAATGGGAGAAGTCGCTGGGCTTCCTAGCTTCACTCCATATTCCGACCCGAGCATGGAAGCATCTGCGGACCAAGGCCAAGAAGGACTTCAATAAGAGCGGAGCTTTATGAGCGAAGATGATGCGTCCCTGCGGCGCTTGTGGGCCAGCGTTATAATCCAGGCGCTGATAGATGCGACGGCTGCCACCCAGACACCGGCAGCCGCAGCCCACAAGAGACAGGCCCGTGCTTGGCTGACGGTCGAGTATGGCACCACCGCCCAGAACTTCGACGAGGTGTGTCTGGCTGCGGACATTGATCCGTCGCGGGTACGCAACTTCTTCAAGGCGTATGAGGGGCCGCCCTTGACGCTGCACATTCTGTCTCGTATGCGGGACGCCTTCCTGAAAGGTAACGTCAGTGCGAACAATCACGGACATGACGCCAACTCCTGAGAACCAGGAGATCGTATATAACTCGCTCGACACCATGCAGACTATGGCCCTCAAGGAAATCTATGATGGGGGCCTATTGCCTGCGTGGGCCAAGACCACCCATGAATATAGCGAACTGATGCTGGGTCCGATCCTCACCATGATGCGGCGTGGTGTCCAGATCGACACGGTCAAGCGGGACGGCTTGGTCGCTGGGTTGCGTGCCCGCGCCAACAAGGTGCAAGCCAACTTCGACCATGTGTGCGAGGCGCTCTGGGGCACGACTGTCAACCACAACTCCACGCCCCAACTGATCTACTTGTTCTACACGCTGCTTGCCATTCCGGAACAGACCAAGTCCAAGAAGGGCGAAACCAAGGTCGGCACCGACCGGGAAATCCTCGAACGGATCGCTGCCAACTACACGCGAGGCGCGTTCTTCGCCAACCATATCCTCCGCATCCGCGACCTTGAGAAGCAGGTCGAGTTCCTCTCGAAGAAGCTGTCCCCGACGAACCGCTTCCATGCCTCCTTCAACATTGCGGGCACCGAGACGTTCCGCCTCTCGTCCAGTGAGCATCCCTTCCGGATCGGCAGCAACCTTCAGAACATACCGAAGGAAGCCCGCTCCTGCTTCACGGCTGACCCCGGCTACGTCATGTTCTACTCGGACCAACAAGGTGCCGAGGCTCGCATCGTGGCCTACCTGTCGGGCGATGAGAACTACATCGCAGCCGTCGAAGGTGGCGACTCGCATACGATGGTGGCCAGCATGGTGTTCGGCTTCCCACCCGATAGGGAGTTGGCGGAGCGCGAGTACTATCGGGGCTACTCGTACCGGGACATCACGAAGAAGGGCGCACACGGCAGCAACTACTATGGCAAGCCGTTCACGCTGGCGCAGCAGATGAAGGTCGAGACTGCGGTGGCCGAGGCTTTCCAGAACCAGTACTTCAGGAGGTTCCCCGGCATCAGCGACTGGCATGTGTGGGTAGCCAAGCAGTTGCAGACGAAGGGCTGCCTGACTACGCCGTTCGGTATTCGGCGCAACTTCTGGAACCGGAGGTGGGACGATGCCACGCTGCGGGAGGCGATTGCCTTCGTGCCCCAGCATTGCGTGGGTGTGCTGATGAACATTGGCATCTACAATCTGTGGGAGAAGTTCGAGGGTAAGCCTGGCGCAGATGTGCAGATCCTGCTGAACTTGCATGATGCGGTGCTGGGCCAGGTCCGCATCGACAAGGCCGATGAGATGCTGCCGCAGGTGTTGGAGTGCCTGCGCTTCCCCTTCCCTGTCACTGACATCAAGGGGATATCGCGTGAGATTATTATTCCATTTGATGTAGAAGTGGGGTACAACTGGCTCAAGGCAGGACCGGGAAATCCGGATGGCTTGAAGAAGTGGAGGCCCCATGGCAAAGCATGACTACCTGTCGGACAAGGCAGCCAACTACAAGCTGATGGCCGACATCAAGAACTGGTGGATGAAGCGGGGCTTCGTGGTGAAGGCGTGGCTTGAGCGGGGCATCGACCCCTCGAACGGCACCAGCATCCATGTGATCCGCACCAACATCGTGCAGAACACCGACAACGCAAGGACTCGCTATGTCACCGACCGATAAGATCGTTTCGTTCAGGGGTACGCCCGCTGCGCCAGCCTCGTCGGACGTAGAGCTTGTGTCGCAGGAGCAGAGCGAACTGGAAGCGTCGCTGGTGTACATCGCTACGTTCCTGCTGGACAACAAGGACAACATTAGGAATGTGGTGTGCGGGGTGATGGCGAAGGACGACATTGATCCCAAGTCGAGTGACTTCGCTTTCCACATGCTGACCACGCCGATTGATGTGGCCGACTTTGCATTGTCGCTGCGCTTTCTGGAGGACGGGTTCCGCCGATACCTGCCCGATCCGGACTGATGTACTACGGTAGTAAACGCCCGGCCCCGATACGGCTGGGTTCCCCGGTTGAGGGGCGGTATGCTGACTTCGTTCCCGAGTTCCAGAAGACGAAGCGGACTGCCGCCCAGCAGGCGGGCATCTCATATGAGAAGGCTGTTCTCAAGAAGCTGACTTCCATCTACGGGAAGGTCGAGCCGTCGCCATGGCTGTACTACAAGACGCCAAAGCGCAGCGGCATCTGTCAGCCTGACGCCCTGTTGTGGCTGGCCGACGATCACATCTGTATCGTCGAGATCAAGCTGTCGTGGATGCGTCCCGTCAGGCAGAAGCTCATGCAATTCTACGGCCCTGTAGTAGCAGCTATCCACAAGGATGCGAAGCTGTCCTACTTGCAGGTCTATAAGAATGCGAAGACGGGCTCGCACAAGAAAGCCCTAAGCATTTATTCGCTTGACGATATGCCACAAGGCAAGTACAAGGAATGCCAGTGGCTAGGCATATGATGGGAGACGCCATGCAGCCGACCGTAAAGTTCAAGAAGCTGAAGCCTGACGCGCATATGCCTATGAAGGCTACGTCGGGCGCGGCCTGTTACGATTTGTTTGCCAGCGATACTATCTGCATCGACGACATGCGGACCTTCAAGGTCATCGGCACGGGTGTCGCCATCGAGTTGCCGCCCGGCTATGTGGGGCTGATCTGCTCCCGCTCCGGGCTTGCTGCCAAGTACGGCATCTTCGTACTGAATGCGCCGGGTGTCATTGACGAAGACTACCGGGGTGAACTGAAGGTGATCTTGGGGCGGCTGCCCTACACGCCGCAATGGCCTAGCGAAAACTACACGCTGGTGGAACCGGGCATGCGGATCGCCCAACTTATGATTATGCCGGTCACTCACCTTCCCGTCGTGGAAGTTACCGATCTCACAACAACGGCTCGCGGTGAAGGCGGCCTTGGTTCAACAGGAGTCTAACATGATTGTTACGCAGATTGCATTTACGACGATCATCCTGCTGGTCGCGCTGTCCCTTGCGCTGGTGGTGATTGAGGAAAAGATCCGCCCTAGCAACTGGCTCTCGCTTGGTCGGCTGGACAAGGCGCTGGTCCTAATCATGGTTGTGGGCATGGTGGCGCTGTTCGTCGGCACGCTCGCCTTTATCTGGGGGGTGTGATGGACCCGGCACTGGAGTTGCCTGACGGCAATCCCAAGACGGTGCATGGCATGTCGAAGCCTGGCATCGAGGGCGTACCGCCTGCTCCCCTCTTCATGGTGGGCGAGGTCATGCGACTAGGCATCCGGAAGTATGGTCTGACCAACTGGCGGCACGAACCCATCTCTGCGTCCGTCTATTACAATGCGGCGATGCGCCATATCTTCTCGTGGTGGGACGGGCAGAACAACGACCTCGAAAGCGGACAGCCCCATCTGGCTCATGCGGTTGCGTGCCTTATGATTCTGATGGATGCGCGACTGACGGACGACCTGAACGATGACCGTCCCCGTGTCGGCTTGACGGCTGGGCACATAGCCCACGCAACCCGCAAGCTGGAGGCAGCGTCGTGACACGCAAGACTGTGCTGCTAATCCCTGACACCCATGCGATGCCGGGCGACAAGCTGGATCGGTTCGCCAAGATGATGGCCTTTCTGGAAGACCGCAACGTCTATCTGGACAGGGTCGTTCACATCGGGGATCTGTGGGACTTCGGTTCGCTATGCACGCATGACATGGATGACCCGCGCTGGTCGCATAGGTCTTTACAGGCTGACATTGATGCGGGCTTCGATGCGCTGGACTGGATCGCCTCCATTGCTGCCGCTTACGGGGGTGCCCCCATCGACTTCATCGAGGGCAACCACGAGGACCGCTACAACAAGTGGATGAAGTCGGACAACAGGTTGCTGACGTCGGACTTCCCGAAGACCGTCAAGCAGTTGGTGGCCCAGCGGCGGCCGACGCTGAACGTGAAGTACCATAGCTTCCTGAAGCCGGTCACTATTCATGGTGCTGTCTTCCAGCACTACTTTGTTAGCGGGGTTATGGGCAGGCCGCAGGGCGGAGAACATCATGCGAACAACTTGCTAAGGTCGCAGCATGTGTCGGCGGTGTGTGGACATTCGCATCTGCTGTCTACTTCGACGCGAACCAAGGGCGACGGCAGCAAGATCCATGCGTTGGTGGGTGGTTGCTTTGTCGATCCGAACGGGGACTTCGCCTATGCGAAGGCGGCCAAGAAGCTGTGGTGGAATGGCTTCCATCTGTTGCACTTCTATGCGCCCGGTGAGTTCGACGTCGAGTCTGTCAGTCTTGAAAGATTGGGCTAACTGTAGTATAATGGGGTATGGCTAAGTCCCCGGCATGGCAACGGGCTGAAGGCAAAGATCCCAAAGGTGGGCTCAATGCTAAAGGCCGTGCCTCCTACAATCGTGCGAACCCCGGTAAGCCGGGCCTCAAGGCACCTCAACCCGAGGGAGGCCCGCGCCGGGATTCGTTCTGCGCCCGCTCTGCTGGTCAGATGAAGATGTGGCCCAAGGCCGCGAAGAATCCCAAGAGCCGTCTCAGGCTGGCGAGGAAAGCGTGGAACTGTTAACTTGCACGCGGTGCAGCACCCAGAAAGAAGCTTCATTAGAGTTCTTTCCGCCGCACAATAAGAAGAAGAACGGGTTGGACAGTTGGTGCCGCGCTTGTCGCGGTAGCTACCGATCCGAAATCAGGCGGGGCCGCTACCGCGAAATGGGCTGCGACGACGTCACTCTGAAAGAACTGCTTGCCAGCAACGAATGCACTATTTGCGGGCAGGTCACTAGAAATCTGGTAGTAGACCACTGTCACAAAGCGAATAAGGTACGTGGGATACTCTGTCAAGAC
>Ga0315904_10012936_pt1 | contig 10496 bp, 18 predicted proteins | sample LakEriMetagenome_6_FD_203529 | JGI IMG/M metagenome (GOLD analysis project Ga0315904, IMG submission 203529) | Freshwater fungal communities from buoy surface, Lake Erie, Ohio, United States - Buoy 12 MA120 | ecosystem: Environmental > Aquatic > Freshwater > Lake | place: USA: Lake Erie, Ohio... | reverse complement strand
TGGGCGCGGGTGTCGGGCCGCAGCCTAACCACCAGCGGCTTGTTGGGTGAGGGTTTCATGGCACTCCTGTATTCACGGTGACGGCGCGGATCATACTCCTGCCTGCCGAGGCCCCTGATCAGGCACTAGGGTAACCACCTAGAAAATAGTTGCCCGATTGGGTTGTGGACACCCTGCCGGGTTCTGCTATGATTCGCTTCAACGATGTCGCGGTGACATCGTGAACCACCGAGATACAGGAGTTCAGAGATGACCAAGCAAGAAGCCATCGCCCGTGCAGAGGCAGCTCGCCACGCTGCCAAGCTCGCACTGACCCGCCACGCGCTGTACGCCACCACCTTTGGCGGCAATGACAAGCTCACGCAAGCAGCCCTGCTGGAGCATGACGTTGCAATTGAGGCGCACAACAAGTGGATGGACGTTGCCTACCTCCACCCCAGCACCCGCCGCAGCCTGATCCGCACGCAGTCCCTGCCTGCCTTCATGTTCGGCTACAGCTTGGGAGCCTGATCATGACCCCGCACACCGGCAAGTTCGTCGCCTACTACCGCGTCAGCACCGACAAGCAGGGCCAGAGCGGCCTGGGCCTGGATGCCCAGCGCGAGGCCGTTGCCCGCCACATCGGCCAGGCCGAGCTGGTGGCCGAGTTCACCGAGGTGGAGTCTGGCCGCAAGAATGACCGCGAGCAGCTGGCTCACGCCCTGAGCCTGGCCAAGCGTACAAAGGCCACCCTGGTGATCGCCAAGCTCGACCGCCTGGCCCGTAACGTCCACTTCATCAGCGGCCTGCTGGAAAGCTCTGTCCCCTTTGTCTGCGCCGATATGCCCGAGGCTGACCGCACCTTCTTGCAGATGATGGCCGTGTTCGCTGAGTGGGAGGCCCGCAAGATCTCCGAGCGCACCAAGGCCGCCCTGGCCCAGGTCAAGGCGCAGGGCCGCCAGCTGGGCTGCCCTACTCCCGAGGTCGGCAGCGCCTTGGGCATCGCCAAGATCCAGGCCAAGGCCGACCGGTACGCCGAGCGCGTTGGCCCCCTGGTGCAGGACATCGTCCGCAAGTCGGGTGCCTGCACCCTGCGCGACATCGCTGCAGCTCTGACCGCTCGCGGCATCGAAACCCCTCGCGGCAACATCAACTGGAACCCGAGCCAGGTGTCCAACCTGCTCAAACGCATCGGCAATTGAAGGAGAAAACCATGGACAAGCAAATCATCCCCTACAACACCGGCAAGGTCTTGATCGGCTCGCAGTACCAGCCCCCCAAGCGCGTGAACCTGAGCGCCACCGAGGAGCGCCTGCAGTCGGCGCTGCTGGGTGACAAGCGTTCTATAGGCGAGCGAACCGAGTGGCTGTTCCTGCGCTGCTTGTACGTCATCGCCGGCGTAGCCATGGCCATCATCTGGGTGACCAAGTGATGCAGCCACAAGACATCGGACGGGCGATCCGGGACGCCCAGCTCAACTTGTTCGAAGCCAGGGACACAGCGTTCCTGACGCGTTGCCGGGTGCTGGCTGTCGAGGTCGCCCGCAGCCAGGGCACCGTCAGCATCAACGACATCCGCGCCGGCATCCAGCTGCCGGCAGAAATGCACCCGTCCGTGCTGGGCGCTGTATTTAAGACCAAGCAGTTCAAGGCCGTCGGTTATACCGAGGCCACCCATCCCCAGGCGCACGCCCGTGTCGTCCGGGTCTATCAGCTGACCAACCAAGGAGAAACCAATGGTCAATAAAGTCACCCCCGACACGATGCTGTCGGCATCCCGCCTGCCTGGCATCATGGGCATCAGCCGCTACCAGACGCCCAACGATGAGCTGGAATACAGCATCCGCGCCCTCAAGGGCGAGGAGCGCCGAGACATCGGCAACGAAGCCATGGCCTGGGGCAACCTCATGGAGCCGCTGATTTTGGAGGACGCGGCCCGCCGGCTGGAGCTGACCGACATGGTCACCGATCACCCGACAGCCCGGTATCACGACAGCCTGCCCCTGTGCTGCAGCCTGGACGGCACGGCAGACGGGCGTGGCCAGGTCATCAGCACCGACCCGGCTGCCGGCGTGTACGTCATCGGCCAGGACAGCATCACACTGGACGGCGTTGGGGTGCTTGAGGCTAAGCTGACGGCCATGCCGCCCGATGATGTGCCGCCCTTGTGGCGCGGCCCGATCCAGCTGCAGGCCCAGATGGACATCGTGCAGGCCAAGTGGGGCGCCGTCTGCACTTTGTACCGGGGCACCGAGCTGCGCGTATTCGTGTTCGCTCCCCACCAGGCAACGGTCAAAAAAATTGCAGAGGTGGCCACCGACTTCCAGCGCCGGCTGGATGAATGGAAAACGACAGGCCTGGTGGACTACTACCCGCCGGCAGAGGGCGAGCAATGGCCAGACCTGCGCGGGCCGTACCCGATCACCCCGGCGGCAGCAGTGCTGGACGACAGCTGCATTGAGCGGGCCGAGAAGATCCTGGCCAAGCGCAAGGAGATCAAGCAGCTGCAGACCGACCTGGACACCGAAGAGGAGAAGCTCAAGAAGATCCTGGGCAAGGCCGAGATGGGCATCGCCGGCCAGTACCAGATCATCTGCTCGACCCGCCACTACCAGGCCCAGCCTGCCAAGATGGTGGCGGCTAAGGAGGCCTACACCATCCGGCAGTCCACCATCACCATCAAGCCGGTGAAAGCATGAGCGATCCCATGGACATCAGCCCGGTCATGGAAGCCCACAATCGGGCGCTCGTGGCCCTGCTCAACAGCACCGACATGACCGAGGAGGAGGCCGATGAGGTGATCACCTCCCTGGTCGCCCTCGTTTTTAAAACCCTCAAGCTATACCTCCCTGGAGAAGACCTATGCAACTGACCACTACCCGCCAGGGCTTTGCGCCCACCACCATCACCGAGGCGATCCAGTTCAGCGAGATGCTGGCCTCCAGCCAGATGGTGCCCAAGCAATACCAGGGCAAACCGCAGGACATCATGGTCTGTGTGCAATGGGGCATGGAGCTGGGCCTGGCCCCGCTGCAGGCCTTGCAGAACATCGCCGTCATCAACGGCAAGCCCTCGGTCTACGGTGATGCAGCCATGGCTCTGGTGCAGGCCAGCCCCCTGTGCGAAGGCGTCGAGGAGTTCATCGAAGGCGAGGGCACTACCAACCCCATCGCTGTCTGCGTGGCCCACCGCAAGGGGCGCAAGCCGGTGCGCTCCACATTCAGCGTTGAGGATGCCAAGCGGGCCGGCCTATGGGGCAAGCAGGGGCCATGGCAGGCCTACCCCAAGCGGATGCTGGCCATGCGGGCCAGAGGCTTTGCCCTGCGCGATGCCTTCCCCGATGTGCTCAAGGGCCTGATCACCGCCGAGGAGGCCCAGGACTACCCGGCAGAGGACAAGCCCCGCCAGGCCCGCGACATCACGCCCGCCAACCCACTGGACGCGCTGGCCCCGGCAGCACCAGCCCTGCCGGTCAGCAAGCTGGTGCTGATGGAGGAAGCCATGGCCGACACAGTTGAGCCAGATCTGGTGGAGGTGGTCGCGCTTGAGCCACAGATCACAGATGCTGTTACGGTGCAGCCCGAGCCGCCAGCCGAGGCAATTGGTTTTGCGCTGCGTGTGCCAGGCAAGGACGCCGCGTATAGTGTCCACCAGACTATTGAGCAGTGGGCCGATGCCTACGAAGACCTGGCTGAGAAAACCTGCCGTGCAGCCAAGGTGCCGGCGCGTGACCGCATGACCAAGCTGCGGGAGCTGAAGGAGTCCAATGACGAAATGCTCAAGCGTGTCGACGCGCCAAAGAAGGTGCGCCACATTGCCGCATATCAGCAGCGCTTGCGATCTCTCGGTGCTGCGGTCTAAGCCAGCATCTGCTGGGCGGCGCTACCTACCTCGGTCACGCGCCTGCCCCAGCCCTTTCCGAACGTGTCCCAGGTCGGCAGGCTTTGCATGAACGCCAGCCGCCTGGCCTGGTACTTGGACAGCAGCTCGGCAGGGTCAGCCTCGGCCACCTTACCAAGCGTGCCAGGCCCAATGGCGCCATCAGGCACAGCGCCGACTATTTCCTGCAGCCACTTGGCCGCACGGCCTGGGCCGCTGTTTATGGCAGCATCAAACACCGCATAGTCTACGCCGGCAGGCAGCTCGTCGCCGCGCACCTTGTCCCAGTACTTGGCCTTGTACAGAGGTGCCACATCTGCAGGCGTGAGGTCGCGCATCTGCTGCTCTGTTACAGGGTGGCCGACCCACTCTTCCCAAACACGCTGGGTGCATCCTAAATTAGTGCGCCCGCCGGGATCAAATTTGTGGTTTACATAGCCTCCCTCGTGGTGGAGGATCGCAGCAAGGGCTTCGTCAAAGTTCTCTTTCACTTTTTAGACCTCATCTCCATGATGTTCTCGAGCGTCTTGCCGCCAAAGTAAGCCGACATGATCAGCATTCCCCACTGTCCCAACAGTTGAACGTAGGACTCTTTCGCGTCATATCCGAAGGCGCTCATCAAGGCGAACAAGAAATAGCCGATGAAGATCGCCACCAGGGACATGGGGCGAATGTTCTTAGACAGCCAGCTATCGGTGGCGGCATCTGCCGTCCAGCGAGCCGTGACGTTGTTCTGCTCTGTCTTGTAGACCTCGGTCTCGTTGGCGAGCTTGGCGAGTTCACCGTCCTGCGCCATCTTCGTCAGCTCAAGCTGCGCTTTAGCTTTGGCCTCGGGGTCCGGGATCAATTTGTCGATGAGTTTCCCACCGACATCTAGGAGTGCTGCTATAGGAAACATTTTTTTCCTTTACTGAGTAACCTGGCGAACAACCAGAATGATGACGAACCCAAAAATAACAACGACAATCGCGCCGCCCACAATTTGAGCGGCGAACAAACGCTGGGCCACTAGCTTGCGCCTAGCAATGATGGCATCGCGCTCAGCCTTGGCTCGCTCTTGCTTAATCTTCATGCGCTCCCTGAGCATCATCTCCCACAGCTCAGGGTAGCCGCCGTAGACCAATTGGTGCTTTAGCTGCTCTTCTGCTTCGCGCAAAGCGTTTGCCTGCATCACGATTTCCATTGCCTTGCCTGTATCTGATTGGCCTTTCTTCGCCTTGTCGTTGGCGGCTTTTTGAACAACGTCTTTGGCATCAAAGAACTTACCAAACTCACCGACAAGGCCGTTAATGTCTTTGCCGAGCTTGATAGCTTTTTGAATGCCGGCGACCGCGGCCTGGGCAGCGGCAAACGCTGTTAGGGGATCCATAGTATCCAAAGCCCCACTTTAATCAAAGCAAGCACCGACGCCAGGAGGATGCACGCCAGGACAAAAGCGAAGAACCAGTCCAACATGGCTATCTCAATAAGCTGGCCCAAATGACGCCCGCCATTGCGACGATCATTACACCAGCCACTTTAAGGATGATGCCTTCAATGCGTTTCAAGCGAGCATTGATCTGCTCGTACCTGACGGCGCATATCTCTTCGTGCGTCATCAGCTTGGCGGCAGTCATGTCAATCGTGTCCATGATTATTCCTCAGCAGGCAGGGGCGTGTTGCCCTGCGCCAGCCACGCGAGGTACTCAGCGTAGTCTGTGTTGTCAGGGTCCATTGGAATGAAGGCGTTGTCTGCGAGGCGCTTTACGCAAGTTGATTCGCCGAGGAAGGGTCTAACTTGTTGATACATGATTAAGGCTCCGCAGAAGCTGTGGCTTGAATAACGGCATTTTGATTCGCGGATGCAGTTGCACTGTTAACAATCATCACACCTTCTGTCCCTGCATTGGCAGTATTTGCTGCAACAGAACTTCCAGAAGACAGATACCACCCGCTTCCTGCTGCACTTGGATTAAAAGTCGTCACCGTTGGAGCTGCCCTCATAGAAGCAGGGAATCGCCAAGTCAAAAGATATGCACGATCCGCAGCGGTGTCTGCTGGCGCTGGGACAAGAAACGCGCCAGCTTGGCCAGCGCTTGAAGCAGGTGCGACTGATTGATTAAATGTTTTGCAGTAATACCGCTGACACATGATCAACTCACGCCCGTAGTCCCTGCGCTCAAACGGCGAGGCCACAGTGCCAGCTTCAAGCTGGACGCCGGTAATGTAGAAGGTTGCTCCGGAGGTGGCGATCCATTGAGTAGACCCGCTTGTATTCATTTCGAGAGAAGCGTTCCACACATTTGCAGTCGCGTTAAACGACGACCCAGCACCCAGCGTAAACCAAAGACCAATACCTATACTATTGTCTGTAGCCCATGTGCCGGATGTGTCGCCAGCAATCGTTACAGTTTTTTGTTCCCATGTGTTTGCTGCTGAAATTGTATAGGTCGCAACCAAACTTCTGGTATCGCCGTTATTTCCAACAAACAGTGCGTACGTCCCCGTAACGCTAGACCGAACCCAGAAAGACAACGTCACGGTTTGAGCGTTAGCAGTTCCCCAACCAAAATCAGCCGCATTAAAACCTTCTACGGCCTGTCCCCAAATGTAATAGTCAGTGGACGCAATAGAGGAATCAGCAGTTGTTACAGTCAATAAAACGCTGTTTGTAAATCCTGCTGGCGCTGTTGTACTTCTTTGCTGCGTGTAAACGCCGCCGCCGCTTGCTTGGCCTTTCCAGCGGTCAACACCAAAAGTATTTGTGCCGGAGTTTACGGTAACACTCGCCCCAGCATTGCGCTGGTCAATCCGCATATCGCCGTTAATGATGCGGTTGCGAAACCCCATGCCATTAGGCGGCGAGGCCACGCCACTGAAGACAGCGTTGCTGCCGCCGGAGGCGTCAAGATATGTATTTGCGCGGACGGTGCTCACAGCGCGGCCTCCACAATGCTTTTCAGCTCAACGACATCAACCGCAGCATCCAGGTCTGTTTGAATCCCTGCGTACTTAGCCCGGATCAATGCCCGAGCCGCTTCAGCCGCAACAGCTTCGCTGGGGATGGTCGCTTTAATGTCCAAAGGCGCAAACTCTGCCGCCCGAGCAGCACGGCGCATATCGTGGGCTATTGCCTTGGCTTTGGTTATGTCGATTACGATGCCCATGACCATGCTCCTCGAAAAGTTCTATCGGTCGGAATGTCAGATAAATCGACGATCTGGTACGGCTTGCCTGCTGGCACATCCTTAGCCGCGATCTGCTCAATCGTCAGACCGCACTCAGGGGCCGGGACAATGACAGCCACGCCGCCATCGTCAGTAGGGTAAATGATGCGTTGGTTCATGGTTGCTCCTTAACGAAAGATGGCGACAGCAACATACGCGCAGTCGTAATTATTAATGCCGGGTTTGCTGTTAACAAGACGAACCGAAGTAGTTGTTTGGCTGTTTACAACTTGAATAAACTGATCTGTATCTGTCGTCAAAGACCTAGCCACCTCAGTTGCAAAATTTGCATCCGGCATCGCCGTAGTGAAGTTCACCGTGTAGTCACCAACACCTTGATCTGTAATGCTAGACACATTCCCACTAGCCCGAATCGCTACAGTGCCCGTACCGTTGAAGTTCACCCAAGCACGACAGCCGTAGGCCACAGCAGCAGAGCCGTAGCCAGAGTTAAACGATAGGTCGCCACTGAAAGAACCCGTGGTGCCGGAGATAGCTGCGCCAGAAACCTGCACAGTCCCCGTCGCATCCGGCAGCGTCAGCGTGCGATCCGTGTTGCTGTTCGGTGCGGCGATGGTGAATGCACCCGAGCCGGAGGCGTTGGGGCTTAACTTGATGCTGCTCATGCTTGTGCTCCTTTCAGCGCGGCGACATCTGCTTGCAGCGCGGCGATGAGGGCTTGTTGCTCTTGGATGGCTGCGGTCAGAGTGGCCACGAGGAAGCTGGTGTCGATGCCTTGGTAGACGGGATTGCCGTCAGCATCTACAGCGTCTTTATAGCCAATCACAGCAGACGGACAGACCTCTTGCAGCTCATGGGCGATGAAGCCTTCGTCAACCTCGCCTGTTGCTTTCCATGTGTAAGTCACAGGCTTGAGTGCAACCACCTTAGCCAGCGCACCAGTCATAGGCTGGATGCTTTCTTTAAGGCGGTAATCAGAAGAAGTCGAGTACGTTGTGTTTGACCCGTTTTGAGAAATTTGCCCAACCACGTTGCCAGTTGCCGTGGTACGGAACTCAATCATTGTCGCGTTAGAACCGCGAGCAACGGAAATCATCCCGTGATCTGCTGCGCCTGATCCGTATGCAATAACGCCTGTTGCAGTTGAACTGGTTGAAGTCTTCCCCACCAGCAGATTCCCGCTGCCGTCGATGCGGGCGCGTTCTTGCCGAGAATTAGACCCAGTGCAAAAAGATATGCCGTCAGAGGCATTGATGCTCAAGCCATCAGCGTTAGTGTCGCTTGAGTGGTCATACGCGCAGATCGACAAGTTGAAAATATCACTGGCAGTTTGACCAAGCCCCGGTCTAAAGTTCAGCACTCCACCAATGTTTGAGGACAGCCCTCCGGTACGGAACAAGTCAATTGCAGCGCCTGTAAGTCCGGTCTGACCACCGACCTGCAAACGATAGGCAGGCGAACTCGTCCCAATCCCAAAGTTCCCCGAGCTATCAAACCGCGCCACCTCCGCGCCGCCTTCCGCAAACGCAATCGTGTCTGCGGCGGGGAAGAAGATGCCGGTGTTGGAATCTGCGCCCTGGACAGCAGGCGTCCCGGCGCTTCCATCGACGCCTGCGATACCCGTAGTGCCATTAATAGTTACAGCCATAACCTCTCCTTAAATGACCGACCACACCGAGCCGCTGGGCACGGTAACGGTGATGCCGCTGTTAATCGTGACTGGCCCAAAAGTGCCTGCGTTTTTGCTTGTGGTAATCGTGTAGTTGGCCGTCACGGTCTGATCGTTCTCAATGAACACGGCATCACTACCGCCACCCGTTGCACCGCCACCGACTGCGCCCCAGGCGCTGCCGTTGTAGACCTCGGGCTTGCCCAGCGTGCTGTTAAAGCGCAGGAAGCCCGTAGCCGGAGATCCATCACGTTCTGCCGTAGTACCCACAGGCAGCTTGCCAGAGCCGGTATTGCTGGTCTTCTCGACCACCAGAGCCGGGTCAACCGACACGAAGCCCCAGGCCGATCCGCTGTACACCTTCATGCGGTTTGACACCGTATTGAAGTACAGGTCGCCTGCGCTCAACGCATTGCCGTCATTGTCCAGCGTCGGATCTACAGAGAACGCGCCCAGGAAGATGTCGGTAAACGAATCTAGTGCAGCTTCTGCTGCGGTCTGAGCTGTCTGAGCTGCCGTTGCACTAGTAGCGGCATTGGAGGCCGATGTGCTGGCAGCAGACGCAGAGCTTGATGCATTGCTGGCTGATGTGCTGGCATTGCTGGCGCTGGTCGAGGCCGCGCTGGCAGAGCTCGCCGCGTTGGTCGCAGAAGTGCTGGCCGAGCTGGCGCTATTGCTGGCGTTTGTGGCCGAGGTAGAAGCAGCCGATGCGCTATTGCTTGCGTTGGTTGCTGCTGTGCTTGCGGTACTAGCAGAGCCTGATGCAGCAGAAGCAGAGCCCGCCGCAGCCGTGGCAGAGGAGGCCGCATTGGTAGCCGAGGTGCTGGCGTTCGACGCCTGGGTGCTGGCAGTCGAGGCAGAGCTGGAGGCGTTGCTTGCCGAGGTTGATGCGTTGCTCGCGCTGGTGGACGCAGCCGAGGCCGATGCCGCAGCAGCAGTGGCTGATGCGGCTGCAGAAGCGTTATCAACGATAAGATCCCACTTGGCGCTGTCCGTGTTGGTGCTGATCGGCTGGGAACCACTAGAGGTGTGCGCGGTGTTGGCGTAGTAGATGTTCCCGTTACTGGTGTCCTTGACAATGTCGCGCTTGTTGTACGCGGTGCCGGTGGCCCAGTTGCCACGGTTGTCGCCAATCACCTCGCCGGTGGTCGGGTTGCCGTTGGTGTCAAACGCCAGGGTCTTGTTGGCCCGCACCGTTGCGCGGGGCAGCGTCATGTTGATGCTAGTCGGGTCTGTCTGCGGGGCCTTGAGCGAGCGGTCAACAGCCTCAGCGTTTTGCTGCGCGAAGATGGTCTGCTGATCCATCTCGTCGTTGACCGTGTTGGCGAAGAAGTCGCCGCCGGTCACGAAGTCGGTGGTGCGCTGGATGGTGCGGTTGCCGACGATGGCGATCTGAGTCGCGCCCGTTGGCGTGGCCGTCAGCGTGACAAAGCCGGTGCCGTTGCTGTTGATGGTCACCGTGTAGTCGGTGGTCAGCGTCAGCAGAGTGTCATCCCGGTAGACCGCAATATCGCTCGCGGCCAGGATCTCAAAGGTGAAGTTGTACGGGCCAGTGCCGCTGGCAGCCAGCACCACACGGCGGGTCACGTTGGAAATTGGGACGCCCATGACTCAATCCTTCCTGTTGGAAATTGTACGGTCAGCAGGCTATTCAGCCATAGCCTCTCGCGGGGTTTTTTGATACCTTCTTTCGGCCAGCATTCGGTTGCGCTGAATCTGCCGATATGCGTCTGGATGCGTTTGCTGGAAGGCCGGGGAATCAATTGCCATGTCCCGGTACTCACCCATGAGCGAGGCCAGCTT
>Ga0315904_10012935_pt1 | contig 10497 bp, 12 predicted proteins | sample LakEriMetagenome_6_FD_203529 | JGI IMG/M metagenome (GOLD analysis project Ga0315904, IMG submission 203529) | Freshwater fungal communities from buoy surface, Lake Erie, Ohio, United States - Buoy 12 MA120 | ecosystem: Environmental > Aquatic > Freshwater > Lake | place: USA: Lake Erie, Ohio... | reverse complement strand
TACTCTAATATATTTATTTTTTCAAACGATAAGGTTTGGTGTAAAGAAAATCTAAATTACCCTAACTCTACTGTTGTTGAAAATATTGAAGATTATGAAGAACTGTGGGCAATTAGTTTGTGTAATCATAATATTATGTCTAACTCTTCATTTTCTTGGTGGGGTTCATATCTTAATAAAAATAATAATAAAAAAGTTTTTGTCCCGTCAATATGGTTTGGTGCAAATGGTGAAAAAAATTATCAGGACATATATGAAAAAGAATGGATAAAAATAAAAACGTATGTGTCTGAAGGTAAAATTATAAAAATAAATTATTAAAAAAATTTCTTATGTTAAGAATATATGAAGGGCAAATTAACGACTTAATTGAACTTATGGAAAATATTGAGGGGACAAATTTAACTTTAGTCGAAGTCGGTAGTTTTATGGGTGAATCTATGGAAATTTTTGCTAAGAGTGGAAAATTTAAAAAAATATATTGTGTGGATCCGTGGTTAGATACCGACACAACAACACAAAATGTTTCTAAATCAGAGTCTCAGTTTGACTTGGTAAAATCAAAATATGATTTTGTTACAAAAATAAAAAAAACAAGCGTGGACGCTAGTAATGAATTTGAAGACTCGTCTTTAGATGTGGTATACATTGATGCGGAGCACACTCCAGAATCTTTGAAGAGGGATATTGAGGTATGGATACCAAAGATAAAAATCGACGGATATATTACAGGTCACGACTGGGAGTTTCAATCAGGCATTTTACAAGACACAATACTATCAACTATTGGTTATCCTGATTATATATGTGAACACGTAATTAAAGGTGGTAAATCTGACGGGAGTTGGATTAAAAATAAAAAAAATATAAAAAAGTAAAACCTTTTCCTTTTAAACATAAAATTACGTGTGTCGGAAGGTAAAATTATAAAAATAAATCATAGATAAAATATGGATTTTGAATACATACAAGGAGAAAAATTTAAATTATTAAATAATAATTATAATATTTTTTATTTTGACACACATAATGTAAACGATTTTTTAAAAAATATTAATTTTAAACATAATTTTATTTTAATAACCCATAATAGTGACGGTAAAGTAATTGTTGGTGGAGATCAATTCCCAAATGCGGATTCTAATTTAATACCGGACAATTTAAAATTTTGGTTTGCACAGAATGTTTGTGTTAGTAATGAAAAAATTTTTAGTATCCCAATTGGGTTAGAAAATAGTGAGTGGTTTCCATCAACTAAAAAAATTGAAAAAATAAAAAATAAATCTAACGAAAAAAAATCATATAAAAATCTTTTATATATAAATCACAACGTAAGCACAAATTTAAATGAAAGAAATGAACCATATGAACTTTTTAAAAATGATTCTTGGGTAACTATAGAGCATGGCTCTAATGGTAATAATTTTGATAACTATTTAAATAACATTAGTTCTCATAAATTTGTACTTTGTCCTGAAGGTAATGGTACTGATACCCATAGAACGTGGGAAACTTTGTATGTTGGATCCATACCCATTGAAAAAAGAAATATTAATAACTCTTCTTTAAATGACTTGCCAATTTGTTTTGTGGACAAATGGTCTGACATAACTGAAGATTTTTTAAATAAAGAATATGATAGAATTACTAACACTAAGTGGGATTTGTCAAAATTAAACTTTAATTATTGGGTAAAAAAAATAGAAAATTATGTACGGGATATTGACTAATTTGGAATATGAAAAACATTGGATTTTTAAAAATTATTATTTCTCTTTGATAAATGTTTTTGGTAAAGATAAAATAAAAAGAATTTTTTCTATTAATGATTTGGCTGATATTGATGTTTTATTTATTGGGGACGAACATTTTATACCAAACAAAGAAATATGGATGAACAATGAATTTATAAAAAAATGTAATGATAATAAAATTAAAGTTATTGTTTTTAACAATGAGAAAATTTTTAATTCTGTTTTTCCTTGGAACGAGGGTATACAAAAAATGTTAAATAATTTTAATGATTTTAAACAATTTGTTTATGATTGCGACGACTCTGACATATTAAACACTGAAATTAATAAAACTTATATGTCATCTTATTATAAAAAAATATTAACTTTTGATTACACACAAAAAAAAGATAAAATAGTTTTTTTTGGGAAAACGAAAGGATCACATTCTAATGATATGTCATATGTTAATAGAGCTAATTTTATAAATGAAATTAAAAAACATATAGAAATTGACATTTACGAATCAAATGACGGGGTAACTATGGAGGAGTATTTAAAAACAATATCCGGTTATAAGTATGTCCTATCACCAATGGGGAACGGAAATTTTGTTCCAATGAGATACTATGAATCATTATTTGTTCAATCAATACCGTTACAACAATCAACAGATAATATTATAAAAAAATTTAATAATGAAATTATACAAAAAAGAGGTATCTTTTTTAAAGATACTTTGGAATTGTTAGAAAACATAAATGAGTACAACGTAAAACCTATAGATTATTTTATGGAAGATTTCATAAATGATACTGTATTACCGATTATAATTTAAAAAATTTATGATAAATCACGAAAAAATAAATCAAATTTATAAAAATCACATATTACCTAAACAAAACGAAGAGTATTTAAGTAGATATTCAGTATTACCCACACATTTGAATAATGGTTTATGGAAATGGGAAAATAAAGATTTGCCTAGAGTTATTTCTTTATTGGAATTTAGAAAATTTATGTCAGAAAGTAATTTTTATTTTAATGACGTTTTATCTATTAACTCACCTAATGATCCCGAATATGAGTTTTTAAACTATAAAAATATAACAAATTATAATTTTTTAGACGATACTATTAACTACGATTTACATAATTTAAATCTTAATAAAAAAGATTTTGATTTTTTTATGTGTAATCAAACATTAGAGCACGTATACGATCCTTGTTTATGTATACGTAATATAAATAATCATTTAAAAATTGGGGGGTTTTTATATGTTAACGTCCCTTCTATAAATATGGCACACGATACCCCTCACCATCATTATGTTGGATTTACACCAACAGGGTTGGGTTGTATCGTAGAGCAAGGGGGATTTGAAATAATAGACATCGGGTTTTGGGGTAATACGGATTATATTAACTTTATGTTCAATAATGAGGATTGGCCGGACTATAGATTAACATCAAATTTTAAAAGTGAGATAAATAAAGAAGTTATCACTTGGATTTTTGCAAAAAAAATATCTAATATAAATTAATAAAAACTAAATTTCTAATGAAAAAAGTATTTGTAATAATATCTGATAACAATTATTTAGAGCACTCTAAATCTCTTTTTAATTCAATAAAAGAAATAGGTGAGTGGGATGGTGATTTATGTTTAATAGCAAATAACGTTAATGATGAATTACTGGAAGATTTTAATAAATTTGGTGTGGAAATAGTAAAAAAAAATATTGATAATTTTTATTATGCTAATTTTTTTATTTTTGATACCTTTTTTAAAAAATGGGATTTTATTTTTTATATGGATTGTGACTTTACAATATTTAAAAATGTTAATGAAATATTTAGCGAAGACGAAATGAAATCTAAATGTTTATATGCCGACATTGAGCCATTTAAAATATATGACTACTTATGTCAAGGATACAAAAAAAACGAAAAAGATAAAAAATTGTCTTCTTTATCTAACCAATATGATTTAAATCGGTACGGGTTTAATGCGGGATTTTTAGGGTTTAACACCAGTTTAATTAATGAGAATACTTTAAAAGACTTAATTAATTTAAAAGATAATATTCAAGAAGTTAATAATCATTGTACTATTGGTAGTGATCAACCTGTATTTAATTTATACTTTATTAATGATTTTAAACCAATAGAAAATAAAAAAATTTCTTTTTGGAGGGGTTCGGATAATAACACAATAGCACAACATCATTGCCATGGGGAAGCGCCTTGGGTTAACAACACATTTTCAGATAAATTAAATAAAACTTATGCTGAAAATTACACCCATAACCTTAATTTGTTTTATGAAAAAATAAAAAAATGATATCAACATATTTAAACGGTAGATTAGGAAATAATTTATTTCAGTATATTTTTTGTAGGATTTCCGCAATTAAAAATAAATGTAACTTTTACATACCTAATACTGAACTAGAATCTATTCAGTTTTATTCTTATTGTATGAAAAAACTATCCGTTTATTTGGAAATGCCCTCACCTACAAATCCTCATTATTGGACGGGAGAAAATTTATTTAATATTGATTTTGGTGTAAATGATGGTTTAATAGCAAAATCTGTTGGTGAGGTTAATATAGATAGTGTTACAGATGGGACGTTATTATCCGGTTTTTACCAATCGGATTATTATATGATGGAATATCGTGACATTATAATAGACGATTGGTTTAAATTTAACGAGGACGTAATAACCAAATCTAAGTGGTTAACTCATAAATATAATGTTGATGATTATTGTTATATACATTTGAGGGGAACCGATTATAAAACAATCCCACAATACTACCTACCAAAAACCTATTATTTAAAAGGTATTGAGTATATTAAAAGTGTAAAACCAGATATAAAATTTTTAGTTATAACTGACGATGTTATGGAATCTAAATCATTGTTTCCTGATTTTGATGTAGTTAGTAATTCAACAGAAATAGATTTTTATTTATTGTCCCAATCAAAATATAAAATAATACCAAATTCTTCTTTTTCTTGGTGGGCATCTTGGTTATCCAAAGAAAGTAAAATAACAATTGCGCCTAACAATTGGTTTAATTATAATAATGGTAACACATTTTCACCTCAAGGCATAAAAACATCTTTTTTTACTTATCTTTAATATGTTAATATTAACACATATTGGACAAAATTTACCTGAGTATTTGAATACATTTTTAACTCAGATTAGAAAATTTAATAATGAATATAAAATTATTTTTTTAGTCAATCAAATTAATTGTGAAAATGAAATATTTAAAAATCACAATATTAATACTTACCCTATTGAAAATTTAATTAATGAAAGAATTAATAAATTTATTAATCATTTTGGTTATGGTGATGTTAATACTATACATAAAAGTATTAGTTATGGAGGAACGGATTATTGGTGTGTTACCGCAGTTAGATTATTTTTTATTTATGAATATTGTTTAAACCACCAAATTGAAAATTTTTTTCATTTCGAAAACGATATTATGATTTATGAAAGTTTAGACAAAATTGAAAACTTGATAATAAATAATAATTTATATCAAAATCAAATTTCAATTACTAGAGGAACTAATAATAAAATTATGACTGGATTTATGTATGTTAATAGTTTAGAAATATTAAACCACTTATTGACTGAAATAACACATTATTTAGAATCTAAATTAAATTTATTTTCATTCGGTATTGATCATTTAAATGAAATGGGTTTACTTCACGTATACCAACAACTTAATCCAAATAAATTAGTTAATTTACCAATTTTTCCAAACAACGACTTAACAAAAGATTTTGAAATATTTAATTCAGTTTTTGATCCGGCAACATATGGACAATATCTTGACGGCACACCAGAAAACCCTGGTGTAAGTATTTTACCTGATAGTATAATAGGAGACCAATTAAGGAATAACGACGACATAAAAGTAGTTTTTAATGATGTTGACGGTTACAATTTACCTTTTATTATTTATAACGGATTTAAATTTAAAATAAATTCTTTACATATACACTCAAAAAGATTACAATCATTTTTAAGTTAAAAAATAAATTAAATGAAAAAATACGATATAGTAATTGTTTCCCATGAAAAAGATTTTAACAATATAAAATTTATTGTTGAGTACTCCCAAAAAAATTTAAACTTTGATTCTATTCATTTAATATTAAGTGAAAGAAAAAAATTTAACGACTTATATCTTTTAAAAAGTTTAACAGATAAACCTGTACACTTACATATGGAGAGCGATGTATTACAAATTGATAAAGACAGAATCAAACACAGACCTAATTGGATTTATCAAATGATGCTTAAAATATTTCAAAACGTAACAGATAATGACGATTTTTTAATTGTGGAGTCAGATTGTTTAATACTTAATCAAATAAACTTTTTTGAAGAGGGCAGAACAAATTTATTTTTATGTAGAGATCAAAATCATACCCCATATTTTAATTTTAATATGTTATTGGGGTTTGGTAGGGAGTATAACCATTCTTTTATTTCTGAATTTATGATGTATAATAAGACAATTGTTAAAGATTTGTTAACAAAATCAAATTGTAAAAATGTCAACGACTTTTTAGAAATTGTATATAATAATACAAATAATAATTGTTACCCTGCCGATTATGAACTATATGGTAATTTTTGTTATAAATACCACAAAGATAAATTTAATTTAAAACATTTAAACTACAATTTTATAGGAAGGGAATCCACCCAAAAACCATTTTGGAATGATGATGAAATAATTAATTTAATTAATTCTAATAAAGATAAAGACGTAATAAGTTTTCACACTTGGGGGGAGAATTAAAATGAATAATTCATTGATAATTGGTAGTACTTCACAACTTTCAAATTATTTTCCAAGTCAATACGAAAAAATTTCATCAAGAAATATTGATATTGGTAAAATAAAAAATGGAAAATATCGTAAAGTTTATATTTTATTTGCTGAACAAAGAACTTATTTAAATGAGAATGAAAAGTTTTTCGTAGATGTTAATGTTAATTACACAATAAATCTAATAAATCAAATTAAAGATTACGTTGGTGATGTTATTGTTTATTCAACTTCTGAACTTTGGAATGATTACGACGGTGAAGTGTTTGTTGATAATCCCTACAAGTACAATTACTCTCCGTATATAAAATCAAAAGAAATATTATGTAATGAAATAAATGGACGTAAAGATTTGTATAAAAACGTACACATAATATATCCGTTTAATTTTAATTCTCCTTACAGGAAATCGGGATTTTTATTCAGTAAAATTTTTAATTCATTAATTAATAAAACAACAAACCATATTGGAAATATTAATTTTGAAAGAGATGTTATACACCCAAGTATTGTGGTAAATGAATCTATTAGTGCAAAATCAGACAAGCTTGTAGGTTGTGGTGAATTAATTAACATTGAAAATTTTGTTTACGATTTATTTAATATTCACAATATGGATGTAAAAAATTATCTTATAAATAATGATAATAATAACTTAAAAAATGTAAGAAAAAATTATTACTCAGGAATTAGTTACTCTAACTATAACGATCTTTTAAATTTAACAATAAAAGACATATATGAATATAAAATTAGTTAAGGATACTATCGATTTTAAAGATATATCCAATTTGATTGAATGGTTAAAAACAAACCCAAGACTAACAAAAAGTGATTTAACTTTAAAATTTGAGAGGGAGTGGTCTAAATGGTTAGGCGTAAAATATTCTATTTTTGTTAATTCAGGGTCATCGGCAAATTTAGCTGGAATATATTCTTTGATTCTATCTCAAAGAATGAGAAATAAAAAAATTGTTGTTCCGGCGGTTTCTTGGGTTACAACAGTGACACCAGCAATACAGTTAGGTCTTGATCCGATAATGTGTGATTGTGATGAAAACAATTTAGGTTTAGATATTAATCACTTAAAACAAATAATAAAAGATGAAAATCCTTCAGCAATTATATTAGTTCACGTATTGGGAATACCAAATCACCTTGATGAGATTGTTAGTTTATGTAAAGAAAATGACATACTTTTAATTGAGGATACGTGCGAATCAATTGGGTCTATGTATGACAATAAAAAATTAGGTACTTTTGGAGATTTATCCACGTTCTCATTTTATTTCGGTCATCATATGTCCACGATTGAAGGGGGTATGATATCAACAGACGACGAAGATTTGTATCATATTCTATTATCAATTAGATCGCATGGGTGGGATAGAGATTTACCACAGAAAAAACAAGAGGAGTTAAGGAAAAAATACAATATAAACAATTTTAGAGCTCTTTACACATTTTATTATCCAGGGTTTAATTTAAGAGCAACGGATTTACAGGCATTTATAGGTTTAGAACAACTTAAAAAGTTAGATATGATTGTTAAAAATAGAAATAAAAACTTTTTAAGATATAAGAATGAAATTAAAAACCCTGAATGGAATATTCAAGAACCAAATGGATCATTTGTATCAAACTTTTCATTCCCTATAATCACAAAAAACATCACCAGATTAGTTGAGGAATTAACGGATAATAGCATTGAATGTCGTCCGTTAATTTGTGGATCAATTAACGAACATCCGTTTTGGTACGAAAGATACGGACACATTAATTTACCCAAATCAAAAAGAGTTCACGAATATGGTTTATACATCCCAAACAATCACGAAATGACTGAAGAGGAATTAGATAAAATAATTAAAATAGTTAATGACAATATATGAAAAAAGCACTTATAACAGGGATAAATGGGCAGGATGGTTCTTATTTAGCCGAATTACTAGTTGAAAAAGGATATGAAGTTTGGGGTATTGTAAAACGTAATTCGGTTTCAGAAACACAAACAACAAGAATTAATAATTTAAGAGAAAAAAATTTAATCACCCTTGAATACGCAGATTTAACTGATATGGCATCTTTAATTAGGGTATTATCTTTAGTGCAACCAGACGAAGTTTATAATTTAGCCGCTCAATCACACGTAAGAATTTCTTTCGATCAACCAATATATACCGCAAACGCAACAGGTTTAGGAACCTTAAATTTATTAGAAGCCGTAAGAATGGTTTCACCACATTCAAAAATATATCAAGCATCATCTTCTGAAATGTTTGGCAATAATATTGACAGTGACGGTTACCAAAGAGAAACTACCCCTATGAATCCCGTTTCACCATATGGTTGTGCCAAAGTATTTTCTTATAATATTTGTAGAAATTATAGAAATTCATATGGAATGAAAATATGGAATGGAATCTTATTCAACCACGAATCACCAAGAAGAGGGACAAATTTTGTTACTAATAAAGTCGTAAAAGCGGCAGTAAAAATAAAATTAGGTTTACAAGATAACCTACACTTAGGAAATCTTGATGCTACTAGGGATTGGGGGCACGCCAAAGATTATGTTGAAGCTATGTGGTTAATGTTACAAACCGACAACCCTGATGATTATGTATGCGCCACAGGGATTTCACATACTGTTAGGGATTTATGTGAATACACATTTAAAAAATTAAATTTAGATTACAATAAGTATGTTGTTATCGATGAAAAACACTTTAGACCCGAAGAATTACACGATTTAAAAGGGGATTCATCCAAACTTAGAAAAGATTTAAATTGGCAACCAATTTATACTTTTGAGACTATGTTAGATGAAATGATTGAGTATTGGTTAGAATATTATGGAAAATAAAATATTAGTTACCGGGGGTTACGGTTTAGTTGGTTCTGAATTTATTGGTGCACAATTTTACAAACCGACATCTAAACAATTTGATTTGGTTAAAACGGAAGACACTAATAGGTTAATGTTAAAACAATTTGATGGTGTAATACATTGTGCAGGTAAAGTTGGTGGTATTGGTGGAAATATGAATTTTAAAGGAGAGTTTTTCTACGATAACATTATGATGAACACAAACATTATTGAGGGGGCGAGATTAACTAAAGTTAAAAATTTAGTATGTTTTTTATCAACTTGTATCTTTCCTGATAAAACTGAGTATCCATTAACCGAATCAAAAATACATTTAGGACCACCACATTTTTCAAATAACGCATATGCTTATGCCAAAAGAATGGCTGACGTACAAATAAGGGCATATAAAGAACAGTACGATTTAAATTATAAATCGGTTATCCCAACTAACATATACGGACCAAATGATAACTACAATTTAGAAAACGGACACGTAATACCTTCTTTAATACATAAATGTTTTTTAGCAAGGGAAAATAAAACTGACTTTATTGTGTGGGGTAGCGGTAACCCAATGAGGGAGTTCATTTTTAGTAGAGACGTAGCAAAACTAACGGAATGGGTATTACATAATTACAATGAAAATGAACCAATAATACTATCAACATCAGACGAAATTTCAATAAAAAGTGTGGTTGATATTATTGTAGAATTAATGAACTTTAAAGGTAATGTTATTTTTGATGACACAAAACCAGATGGACAATTTAGAAAACCATCGGATAATTCAAAAATAAAAAGTTATTTACCCAATTTTGAATTTACACCATTATATGATGGTTTAAAAGAAACTATTGAATTTTTTGAATCCAACTATAACTTTATAAGAAAATAATATGACAAGAAAAAAACCATTACCTCAAAATGAAGAAAGTGAAGTGAAGCCATTTTCAAGAAAGGAATACATTAATTCTGTAATAAAGAAAAAACAAAAAAATAAATTTTTATCTCCACAT